>ERZ773263.16-NODE-16-length-160703-cov-5.818933_pt1 | contig 160703 bp, 149 predicted proteins | sample MGYA00511076_ERZ773263 | MGnify/ENA primary metagenome ERZ773263 (study PRJEB29015, sample SAMEA2738155) | human oral metagenome | biome: human oral; feature: human-associated habitat; material: saliva | place: China | collected 2195 ... | reverse complement strand
TGTTTTTATAAAAAGTTATATAAATACATAACTTTTTATAACTTTTGTAAAACTATTGTTTTACCCATGAGGTTCCACCGACATACAATCTTCCATAGTTGCCCATTGTCATTGCTGGAGGGCTATAAGTGTAGTCTGAAGCGGTGTATCCTGAGTAGTTATTTGAGTAGTTATAATTGCTATAGTTATTGTAAGAACTCTGTGCCGCTAGTGCTGCTTGACGTGCAGCTTCTTCTGCTTCAACTTGTTCTTGGGCGATACGCTCTTGTTCAATGCGTTCTTCTCCTGCCTTCACATCACTCTCGATGTCCTTGCAGGCGTTTTTCATTTCCGTACTATTGTTTAACGAAACGATAGTCGGTACATCTGTAATAAAGCTTGTTGTATTTGATGCTGCTTTGATTGCGTCTAAACGCATATTTGGGTTAAAAAACAGTAGAATGGAAACTAATAATTTTGCAAACATATCTTCAAATCACTTTGCAAACAAATATGTTGTATTTCCTTCTACAAGGCTTAGTGTTTCTCCTTCAACCTTGAATTTTAATCTTGCTGTCTCGTCTTCCCATGTGTCATCTTTTTCGTTGTAGTGGTATCCAGTAGTTCCTTTATCTGCACCATCTACAGTCATTGAAACTTCCTTCTCCGTGAATGTAAAGCCTAGTAAGTTCTTCTTATAAGCTTCTTCCTGGAGAATTGTCTTTAGCTCTTCTAAGGTATATGTCTTGTCATTCACCTTAACAGAGTTTAACTTCCATTCTCCGATCAACACCTTCTTTTGTTGATCTTGGGCGTTCTCCTCTTTCTTTTCTTCGGATTTCTCTTCAGACTTTTCTTCAGTCTTTTCGTCCTTCTTTTCTGCTACATCCTCTTTCTTTTCTTTGTCCGCTGATTCGGTTGTAGTCTTTTCTAAGTTGGTATCAGTTTTCTTTGTTACTTCTTGTTTTACAGATTCTTTCTGTTCTGGGCTTGTTGCTGCACACCCAACTAATGTAACAGCAACAATACTTCCTAAAAGCATTTTTTTGAGATTCATCATTGTTTTCTTTCTATACATCCTTTCTCATGTATATATTATGTTATTTTTTACAGAAAATGGTATAAAAAAATCCCTGATTTTTACATTTTTTACAGGGAATTTTTGCTAGATGTCTTTTTCAACATCAATATGCCTAATATAAACACAATCATGCTTCCGAAGAAATATGCGTGCATGTTTGAACTGATGCCTGTTCCAATCTCATCTTTCTTCTTGTTTGGAATGTTGTTTTGTGGCTCTGTCGGATTTTCTTTATCCTTCTTAAATTCGATCTTTGTATACTTCTGGCTGTTATCATTTTTTGATAAAACAGCTTCTGCAACCATCTCTCCAGAATCATTATTTAGAACCATTACCTGTAAGTAATATTTGTTTTCAACATCATCCTTGCGGTAGATATCGTATTTATAGTTTCCTAATTGCGTATAGGATAGTTTAATCTCGTTTTTGATTTCCAGATTCAATCCTTCGCCTTCCAAGATTACATCATCATAATCGGATTCAACAGGAATTTTAATGGTAACTTCCTGCTCATTTGCTAACACTGGAGTGGCAACTGAAAATAAGATTCCAAGTGCAATCAAGATCTTGCTTAATGTTTGTTTCATCATTTTTCTACCTCTTCTTTATATTGTTCCTTCGTTATTTCTTGCATTTTCCCTAATAGAACACATCGATACAATGTGTTAGGTGTCTTACAGGTTGTTAGTGCAATCAGTTTATCTTCTTCCGTGTATCCTCTTGATTCATTTTTAGTATCCAAAGAGAATATTGTTTCATCGGTTGCTTCTGTAACTTCATATTTAATAAAGTTTATCTTGTATACACGTTCTTTTGTCAGAACGTATCCAGTTTTGTGTGTAGTTAAATATGCTGTATCTTCGTACTTGTCCAGGGCTCCAAACATATAGCCTTTGTCCATGTGATGAGCGTACAGGATGTTGTAATTGTCTGCAAAGTCTTTTTTGTTTTTAAAGTCTAAAAAGACTGAGCCTGCAAGAGAGTATTTCCCGTTGTAATCCTTGTTAATGTATTCTAAGTTGTCTTCTCCTTGCATGATTGGATAGTTCATATTTGTATCTGGCACGTATAACCAAGCAGTAGCTAGTGGGGTATCATCGAATGTGATTTCTTTTTCAGAAACCTTGGGACGATATCCCACGTTTTGCTTCGCTTCTACTTGATGATAGATATTGTAGTTGTCTAACATTGAGTATCCGCCAATAAGCATGCATACGATACAAACGAGAAGAATAGCATTATCATAGGCATTATTTAGGTGTCTAAATATCTTATTGATGGATCTTCTCATAGTTTACTCTGCTTCTACTTCTCTCTTTTTCTTAATGACCATGAATGCTACTACGCCACCAGCTAGAACTGTAGCTACAGCAGCCTTATTGTTGATCAAGATACCTGTAGGGATAACACCTGACTTATCATTTGTATAACCAGTCTTGATCTTATCTGAAGTACCTAATGTACCAGCTGTTTCACCTTCTGCTACACCAGCAATTTTAGCTGTCGATTTGTAGCCATCAGCATCTTCAGTAACAGTGTATTCAGCACCGTTAATTAAGGATACCATCTTAACAGATTCGCCATCTGCTAACTTGAATGTTGCGGTACCGTTACCATCACCATCTGTAACAAGTGTTGTGTCGCCTAGCGTGTATGTGAAGTTTGGAATTGCCTTCTTGATTTCGAGTGTGAATGTAAACTTTTTGCTCTTATCACCTTGGTTTCCTGTAACCTTCTTCATGATTGTGATTTCATCATCTGCTGATAGCTTACCAGAGAACCCATCTACCTTATCATCAAGAGCATATTGTCCATCACCAGTTGCTTCTAATGCTGGGGCATCTGTGCCCGTGTGTAGTAATGTTGCTGCAACCTTTAATGTACCACCGTCATCTACTACATATACGTCTAATGTACGTGTGTTACCGCTATCTACGACAGCGACGTTATCTTTTCCGCCTACTGTGTAACCGCCAGTGATAGTGTAGCGATAAATGCCTGGTTCTGTATAAGTACATGGGCTAAGATCGATTGTTCCTTCTGTACCTTGAGTTAAATCTACATCAGCGATAGTAGGTGTTCCTACGCCAGCCTTAATACCTTGTGTTGTTGCTGTTGCTGCAACTGCAGTGCCTGGAGCTACTGTAGCCTTAAATACCTTTGCTCCCGCTGTACCACCTTCTGTTGTTAATGTTGTGTTAAATGTTACATCTCCACCTGTAATTGGTGTGTAGGATGCAGCAAATGCTGTCGCTGTTGTTGCTCCAATTGCTAGAGCTGAAGCTGCTACGCTTCCAAGTAATTTCTTAATCTTCATTTGTTCTCCTTATTTCTTCTTTCTTTTTACGTGCAAAGTCAGATTAGAAACCACGTCTTCGTGTGATGAAGAAAACTTTCCCTTCGATATCGCTTTCCTTGATTGTTCCAAATTCTCTGCTATCACTTTCATCTTCTCTATAGTCATTTAGAACAAAGATTTCTCCTTCTGGAACCTTGATCGGATATTCTTTTTTACCCTTATTGGTGAGAGAGTTTGTACTTTCAGCAGGTTGCATTCCATTTACCGTTAGTATTCCTTCTTTTGAAATATCCACTTCCTGTCCAGCCTTAGCGATCACTCGATAGAGTCTGCCGTTATATATTACCACATCACTTAACTGTACTTCCTTATCAAATTTTTCTATGACAACGAGGTCCCCGTCTTTAATGGACGGGAACATGTTGTTGTCGTAATAGATTGTGGCTGTTACCACAAATTTATTTAGAAGTACCAGAGCGACGCATGTAACCAAAATTCGTTGGATAAACCCCAATATTTGTTTATTTTTCTTTTTACTCTCTATTTTCGTCATTTACTCCTCTTCTGATTTTTTCTTTTTCTTGATCAACAAGAATATGATGCCACCAATTACAATCAGTGCAAATCCAATTTGTGATAGTTCAACATTTGTTGGCACTACCATTCCCTTAGTATTTACAAATTTGATTTCAGTGGAAGCAGCTTCTTCAGCAATTTCAGCGGTAATTTCTTTTCCTTCTTGCTTACTATCTTGCTTGCCAATCACTTCTGCAGTTGTTGCGTAATCATTTTCGTCTTCTACAACATTCGCTTCCTTGATCCATGTACCCCGAGCAAATCCTGATAATGTAGCCTTTTCACCGTCTGCAAGCTTGAACTTATAGTATCCTTCAGCATCTGCTGTTAATTCACTGTGATTTCCAGCTGCATCAATCAGTGTTAGGCTGCCAGTATATGGATTATCGTTGTTATCCGTTAATTTAGCCTTGAAGTTGAACTTGTCGTTCTTATTTCCTGCATTTCCTCTTACATCTTTCGATACGCTAATAACTTGTGCTTTTTCGTTATTACATGTCATATAAATGTAATCTTCTTGCTTAGGATTCATCCAAGCTGTTGAATAGGCGATTCCAACTTCTCTATTTTCAGTTACTTCACCTGTCATATCATTGTTCCAGTTTGGAATGTATCCATCAGATTCTTCCTCTGTGACCATGATGTCAGCATATTTTGGGATACCTGCAACTTCTACGTTTTCACCATTCTTTAGAGTAAATGAGAACGCAGTGACATCTCCTTGATACTTAACGGTCTTTCTTGTTTGTTCTCCATCTTCATCCGTATGAATGAGTGTTACAACATCTTGTGAGCGTAAGCCTCGAATACTTCCTGTGAACTGGAAATCTTCGCTAGAGGATGAATTTGTGAGGTTCTTTGCGTATGTCGCTGAGTATACATCTGAAATATCATTTGTTAATACGGCTCTATTTGTTTTGCCTGTTTTTGCTGTATAAACCTTTGAAGTGAAATCTTGATTTGTTTTGCCGCCTTCATTGTTGATGAGGTTATCATCTTCGAAGATCTTGATTGATGGCGTGCAAACAATTTTGTATCCATCCACTAAAGACTTAACATCTGTTTCTTTTACCTTGTACTTAACCTGATCAACACCCTCAAAGACAAATTTTACTGCGATTGTTTTTGAAACATTTGTTGATACTGAAGCTAGCCCATTTTCGTCAGATGTGAAAGTTTCTTCGTATTGGGTTGCCTGGTTTACATATTTGTATGTTGTATTAGGTGTTAATCCACTAAACTCTACAGTGACATTGAAGTATGTATCTTCGTGTGTTCCAGTGTATGTTTCTGGCAAATGCTTTTCAACTACAATCTCTGTTGTATTTGCTGTTGTTGGTGGAACATCCTTTTTATTTGTGAATACAGCCTCTTTATCAGTATCTAATACTCCTGATATATTTTCTGCACTTGTTTGTTCCCAACCAGTCTGTGGCTGCTCTTGGATTGTGTAGTTTACGTTTACTGGTAATTCAATTTCTGTTGACGAATTTCCATTGATTCTCACAACTGCTTCGCCATTATTGAAGATTACATTGTTAAACTTTTGGACACCAGAAACACCTTCACCTGTTAATTTGATGTTGAAGGCAAATGAGGTTCCATCTTCGATATCAACATTCTTTGTAATTTTCAACTTTCTTGTCGTTGTAACAATATTGTTATATTCATTGATAACTGTTGTCTCAAATTTACCTGTCTTATCATCGTAGTTTATAATTGAGACCTTTTTACCATTGATTTCCTTTGTTGCATCTACACGTCTGTAGTTTGGATTGTCATCTTCAACCAAATAATGTTCTTGTGTCTTGTCGATGATTGGCATAACGTATGTCATTGAGCCATCTGAATTCTTGATCCACTTGCTATCATCTGTTTCATAATAGCGTCCACCATTTGCGGTTAAGTCAAATCCCTTTGCCTTGGTCTCTCTGACCCAGTATCCTGCGATATTATTCATATCCGTAGGCTTTGTTGCATACTTTTCTTCTGCTACTGGTGAACCGTTTGTGTTGTATTTTAGGATCCATCTTCCTGTGTATTTATCTGTTTCTTTGAAAAGATCGAACTCTGACGCTAATCCATAACCGATATCATTGAATACAGTATTTTCTGATGTTTTTACAATTTGTAGTCCCTTTTTTCTTACAACTACATTATTGCCTTCGAGGAAATTTGGATCTGAATAGTTTGAAAAGTCAAAGCTTGTTTGGGCTCCAAGACCATAGATATAATCGACAACCATATTAGCTAGGTATGGCTTCTTTCCGTTTGCGTCCACATGATTTGGTTGTGGCATTTTGGATGTATCCATATTTGTATATAAAGAGAATGCTCCAGAGAATCTTCCTGTAAATTGTGAGAAGTCAAATTTAGCACCAAGGATTTCAGCGTTTTGCATGAATCCTCCGTAGTCAGGATATGATGAAGGATTGATGTTTTCTTGTGTAATTCCTGTTAGATCAATCACATGCTTCGTATTTTTATATAATTGGAATGCAAAGTTCGCATTCTCTATCTTTGATATTCTTTGTCTTGAAAATAAATCTTTGACATCAATTGAAGAGCCACTAAACATGGAATCAATGCGAGTTACTTCTGTAAGGTCTAATGAGGAAAGATTTGCTGTTGAGTCTTCGCCATTGTTATTTGGATCCCAAGCCAACGCAAACATCTCCCTAGCATTCCTTGGTTGCATCTTTAAGTTTTCCAAGCCTTCAATTTCTTTTACGGAGGCTCTTGCAAACATTGCTTCAGTATTACCGAACTTTAGTTTGGACCAATTCTCTCCAAATTTAATCTTTCTTGCACGGGCTCCTCTAAACAAGAAATTTAGACCTACATAATCAGAGAAGTTGGCTCCATCTGGAGTTTCTGTTCTTCCTTTTGCATCCAATACTGTTACATGAGATAAATCAATCATGGCAGCAGATCCAGCAAATCTTGAAACTTCTTTTATGTTGTCGTTCATCAGCTCGTTAAAGAAAATCCACGCCCAACCATTTAATGTGCGATGTGGAATATAATCGCTTGGACAGATTCCTATTGTTTTATCAAAATCTAAGGTTGAAATTCCATTGAACCATGGATACTTTGTTTCTCTATCCTGTTTAATTTGCTCCATGGCTCCTAGAGCCCAAGCTGGCTTTATTGCTTCTAAACTTCCACTTCCTGCTACAAATCTTGTGTAGCCGTCTTCATAAACTTCAATTTTAGCTGTTGTTGCTACGCCGTCTGAAAACTGGTCCAGAGGCAATGATATCTTCAACTCTCCATGTGCAGCTAGCGGTAGTTCAGAAGAAAGAATAGGACTGCTACCACTTCCTTCTTCTGCGTGTACCGAACTTGGCAATAGAGTAATGATAAATAATGTTGCTATAAATAGTTTCAATATTTTCTTTACCATTTCATTTCCTTTCCTGTGGTCAGAGCCCCTCGTCTGGTTCTGCTGGCTCTGGGATCTCTTCGTGACTATTGTTACTTGTGTTATTTTCCGCCTTTGGATTTGAAGCAGAACTTGTTGCATCATCAAGGTTTGTATAAACCCTAATCTTTGGAATGTAGTTGTCTGGATTTCCATTCACCCACTTCTTTGTGATGACTAACGAATCTGTTGCGGCTGGCATGTTTTTAACAACATATTTGCCATCAACTTGTTCCATATCCAGGATGTACGTTCCATCATTGTTTACGACTAGAGTATATTCTTTTGGATCCTGTACAAACTTCTTTTTATCGTTTGATACAGGGTCTTGGTTTTCTCTGATTGTATAAGTTCCTACTGGAATATTTACACTTATCTTACCTGTTCCATAGTCTGGAGAAACCTTTGTGTTTACTGGCACGCCCTCATAGTCTGTACCTGTAATTTGGAAGCTGATATTTCCCCATATAGGTTGGTTTGTCTCTCCATTTAACTTATACCATTCTACACGAGCGAGTCTGTTGTAATTGAATACGGTGTCAATCTTTGTGTTTGTTGCCTTATTTGTAATCGTTACGACACCATAATCATCAATCTTAACCTCTAACTCGTCTTTTAGCTTCATAAATTCTCTAGGTGTATTTGTTTCTTTGAGTTTATAGGTTCCTTTTTCAATGTTCTTGAAGACAACCTTACCACTTTTATCTGATGTTACTTTTTCGATTAAATCATTTCCATAATCCGATGTACCAGATAGTGTGAATTCTACTCCTTCGATTGGGGCAGAAATTCCTTCTTTATTAGGGAAGGTCTTCTTCTCAAATACAATATTTGCATGAACACGAGGAGTGTTGAAGATTGTAATTTCTGAAACTTCTTTATTGTCGATTAACACTCTTCCATTCTCTGTGATCTCGATAACGTGCTTTTCTTCGTTTAAGAAGTAATCTGGAGTTGTTTCATACTCTGTTAAAGTATATTTGCCAACTGGGATCTTCTTAAAGTTAATGACGCCCTTGCTATCTGTTAATTTGATTTCATCTACATACTCACCATAAGCACTTCTGCCACTTAGTTTAAACTGGATTCCAGGGATAGGTCTCTTTGTTGTAGCATCTTGCTTATTTAATTGGAAGTTGCCCATGATCTTATACGTTGTGGTTGTATATCCGTTGAAGATATAGTTCGATGATTCTGCACCAGCTTCTCCAATAGCGGTTGCATTAGCATAAACAACGTTATAGTTCTTATATGCTGTTTCGATCACTGGGAGATTCTCTGGGGCTCTCATATTCAGTATTGCAACAAGTGATTGCGACTTTCCAAGATATCCGATTGAATTATCACTCTTTCTTCTGCAGTCGATCGCAATTGTCTTGATTGTCGAAAGATCTGAATTCGCATCTAATCTTGTGAAATTTTCCAGCTTTTCTTCTGGGGTTAGACCTCTTAGTGTTTCTAAGTCAATATCTTCTGTTGAACCGTATAGTACTGGGGCGAATCCTAGTCGCTCCATTTGTGTTGTATCAATGGATTGAAGTACCCCTCTCCAATTTGGCTTCGCACCATCTGGAGTTGTATATTTTTCGATATTATCAAACAAGATAATATCCTTTGTATTTGACGTTGCCGAATTTGCAAATGTCAGCTTATAAGAGTAGTCCTCATTTGGAGCCACGATTGTATCCGCTGTAAATTTTCCGTCTGTAGAATTCTTTACTGCTTTCTTTAGACCAGATGAGAAGTATACAAGTGTAGACAAGTTATATGTTGTATCTGCGTAGATAAATCTATTTCCTTTATCTGTTGTTAAGTTACTCATTTCCTTTTTGTATGATCTAAGAATAGAGGCATCGTCAGCTGTTCCGTCAGTGATGGCGTTATTGCCAGTTTCAAAGGCAACTGGGTTATACACATTTCCACCGTAATCTCTTATATTGTCATAAGGGAATAATGTCTTAAACTTCAGAATTGGATGCTCCATCTGATCGGAGGTTTCGAAGATGACAAGTGTACGTCCTGTATTCTTGTAATTTTGCTTTGTTGTTACTGTAACGTTGTATGTCTTGCTGCCATCTTTTTCTTCGAGTGTAACGTTATTTTCATCTACAATTAGACCTGCTGGCATCAAATCAAACCACTTACCACCATCTTGTGGGATTGATGATACGTCTGTACTTGATGTTCTAGCTGTTTCTTCAGTGTCGATCACCCATGTCAATTCATATTGCTTTCTAATACGGTTATTCAACACCTCTGCAACGTTCTTACGGATTCTTTCATCAGTCTGTGTTTTTCTTGCGAAATCATACTCTAATGGAGCTGTATAGTTGAAGATTTCTTCGCCATTGGCTTTTCTCATGTAGCCATGAACTTCGGATTGGACAATAATGTCTTCCTTGTTGGCAACAAAAGCGTCAACCTTTGGAGAATGCTTTAATTCATAATTTGATCCTGCTAGAATCTCAGTAAAGTAGTATGGATTTTTAGATACTAACTTATAGGCAATTACATTGTTATCAAATTTTAGGTTATTACCAGAAGAAGTTAGTCCTTCTTTTATGATGTTGTATTGATTCTTTGCTACATCATAGTCTGCAACATGGATATATTCCGAACCCTGGTTGTCGTATTTTGCATATACTTCTACAAACGCATTTTCTGGTGTAAAAAATGGATTTGGTTTGAACTTGTTGTATGTAGAGTCATATTTTGCCTCTATAAACCTTGCGTTTAATGCAACATTTTGAATCTGATAATCTTCAGAAGTTAAGTTATCAATAACGCTTCCCATTTCTTTCAGCTTGATTCCATCTACAAACTGTTCGTAGATAACGTTTTGCTTAAAGTAGTTTTCTGGAAGTCTCTCCTTTCCTTCTTCTACTGTAAAATACTCTGGCATTCCATAAATATAATAGCCAAAGTCAAGATTGCCGTATGTATTTAGCTTTCTACTCTGGAAATCTTGTAAGTCGTATCTTGAGTATTCGCTTAACTTTACGCCTACTGAACTCCAATTTTGTTGGATGCTGTCTTTATCTACACGAAAGATGTTATCTCCGTATTGAAGAGAAATAAAATTTCCCTCTTTTACAGACCATGGGTCCTTGAAGTAGTTTACATCCACATCTGTTGTTTGCTCCGTTGGCTCATCCTGGTGATCAATGCCTTCTACAATAAATTTATTAGTTGTTTTAATGGAAACTGTCTGGTCATCTTCATATTCTGCTTTTGGGAATCTATAAAGAATAGAGTCAATTCTGTCGATAAATTGATAACTGTTTGTTTCACTATTATTATCAACCCAACCGTTTGTTCCGATGTTGTACTTGTATGGAACATAAGTCTTTGAACTATCATTTGCATCTACGGCAGTAGATTCGATTGTAAACTTATATGGTTGGTTACCTCTTGTTACTGATTTGAATTGCAATTCGGAGTAGAAGTATGCATCCGCATCAGCTGGCTTTTCTCCCCAAGCATCATCCCATTCCTTGAATACATCTCCTACAATGGCTCCCCTTACGCCTTCAATGTTTGCGTAGGTGTTGATCGTGATCTGTTGTAACTCATTTGAAGATGTTAGCTGTCCTCCTGCTGTATCAAGCTCTACCTTTGCGTTTACGTGTTCTGCTGACATCGACATATCTGCATATTCGCTAGCCTTATCTGTTAATTGGTAGGCGTATTCAAAGTTATATGTCTTACCAGATGGAACTGGACGTCTATTTGAAATAACGACTTCTCCATCAATGATTTCATACATCCATAGTGATGTCACCTCTTCGCCTTGGGCAGTTGCGTCTTCAACTTCCTTTTTGGACGGGATAGAAATCTTGAACGTGTCACCAACAGATCCATCACGCTTAGTGAAAATTGATGCTGGCAGTTTCAGTCTTGCTGTAGGGATTTTCTCTGTTCCACTGATTGAAAATTCCGTTGTGTATTTGAAAGAACGTTTTGCCTCGTTTTGTGTTGGGGCATAAGTAATTTCATCTGCTGTTGTTTGAAATGATTCTATTGCATTCGTAGAGTTAGATGTAACGTCTTCTGCATTTACTATGCGTGGTGTTACCAGCGTTGCAATGCAACTTAATGCCAAGAGTTTCTTTATTAAATTCTGCATTTATTTTTCCTTTCTGTTATTTGAATCCATTTTCTTTTAAGTGCGATACGAACTCCTGATAAGACGGATAGCTTGACTGGATTCCAAACTCAGTCAGATCCTTAACTTTTTCAAGGTCAATTTTTGTCACTATTGTTACTATGCCATTTTTTACGGACATATCAACATTTAAAACCGAACCTTTGCCGTAATCCTCTTCTAAATTTTTCTTATATTCTTCTGCTACTTGCTTGATATTGTCGTTGTTATAGACACTTTCGTCTGTTGGGTAGTCAGTAGAAAAAACAACAGTTTTAATGTTGTCACCTTCATGGTTAATTGTAATTGTTTCTTTACTATTCTTTAAGGTTATTGTCTTACTATTAGTGCATCCGATACTTGTACACAAGCAAAGGATGAATAAAACACTTAAAAATTTCTTCATAATTTTCCTCTTCTTCCTACGGTAAATTATACTATATATCACTATATTTTACAATCAGCAAATTGCTTAAAAGAAAATAAATAGGCATTTCTACTTATTCACTTTCTTCTTCATCATCTTCTTCATAACATTGGGCTCTCTGGCATTCAACATTTCTTGTACAAAATCCAATGCTTCTTGGTTTGTTAGCATTCTTGTTTTCTCCTTTACTTGCTCATCTTGAGCTCTTGATCAATTTCTTGGTGTCTGATTGTGAACATTCTTGATATTGTATCGTAGACTTGTTTGGCTCTAGCCATTTCTGCTTCAAACACCGTTTCTCGCATTAGCATGTCCTCGATAATATCTTTGTCCACTTCTTTTCTTTTTAGGGCTCGCTTTAATAGATTTGCATGCGTCTTGATTGTGATTAGGTAAGTGTAATAGGCAGACGCCTTTGCCATCATCTTGGCTGCATTCCCGTTGCCTTCTTCTACTGATAAAGGCACTTCCAGCTTGTAGCTTCTACTAAGATACATTAGTAGCATTTCTGGATCCATTTTTAATAGGTCCATTTCTGTAAGCTTGTTTTCTTGTTCTTTGCTCATTTCTCATCCTTTTTGGTTATTCTTTGCACCGCACACATGCAATACCAGATGAACACTAAGTAGGCTGTATGTGCAAAGATAATTAGTTGTAGAATGTTTTTGAATATTCCATATAGTCGCTCTTCCACGAGCATACAAATAAGCAACGTTAATGTAACCTGCTGGGACGCCTTGGCTAGCCTTTCCATGTACTGATCAGGCGTATCATTCTTTTTGATTAGCATCATCTTCTCGATTATTTCTTTAACCATTCTTACCTCCATTTTCTAATAGGTTGTTTCTAATATTTATAATTTCTGTAAATGTTTCTTGATGCATCAGCTTTTTCACTTCATCTTCTGTAATTACTTCTTTTTTGATGAGTAATTTACCGTCTTTCACTTCTCTGTTTAGCAATATCCATGACTCCTTCGGATCCACTGGATTGTCCACTAGAATCAGTTTTGTTTTCTCGGAGAGCTTTAATACGATATTAGGGTTTGGCTTCTCGCTAAGTGCAAAGAATGTTACTAAACAGATTTCTAAGCCATCAACGTCTGTTACGACGGTTGTTTTGTTTGTTTCTTCGATGTTTAGATCTTCCATAGCCTCTTTTACTGCCTTTAAATGCTCCAGTAATTTGTCCTTAATCTTTCTGTTTAAGATTTCGTATAAGGCTAGAGATAGTAATGCTATTGTTAAAGCAATGTAAGACAGTTCCGATACACCCTCAACCTTAACGATGTTCGCAGCAAAACTGAAGATAATAGCTAGTGTTGAGAAAGTGTAAACAGAAAACAACGAAAGCCGTCTAACAAGAAACAGCTTTGGAGATGTCTTCGCCTGTAGCTCATTGATTATTTTATCCATTTTCTGGTTTTTCGTTTCTTTATTTTTGTTCATAAATTTCCTCTCTTTCTTTATATTGTCATTATATCATATTATATTCTTTTAAGCAAATAAAAAGTGCCTATATTATATGGCACTTCTTTAATTTATTCTTGTGATATTCTTTCTATCAGTTGTCCCACCTTCTTTGTGATTGGTTCTATTAACAGTTTTCTGCCAGTTGATGTTAATCTGATCCTTCTTCGGTATCCACCAGCTGTTTTGTCTGTTTCTATCATTCCATTTCTTTCTAATTCTCTAACCAGGTGAGAAGCTCCTTCTTGACGAATTTTGAGTGCTTCTGCTACATCTGCTATCTCACTCTCTTCTGCTAGGATAAAGGCTGCTCTTGCAACGTCTGGCTGCAATTTTAACACCTTTGCCCTTGCCTTGATAACCTTGTCGATTAAAACAGTTAATTTTGCAAGTTCTCTATAATCTTTTACTTTTATAATAATGTTATTTTCCATGTTGTTTATATTACCAGGATCACTGCGACCCCGATTCTCTCCTTTCCGTTCTTATTTGTTTTCTCAATATAAGACTTTTCTCTTATCACAATAGCTTGTGCGATTTTGCCAAGTTTTTCTTTAATCTTTTTCTTGGTTATTTTTTGATTTTGAAACGATAGTTTACAATCCACTGGAACTTTTTCGATAGTTTCTTCCTGCCACGATACATTTTGCTTGATCGTGATTGATGATATCATCATTAGCTCTAGTGAATCTATGTGTTCTTCTATGGAATAGTTGCGTTTTCTCTCTCTTTTGACGAACATCTTTATCTCTCCTTCCCTATATATATTATAACACGATGTTTTCTCTAAAGCAAATAAAAAAGAGCGTTTTGTCACTCCTTTCTTCGTCTTATTTTTTCTTCAGTTTTTCGTTTAGGAAGATTAGTTGTGCTAGAAGTGAACTACTCGGCAACGAGTTGCCAAGTTTCCTGCTTCAACTACCACTGCGTCTATCCTACATGGTTAGTATAGGTCAAACGTCTTACACGATATCCACAGGCGTTAAGTTTGGGCTATTCCATCCCTACTTTGATGCCTTTTATCTTATTGTGCTGCTAAAATACGTAATCCTTCATTTAGGATATTGATTGCTGCATTCTGATCACGTCCGATCACAAGACCACAATCACATCGTATGGTGCGGATCTTTAAGTCCTTCATTTCAGGATGTAAAGTTCCACAAACATGACATAGCTGCGAAGAAGGATACCACTTATCTACTTTAATAAAGTATTTGCCTCTCTCATTTAACTTGTATTCAAGCATTGGAAGAAACATACCGTATCCATTGTCAAGTGTTGCCTTGCCATTACCAAATCCTTTATTAGACATTGCTTTCATATTGAGATCTTCTATACATACAACATCATACCGATTGGCTATCTCAGTAGATAATTTATGTAGATTATCCTTTCTTTGATTTGCAATGTGCCGATGGATCTTATTTACCTTGCGAAGTTGTTTTCGGTAATTGGATGACTTCTTTTCGTGCTTTTTGGATCCTTTCATCCTTGACAACTTGCGTTGTGCCTTTGCAAGCTTCGCATGGCTTTCACGATAATATTTATGGTTCGTTCCTACGTTGCCATTGTTATCAACATACAATCCATCAGAGGCGTAGTCTAAGCCAATAGCATTATTGGTGTCTATTTTATACGTTGGCTTTTCTTCTTTAAAAGCAAACAGAATTGAAGCATAATACTTACCATCTCGATCCTGTGATATCGTTGCAGATTTGAGAATCCAGTTTTTATCTGGCATACGATGTATCTCAGCCTTAACGGCTCCAATCTTTGGTAACTTGATAGAGTTCTTTAATATTGCAACGGTACCATCTTTGTTGTTTGTAGTATACGCTCTTTTACTACGTTTGAAAGATTTAAATTTAGGAAAGCCATTCTTCTTTTTACGTGTTTTACTAAAGAAATTACTGAACGCTGCTTGTAAATTCATCTGGGCGTTCGCTAAGGCGAGGCTATCCACCTCTTTTAAAAATGGATACTTTTCCTTATACATAGCTGGTGTTGCCTTGCAAAATTCACCTGTATTCTGATAACTGGCAATTTTATCTGACAACATTAAGTTGTAAACCTTTCTAACACATCCAAATGTCTTGGCAAAGAATATCTTTTGCCCCTCTGTTGGGTATAGTCTGTATTTGATTGCTCTATTTACAATTGACATGTCTTTTACCTTTCGATGTAATGTAAAATGTTATTCTTTATGCATATAGTATATAATAAGCCCTCGATGAGAAACAATCCATGTGGGTATACTTATTATTTTCTTTTTTTCATTCTAGCATATTATCTTCTTTTTAGCAAGTAAAAAAGTGCCGATTATAGTATGTGGCACTTTCTGGGACTTACCCTTTTGTAAAGTTGTTTAATTTGATGTCATGGAGTTAATGTTCACTTCCATCGGAGGTGGATCCAGATTTTTCGGGAGGATTGCTGCTGGATCGCTGTAGAAGTGAACAACCAAGGAAATTTATTTTATATCTCTTTCCTTGTACTTATATGTTATCATAACAGTATATACGTGTCAAGAGCTAAAAAGAAACTATTGTGCTATACTATAAGTATAGAAAGAAAGAGAGAAGAAATATGACTAAACTTATTTTAAAGAAAAATTGGGAAAAACTAACAATTGAGGAATGGGAACAGATACTAGAAGATGTTTCTGAAGTTAGTGGGAAGTTTGAATTTCGAACATTCGTGGTAGGAGGAGAAAATGCTTATGAGCTTATTATGAAGAACGAAGGGAAAATATGCGGTCGATGGGTTGGAAACAAGATAATCTTTTTAAGAGGATGTTCAGCTTGCCACAAGGAAATTATTGATGCATATTTAATTGGTTATTGTTCGGGACTTATTTCAAACAGATTGTCACTGATCCAACGAGTGAGTAATTGTGAAATGTGGATTGGCATGGAAGCCAATAAGTAAAAGAAAGAGAGGAAAAACAAAAATGCCAAGAAAGAAAGAAAGAGAAAAGATGTTGTTGTTCACAGAAGAAAACAAGAAGGGTGTTGCAAGTGTGTGCGACTCTATTGTGAGTGGGAAAGAGTTAAGTGTAAAACAGCTAGAAGATACTTATTTATTTATGGTAGAAGTTGGATCTGAAATAGAGAGAAAAATTAGGGTGGTTTTAGAGGTTGTTTATCCGTTTGTATGGAAGCATTTTTACGGTTTAGATAACTTCAATATTTTTTGTAAAACACTCTATTTCAGATACATCAATAACGATAATGAGCTTGTTTCGTTCAAATTTCCACTTAAACTATTAGGACTATCAAAAAAAGAACTTGAAGCAGAAGCTGAAAACATGCAAAAGGACTAAAAAATAGTCCTTTTTTTAGTTGCTAAAAAGAAATTATCATGCTATAATAAGTATATAAACAGAAGGGATGAAAAAAGATGTTAAACAAAGAAAAAAGCAAGGAATACGAAAAGTACCTCATAAAGAAGAAGGCTGAATTATTGAAGTATTTAAGAAGACAGTCGGTTAATCTTGGGAAGTTTACTTCTATGGATGAGTATCTTGATAAACTAAAGAAAGAAGAAAAACTTTGCTATGAAGGAGATGCAACTAGATTGTACCAAAGTGTTTATGTGGCACTTTCCAGATATTTCGATCGACATCGACAAGGTGATGAGTTTTTGTATGATAGTCTTAGTATTCACGATACAAATGATGCGATTGCGTATCTATTTGGGAAGAAAATTGAACGAAACAAAGTTGATATTGTAGAGCTGATGGGACAGTTAAGAGATGGGATTGCGGAGATTGGCGATGGCGAACATTATATGTTGCTAGAACTTCACAGGACTTATCTTGAGTTTTTGGAAACAAAAATCCTTCACATTCAACTGCTTACTGGGCACAAGTTGATTGCGAGTGAAGATCAGTTTTGTATCAAAAATGTAACAATAAATGCTGGTGGTATAATGATAATCAACTATCAATGTGAGCTTGAAGGCAAGATTGTTGATAAAGTATTATGGCTCGGAGCAAGATACCTATCAATGAACGACGTACTGCTCAAGAAAAAATCCAAACAAAAGCAAAATGTCAACACTTGGAAATACTAAAAGGAGAAAAGAAATTATGGAAAAGAAGTATAATATTATTATTTGTCCAGAATATGATGTGCCTTTAGATAAGTTAAAGGAATCTGGAGTGGAATTTTGCAAAAAAGAATTGTCTGATTTTGGAACGGTTGGCGTTCCATTGTACCTATTTGATGTTGACATGATCATGCGAAGCATTCCTGTGGATATCACCACTTGGTTATGGCACAAAGAACGTAACGGAATGAGTTCTGCAGAATGGGCGAAGAAAGCACGGAAAGGAAATTACGTAGAAAAAGCTCTCGAAAAGAACTTCGGTCCATTATGCGAAATCGCAAAAGAAAATATTAAATTCGTCCACGAACTCTTTGGTGACATCTACATCAACATCAAGGAAGAGGGAGAAGAAGAGTTTATTAAAGTGCTAAACAAGGTTAATGAGGTAGCAATAGAAGACATGGGGAATCTAATTCGCTGTTTTGTTGAACATGGATACCTTAGTCAACAGGATTATCTTGAGCGAAAGTATCCTATGGCATTTAGAATCGTTGATGATCCGCAGCTTGGTAAGACGGTGTTAGCCGACTTAATTTTCTTCTATAAAGAAGGAGAATATGAAGAAGAAAGAGCAAACATGGACGTTAAGATGTTTTGCGAGCTAAATGAAGTTTCTGCAAGAATGCTTTATTGCCACAAACAAGATGAGGATGATGATGTTCCACATGGACAACTGTCTTAAAATAAAAAAAAGTGCTGTTTAGGCACTTTCTTTTTTATTTTCCAATTACAATCTCTGCATCATAATCTTCGTCCACATCTGGAGCAAAGTACATTTTAGCTTTACGATCAAGAGTTTCTTTTGGTAATTCATTTAAGAAGTCGTACCCATCCATTTTACTTCCGTTTAGTAGGAACGTAAAACCTGGTCGATGACACAAAATCGACTCTACAGTTCCTTCTGCAAAGAATATTTCTCTTCCTGTAATAGCGACTAGTTCTTCTTGTAAGAAATACTGGTACTTGTCTAACAAATTCTCTTTTTCTTTTATAATAAGATCTTCTAGTTCTTTCTTACTCAAGAACGTAACTGTTTTGTTCTTGTTGGAAACCAAAACAAATGGTTTAACACACTGCTTATTTGAAGATTCAGTGGCTTTAAACGGGCTGTAGTATCCATCAGTACAACCCTCCTTCTTTATATAAGCAGCGATCTCATTTTCGACTTGTTTTCTAAAGTGTTCGAGTCCGAAGCTGTCCATATAACCATCAGAAATGTATGAACCTTGTATATCCCCAATAAACCATTCTTGTTCGATGTTGAATATTTCGATAATCATAAATATCCACTCTTCAATGGGTAGTTCTCCGTCCTTTCTTTTCCATTCAACTTTTCCTTTGCGTTCAAGATAACCTTGTTTTGGATAACGTTGTTTTGGTAGAGAATCTTCTGAAGATTGTAATGATGACAGCCTTGCCCATTTATCATCATTATAGAAATCGGATCCATCAATTACTTCGCCATCGTAATGCACGGCATTTTCTACGCCGTCTTGTTCTGATAGGAAATCCTCTAAAACCTTAGATGTTGTTTCGATCACTGCAAGATCTGGATCATCATCTACATTTTTGCCTCCGATAAAGACTATTTCTCCAGATGTCTGATCGTAACGATAACAATCTTGTCCATTAACTCTGAGGAATATCTTTGCGATATCTAAGCTATCATCGTCGTAGAAATCAGCTCCATCAATCACTTCACCATTGCGATATACAGCTTCTCCTACACCATCAACAACTCTGTCTCCAGCGTGTTCAATGTAGAAATCAAATTTTACCAATTTACTAATGGCTTCAATTTTCTTGAATGGAACGTTATACTTTGAGCAGAAAGATATGGAACAAGATTCTGTATCCACTATTCTCATTGTTACTTCATGGGATAATACTCCAGTTTGGATCAAGAACTTTAATAATTCGCTGAAATCCTCTTTGTTTTTACAAAAGATGTTTGTTGAAACTAGGTTTGCCATATTTAATTTTCCTCCTTGATGCCATGCATCTTCATAATTTCTGTAAAGATTTCTGGCGTAATCTCTTCTAGCCCATCTGGGTTCTCAATGATTCCACCATCAAACTCTTCGCTGTTGTGGTAGATAGTGTAGTCAAACTCATCTTCTGAGTTAATCTGCACTGCAATTACGTAGTCACCCACTTGACGTACTACGTCGTAGATTTCTAGCAGTTCTTCAATCAATTCTTGATTATCCATACTACTTACCTACTGGCATTTTTGTAAATGCCTTTTTGTCGAGTCCACAGAAAGCTTTAATGTGCTTTCCAGTTGTCACTGTATAGCCGTCATATAGACGAACTAATGTGCCGTCTGGTAAGCGTTTGATAATTGCCGTGTCGTAGCTGTAAAGAACTTCTGTTCCATCTTCCTCAATTACGACCTTTGCCTTTCCATAAAAACTCTGTTGGTTTTGACCCTTTGCTGGTGTTAATTCATAAATTTTACTCATGTTATTTTCCTCCTTTAGCCTTCCTGGCTTATACATGATTTTCCACCTTATTCGATTCTGTTCTCCATGTTCATCAAATAAAGTACATGTTTATTATGCGATATGATGAAGAAAGAAAAACTGGGATCCCATCTAATATGGATGGGGCTTCACTTAATATTGGCTTATGAGGCTGAATGATGTATAATTTGGTTAATAAAAAGAAAGGAAGAACGATTAGATTTATGGTGGAAAAAACTCCGAGATTTAGAGCCAAAAAGATGACCGACGGTGAATACGTTGAAGGCTGTTTAATTATGCACGAAGGCAGCCCTTTTACATACATACTTACAGATGATGGTTTCAATTATATGATTACGGATGACCTGACTGGTGATTGTAAGTGCAAGCTTGTAAGAGTTCTTGGGCATTCCGTAGAGCAAATCCGTTAATATTAAAAGACATCCATTTGAGATGTCTTTATTTTTGTTTACGAAGCCTCAAAATCTTTAACAATGGAATCAATCTCCATTTTTATTCCACTGAGAATGCGACAATAACAGATTGATCGTTTGACCGTTGAAATCAGCTCATTTTGCTTGGCTGTGATTGTTATTTCAACTTTCTTTATCACATTCACGATTGGTTTTGCAAGCAACTGAATTTCAACTAAAACCTTCCCGTCTTCACCTGGCTGATGGATATGCACGTTGACGGCATGTTTTTTCCCATCTATTTCTCTTGTTAGCCGTATGCCTTCCTGATCTGTTGAGATCTCCACAAAACCAGTAATCTGAGCCATTATTTCATTTTTTATATTTTCGATTCCTGAAACTGGCTGTTCAATCGTTTTCTTTGACATGTTATTCACTTTCTTGTCGCCTCGATGAAAAGTTCGATTAGACGTTTCGCTGATATTAGAACCAAGAATACTGCTAACGCTTTAGCTGTGATTGTGTTCCAAGTAAACAGCGTCCATGTGGATAGCGTGAAAGCTATGGTGTAAAAAATTAGTACCAATACTAATGTAGGAATGCTTTTCTTATTCATTTCTTATTTCTCCTTGTTATTTTCTAGTTTTTTGTATGCTTTATCCGTGATAATATCTGAGATTTTGTATATTTTACCATCTTCTAATTGATCTGCAAAATATTTCATCTGATACTCGATATCATGTTTGCCTTTTGGTTTTTCAAACTTCCATGAACTGCTGAAATTAGATTTTTCATCTAATGCGTCAATACGATTCTTTTTCTTGTTGAGCCTAATATACAATTCATCGTCGTTTTTAATGCACAAAAGGAGTTCTTCCTTTACAGCGATCGGGCAATCAATAATATTTTCGTCGATCATGTATTTTTTATTTCTCATCTTTTCTTCGATGAAGTTGTAATCATCTATGGCGATCCATATCAATGATCCGATGGCTGTAACGATACACACTAATATCATTATGGCAGAGAAGAACATTAAAGTTGATCCAAGAAAAATATCTTTTACATGGAAAGAATATGTGGAAAACTTTCCGAAAGCAATTACTCCAGCAATAGAAATTACAAGAGCTAATATTGGTTTGAATGTCACCTTCAATATTGTCTTGATGATTGTGCCAATTCCCAGCCACTTTCTTATCTCTCTTTTACTTTCCTTTTTCGTTGTCAGTTTATCACCTAACTGTCTGCACAACATTTTCTTCTTTTCCAATTCATCAACTTCATTGTCTGCTTCGATGCACTTATCGAATGGAAGAGATTTATTTGTTTCGTTATTTTTATGGACTTCTTTCTTTTCTTCTACAACTTCTTCTTGATCATCTTCCTCTTCTAAAATGCCTTCCAGAGTGAAGTGATTGTTAGACTGTTGTTCTTGTGTTAATCCTGCCATTTCCCTTCCCTTTCTAATAATTTCTTGCCGAAAATACAATTCCAATACTATCATCTAGCCATGACTCTGGGATCTTCTTTACATATTTTTCAAATTTGTTTACTGGTATATCCCAAATATTGTAGGTTGCAGTGTCGAATGGGGTTTTCATCCCGAATGTTTCTTCATCCCAATCTTCTTCCTGGTCTTGGAAGTACATGCCACTAATGCCGCACTTGCTTTTTTCAAAGACGATTTTTGGTGAGGCTTCGTCAGTACAGTCGAAACACCAGTTAATTTCTGCCATACAATCTGCTTCACTCTCTTGCTTTAGCATGAGATCGCTTAGGAAAGCTATAATAGGCTTCTCTGTAGGATTTGTAACGTTTGCCGTGTGGAAATCAAATATACCCATAACTTCTCCATATTTTTCGTTTCTATAATTTTCAATATCCATGCCTTCAAAGATGTTGTATAGATTGATAATCATAGTTGATTCTACCTTTAATGTTTTATTATTTTTGAACAAAATTGTTTGCCAGTTATTCTTTAGCTTTGCGATAAGCTCTGCCATCTTTTCTTGTGCCTCTTTGATCGTCTTTACTTCAAATAAAACTGTTGCAACCAATTCTTTTTCACCGTTTTCATCTTTATTGTAATTTTTAATTAAAAATTTCATATTTTATCTCTCCTTTTATTGTTTCCTATTTTTGTCATTTTCCATATTACAACATATTCTGTTATTTAATTTCTACATCAATCGGATTCAGTCGTGCCACCACTTTGAATGGGATTGGTTGTAAATTCATTACACCCGTTGGTATTCCTTTTTCGGTACGGACAATCGTTCCGATTGCAAAATCTTCTTTCGAAATTCCATATTCTTCTTTATTCAAACACGAGATCCATCTTCTAGCATTTTTTGTTTCATTGAAAATCTTGAAGCCGTGAATATATGCCAATTTTGTTTTGCATATCGTAAAGAATTCCTCTATTCGACCAACCATACAAAATGTTGAATCATCGAAAACGAGAAAACGATCCGAAGCTACGCATTGACAGTAGCTTGTAATAATCTCCTTTCCGTGACGCTTAAACAGTTTTAATGCCTTTTTCTCGTCTATTGGTGTCGTTTTATATCCATTCTTTGTACGTTTGCGAAGAATGTATGTATCTGCTGAGAGTGGTTTTGCATTTATTAAACAATCGCCATATTTATTGTAGATTGGGTTGAAGAGTTGGCTAGACATATCTAACCACTCACCTATCGTTATCTCATCTTCTTTTTTTAATAACGCAAATTTCATTCTTGTTTCATCCCTTTCTTTATATACTTATTATAGCATAGCATTTTCTTTTTAGCAAGCAAAAAAGAGGCTTTCGCCTCTCATAAGATAAGGGTTTGCTTTTAGCAAACTATTTAAGGATATGGGGTATGACATCCCCAGGACTTCCGTCCGTTTTCATATTACCATAACCTTTGGTGATCTACAACTACTTTATAGACAATTTTTAAAGTAAAAGTCTACTGCATCACTAGCAGAATATAGGTTTAATTCCACGAATAGTTCGCCAGCATCTTCATTGTCATAATAATAGTCTGCCATGGTATTGCTGATGAAGTCGTAGAATTTGTTAGCTGGTCCATTTTCGTTTCCTTCTTTATCTAGTAGTTTCCAAAATTCATCGGCGTCCTTGGTGATCTCTAGGTGTTTACATTTATCTTTTAGGTAGGTTGTGAAGTGTGATTTTTCCTTTGTTTCCATATTTTTTACAATAGTGGTAAGTAACGATAGATTTGCGACACTACAAAAGAATTTTTACTCGAAAAGTGCATGTACTTTCTGATATTTTCTTTTCCTATTCTTTCGTATACTGGTAAACAGAATCCCTGTACAAATGAAAGAGAGATCCATTTTACGCTTTCTGGAATTATAATCTCGTTTGTTGAACCCCAATCGAATTTCTCACAAACTTGCTCTTGGAAAAGTTCTGTACCATTATGTTGTCCAACTAATATTCCACGTTCCTTTTCGTCTATTTGTAGTGTTATTCTGCTCATTACTTATCTTCCTTTCTGTATTCTTATTATACTACTATATTTTCTTTTTAGCAAGTATTGTTAAGACTTTAATTTTGGTTGGATCTAAAAATAATACATTGTTATCAAAAATTTCCAAATAATTGCTTGCATATACTGTTATGGCGTGTTAATATATAAGAGCAGGGGGGACATACATCAGCCATCCCTATAAAACTATTGAACGTTACCCCTGTATTCCAAATTTCCCCAAAAAATTGGAAAAAGAAGAAGGTTATAGTCGCCTTCTTTTTTTGTTTGCTTTGTAGAAAGTATCGTGATATAATATATAGAGAAGAAAGGTTGGGATGGAGAATGAAAAGAAAGTATAACATTATAGTTATTCCGAACGGTGAAATACCATTAGAAGAACTGGAAGCATCTGGTATAAAAATTTATGATGAACAATTATCGAATTTTGAAAAAGGTATACCAAAATATTTGAGCGAAGCTCGTGTGATTAAAGAGAGTATTCTTATGGATATTGTTATTTGGCTTTGGTGTGATGATCATGGGAACTTGGGATTTTTGGAATGGCTAGATAAGGTGAGTTCTGAAGAATATCTAAAGTGTGCCCTTGAGTCTAAATTTGGTCCGTTGTGTGATATTGCTTACAGGAATTTAAGAACTGTATCAGAGTTTATTTATAACTTGTATTTGTGCGTGAAAACTGATGGAGATAACGGTGTTCCTAAAATGTTAGAACTTGCACCTAAAGACGTGTTAGATGTTATGGCAAGTTTGATTGAGTGTTTCGTCAAAGTTGGATACATTAGTCAGGAAGATTATATCGAACGCAATATTCCTGATGCGATAGAAATTGTGGATGATCCACATTTTGGTATGTTTGAGTTGGTTAATTTGTTATTCTGTTATGATGAGGATGAATTTGATATGGATCGGATTCAAGAAAGTGTTAAGGAATTTCGTTTGAATACGGATTCTGAGGCAAAATTATTCTTATTTCACGAATTGGAAGTATATGGTGATTTTTGTAATGATTATTGATAAGATTGGCTTAGAAAGTGAGATTGAAAAATATGGAAGAAAATAAAGTATTAGTAACAGAACTACCATTGCCATTTAATGAGAAGGATTTGGAAGAATTGAAGAGTGCAAAGTGTATTATTGATTATCGTGGAGATGGGAAGCCTGTTGTGAAAGATGGACGGATTGCATTGAATTATGATGATTATTGGCGAAGAAATAAAGAAAGGTAGACAATAATATTTGTAAAATAAAAAGAGTCGAAAGACTCTTTTTTTAAGATAACATCTGTCGCTTGCTAGATCTGATTACATTCCGTGATGCCACATTCACATTGTACACATTGGAAGACTTGTCTTCTTGGTTTGTTCGTTCGCAGAATGAGGTCAACATATCTCTTAATTCTGCTTCATCATAGTATTCATCGTCTAATACGAACATGGCTTTCACGTGGCATACCTTCTCGTTACCCTCAACCGTTTCCTTGAAGGCTTCTGGACATACGTCTAACAGATAATCCTGTTGTGTAAGGTAGCCGTATTTGGCAAATAGCTCTGTTGTTTTTTCAAAAGCGATGTATTGAGGATCGCAAACTTCTTCACTACGGATCCTCATATTAAAGCTTTCAAAATCTGGATTTTTAGCTACCAACTCTTGCATGTATTTGATCTCTTCTACAATTTCATCCATTCTCTTTTCTGCTTTTTCATAAAGCTTTCCAAAGCGTTTTTCTAGGATGTTGATCATGTACTGTTTATCCTTTTTACCAATTTCTTCCATCCACTCGATATGAGTCTTTCTAATTCCGTCTTGTCCAGACATCCAAAGGATTACTTCGATCTTCGTATCTCTGTAGAGTTTGTCGATATTGAATAGTTGTGATAAATCGCTCCCATCCTTTGCTAAGTTGTGGAGCGTTCTCATTACAATATCGCCAAATCGTTCTGTTTGTGTATTCTTGTCGCAGATAATAATATCGTATATTTTCTTCATTTTTATCTCTCCTTTTGTTTATACATACATTATACCACTTTATTTTCTAAAAAGCAAATACAGAAAGAGAAAATTGTATTTGCTAAAAAGAATATAATGTGCTATAATTATGGTATAGAAAGAGAGAGGTAAAATGAAACGAAAGTATAACATTGTGGCGTGTCCTAGATGGGAATTGCCGATTAAACAATTAAATATTGAAGCAGGAGTAAAATTTTGTGAAAGAGAGTTAGCTGATATGTCTGATGGGAAATTTCCACTTCCCTTATTAGATGTTGATAACGTCATTTCAAATATTCGTCTTGATATTCTGGCATATTTGTTCTTCATAAAACCAGAATATGAAAGCTTTTTCCAGCTAGTGAAAGATGTTATGAATAAAAAACAAAATATTGGAGAGATTCTTCGAGATGTTTTTGGAGAGCTATGCGATCTTGCGAAGAAGAGAATCTTGGTTATCGAAAAAGAAGTTCGTGGGATGTACGAAGAATTTAAGTTTGATAATGGAGAATTTGTTAATCGAAAGTTTGACGAAAATTACCGTTTATCTAATCAGCATATTCTTTACAGGTACGAACATTCGCTTGCAAACTTTGTAAAAACTGGCTATCTCCATCAATATGAATATATTGAGGATAAGTATCCAGAAGCCATTAGGGTTGAAGAAGAGAATGGAGAAGAGATTGAAGTGATGGATCTATTATTCTTCTACGATCGCAAGAAGTTAGATGAAGATGCTATTCGACAGCGTATCAATTTTTTTGCTAGTGAAACCAAATGCGAGGTTCGAGTTATAGTTATTGAATTTGATGATGTGTCACAACAAGAAGAAATCAGATAAGAAAAGGGAGAACAAAAGATGTTATTTTTAGAAAAAACAGATGTAAAGAAGATCGGTGAGATTTGTGAGGGAATCGCAAGTGGAAGCAGAATATTATCGGCTGAAAATATTGTATTGCTTGGCTTGTTTCATTCTCGGCTCAAGTCGATTATGGGAATAAAGGTAGGGGAGATCGCTAGAGCTTTTTATCCTGCCACAAAGCGAAAGTTTTTTGAGCTAAAAGAGTTCTATATAATTGATGACACGATGAATGTAACTTGCTATGATTTGGATGCAGAATTATTCACATTCTCGTTTCCGATCAAGATGTTTGATATGAGTAAGGAAGAGATTAAGAATTATACATTCGATTTATTTACTGAGCAGATCAATAAGCACAAGAAAGACCTAGAAGAAAAAGAAAAGGAAATAAATGTGCTAAAACAAAAGATTTCTGATTTAGAAACAGCATGTCAAACTAAAGAATATTAGAAGAAAGGTGGACACCAGATTAAAAGACGTGTCCACTTTTTATATAGCTCGCTTCGAGTAGTTTCGACCACTTTCGAGTAGATTATCGTTTGCATTATACTGTTATATATGTTATAATTTAGTTAGCTGATCTACCAATGGTAGAAACAGTCCCGAAAGACGAGCCAAACTAATTTCTGCAAGACGCAGCAGGAACGTTTCTCGTCTTTTGCCTTTATAATTGACAAATCTGGGTAGACTAAAATTGGACCATAACCAGACTAAAGCTAGACCGAAATCAGACTAGGATTAGACCAAGACTAGACTAGAATCAGGGCTATTTCAGACCGATACTAGACTGAGATTAGACTACAACTAGACCGAAATCAGGGCTTATCATCATCTTGATCGTAAATTACCAGATCAACTTAAAAAAACAAAAGAAGCTGATCCAGGAGATAAAATGGAACGGTATAAGGATATTTGCTAAGGAAGATAAAAAAAGAAAAAGGTGGAAGAACAAAGCAGCCACCTTTTATTATTTTATGTGTGTGCGTTAAGAGATGCCTGCCCAGCCAGAACAACCGTGAAGGCATCATTCACAATATAAAATCTATATAACAATACAAACTCTATATGGAACTATAAAGATACTATATAAGCCACAACCCCATTACGTAACATAGGAACATTATCACTCATACCGAATAGGCAATTATCACAGTTCTTTATAAACCCCTCTAAAGATAACATATACTTCAATCGTAAAGAAGTGAACAACACAGAACTTGTAAAGATCTCCTTAGCAACCATAGAAGGACTTCTTAATGGACCTATATCAGCCAATACACTCTCTTTAGGCTTTTCATACATCGTAAACCTATCTACAGGTTTCACAACATAGTTAGTCAGATTCATAATTGGATTCAGGTATATATTAGAACAACCCTCTCTATCAACCAATGTCGTTTTATTTTCTGTGATCTGATTTGCGATCGTCTTTTCGATAATGATGAACAAAGATTGGAAGTCCACCTTTGTTTCAGGGAAGCAGTGGTGATAAGCCTCGATACTAAAAGTTTCCTTTAATTCATTAAAAAAGAATTTATCACTAAAGTCCATTCCAAATAATTGAGTAGCGAATACTGTTTCTTCCGTTTTTTCATCTTTTAAGATCAGTTCTATTTTTCTCATTTTTCTTCTCTCTTTCTTTGCCTAAATTATATCATATTCTCTATATTTTCTCAAAAGAAAATAAAAGGAGGATACACGAAATATAGAGAAGAGGAAAACAATAAAAAGAAGTACCCAAGAAAATTAAGGCTTGTTATATACTGTTATTTCTGTTATAATTTAATTAGCTGATCTACCACGTGTAGAAACAGATCCGAAAGACCATTTCAAAACTTCCTGTAAGACGCAGCAGGAAAGATGAGGTGGTCTTTTGTTTTTCCTTCTAAATCTTCTCAAGTAGAAGTGGCTGGACTATAAGCTAGACTAAGTTCAGTCTAAAACTAGACTACGTTTAGTCTAAGTTCAGACTGACATCAGGGCGATTAAATTACTGGATCAAATAAACAAGAAACAAAGGAAGCTAATTCAGAATAAAAAAAGGAAAGAACAACAATAACGAAGGAAGATAAAAAGAAGATCAACAGAAAGTGGATCAATACAAAAGAAGGCAACAAAGGAAAAGGAACGGAAAGTACAATGGACCAAGACCAATCTAAATACGTGGCAGAAGTGGGGAAATCGTTGAAGAAGATAAAAAGGAAAATACACGGTTGGGCTATTCTATCGACCCATTATGTTATGGCTATACTTATATTTTGGTCTTGTCTATGATACCAACGTCTATAATTGGGTTACTAGAGTGTACCAGTTATTATTTTAAATTGGGCTTATCTAGTAGACCAATGTTTTATAATGGATCTATTGTTTATTGGTTTCCTCTATAAGACCAATCTACATATCCTAATCCTATTATTTATTTTCTATTCTTGGTCTACTATAGCAGACCAACTATTTTAATTTACTTACTTATATACTGGGCTACTCTACTATACATATTTATTTCTTGGTCTAATCCATTTTCTTATGTTCAATCTATATATTTGGGTCACTCTAGTATACCAATTATGTTCTTGGGTTCCTATACCAGCCCAGCTCTTATTCTGGTTAAGTTATTTTTTGGTCTCCTATACTAGACCAACTTCATTATTTCATATATCTGTAAATTGGGCTACTCTAGTAGTCGTGTAATTTTCTTGTCCTATTTCATTTCTTGGGTCGCTAGAGCATACCATATTCCTTCTATGTCCTCCTTTACTTTGGGTCGCTCTATTATACCAATATCTATTTTTGGTCTATTCTACTGGACCAGTTTTTATGTTGTTTAAGTTAATTCTTGGGCTACTATACTGACCCAGTTTTTTTCAAACGTGCCCTGCTCGCCACTCTCTGGCTCAATGCAATTATCCTGGTCGCCCTACCTTCGCCACCCTTTCGGGTACGTTCGTGGCTCGCTTTTTCTTTTTTTTATTTTTAGTTATTCGATCCTAAACCTATTTTCAGCTAGAAAGGTGTTTTTATCCGTTTTTTAGTTTGTGCAGAATGGGAAATGGAACGGAAGAAAGGAAATTACAGGGAAATTAGCTTGAAGTTTCTATTATTTTTCTTGTTTTTAGATGGAAAAAAGGAAGATTCTATCGAAAAGTCTCGATAAATCTCTTATTTTTGGTTATTTTCTCAATATTTTCCCCAGAAATATCCCTATTTTAGCAAAAGAAAGAATAGAAAAAGGAAGAAAGTGAGTTACCAGAACGCCTATTTTTATCAATCTTAGTGATTTTAAGCGTGAAATGTGCCTATTATCCCCGTTTTCGTCCTAAATAAAGGGGAAGCCGTTGTGTTTTCCCATGTATTTTCTTATTGTTTTCCTATGTCTGAAAAGAGAAGAGCAAGGAAAACTGCTAAGTTATTCAGACGAATATTTGAATAATTGGTGATATATTAGGGAAAAATCATAGGAAAATAGTCTTTATTAAGCAGAAGATATTAAGAAAAAGGGCAGGAAAGAGTCTTGATTATGCAAAATTGACTAGAAATGGATCAGAAAAAGGAAAAAAGAAGGATGCTACGTAGGAATATACTCTATACGGACAGGAAGCCTTTGCGTTTTCTTGCGTTTTTTCTTTTGCTCTTCCTTTGTTTGGAAAGAAATAGAAAAGAAAAAGGAGAATAGCTTGAAGATAAGCAGGCGTGATTGAAATAAGGGAGAGAAGAATAAAGGAAAAAGGTAAGTTATGTGGAGTGAATGTAGGTTGATGGTGAGTTATAGGAGTTTTCTTTTGTGTTTTCTTTCGTTTGGTTATGGTGAGTGATTTGATCGTGGGTAGGAAGCCACAGTATTTTCTTGCCTATTTTTTCGAGTTCTTTCTTCCGTTTGAAAAGAGAAGGATACGGAAGTATGAAAGGAATTTCGTATAGTAGAGTTCTTTTTCTTCTCGCCTACATGCTCGGTGTAGAGTGGCTCGTCAAAACAGGCTTATTTTATGTTGATTTTATTGAATTATTTTATGCTAAGGTGCGACAATGCATATACTCAATATGTAAATGTCGCAAAACACTTCCTTTATAGTGTGTGTTTTCTATGCTTTGTAGAATATATTTTATTTTCTTTCTAAACAATGTTTTTGTATTCTATAAAGAATTGTTTTTATGTTCTTAAAAGTAAATAAAAAAGAAAGATAATTGGATTATCTTTCCGAAAATTTTGATGCAATTTGTGTATTTTGCTTTTCTTTGTCGCTATGTTCTTTCTTCATTCTTCTAGCACGTTCACGCTCTTCCTGGATTGCCTTATTGATAAAATCCATCTTGCTAAGGTGTTCTCTCTTCATTGGCACCTTGTCAATTTCTAGTCCAAGACTCTTACAGATCTCGCAGAATTTATCACGTATCATAGCAGTATAAGTGATTAGTCGGTTGTTGAATCTTGACTCTGGTTCATCTGAAAATGGGAGTGGGATGCCAGCTTGTTCTAATGCTTTTTCTTTTCCAATTTCTAGTCTTGTTGTTCCATCAGGATTACGCTCTTTATACACAAAGACTTTCCGTTGATGGATATGTGGGGTTGACTCATCAAGATGTAATGAAGAATTTAGGACTACCATTCTTCCCTTTGTGATATCTTTTTCATAAGATTCTAATTCTTTATAAGCTGTTGCTAATAGTTCTGGATCAGGATAATCATATAGATTACCGATCTGAATAATGCTCTCTGTAGGTTTATACCTAGAGGATTTTCTGAATTGATCCATAGTCATAATCCTATCTTTTTTTCTGCTTTTTCTTGCTTTTTCATTTCGAATTTCTAAAGCTTTTGCAAAGTGTTCTTCATAAAAGCGTTTTTCAGCTGCTTCAAAATCATCTGCCATTTCTGGATAAACACATTCATAAACATTGTCTGATACACGTTCTTGAATAACGTGTGGAGATTCATTTAAGTCATAATTACGACAATTGTGGTTTGGATTACCTTCCCATTTTTGTCCATTATGAATAGAAACTTTCATCATATCTTATACCTCTTTCTTCCAAAATGAAGTATAACACATGAAAAAAGATGTGACAATACATATATATAATGTCACATCTTAATTTTGATGTATTACCCTAAACGAAGATCACTTGGCAAATCCGCATAGAACTCTTCTTGCGTTTCAAGACATAAACAACCAAGTGGCAAGCTTCTAGCACAACCACAATCCATGTTGATTAAGTGTCCTTTAGATGATCTTGAAATCTTTGGTAGTGAGCCACTACGTTTCTGCCCATACGAACATTTAAAGACTGGTGTATGTCCTATGATTAGTGTTGTATTTTTATATGAGTTATATAGGGATGAAAACTTTTGGTATAGTTCAACAGGATTCAATCTTGCGTATTCCCTGCTCCACAAAACCCTCTCACGATCAGACGTGCTGGCATCCTTATACAGTAGTTCATCTTCAATGTAATATTTTAAATGTGAAGCATGAGCTATGTAATACTGTCTGTTGTTAACCACTAGGTTAGGTATTACGAGTGGACATTGAGATAGGTCATATAACAATGAATATTGTTCCACAAGTGTTAATTCTTCAAACTGCTTTAATGTGTTTTCGTTACCATTGCAGCTCCATTGGTACATAGCATCTTCATCTTTTGATAAAAGAGCCTGCAACATCATGTGTTCGTGGTTGCCTATTAACAGGATCATATTTTTTTGAGAGAGGATATATTTGAGCAATTTTATCGGTTGCTCTCCTCTATCAATTACATCCCCATTTATATATAAAATGTCATCATCAGAAAAATTTATCTTTTTTAAGATATCCATAAAGTAATCGAACTTACCATGAATATCACTCATCACATAATGCATTGTGTCACCTTTCTATACAAATATATTATATCATAACAGTATGATTTTTAATATATCAACATACAATTATTATGCGTTTTTCTAATAAAAAATCTAGCTAAATGCTAGATTCTCTTTTGTATATTTGGATGTAATCCATATCTCTTTTTTCTTCGTTGTATCTTTCTACCTTTACAATTTCTTGAACCTTAAAGTCTTGTAAATATACGATTGTATCAAATGACTTCGTTGAACGTTTAGCCTGTTCATAGTTCACATTTTGCATTCCTCTTAGGGTTAGATCGACAAGTTTATCGATTGCATCTCTTGCTGATTGAGAGTGTATGGATAATGCTGTACGGCAACCAGAGTTTGATAATGTGATAGCAGAAACAACCTCTGGTCCTTTTACTTCACCTATGATGAATACGTTGGCACCAGCTACTAGAGCCATCTGTCCAAGTTGTTCAAGTGTACAGGCTCTTTGACTACCTTGGGGGTTTGAAACAACGTGTTCAAACATAACACCTTTTCGATAAGCAAATAATTCGTCGTTTTCTTGGATACATAATATTTCGGCTGAAGATTCGTATGCTTCTTCTAAAAACCAGTTTAATAAAGTTGTTTTACCAGATCCAGGAGGACCAGCGAATACAACGCCCTTACTATGTTTACCGCAATCTAATAAGTAGTTGCGTATCTTTTCATCCATCATTCCAGCCTTGATTAAATCGTCAGCCATTAACTTTTTTCTAGGTAGCTTTCGGATGTGAATAATAGGATATCCAGAACATGTAATATATGGTGCTGTGATAGAAAATCTCAATAGGTATTGTTCATCTTGTTCATCTGTAAATGTTTGGGTTGGAACACTTAAATCTATTCCATTTAAAGTCGCAACACCATAGATAAATCTCATGTAGTCATCTTGATCGATAAACGTAACATTTGATAAATAAGCTTTGTTTTTAATTCTTACTCTGATCGAGAATGGATCCGTGATTTTTATATCGTTGATTTCTGGATCATCAATAAGATCTTGCACGATATATAATTCGAATAAGGCACGATGCAATTTCTGCATAAGTGCAGGAACATCTTCTTTTAATAGTCTTGCCGTATCTACGAATGTTCTTTGGATATAAGCTTCTAATAATTCTATAAAAGAACGTTTGTCCTTCTGCCCTTTTAAAACTCCATAATAGGAAGTTTTTTCAGCTTCGGTGATGTACTTCATTGCTTCTTGGAAGATTGTTATAAATGTGTCATAATCGCAAATCGTTTTGATCTCCATGTCTTTTGCTTTTAAGTTGTAAATCAACTCTTGTCTGCTATCAATCTCTTCAAGCTCTCTTGGAACATAGTTTTCTAATTGGTTTAGAAATGGTTTTTTCGTTGAAGAGTTTTTAAGCTTTTCATCTTGCATAGCGACCATATTTGCATGCAATTCTTTTTCTTCTTCGGAATAAAATCTTCTCAGATTTTCTGGAATGATCAACTTGTTTTTTTCTTCTTCTTTGACCTCATCCTTGATTCCAATAAAGTTGTATAAATCTCTAAACTTGATTTTTTCTCCATAAAATCTTACCAACACATAGGCTTCAAGATATTCACTTTTGACTTTTACAGAAATTGATAAAGAATCCAATCTATGTGTTTTTTTCTTTAGATTTAAGAAGTCGTTGATCTTTTTTTGTAATTCGGATATTCCAATAGTTAAGTCATGTTTCGAAATGTACAGGTAGACATCGTTAGCCCATGTCCCCATTCTATCTGGGAATATTGAATTTACAATTTTAGAGAATGATTCTCCCTTGGAATAGATAATAAACTCATCTCTATCACGCAAGGAATATGTATCCTCTAGGCTATTTAATTGGGCATCGTTTTTTGCGATGCATACAGTAACTTGTTGTTGATTTGTCATTTCGTCTTCTCCATATTAAAACTATATGTTCTTCCAGAAAGACCGATAATTTGCAAACTATAATCGCCCTTTGATAGCTCAATGGATAGTTCCAACTTACCTTCTTCGTTTTGAGATAAGAAAGTAGCTCCATCTGCTCCTACAACACGTGCTTTAGGATTTGCCACCTTATAAGTTCCACGTTTTACCTCTTTTGTATCATAGCTAACTGTGATGGTGTATTTTCCATCTTCTTCAACAGTAAGTTTTTCTTCTTTAATATCATCGCTTTCTAATGTTTGTTTTGTGTCTGTTTGATGATCGTCTGATTGAGCGATCGGCACATTAGGAACGTTAACATCTGTATTCTCATCCCATTCTTTACCTGTTGACGAGTATCTAAACAAGCCATAGCCATTTACAAGATAATATCCACTGTTAAGCCATGAAGGCAATGTGATTGAGATAATTTTGCTTTGCATATAATCAAAGTCTTTAATGTTATATGCTTCTTCGGACATAAGGGCTCTTACATCTGCTTTAATCTTGTAATTCTTTAGAATTGTTCCAATATAAACATCAGTAGAGTATGTTTTATCCTTTTCAAGTCCGATAATCGTTCCTGCTTCAGAGATGTTTCCAGAACGTAATTTGGCGTTACCAATTGACTCGATAACGGCTTGGTAATCTCCAGCGTTACTAAGTTGGCTAGCGTCCGATGCGGGGTTGATGTTCAGATTTTTTACATCTGTATCAAATACATATCTTCCAGTGTTATTTGGTTTTAAGCCACATACACCAATTGTATATCCTAGATCGTAAAAGCGTTCAATTAAGACATCTCCTTCTACGACTCCATCATCTTGTCTGTATACAATCTTGTCCCCTGGATACATCATTGGAATTTTAGATTCTTCCGATTCCTTGATCCAAGCTACTCGTGAAGAGTCTCCACTTTTTGAAATGCTGTATTGTGAAAAGGTTGCGTTACTTAAAAATGTTTCATAATAAGTGTCGTCTCTTTGAACGTAATAAGCGTTATTTTTTAATTTGTTTATATTTGTTTCTATGGTTGCCTCATTATTATTGTCTTGAGAATCTTCAGCTGAACATCCCGTTAATAGTGAAAGGCTTAATCCTATCAATAAAATCTTTTTCAAAAACATAAAAATCTCCTTTTTATCATTTATATTATGCTATTTTTTTTACTGTTATGACATAATTTTTATATAGTTTCTTAACGTATATTTTTTGACTTGTAACAAACCTATCAACCCTTAGAAGAGTATGCCGACATCGTATAGAGCGGCGTTCTTTAATATACAAATTTTATAGGGGTTGTACCAATAGGGTATAAAGAATGGAAATAGTTCTCGAAAATCATACTGTTATATGATATAATATAGGTGAAATCAATAGAAAGGACTATTATGGACAAGAAATACAAAGCAATTCCGTACAAAGTTACTACTCATCACGACGCCATCGAAGATAAAGACGAGCCATGGAACAGTGAGCCAGCCTATGATACATCTGAAATACGTTACTGTATCGTATCAAATGAAACAGGAGAGGTCTTAGATGACGCACAAGGATATGGTTACAGAACGGCACAAAAAGCTTATGCAGCTTATGCATATAAGACAAGAGATAAGAGTAAAGACAAGGAAAAAGTCGATAAGAAAAGACATATCCAAAAATGGATGAAAGAACATAAGGGATTTGTTCGGGCTATGGACGATACAGCTTTTCAAATTTTAAAGGGAGTATGGGGACCAGACGATGAATTTGATGCTAAGCAAGTAAAAATCATGCTTGAAGAACGTGGACTAAAACCAGATTTTACAGCTGGCGAGTTGTTAAGAGTATGGAGAAACTCCTAAATAAAAAAAGAGAGCAATAATCGCTCTCTCTTTTTATTGCTTCGACATACTTGCTAACCTTTTTGTAAATTCACTTTGATTCAAGTTTTCAACCTCAAAATCAACAAATTGGATCTGTTGCGTAACAGACATTGTACCATCGTTCTTCTTGAAGAAGTTGTTCGAAATATTACCATACAACGTTAGTGTTGCTGGACCGTTAATTGAACTAGCTAAATGTGCTAATCCGAAACCAACGGCTGTAGAAGTAGATGACACAAATTTGACGCCACCACCTCCAATTTCCTTCTTATAAGAACCATAATTTTGAACGATTTGGAATCCAGTAATCTTAAAGATAAGGTCTGGGTTGCCATTTCCTAGTGGCTGAAATTTTTCGTTTTCTGTAATAGCTGCTAATAGATCCTCATTCTTTATTTCAACATCATATTCTAGGGTATCAGTTGCTTTAGGATCGAATGGTGTCGCATTTTGTTGCATATTTTTCACCATAGCTTCAAATCCATCTTTTGTAACAGAGGCACCAGCTGCTCCAGCATGACCACCATGTCCCAAGAATGAATCAGCACATCTATCAAGATGTTCTTTTATATCGTATCCTTCTGGGGCACGGAACGAACCCTTGAGAATTCCATCTTGACCATTTGTAAATACAGCACATGGTAAGTTGTATCTCTCTAATATTTTTGCTGCTAAAATTCCAATAATACCTGGCTTAATATCTGGCACATAAACAATCACTGGATTTTTGATTTTGTTAGCACTTTCTAAAGCTTTTAGTTGAGGCAAAATACCATTTTCGTAAGCGTTAAGTGTTGCCAACTTTCTTTCATCATTGCACTGTTTTAAAATCTTCATAAGCTCTAAACATTCAGAGTAATCTGAAGACGTTAATAGTTCTACAGCGTATTTTGCATAGCCATCATACATGCGTTCTAAAGCGTTAATTGCTGGTCCGCAAGTAAATCCTGCTGTGACTCCAGTCCAATGAGAAATCCCAAATTCATAAGCCATTGCTTTTAATCCTGGCAAAGCATTTTCGATATTATTGTTTAGAACCCTCAAACCTTGATAAGCGATAACGTAATTTTCTTCTGTTAATACCATCTGATCGCAGAATGTGGCAAGCATAGCGATTGGTTTTAATAACTCAATTCTACTGTCATTGCCAAGAAGAACACGTGCAATCTTGTAGGCATTTCCTGCCCCACAATATCCATCAAAGTCGGCTGAACCTTCGATTGCAGCAGCGTCTAAGATGTGATCAGCACACGGAAGAACAGTCTTCCCATTTTCAATTACTGGCTGGTGATGATCCGTAACGATAACTGTATATCCAAATGATTTGGCGTAAGAGATTGGCTCTAACGCTGCAATACCATTATCTACAGTTAAAATTAAAACATCGTTTACGGATAAATTATTCTCCATAACAAACGTATTAACTTCGTCAACCATTACTTTGTTTAGTCCAAATCCCTCGCATCTTTTTGGGATTCTGTATCGAACATTTTTAAAACCAGTCCATCTCATTGCCCAGATCAAAATAGAGATAGCACTTGTGCCATCTACATCATAATCCCCAAATATAAAGACAACTTTATCTCTGTATTCTTTGATCTTGTCGACTATGATTGGTAAATCCTTCATTTTGTATTGATCTGCGATTGAACGCTTAAACCAATTGTTGATATCTTGCACTGAATTTAGTCCAAGATTTTTTAAGTGAGCTTCTGCAATAGAGTTCACTCCTTCTTTCTTCTTAAATTTATATAACATTTTTATTTTCTCCTTTTGTATTCTCTATATCATCAAATATGTCACTCTTATTATGTGATGTTTGGGAAATAAAAAAGCCATAGGATTATCCCATGGCTATTTTTTAGAATGGTAGGTCGTCACTTGTGATGTCGTAACTAAAACCTGTTCCACCTGTAAGAGCGTTGTATTGTTCGTTACTCATTTCCATACCAGTTGGAGCTGTTTGAGCTGCTGGTTGCTGTTGAACAGTTGGCTGTTGATAAGCTGGCTGTTGTTGAGCAACTGGCTGCTGGTACATTGGTTGAGCCTGTTGTACTGGAGCCTGATATACTGGCTGTTGGTACACTGGTTGAGCCTGTTGTACTGGAGCAGTCTGGTACATCGGCTGTTGCTGTTGAGCAGGAGCATACTGCTGATACATTGGCTGTGCCTGTGCCGCTGTCTGCTGAGCAGGTTGATTCTTCTTTGCCTTCATAATTAGTTTAGGCAATTCGAAAATATGAAGTCCTACATTAGTGTAAAACTTTCCATCCTTTTTCTCTGAAGAAGAATGCAAGAATCCGTTCATGCTAACAATATCACCAGCTTCAAATCCGGATGTGTCACTTTGTAATAGCTTATCGCTTAGTGCAATATTGACAAAGTCAGTGTGTTCTGTACCGTCACTGTATTTTGTACTTACGGCAATTGAAGTTGCCTTAAATTGCTTTCCAGAAGTGGCTGTTACAAGCTCAATAGGCTTTACAATTCTTCCAGAAAAGAAGGCTGTTGCCATACCGCCCATGAATGGACTGATAACAACTGAATCTGCAACAATTATAGCACCTGTTCCGCTATCTGTTTTGCGGGTATTCAAATACCCAGAAACAACAATATAGCTACCTTTTGTTACGTTTCTCTTGATATCGCTAATCAAACGCCCGTCATAAACGGCAACATCAAAAAACGATGGGTTCCCTTGATCATTTTTCGGATTTACAGCGATTGAGAAAGCAATGTGTCCCTTTCCGCCTTCTTGTGTTGGTCCGAAATCTTTAATATCTTTTGTGATGTTACCCGCTACTAAAACTTGATTCCCTAATCTTGACATTTTATTTTCCTCCTTTGCCCTCTCTTTGGGGCGATATATTAAATGTCTAATTTATTCGATTTTTCCATATCATCAAATAAATACAATGTAATTATGTTATAAGAAAGAAACGAAAAAAATATGGAATATCACATAATATATTTAAAGGAGAAAACAGAATGAGAAATTACGCATTAGAAATTTACGAAGATTATTTGCTTGGCAAAAAGAAAATATTGCGATTGAACATTGAAGCGATAGCCGATAAACCAATAAAGAAAGAAGATAAAAAGATTGCAAAAGAACGTTTACTAGAAAAGGCTTCTACGGAAATCATAAGATACGCAATAAAAGATATTTTGCGATGGGATCCACAATATGCTGCTGAAAATATTACGGGAGAGATTGTCGATCAATTAAAAATTAGAACACTCTTTAAGCATATCGATACACCGATTACTGTAATACAGTCTGGTGATTATAGAATGCTTATGAAAAAGGTGTTTCCATCTGAAGTTTCTTATAATTTAAAAGACCAGGCTGTAGATATTTATAAGAAGATTCTGAATGGAGAGATGAAGTCCTTTCCAAATGGTTATTTCAAAGATGAGCTAGGTCGAGAGAAGTTATCGGCAGTTTTAAACTATTACATCGCAACAAACCTAGCAGCATCTTCAATTAAGGAGTTATATTCAGATTTTGCAAAAGGTTCTGGAAGAATTAAGAAGCTAGACACTGCTTACATCTTTTATGCTTATTCTGGAGTATATGATAGCCCATTGGATCTATTACATAATTCAATTGGAGATAAAAAAGATGACTTCTTATACAATTTTTATAGTTTCATGGGCGTTTTTGACGAAATTTCCAAGGAAATGTAAAATTTTTATAGATAAAACAAAAATTTAATAGCATAATAATTAGTGAACAGTATCGTTCACTTCTTTTATTTGTTAAGAAGTATAGAAATGGAAAAATGAAGAAGAAAATTTTTAAAACGGCTGCATTCGGAGTTGTAGCCACAGGCGTAGCATCTGCATTGTTGCCTGTTTCCGCAGAAGGAGTTACTCCGCCAACCGCCACAACAGCTGCGACTATTACAGTCAAGAATGTTGATGAAGCAGACACTGCCGCTGAAGTAAAGGCTTATCGTATTGTTAAGCCAGAATTCAATGAACACGGCTTACTTGGTTACAAGGCTGTAGATGGAATTACTATTGCAGATCTTGCTAAGCCTACATCTGAAGAAGTTCAGGCAGCTGTATCCTACATTTTAGGACACCAATCAGAGTTTGAACCAATTACATTAACTCGTAATGGTGCAAACTTCTCTGCCGAAGCACCAGCAGGAGAATACGTTGTATTAGTTTCCAAGTCAAATGCAACAGTTTATAACCCTGCAATCGTATCTGTAAACATTCCTAATGCAAGCGTAAACGCTGCAGATGGTGGTACAGTTGATTTAAACAATGCATTTGCAAATGGTAAGGTAGCATTCTTAAAGAGAAGCACACCAACTATGGAAAAGAACATCATCGTAGATGGTCAAAAGAAGAAGGGCGACCTAGTATCTGCTGACGGCGTTGGTTCAACAGTTGCTGATGAAATCACTTTCCAGATTGACACACAATTACCATCCTATCAAGTTGGTGAAAACGGATCAGTTTACAAGAATCCACGTTTTGAAATCTCAGATAAGTTACAGGACGTATTTGAAAACATTTCAGAAATTAAGGTTCAGAATGCTGCTGGCGATGGCTTAGTAGCAAACACAGACTACGAGTTAGTAAATGGTGTAGGCAGCAAGGACTTTACAGTTAAGTTCAAGAGCGAATACTTAATGGCTCATGGTAACGAAGCAGTTAAGATTGTTTATAAGACAAAACTTACTTCTACTGAAACAAACCAGAACTTTGCAGACAACAAGAACGTTGCTACATTAAAGTATTCTAACGATCCAACAAATGAGCAGTCCGTTAAGATTGTAAAGGATAAGACATATCATTACACATTCTCTATCGACGGAAACATTGATGGAACTTGGGAAGAATCAGGTAGTACAATTGATGGCAAGCAAGGCAAGCATCAGACACACGAATTAAACAAGGTTACAGAGCGTACTGAATCTACTACATGGGAAGAAAAAGAAGATGAAGCACATACATTTACAAAGCATTCAACAAAGGCTTTAGAAGGTGCTAAGTTCGGACTCTACAGTGACGAAGATGCTCAGACAAAGGTTGCAGAAACAACTTCTACTGATAAGGGCTTCATGAGCTTCCATGGTTTAGATGCTGGCACTTACTACTTAAAGGAAATTTCTGCTCCAGCAGGCTACTCTTTAAATGATACAGTATACAAGATCAACATCGTTGCAAACCTTGACGAAGAAGGTGTATTAACAGACTACTCTATTTCAACAGAAACTAAGGCTGGTGCCGCTTGGAATAAGGTTGGCGAAATGAAGTATACAAACACTAAGGAAGTTGATAATAAGGCTTTATTAGATACTGGTGATGAAAACCCTAACTATGGTAAGGTTAAGAATACAATTGTTACAGCAATTGATAATCCTACACAGATCGAAAATACTAAGTTGGCAGCATTACCATCAACTGGTGGTGTTGGTACAGTAATGTTTACTGTAGCAGGTATCGGATTATTCTGTGGCTTCGGCTATGCATTCATGAAGGCACGTAAAGAAACAGAAGAATTAGCTAAGTAAGACAAAAGGAAGTTTAAAAACTTCCTTTTTTTAATGTGTTTTGGGAAATATATAGCATAATATAAATATGAAAAAGAAAAGAAAAAAGTTTGTGGTCCAGTTATTGTGCCTTTTGGGTATGACGATTGGACTTGGGATCATGGGGTATCCGATTGTTAGTGACTTATGGAATAAATATCGAAATGATCAAATTGCTGATGAATATGAAAACAATGTAAAGGAAATTGATAAAGAGCAAATTGATAAAATGTGGGCTGAGGCAAAAGCTTATAACGATCAACATACGGTTAACTTTGTAAAGGACATCTTTCATGATAGCGAGGAATACGTTTTATCTCACCCTTACGATCAATTGTTGAATCCAACTAATGATAACGTTATGGGATATATAGAGATTCCAAAAATCAATGTTCGTTTAGCTATTTATCATGGTATTAGTGAAGATGTATTGTCTAAAGGTATCGGTCACGTAGAAGGAACAAGTCTTCCAATTGGTGGGGCTGGAACCCATACTGTATTAAGCGGTCATAGAGGGCTTCCTTCAGCAAAATTATTTACTGACCTTGACCAGATGGAAGAGGGAGATTTAATTTATTTGCATGTCCTAGATAAGACGATGGCTTACAAGGTAGACAAAATCGATACCGTTCTTCCTGAAGATACGAGTGGGCTTGCAATAGAACCAGATAGCGACCTTATTACATTGATAACTTGTACTCCTTATGGTGTCAATTCTCATAGATTACTCGTAAGAGGAAGAAGAATTGATCCAGTTCCAATCGAACAAAAGAAGATTACACCTATTGAACAAGTTTCTAACATGCCAATAAAGGAAAAGGCTTTAGCAATCGGATTAGCTGTTTCCCCAATTTTATTGATTATTTTGGTGATAAGCGACAGAAGAAAAGAGAAAAAGAAAAAGCAGGGTAAATAAACCTTGCTTTTTATTCTGGATCTGGAATGTATCCGTTTGATACAAGAGAGTAGAAGTCTGGTGAATCAATATTTAGGTTTCCATCTTCATATCTTGCTAATGCGATAGCCTTTTTCGTTGTTAGACCGCCCTTCTTTTCTAATGCCTCACGCACGTAAACATCAGCATTTTCTCTTTTTTCTTTTAAGTGCATATTACTCATTTCTTTTAATCCTATAGAGATTTCTCGGTAATTGTATCTCTTGTTAACTTTCGTTGAATTGTAATAAAAGATCTTTGCATCAAAACAGATTCTATCTCCAATAAGGAATCTGTTATCGTATAACAATCTATTAAAAAAATCTGGTTTAACAAGAATGTTTACATGTTGTCGAAATGGTAATTGGCTATCTAATTCCACAACATCATAGAAACAAATAGTTGGATAACACTTATATCCACCTTTAAACGCCTTTTTTACTTTTGGAAACATAGAATGAAATGTCCCCTCAAAGTGCATTACCTTCCCTACTACTTCATAAAAATATGGATCCATAGGTTTTCTTTTCATAATTGGGCTCTCCTTTCTTTTATTAGATTATACCACATAACAGTATAAATTCCTAGTATTGTATAACAGTATATGATATAATATATATGATAGAAAAGGAGAAGAAAATGTTAAAGTTTTATGATATGCCAGTTGGGCTTGGGGCAGATAGAGAAAAGAGTTTGCTGTTCCACTTGAACGATATGGCTCAAAAAACAAGTGGGTTTGTTCTCGAATATTGCCCACAACTAGTGACGTTGGATTGTGTCCCAGAAGACATTGTAGAGGTTAGGGATATGTTAACACCGCCGACTATAACCGATCTAACTGAGCAGGACAACCTGATCACATCTGTAGTTAAAAGGATTCATTCGATTGAATATTATGATTTTGAATATCCTGATAATTATGTCGCTTTTAATATACTAGAAGCTGCATTTATTACAGAAGTCGCCTTCATGGTTGCCATGATCAAAGATGGGAAAGAGAAAGAATTAAAGGCTTTTATTGAAAAACACTACAAGATCCATGATGAAGATCTAAGGAGATATTTAAAAGTTAGAAAATATATCCCAGAGGTAAAAGGAAAACTCGATTTGAATAAAATTGAAGAGTTCAAAGGGTTTTATTGTGATTTAGAAGTTATAAAAGATGCCGAATATAGTGGGATTGAAATTTTAAAGAAATTCTACAAGAAAAACAAGCTGAATCTTTTTGAAAGTCCAATGATGATGTTAGCTTGTTTCATGAGCAGAGAACAGATTGTTAAAATGTTGTTCCAATTAAAAGAAGAAAAGAAAGAAGAAGAAAAATGAAAAAACAATATGTGTTAGATACAAATGTGTTATTGCTGGACGAAAAGGCGATGCACAAATTTGAAGAAAATGATGTCTATATTCCAGTAGCCGTTTTAGATGAACTCAATATCTTAAAGGAAGATTACAGAAATCCTGAACGAGCAGAGGCAGCACGAGCTGCGAATAAAGAAATTCGTAAGCTTTTAGGTGAACAAAAAGTTTTAAAGAGAAATGAAAAAAGATTAAAAGATGAGATTGTTTGTACATCTAATGGTGGTGGCGACATCTTTTTTACAAATTATTTTAATAAAACTGATATTGAAGCAAATATGCATAACGATATGTCCGACTGGGAAATTATCTTAACTGCTAAAGCTCTAAGAGATTATAGTGATAATGAAAAGAGCAAAGATAAAAAGCGTAAAGTTGTATTGGTTACAAACGACAATGGAATGGCAAATAGAGCGATGGGAAGATACGGTCTAAACGTTGAAGAATATAAGAGCCCAATGGAAAGCGAAATTTATAGCGGAAGAACAACTATTTTAAACGCTAAGGTTAATGCAGTTAAGATGTTACAAAAAGGTGGTGCCATTGGCATTAAAGATGCCATCCCTGCAAAAGATTTGACACCAGATTTGTCTCTTTGCGAAAATGAGTTCGTTGAACTTTATGCACAGGACAAAGATGGCAAGCAGATTAGAAGCGTTGGTCGAGTAGTTGGATCTGATATTGTTCCACTCGATTGTGATCGCTCTGAATTTAGTGGTATCAAGCCACAGAATAACGCACAGTTATTTGCAAAAGAGTGCGTTATAAGCTCAGTGAAGGACGTTCCTTTGGCAATTATCTCTGGTCCAGCAGGAACTGGTAAAACACTGTTAGCTGTTGCAGGCGGTCTTGCAGCGTTAGAACGTGGTGAAGTCAAGCAGGTGCTACTCTTACGACCAAATGTAATGATCGACAAGAATGATGCTGCACTTCCAGGCAGCGAACAAGAAAAGATTGATCCGTTAATGAGACCATATTGGGATAACTTGAAAACTATCTTGTTGGCAAAAGGTGTAAAACCAGAAAAGGTTAGATCTCAAATTAACCAGTTGATCGGAGATGAAAAGATTAGAGCAGAATCCTTCTCGTATATTAGAGGAAGAAGTATTTCTGATACATATATTATTTGTGATGAGTCTCAAAACCTTTTAAGAAAGCACGTTATCGGTATTTTGACAAGACCAGGCGAAAACTCAAAGCTTGTCTTGCTTGGTGATCCTACGGATGAGCAAATTGATAATCCTTATGTTAACAAGTATAACAATGGGTTGGTATTTGCCATGAATCTTATGAAAGATAGCAAGCTTTGTTATCAAACAGTATTTTACGAAAACGAAAGTAAGCGTGGTGAACTTGTTAAGGAAGTTGTAAGTAGATTAAAAGAACAGAAAAAGTAAAAAGAGGAAGAAGAAATGGTATTTATAAAAGTATTGATTTCTTTAGTGTTATTGCTTTTGATCACATTACTTTATCTTGTGGTTAAGAAGATGCTGAAGAAATGTCTAAGAAAATCAAAAAGAAAAACTAGGAGTGTTTTAACTGCAATTGGAATGATTGCTTTGTCCGTTTTCTTGGGATTTGCGTCTGTTCTGTTGGTCGGATCTGATGTACCGTATATCAAGATCAACACAGATAGCACGGATATTCCTGCAAATCTCTCTGATGGAGACTTAATCGTTGGTTTTAATGGCAAGAAGTTGCTTACAACAAGAGAATATAAAAAGCTTCTAAAGTCGCATAACGAATATGAAGATTATCAGATTATGTATCTACATGATGGTAGCGAAGAATATGCAACCATATCGAAAAGTGGTGATGACGCTTATTCAATCGGCATCGTTTGTGACGATAATAACAAACTAACAAAAGTTTATGGCATTGCCGAAAAATCTGGCTTAAAGGTCGGAGATGAAATTACTTCTATTTCTGGTATTCCCGTGACAGGTGATTATACTGCTAAAAAGATCTTGGAAGATTATCGTATTACATCTGATCCTGTTTTACTTGGTTATAAAAGAGATGGGAAGGAAAACAGAATCAATATCATTCCAGTAAAAGAAGGTGTCAAAAGTAACCAATTTAGAGTTAGTGGAACTTATACCCGCAACGTTCCAAATGTTGTTGGTTCAGCTGTAAACGAGGTAAAACTTGATATTTTATCAATTCTAAAGCTAGATATGGGCACATTACTTGCAGAGCCATTGCATGTCTTTGTATTTCATATTAGCATTGCATGGTTGATGTTTGTTTCTGCAGTCGTTATTGTTTCGTTTGTTGTTGGGACTATCTTTATGACCTTATTTGCAAAGCAAAACAATAAGAAGGTGAAGAGAATTATCAGAAGCACAAAGACTATTGTATATTTACTTGTCTTACCAATATTGATTGTGATTATTCATATTGTGGGGGTAATTCAATCGTTATGATAAAGAATACAGCAGGAACAAGAGTATTACCTGATGGATCTGTTGAACTCATTATTCCTATTTGTCCAAGAACAAAGAAGAATCACCAGAATATTTATCATAAAAATATCGTGTCGAAGAAAACTGGTGTCACCAAAAGAGTTCCGTTTGTTTCCACATCAACGCAATATAAATCGTATGCAAAAGACTCAGCGTTGTTTATTCGCCCATTAGGCATTGATTATCCAGTAAACGTGAAAGCAATTTTCTATGTTGATACCTACAGATTGGTGGATCTAACAAACCTAAATGAAGCATTACACGACATCATGGTTTCTAATGGAATGTTAAAAGATGATAATGCAAAAATCATAGTATCTACAGATGGAAGCAGAGTGTTTTATGATAAAAGCAATCCAAGAACAGAGGTTTATATAACAAGAACAGAACCAACATTTATAAAAGAATAAAAAAAGAGGGTAATATCCCTCTTCTTTTTTTAGTCAATTTCCTTGTAGACGACAGTAAACTCTCTCTTTTCTGCAACACCAGAACACTTAGAATTGATCATCTTATCAAGTAGATCTTGAGCGATCTTTCTAACATCTACATAAAATGGCTTACCACCCGCATATCGAATTACATTCAGTGTTGGATTACAAACATCATCAAGGTCATCTAAGTAAACAGATTGAATCCAATCCTTGCCATCCTTATGAATGATCTTCGTCTTCATTAGAGCATTACTGAGTAGTGGGTTGCTACCGCTTTGTAAGTAGTAATAATAACCATTTAACGCAAATGAAATGTAAGAGCCAAAAACCCATGAAAAGCCTTTGACCGTCATTTCAGCTTGGTCTTCGTTTCTGATGATAAGCTGTTCACCATCAAAATGATAGTCTTGTTGGTAGTATTGCTTGTTGGCAAGCTTTCCACCTTTTTCTTTGACGATATTTAAGATTTCTTTAAACACCCACATCATGGCATATTCGCCATTTTTTAAATACACTTTATCCAACAACATTTTTAATTTTCCTCCTTATCTGTTGGTTTCCATGAGAAGTAAACTTCATCTGCTAACTCGATTCCGAATTGTAATGAAATTCCTTCTTCTCTATATTCTTTTGCTAAAGCATAGAATACAGGTGTAGCATACAGGTTGAATTTGATGAAATCCTCTCCTGGTTTGATATGACCAGATGACTCGCCCTGCTCAGCAAAGTACATCATGTTGTTGTTAATGACAGTTCTGAATTTCTCCTTGATCTTTTCGATTAAGTTTTTATCAAATGGAGTATCAGTTCTATCCGACGGATAAAAAATCATTGTTACAACAATGGTATTTGGCTCTAAAATAGTTACAGTAAAATCGTGGAAGATACTCTCTGCAACCGCTTTTTGAACTTCCATTATTACAAGATGTGGCTCTTCAACTGGCGTTTCCAAGTTTATTTGGAATTTACCCTTGCTTGTGCAATGGGAGTAGATGATATAATCACCATTCTCTAGTTTTTGTAATACTTCCTTTGCTGTTTTTTCTGCAGCTGCAATATTAACTCTCGCCTCTGCATACTTCTGATTTAATTCTTCAATAATTGACATCTTATTTTCCTCCTTGCCTTTGTATAGGCTTCTCCATGATATCAAATAAATACACATATATTATGTTTGAATGTTAAAAATAAAAAAGGGCTATATAGCCCCTTCCTGCCATGAGTATCTTATCGTTTCGACTTGCAAATCCAGTTTAACATTAATTCCTCTATCTTCGTATAACTCTTTGATCGCCTTCTCTAGCCATTTTTTATCTCTATCATAAAAGACAATCCAATCACATTTAACCAAACCTTCGTTTTTTCCCCTACGAGCTTCGTTTATTAGAATGTTTTGTATTGTTTTGTCAGCATCGTTGAGGAGTTTGGAGCGTATTGCATTTTCAAAATATTTGTTTAGCTTTGTCCAAGTCATCAAGATTTCAAAAGTAATGCTATCCCATGCAGTGTTTACAATCTTAACGTTTTTTACTCCAGAAATTTCTGAAATAAAATCTCTTAGTTTTTCTAATATGAGTCTGGAATCGAAGTCCTTCTCGATTGTATGTTTTAAATATATTTTGAATTCAATAGTATCTCTGGTTGGCTCTGCTTTATTTCCGATTTCTGGAATAGCACTTATTTCAAAGAACTGCTCATCAATATTTTTTAAAACCTTTTCTTTGATTAGTTCCATCTTTTCATTAGCTGATTTCTCTGCTTTTTCTTTTGTATTTTTTAGTTCTGTCAATAGTTCAGACGTATTTAGCTTAGGCATGTTTTGTCCTCCTTTTAGTCTAAGTTCATTTTTGCAACAGAAATCTTCATGTGAGAATTTCCTGTCTTTACTTCTTCAATAATTGGTTCTTTTGCTGGTTGTGGAGCTGGCACGAAAACCTGAATGTTATAGATAGTTTGAACCGTTTGAGCCATAATGTTTAGCATCATTTCGTTGAAGATCTTGTATCCTAAACGCTTGTACTCTAACTTAGGGTCCTTTTGTCCATAAGACTTAATTCCGATCCACTGCTTTAATTGGTCCATATCATCTAAGTGGTTCTTCCAGTTTGTATCAATAACACGTAGTAATACTTGACGTTCTAATTGACGCATTTGCTCTGGCTCTACAAATAAGTCTTCCTTAGCCTTGTAAGCCTCCATTGCACGCTCTACCATTGCGTTATAAACATCATTTCTCTTTGCTCCGATTAAGGATTGGTCGTTTACACATAATGAATTGTTAATCATTGAAAGCTTCTGGTTAAGAGATTCATACTCTTCCTTTGTTAGCTTATTACCATTCATAGTCTTTGCTAAGATGCCATCAAGATGGTTTTTCACCATGTTTGTTACTGTTTCACGCATATCACCCTTGTCGATTACCTTATTACGTTCTGCATAAATGATTTCACGTTGATGGTTGTTAACAAGATCGTACTCTAAAAGATTCTTACGAATACCGTAATTGTTATCTTCAATACGTCTTTGAGCATCTGAGATTGCCATCAATAAAACCTTATTTGTGATTTCATCTCCAAATGTGTGGTTTGCTGCATAAATAGAGTAATAGTCAGATGAACCAAAGTGCTTAATTAGGTTGTCTTCTAGTGATAGATAGAAACGTGATTCGCCTGGATCTCCTTGACGACCAGAACGTCCACGTAACTGATTGTCAATGCGGCGAGATTCATGACGCTCTGTACCGATAATCTTTAAACCACCATTTGCCTTTGCTTCGTCGTCTAACTTGATATCTGTACCACGTCCAGCCATATTTGTTGCGATTGTAACTGCACCAGCAATACCAGCTCGTGCTACGATTTCTGCTTCCTTTGAATCATTCTTTGCATTTAATACTGTATGAGGAATACCACGCTTAGATAAAGCACGGTCTAATAATTCTGATACATCAATACTAGCAGTACCGACTAATACTGGCTGACGCTTGTTGTATGCCTTTTCTACTTCATTGCAGATTGCTTCATACTTTTCCTTCTTTGTTAAGAAGATAACATCTGTTAAATCCTTACGGATTACAGGTTGGTGAGTAGGAATAACAACAACATCCATTCCATAGATGTCTTGGAATTCTTTTTCTTCTGTAATTGCTGTACCTGTCATACCAGCCTTCTTCTCGTATTTATTAAAGAAGTTCTGAAAAGTTACAGTTGCTAAAGTTTGGCTTTCTTCCTTGATCTCAACACCTTCCTTTGCTTCGATAGCTTGGTGTAATCCATCGGAGAATCTGCGACCATCCATAACACGACCTGTAAACTCGTCAACAATCATAACTTCGCCATCACGAACAATGTAGTTTTGGTCCTTGTGCATTAAGTAGTTGGCACGAAGAGCAGTGTTAATGCAGTGCTGTAGTTCAATGTTTTCAGGATCAGATAAATTTTCGATTGCGAACATTTTTTCAGCCTTTTTAATACCATTTTCTGTAAGAGTAATAACCTGGTCCTTTTCGTCCTTAATATAATCTCCAGTTTCTTCAAACTTCTCACCCATGATGGCATCCATCTTGCTGAATTCTTTTGCTTTTCCGCATGTTAAAGACTTAACAAAGGTATCTGCATACTTGTAAATAGATGTTGACTTGCCACTTGCACCAGAAATGATTAAAGGTGTACGAGCTTCGTCGATTAAAACGGAGTCCACTTCATCCATAATAACATAGTGCAATCCACGCTGTACTCTATTGGCTGCTTCTGTTGCCATGTTGTCTCGTAAATAGTCGAATCCTAACTGGTTATTTGTAATATATGTAATGTCTGAGCCATACGCAATTTGACGTTCTAGCTGTGAAGAGTTATTCAAAACAGTGCCGACAGTCAAACCTAAGAACTCATGGACTTGCCCCATCTGATCCGCATCACGTTGAGCTAAATAGTCGTTTACTGTAACAACATGAACACCCTTACCAGTTAAAGCGTTTAGGTATGCTGGCATTGTAGAAACTAATGTTTTACCTTGTCCAGTAGCTAATTCACCGATTCTTCCTTGGTGTAACACAATACCACAGATTACCTGCTCAATGTATGGGAACATACCCAAAACACGACGGTCTGCTTCACGAACAACCGCAAATGCTTCAGGTAAGATCTTATCTAAGCTCTCCCCGCTGTTGATTCTATTTTTAAATTCTACAGTTTTAGCCTTTAACGCCTCGTCTGTTAATACTTCCATTTCTTTTCCTAGCTTTTCAATCTTCTTTAAGATTGGCTGTAGTTTCTTGATTTCCTTTTCACTCTTAGTTTTAAATAATTTCATAAATCTAGTCCTTTCTAGTATAAATCTTAGGTTTTTTAACCTAAATCTCCTTTTTCTTTATATAAATATTATATCATAGGTAATCAAGAAATTCAACATAATACACTAATTTTGTTGCAAATAAAAAGAGCCAAATCGTATTGGCTCTAAGAAAAGTGTGCATCAAAGCACTTTAGAAAAAAGAGAGGGTATTATGGAATACCTGAGAAAACAAGAACACTTTTAGGAGTGTTTTGCAAATTGTAGATATGGTTTTTATTTACCACTTGTAACTCTTTGCTACCATCATTCTATATCTAAGAACGCAAAAAGACAAGTGCAATAAAAAAAGCCAAGAATTACTCTTGGCTATTTTTTTAATGGCAACTGATAAACTGCAGAAAGAATTCTTGATAATTCTTTTTTGAATTTCTCTTTTTCTTCTTTTTGCATCTGGGTATAAGAGCTAACATGGTATAGTTCTAACAGCATATTGAAACGCTCCTCGTAAATACCTTTAAACTCATCGAAGGAGATCGATTTCATTAGCGTTCTGTAGTTAGGATTTTTGATCATTAGATCATCAAATCCCTTTCCATACTCTTCTCTCCATGTTAATACAAAAGGCTCAAGATCCAATGCTTTTAACGCTTCTGATAATGCGGATAACTGCTTATAAACAGAACTGTTTTGTAAGATGTCCGCATCAAACATTAAATATGCCTTTTTCTTATTTCCTTTTATAGCCTTTAACATTGGGATGATAGAGTTCCAAGAGCTTACTCCAGATACATAGATTGCAATGTTACCAGCTTTTGCAATCGCCTCAGCTTTAAAGCGACCTTCCGTAATACAAATGGAACTTTTATCCGACATGGATTTTGGATAAATAATTCCGCCTGGAGATCCTGGTGTAGCTCCACCATAGATTCCTTTTTCACCGCACAAAGAAGCCGAAGAGAACCAAGTATATCGTGGAGCATTTTCACGCTTTTTGTATGCTCTAATTTGAATTCCGATACACTTTCCGTTTTCATCTTTCGCCATAATGGCAATACCAGGTCGACCTGTAAACTTTACTCGTTTGTCATTTAGGTCCATATAAAATCCTGGTACAAGTGGCATTTGATTTAAAATTCTATTAAGCAGATCGTTTGTTTTGAACTGTTCTTTTTCTTCTTTTGATAGTTCTCCAAATCTCTTTTTAAAAGATTCGTATGCAAATCTATCACGAATGAATTTAAACATTGTTCTTACAAATAAACTGCCATGATCACTTCCCTCTGCTAGAGGAAAAGTAAAATAGTTTTTTAAATCAGATTCGCTAAGTCCACGTTCGTTTAACAAGTGGTGTCTATCTTGGTTTGATAGTCCAGCCACGATTGCCATAGCAGAGTAAACAACGTGAATGACATCTGCGTCAGCCTTTGGTGCCTCTGGTTGATTTAAAACAACGTTGTCCTGAGACTTTACGGCATCAAGATTAACCTTAACGGCATTCTTACTCTCGTATTCTTCTTTTGAGATATATCCCATACGATAACACAAGTGATAAACTGCATCGTTAAAACCTTTAATTCCGTAGAAACGCATTTCGAAGTCAATTGTTGACTTTCCAAATCCATCTGTAAAGCAATACCACATAGCCTTGCTAGGCGTTATTACAAACGAACCTGGAGTATCATCTGCGTGGAATGGACAAAGAGCGTAGGCGTTCTGTCCTCTCTTTGATGAGACTGCTAAAATGGCGTCCTTTGAAAAGTCGACCATCTTTTTATTGTGGTCAAAGATTGGTGTTAATCCAAACTTGTTTATGGCAACAGATTTCTTGTCAGAAGATTTTTCTATCTCTTGAAAAATTTCGTCTGCTGTCATGTGTGGATAACGCTTACTGGCTGTAGCCACAACCAATTGTATAGGAGCCTTTTTAGCGATCGTCATTAGCTCGCCAAGTTTTCCCTTCTCCCATTTCTTCATTTTTTTATTTTCCTCCTTTTTTATATAAGTATATATCACTTATTTGATCTCCATGTCATCAAATAATTTACTTATATAATATGACATAAAGCCCAAAAATAAAAAAGAGGTTATTATAACCTCATTTTTTATTAAATAACCTTTGGGAAAACCTGATCAGCCTTGGCGGTGATGATCTTCCAGATTTTTTCTGCACTCTTTTCAAATGATTGCAAGAATCTAGCTTCATTTTGAACTGCCTTTCGATTCTTTGATTCACATAATAGTGTGTGCTTTCCTGTTGTTGTGTTGTAGCTGTACAAAGCGTACTTCATTTTATTTTCCTCCTGAATTTTCTTTTAATTCTTTTTCAATCGCTTGGATTGCTTCTAAGAACTCAATTTTTGATGTTACCTTTCTTTGTGTTGCAAACGCCTCTACTTCGGATCGAAGTGCGACATGGCGTAATACACAAGCATTGATAAAGCAAACATCTGCGTACTTCATTTGGGTTGCAGAAAGACGGATTGTTAAATCATATCCAATCGCCTTTGAACCCCATACTACAATTTTGTTCTTTTCTTTTACAACTGTCTTAACAGCTGTATAACCTTCATCACGAAGATATCCTTCAGTCATCGTGACTTTCATTTTCAATTTTCCTCCTTCTCATAAAAATCTTTTGTTTCTTCCGTCATATAATAACGGTTCTTTTTGAAACGATTTGATTCCAAAATAATTGCGTCATCTAGTATTTCTACTACATGACATTTGAACTTTAGACCTTCAGCATGGAAATAACCATGTTTGGACAATAGCTTGCCTGCATTATAGATGAACTTGTCACCAACTTTACAATTGATAAGCATTTGCCACCTCTTCAATTGGTAGGATCTTGTCTTTATATTTGGCAACATTTACACCTCTTACAGTCGTGAGTAATCCATAGTCATCAGAGTTTTCGATGATTTCAGCATCTTTTTCTGATACTTCGCAGAATGTCAGACCAAAAGTGTCGATAATCTCAATATCTGACGCACCATTATATTCGCATTCTTCATCTTCAGTGATGATGTTGCAAATATGATCAACCATCATATCTATCATTTTCTTTGGATCTGTCCCAGTCATTCCAGCTTTAAAACCTTCTATTTGTAAATCGTATACTGCAAAAAACTTCTTTTTCATCTGATTTTCCTCCTTAGCCCTCTTTGGCTTATTATTTTTCCACACATCAGATTTATCATCATTATTTTGCCATATTTTACAAATAAAAAAAGTATATAAAGAAAAGAGGACTATGTTTATAGCCCTCCTATTATTTCTAATTTTATTAGAATGGTAAATCGTCAGCACCCAAGTTTAAACCGTAATCTGGCGTAGGCTGCATTTGAGCTGGCTGGATTTCTGGTGCTACCTGAGCTGGTTGTTGGTACATTGGTTGTGCCTGTGGCACTGGCTGTTGTTGAGCAACTGGCTGTTGATACATTGGCTGTTGTACTGGAGCCTGATATACTGGCTGTTGGTACATTGGTTGAGCCTGTGGCACTGGTTGCTGTTGAACAGTTGGCTGTTGATATTGCTGTTGAGCTGCGTATGGATCATACTGCTGTTGAGTTGGAGCTTGAGAAGCTGCCTTATACTTCTGGTTAACTTCCTTGCTTTCTACAAATTCTTGTGATTCAACAATAACTTCTGTAACATATACAGTGTTATTTGTCTTTTCATCTACATAACTTCTAGTGTGTAAGTGTCCTACGATTGCCATCTTGACACCCTTTGCTAGTGATTGGGCAGCAAATTCTGCCATCTTATCAAAGCATACGCAACTGATAAAGTCGGCTGAACGTTCTTGACCCTTTTGTTGTGGACGGTCAACTGCGAGTGTATAGTTACAAACTTTCTTCTGGTTTGCTGAAACACGTAACTGTGGATCACGAGATAAACGTCCTACTAAAATAACCTTGTTCATTGAATTTCTCCTTTAATAGACCTTTCTATTTATACTTATATGTTACCATAACAGTATATATGTGTCAATAAGAAAAGAAAAAAGCGTACAAAATGTACGCTCTTTTTTTTAATTCGCTAGCCAGTTATCTCCTGTATTGTAGTCAATCTCGACTCCAGGTTGTACGTTGTAACAGAAGACGTTAAACATAACAGATTCTCCACTATCTTCTAGTGACATTGCTTCCATTAAAACCCCTCTAGCAACAAGCTCATTTCCTATAAAAATAGGTGTTACTCTGTAAGCAACATGAGCTTGGCTATTGGATTTCAAGTATCCAGCAATTAGGTTTTCAAATGGCAACATTCCATCTACATTGAGATATCTTGTTCCAGTAATCAAGTTTTTTGGATTTGCATTTTCTCCTGTTAATTGATAGCCGATCAGATGGCAGCGGTTATAAAGGTACTTACCGTTTACGAAATCGTACTTTCCAATTTTCCATCCTGTAGGCTTCACATCCTTAATGGAACCTCTTGGCTCTGTAGGCATAATATCCTTACCGATAATGGCAAATGTTTCTGTACATCTTCCAAGTTGATCCAAATCACCATACGTTGCATAGCTTGTGTATGTCTTAGGAACCATATAGTCTGGATAGAAATAAGGCTTGTTATCATTTACAACAGTATAAGCTTCTCCACTATAAGCTGGTAACAAATTGTAATCGAATGCAGTCGCTTCTTGTGTAGTCTCAGTATTTGCTTCTGGGCTTTCGCTTGAAGTTTCCTGCTTATTTTCGACCTCTTTTTCGTCTACCTGCTTTTCTGTCTGCTTCTGATTGTCGAAAGGTGTTAATTTTGGTACACCGTCATCCTTTTGTGTAGAGACAATCTTCCCGATCAATAAAAATAATGGGACCAATGCAATCAATAAACTTTTTCTATTTCTTCTTCTCATTTAATTTTCCTCCCTTTTGAATACCAGTTTTTTAACAGTGCAATCGAAACCATGAAACGGCACAACTTCTTCTTCGTAGAAACAAAATTTATTGCTAGGCAAAACTACACGCTTATCTGACGGTAGCTTTTCGTCAACACAATATAGTATTACATCAGAACAATTTTCAATGTATTTCTTGTAATCTTCTGTTAGATCAATCAAAAATACATCATCTTTTTCTAGTTGATCCGATTTAGATACTATAATTTTTGTTTTTTGGTTAGGCTTAATGTCTAAGATTGTAAAAAATAATTTACTTTTAACTGCAAAACAGAGTCTTTCATCTGTTGTTATATCTTCTAACATTTTTTGGATCAGTTTCTTATCAAAAATAATTTCTCGATTATTAAATGAGTATCCACCGACCTTATCACAGAAAGCAATCATCTTCATACATTCTTCTCCATTTCCTTTACTTTTTCTACAATAAATTTTGCAGCTGCCTCTGGGCTTAAAACTTCTAATATTGTAATATTAGCCAGTTTTTCTGCACCAACGAAATCCATTTCATCAGCAAGTAATCTTCTTCTTGCTTCATCTGGATCGTCACCACGCTTCTTGAGACGTTCTGATAGCGTTTCTGAGCGAACTTTAATATAGACGACAAGAATATCATCTCGGCTATTTATCATCGCTAGAACGCTTCTGACGCCATCTGGAGTAAGGACTATGCACTTATCACCAGACTCGTTATAACTTTCAAGCTTACTTCCGTAATACCAACGACCAAATTTAGTATTAAGATAAGTATACTCGGCGTACTTTTTTGCTTTGGCATTTGCTAGAAACTCTGCTACGTCAATAAAGTTATAATCTACACCGTTCTTTTCGCCTTCACGCATTGGGCGTGTGGTGTCGGTGATAATGCGATCGTAACCGAGCTTCTCTAAATGCTTTGCTACGCTAGTTTTACCACTAGCTGTTTTTCCAATTAAGACAATTTTCATTTTATTTTCCTCCTTTACCAGTTGTCCTTCTTGATCGAAAGCTTTTCACGTTGACGTGAATACTCTTTCTTGCTATGGAACACAGCAGAACGAGTTGTTCTCGTTCTTGGTCTTGTGTGTTTAATAGCGTCTAAGAGCATTTGCTTTGATGTATATTTTCTCTTCATATCATTTTCCTCCTTTGCCCTTTGGGCATCCATTTTCATCATATAAAGAACAATTCTATTATGTTAGAACAAGAGCAAAAAGAAAAGCCGCTATCATTGGCGGCTTCTCTCTTTTTAGAAATCTCCCATTGGAATATCTGTTGGATAATAACTATCTACTGGAATATCCTGGAAGTTTGCAGGGGTCTGAACCTGTTGGTACATCGGTTGTTGCTGTACTGGAGCGTACTGCTGAACCTGTTGTGCCATTGGTTGCTGGTATCCCTGGACTGGCTGCTGGTACATTGGCTGAGCCTGAATCGGCTGTTGGTAAGCTGGCTGTTGTTGAACAGCTACTTGTGCCTGTGTTACTTGTGCCTGATACGCTGGTTGCTGCTGTTTTTGTTTTGCTTCCATACGATTTTGACGATCCAAGTCATCTGCGATTTGGAACTGCTTAGCTGCTAACATATCCTCGAATCGACGCATGTGAGTCTCCATATTATGAAGGCATTCAAACCATGCTGCAGCAGAAAGCTTAAAGCTATTTGAGCAATCATCTTGCTTGTCTGAACGCATAACATTAAGCGTTCCTGACTCAGTTTTAACGACTTTCGCTTTGTAGCTCTTTACGTCAATTTGAACTGGATATCGGTTTCCGATTGTCCATGTGATTTCCAGTTCATTTACAGGATAGTAACCACCTACGTTTTCTCCGTGGATTAACGGTCTTGGTCCAGAAGAGAAGATTGTAGAAACACCCAACTGTAATTCTTCTGGGGAAATTTCTGTTTCTAACAAGTTATTGTTAGCCATGTAAATTGCCTCGTCAATTGCTGCGATTAGTTCGCCATTAGCTGGGAATTTCGCAATGTTCTTAGCTAAGAATTCTCTTTGCTTTGCTAGAACATTTGCTCCACCATCTTCCTTGATAACTTCAAGAGGTGTTTTTCCTTTTAAGTTTCCAAGCTGGAATGTCTTGCTAGTTGCTAGCTTTCCAATCTGCTGATTAGCCTGTTGCTTTTGTGGCATAGGCTTTCCCAACATCATTGCTGTAATGCATCTAGTGCCAAACAATACATTGTCAATCACAGTAGCCGTAGCCTTTTGTAATTGGTACATCTGCTTAGCAAAAGGTAGTGTTAGCATTGCCTCTGCATTCATTGCCGCTCTTGACGCTTCGATCACGCCAAAAACTTCCTTTACTCTAAGGTTAGCTTTTGAGTTATGAGAAACTCCATTCTTTTTGCTGATAATCGCAAAGATGAATCGTGAAAATTTCTCATCATAAATTTTGTAAGGTGATCCCACCTTTTCCGTGTCGATAGGCGTCAAGTGCCCTTCGACAGACAGTGTTTGAGATGTCGTCTTTGCGGCGAACACCTCTCTTGGATAGTTATTCTCTGCCATTTTTATTTTCCTCCTTTGGCTTTTATAGCTCTACCTATTATGCTCCATATAATCAGATAAAGTCACATTTATTATGTCTTATATTAGAAGAAAAAAAAGAGAGGATTTCTCTCTTTAGTCTAATGAATCTTCATCATTTTTGTGGATATTCAAATAGATTCGCAACAAATATAACGCAAATAAACCGATCAAAATATATCTTAATATACTTGGGATAATATTTGCATAAGATAAAATAACAAAAATGAAAAATACGACAATCATTAGAATGTACATCTTCATTCCATTTCCTCCACCCATATTACCAAATGCCTTCTTGCTTAACTTCTTCATGTTTTTCTCCTTTTTTATATTATGCTATTTCTTCTACAAAATAAGAAAAGAAAAAGACTGCATATAGCAGTCTCATTCTTTTAAGCAGCAATAAACTCGTTAATATATCCACGATCTTCCGTGCGGACACAACGAACTTCAACAACTTCACGTTCAGCATTTGCGAACTTAAATGATGTAATGTTGTAATCAACTACTGCTGATAACATGTAATCATAGCCGTCTAGCTTTTCGTCTAAGTTATCGATGTAGATTGTACGAGCAACATGTCCAGCTCGGCAATACAACGCACCCTTCTTGCCAACAAGCATAACTTCGCATGTGTTTTCACGCTTGATAGAACGTACAATATCCATGTCGCTCTTTTGTGTAAACGAATTACAACGAATGCGTTCATCTCCGTGTCTGAAAGTGAAAACAGTGATAAGTTCTCCTTCTCCAGCTGTTGGAATATGGTATCCACTGTCTAATGTTTCGCCTTCTCCATCACGAACGCCCTTGAAGATTAACTTGAAGATATTATCTTCACCATCTTCTGTTCTGAAGTCTTCAATTGCAATAAGAGAATTTAGCTGATGATCATTTACACGAACATGGTCGAAGTTATATTCTCCATCTTCGTATAACGCAAGCATTGCGACGTCGGAAAGAGTAAATGTAACATTCTCTGTCTTCTCGTCCTTAGTGATAGAGTCGTTGATCTCAACTGTGAGCTTCAATAGGCTTAATGAAGAATTGATATCCTCGATATCCGATTTGATCTTCTCAATCTTGACGATCTTACTATCGTAACCGATGTTGTCAAAATGATCTCTTGTTAGATCATAATTGTACAGATTACCATTTGTGGACAGTAAGAATAATGATGCTGCTCCAAAAGCCACGATTTCCTTAAAGCGTAGTGAACCGATGATCTTTTCACCTAATACTACCAATGAACCATCTTCATCAAGATATGCGTCATCTGATGTTAATAATGGGGCACGTAAATCTGGGTTGTTAGTATTATTGTATCCTTCGTAGGAAATTGTTGGATTTCCATAAGTGGTTACAACGATTGCTCCAGCTTCATTGGAAAGATGCATTACATCTCCCTCTACCTTATCCAATGTTAGGTAGTCACGACTTAGCTGGTCAAACCATTCTGTGCCGATTCGTAGTTCCATTCTCTTCTTAATACTGTTTTGGATTGTTGTTGTCATAAAATAATTTTCCTCCTTTGCCCTCTTTTGGGGCTCGCCATACTGGCGTCTTATTGTCTTCCTTATTTTTTGAGCAATGCTTTTTATCATCACCCTTTCTTCTCCATTTCTCATCAAATAATTAGACAATATTATCTTGTTAGAAAAAGAGAACAAAAAAAAGACGGATAAATTCCGTCTCTTTTTATATTTTAGCTAACGCTTCTTCAATTTCTTGAAGGAATCGATTGTATGTTGGATTTTCAATTGTTCCGAAAGCAATTTCCTGTCCGTATAAGGATAGGCTATCACGAGCACGTGTAATCATTACGAATAATAAGCGTCGTAATTCTTCAGCTTTTCTTACTGATAATTTATCCTTTTCGAAACCTGAAACAGAGCCAAACACATGTTTCCACTCTAAACCCTTTGATGAGTGTACTGTAATAAGCATTACACCATGACCTAAGACGGAACGCTTGAACATCATGTTATCTCCAAAAGATAAGAAATTTGAAACATAATACATGATTTCGTCAGCATCCATATCATTGAACTTTTCAGAAAAATTCAACACTGCTTCATCGCCATGTGCAACATCCTGGATAAATTCCATGATCATAAGTTTCTTCGCAGCTGGATCTACAGCCTTGATTGTATTCACCTTATTCACCACTTCATTTACATAAGTGGACATGATTTCTGGTCCAGCTTCAATAATATCTCCATCAAATAAGGCGTTTGCTACTTCTAGCATGTCCATATTTGCAGAAGCTGCATCTGGTTTAGAAATTTCACGAATGAATCTTAACATCGCTATTACACGGTGATTCTCAATTAGTAGCTCTGGGAAACCAAACTTAGATGGGATTCCAAATGCTGTTAAGCGATCTGCAACACTCTTTAACTCTCCCTTTGAGAAAGCTAAGAAAGCGATGTTGTCAGGATCTTCACCTGCATCAATAAGAGCCTTGATATCACGAGCAATCGTATCGATTTCTCCTTTTTCAAGATTCTTTCCCATGTTTAATTTTGATGGTTTCTGATCGTACTTTCGCTTAAACTTCTGAACCGTTGGCATCATGCCTGGTTCACGAGATGCTACAAGAGTCTTATCGATCTTGTTTTTATTTCTATCAATAATGATGTTTGCTAACTTGATTACGTTTTCAATACATCTGTAGTTGATATCCATAAATACATCGTGGATGTCCAGTGTAAGCTTATTTCCATCCTCGTCTTTCTTGTATAAATAATCTCCTAAATTGATTAAGAAATCTGGAGAAGTATTCATTAGTGATTCATAGATCGCTTGTGAATCATCTCCTACAACAAGTAAAGACTTAAATGACTTCATGTTGATCAAATGATTTAATAACTTCATCTGATCTTCTGAAGTATCCTGTGCCTCATCAACAATAATGTGAGCGAAGCAGAAATTGTCATCTAAAAATGTCGGATTGTCATCTAAAATCTTTAGTGCTAATACGATCATTTCGTCGAACGTGATTACTGGAGCTTGGAACTCGTTGTCGAATCCCTTCTTCATAGAATCATATTCTGGATACATCGCAATAATCTTCAAAGCGATGTTTGATGGCAAGTCTACCTTTCGATCCGTCAAAAGCTCTGATACGTCATTGTAGGTAATATCAGACAATGTTCTTCCTTCCACGATGAGTCTTGAAACTCGATGTAGAATCATAGACATGATGTCTAATGCTCCAGTAGTGCCGTAACCTGAGCTTGTATAGTTCTGGAAATGAACTCCTGTCCACTCTACAATCTCATGACGGCGAATCAGAGCATCACACATTGCTCTATCTTGTACTTCATCAATAACTGACGGAATGTGTCGATATCCTAATGTGTGCCACATTTTCTTAATGATTTCAAACTCGAAAGCATGGAAAGTTGTAGCGGTTAAACCACAAACAGGCTTTCCAACCATCTTGTTTACACGAGCAGCCATTTCTGCCGCACCATTCTTAGAGAATGTACTTAGGAAGATTTCTTCAGGTTTAGCACCGACATCTTCTAAAAGATGCTTAACTCTAGCACTAATAACCTGGGTTTTTCCTGTTCCTGCACCTGCTACAACTCTGTTGTAAGGATGCGTTGTATTGATGGCTTCTAATTGCCCGTTGTTAAACTTTATATCCATATTTTATTTTCCTCCTTAGCCTTATCGGCTTATTCTTCTTCATCTTTGATTGTGATCGGAGCCTTTTTATATTTGCAAATATTGAAGAACTCGCAAAACTTGCAGTTGTCTTCTGATTGCTCTTCTTCTCCTACTCCATCAATAAACTTCTGAATGATCGGAGCCATGTAACTATCAATTTCAGTAGTGTTTCCCATGTAATCTCCTTCAAGACTTACGATGTTTCCACTTCCGAAGAATGATTGCTCATTCAAGTTCCATGTTTGGGTATCAGTGTCTTTCTTTAAAAAGTAGAAAGAAGCCGTGATATTTTTGAATCCCATTTGTCGACCATACAAAATTGTTGCGTACAATTGAAGATCTCTCTTCATTGCATTTTTGTTTCCTTTTTTTGTTACATTTGGAGCCCCTGTCTTATAGTATACAAATTCCACACGGTCTTCGCCATCTAAACCTTTAGAGACAAATGCTGCATGTGGAGCTACCATAATTGGCTTTAGCTGATCCGATACTGAGACAAGTCGTTTTGCGAAAAAAGATGGAACACGATGTTCGTCTCTTAAATATCGCATAACTTTTCTCCAGTCTGATAATAAAACCTGCATTTTCTGCTGTGGGTTTAAAAAGCCAGCCTCAATGTAACGGGAGTTCATATACTCCATAATATTACGTTCTTCTCGTTCATTATAACGGAGTGCCTGTTGAATCGTGTCCGCACAAATTTCAGCACGCTTATAAAAGGTGCCAGTTGGAACTGATGACTTAATAGAGTCACCAAGAACACCTTTAAACGTTCTACGCTTTTTGCAAGCTCCATATTCCGACAATGAACTTAGTCGGTCATAATCTACATTTTGATTTTGATTACACATTTCTCATTTTCCTCCTGATTACTTGAATACGATCAACTTCTTTAGGCATGATGCACTTTCGTTGTAGACAATGATTTCATCATTTCTGAATCCTACACCGCCACCTGCATGATACCATGTTGAATCATATCCTTTTTCTTTGAACATTTGCAATAACTCGGCTGTCTTTTCTGGAGCCCCACCGATGCATCCGTTTGGTTCGTATGTGTTACCTGTAGCAACACGATAAACGCCCATAATGGAAATCTTGCCATCAATGCCTCTGTCTCTTGAATATGTGCTTGAGCAATATCCAGCAGATTTGAGAGGGTTATTAGCAAAATATGAACCATTACCAAATGCCTTACCACAAATACGTGCGTTAGGATTTAATAATAGCCCCATCTTAATGATACTAACCCAGTTGCAGTTTGCAGAACCATGGAACAGATCATGCTCAACGCTGTTAAACATTCCATTCTTGAGGTATTCTTCATAACGAATAACTTGATCGTGTGGTGTGATATCGTATACTTCAACGACATCAATCTTTCCAGAAAGCTTGTACTCTTCGATAGTCTTTTCCATCTCTTCAGGTGTTTCCTTTCGTACAGAAACATTTCCGAATGGGCTCTCAAATTTTTCTGTCTTGCTATGTGTTTGTGAAGCTAATGCTTCCATAGAAGACACAATCTTGTTTACCCAATCTAGCTTTGCTTCCATCTGTTTGAACAACTCTTCTTCTGTAAGAGGAATCGTTGGAACATGGAAATCCTTGATCTGGAAATTCTTACCAACCTTTGGTGCTGCGATAGCAATAAAGTCGTCAATACATCCGTTGAACAGTGTTGCGTCCGTTAGATTGCACATTTTATTGTACAACTTACGTGCAGATGTTACTTGTCGGCGTGTATATGGTGATGATGAAGAATAAAAATTCATCTCAAAACCACTTTCCGTCAATGTCTCCTTCGCAACCTGAATCAACCATCTGTAAAGCGTTACAGCTTCATCGTCAGATGTTTCTTCGACTGTTGGCTTTTTGAAGAATGCAGAAATCTTTGATTCATCTTCATCCTGCTTCAATTCTTCCGTATAATCCTTAAAACCAGCGGCAAGCTTTTGGTAATATCTTAACCAATAAAGTTGCGATGGCTGAGCTTTATGAACTGTACCGTCTTCAAGTCGATCCAATCCTTTTTTACCAATAATACCAGACACTGCACCAATATTTAGTGTGCGTGGTCCCATATTATTTGGGTTTAGGTTGTAACGAGAACGCGAATTGGTTTCGGCGTCAACGTGTCTTAACAATTTTTGTTCGTACAGACTCTTCGCTAATCTAAAAGTATCAGCTGTGATACGGATAACGACATTATCGTCCTCTTCGTTCTTAACTCTCTCATAGATTTCTACATGAGCCTCTTTAGTTCCATCTTCACTTTTGAGATGAATTGAGTTTGGGACTGGAAAACCATCTGCGAATAATGTTTCCGCAACTTTTTTCCACAATTCTCCTTCTTCATTGATACCCATTGGGAAATCCAATGAGTAAACCTGTAAAGGTGTTTCCATCGTAACTTTCATTTTATTTTCCTCCTTAATTTACGATATTTTATATATAAAATTTATTCAATGTTTTATTTCTTCCTTTTATTTTCTCCATAACATCAAATAAATACACATATATTTTGCTATAAAAAGAAAATAAAAAAAGAGGGGATAGCCCTCTCTTCTTTTTGTGTTACTCGTAAAAATTGTAATGTGTTCTTGCAAAGTAGCGGCTTGCTACATAAGCAGAAAATGAGATTAAAGCCATAAAACATAGAAATGTTGTCATGGTTTCTCCAATTCCAGTAAAAACACATGCTGCAAATAGAATTGCAACACCAACTAATACGAACTTCAAAGCCAATACAATTAGTTTCATTTTATTCTCTCCCTTACTCAACGTTGTACTGTGCAATAGCATAGTACGTTTTTCCTTCATCAAGAGTTCTGATGAGATCTGGCAATGATAATGCCTCATTTTCAAATAGGAACAAATCTCTTGATCCGTCCATTGTGAACTTGAACTTTCTGCGTAAATCCATGTATTCGATCAGATTTTTACTAGAAAATTCTTCTAGGGAAACCTTCTTCATTTCCTTTAAAACGTTTAAGAATTCTTTATAATTTTTCTTAAAATAAAGATTCTTATCATTCACAACGAATCCACCGTCTTCTGTACCAGAAATGCCATCTGATTTGACAAGGTTTTCGACAAAAAACTTCTTATCATCTCCCTCCTCCAATTCACAAAAAGCATCGTGAAACGGTAGGAAATTGTCAACATCTTCTGCTGGCATTACCTCTGCGTCCTTCTCTGATGAAACTAAAACAACTGAAAAAAATACTGACATTTTAATTTTCCTCCTTTTAGCCATTTTGGCTTTTTAAAATGTTTAACTTTGATATTTGTTCTCCATAACATCAAATTAAAGTCATATTTATTATGTCTGAAATATAAAAAGAAAAAAGGGAGAATACTCCCCCCTCTTCCTACTTACGCATTTCTACGCTTGAACATAGCAACACAAGCAAAGATAATCACTACAGTCGAAAGTGTAGGTCTTGTCTTTGTCATTGATAATACAAAACTTGCCAAGATAAAGATGGCAATTAGGCATACAGCCCATACTATCAAGGTGTCTCTTTTCATTTCTTCACCCCCTTCCCAGAGGTTTACTAATTTTTGCTTAAACTTCAATTATAAAGTATTTTGACGCAACATAGGCTGCGAAAATCAATACCACTACAAAACATAGGAATATTGTGGTGTTTTCACCAATTGCAACAAATGCAATCGCTCCAAGCAATACAAATACTCCTGCTAAAATAAAGTTGTAAGCATATTTTAATATCTCTAATAACATTTTAATTTTCTCCCTTTTTATAATTTGAATACATCATTGATAATATTATCAATATTATCCCAATACGGTAATGTGCAGTCATAGTCTCCACAGTAAACGTATCTATAAACGCAATCCTCAACTTTGTTAATACAATCTTCGTGGTTTATATCCATTTCTCGATCTTCCAATCTCTCCAGAAAATCATTGTAGACGTATTGACTCCACAAAATTCTGTACAACATGTCACGCTTCTCACTATTAACAGAATTCAAAAGTTTTTCTGCCATTTCTTCCGTGAGTGAGTCTAACCCCTCTTTAATCTCTTCAAATAATTTCTTGTTCATTTTTAATTTTCCTCCTTAGCTTTATCAGCTCTTTTATATAAAACTTTAACCAATAACATTCTCCACAACATCAGATTAAAGTATATATATTGTGTTATAAAGGATGAATTAAAAAAAGAGGGTTTACCCTCTTCTTTTTTGTTTTTGTTACCAAGCAAAACAAATCTTAAAATCGTTATCTAACAATTTGCAATCTTCACGAAGAATGATTTCTACATTTTTATTGCTCGGCTTTATAGCATTCAAAATAAAGTTCCCAAAATTTTCTGAGAATTTACTTTCTTCAACGCTTGCAAGCTCTTTGAATTCATCAGGTGCATCTACAACAACGTTGTCAGATTCAAATTCTGCAATGTATAAATTGTCTAGCTTTACACTATAGTGATGACCAGCAACATTTTCGACGCAGTATTCGTTTGCGTGCATTATGAAGGATACATTGCCAGCATTGATTCTGATTGCTTCAATCTCTAATAACTCTTCAAGATTTTTTGCTGATATTAGTTCTAGTTCTAAATTCATTTTTAATTTTCCTCCTGGGCTTTCGAAGCCTCTCTTTTATAGCGAATTTTGTAGAGAATGTCTCCCTTGAGGGTACGTCCTCCACTTACCACTGTGGCGTTTTCTTCGAAGAATTTCTTCTCCTGCTTGTACAATTCTCTAACACGCTTTATACCAAGCTTTTTAGCGAAGTGTGCAGCTGTATTAAGTGCCATGCCTTCTTCGTGATTTTCGTTTGTAAAAGCCCCAAAGAAATCAGTAGATTTCCCTGGATCCAGCATAGCGATTGCTAGATATGCATGGATTTCCAAAATACAAGAAATCTCACTTGCTTCTTTAGCTTCTTCAGGCGTCAACTCTTGTCCTTTAAGGAATCCCTTTCTAAATAATTCATTTGAACGTCTTTGTAAATCTCCCATTCTACTCATCTTTATTTTCCTCCTTTTAGATGTCGTAAGATACAGAGTTGTATGAACAACCCTCTGAATCTGTGAAAACGTTGTTAGCAACTGTAGCGTGCTTGTTGAAGAATTCTACTTCTTTAGCGTAAATGTCATTAACCTTTTCTTCCCCTAATGTTTTCGCATATTCTTTAGCGTAGTGTTTGTAACCATTGAAGAAGTCTGTCCCATAGACTAAACAAGAATGTATCATGGAGATACATCTTATCTCTTCTAGTTCCAAAGTCTCTTCTGCTGTTAATTTACGTTCATTAGTGAAACTGATTTTAAGCAGTTCACGTTCACGTTGTTCTAACTGTTGCATTCTTTTCATTTTGATTTTCCTCCTATAGCCTACTGGCTTTATTATTTTCCGCCTTATTTAATGCTTTTCTCCATAATCATCAAATAAAGTCATATCTATTATGCAAGAAATAAGCAATTTAAAAAGAGGCTTGTTGCCTCTTCTTTTTCAATACCACTCTACGAATTCTGCATAAACTTCGTTTCCATCAACATCTATAATTTTTATTCTTGTTTTATCGTAGTGCTTTCCTAGTGTTTCAAGAAGCAAGTTCGCAAGCTTAATTCCAATATCAAAGCTTTTATCGTTTCCGACGAATTCATGATGGAGTTCGTATCCGCATTCATCTTTTACAGCGTATTTTGTCACGAGTATTTTTTCGAGTTTGATTTTTGGGCAAGCATAGTTGTTATATGAAACATCCGATATTATGTTGTTTCCATGTTTTTGTTCTAACAAAAAACGCTGGTCCTTGTAACTTATTTCTATCTCTTTTACTCTTCCTAAAATTTCGCCTTTTCCTATTTCAAATATTAACGTTACGTCTGTCATTTTTTCTCCTTATTTTTTATTTTAAATTTCGTTCTAATTGATTTTATTATCTCTCCCTTCTCCATAACATCAAATTAGAACATCTATATTATGTGTGAATAAGAAATAAAAAAAGAGGTTTATAATACCTCTCTTTTTCACTTTAATCCTAACTCAACTAAGATTTCTTCTGGAATAGGACGGTAAGTCCAGCCGTGACCATACTTGTAACCACAAACTGGGCATTCTTTTCCAAGTAAGCCGAACTCACTTTCTGATAGAGAAGTGTGTCCTCGTAAAGTTGTTTCTACTTCACGAAGCTTGTATCCTTCTGGGATATTAGCTTCTGCCTCTTCAGCATTTAAGAAGAATTTTTTGATAGAATACTTCATAGTATACAAATCTCGTTGTTCTTGAGAAAGTGTCACTGTTCCGTTTTCAATCAATTCCTTCTTAATAAAATCTTCCACTTTTCTCTGCTTCATGATCGTATCATGAGTCATCGTGTATTCGGCTTTGTAAAGTGGTTGACTTGCGAGTTCACGTATACCAGCTTCTTCTTGATGAACGCATTCTGCGTGCATATCATTTAAGTGGTATTCCTTCCAAATATCTAAAATTCTCTTTAGCTCATCAGAAGCCTCTTCATAAACGATATCCATATCAACCTGTCCAAAAGCAATTGGATTTGGTTTATATCCGATCGCACATTTACATGGTTCATACAAACGACCAGAAATTGAAAGAACAAGTTCATCCTTGTTATTGTATCTAGTCTCAATCTCAAGCACAGCCTTTGCCTTTATGCCCCCAGTAATTTTGACGTTAGTGAATGTCTTTGTTGTTGTTTTGATTGTTTTCATGTTATTTTCCTCCTATAGCTATACTAGCTTCTCCATGATCATCAAATAAATTACAGTTTTATTATGTGATATAACCAAAAATAAAAAAAGACAGGATAATTCCTGTCTTTATTTTTTTACAATCTTTTTAATAAAATCAGCTTCCATAACTTCTTGATCTGTATCAAGATCCAAAACGGCAAACTCTTGACCATTATCAATGGCACTAGCAAACAATTCTTTGTTTGCAATTAAAAGTTCGTGAATCTGATAAAGATGAAGGAATATCATTGCATCTTCCTTCTCTTTTACAAATAAAATCTTTGGATTACCGTTTTCTCCTGATCTAGCACTTAAAACCGTGCCAGCTGTTGACCTAATGTAAAATTTCATTTTATTCATTTTAATTTTCTCCTTTTTCCCAACGAATGATAAATTGCTTGTTCTTTTTATCGCAATCAACCGCAAATCCCTTATCTAAATAGTGCAATAATAAGCGATTCGTGTCCAAAGCGTCTAATGATGTATCACCCCAGACTAATCGTTGATAGCCCCCTTTACCACAAGTGTATGGTAAGACAATATGTGTATGATTGTATGAAGCCTCTTCAATGAGTTCATTAACCATTACAACAATACGCCACAAGCTTGGGCAAACCTTCTTTGATCCAAGGTTATTTCTGGCAGTTTTCGCAGTAATCATCTCAGAAACCTCTCTTAATGATCATTGCAGCAGTAGAGCCTACATCACTCCACTTACACTGATTGTTTGGACCGCCAGTCCAATCTTTAGCATGATCCATTGAACGAATTAGAACGCTTTTGCTCCAAGCAAAATATCTAACGTCTGATATTGAAACATAAACAAATTTTTCACCATTTGTTAGTACGGCAGAGAAACAATAATGGTTTTTGTTAAAAGTATGTAACTCTAGTCCATTTTCCTTTGCCATCTTCTTCAGATCCGAACGACAATCTCTTTCGAATTGTAGATAATCTTCTCCTGTACCGCATCCAGTTGAGAACTGGTGTTGGAACCATTTATTACTTGTTGCTTTTAATGTTGTCATTTTTAATTTTCCTCCTATTTTTCTTAAAAACCAATCTGATCTTCAAAGTGATCGTAAATAACGGCATCAATATTGGTCCAATATGTACAGTTGCAATCATAATCGCCTTCAAAAGTGTATCGCTTGGCACATTCTTCAATATCTTTGTCGCTATATTTTAACCACGAGAAATTGTCCTTGATTCTACTAACGATATCTTCTTTAACATGATTAGCCCATAATCTTCTATAGATATAATTTGAAGTTGAATAGTTTAATTCTGTAAGAAGCTCGTCGAGCTTTTCTCTATTTATACGGTCAAGCTTATCAATTTCTTTTTTTAGTTCTTTGATTTCCATTTTAATTTTCCTCCTAATATGTAATTAAATCCATTGTTTTGTTCACAAAAGAAACGCATTTTGTTAATCCTTTGTGATCACAGGTGAATGTTTTCTGTTGATATTCATCATCATATTCCGCTTCAACGAACATTAGATTTGAACCTGATGAATAGTTTAGTCGGATTTCACCATATCCAGCAGAGTTTAAGAATGTATATTCTCCACTCTCCTCATCTTCGTCAAACAGCTCTAATAAGCCATCTAACTCATTTTTTAATTCGTCTAAAAACATTTAATTTTCCTCCTTTGTAATGTTCCCATTCTTACATGTTCGATACCCATCTTTTTCAAGCATAGTATCTAGTTTTTAAATCGAACGAGAATCTGATCCATTGCTTGACGCAAGTCTTCTGGTAGTTCAGCAAATTCGATTTCCTTGTACGCTTCAATTCCATTTGGGGTTAATACAAATAGTGTTGCCCGTGTGGCATTTTTATTTGCAAGCCTATAATCTACAATACATGGAATTGCCGCATTTTGAGGGGCAGTTATCCTTGGTGGTGGAGTTTTTTCCAATACTGTATAAACCACCTTAATAACATGACCACTGATTTCTGTAACAACGACTTTATCTGTTACTCTTCTACTGTTTAGAATCTGAATTGGCATTATTCTCTAACCGCTCCTTCTAACCGTTTTGTAATGTTTCCATTTTTGCATGTTCGATACCCAGCTTTTTCAAGCATGGCATCATTCAACCAGAGAAAATCTTCTGGTTTTGCACAAGAGATTTCACGAGTCATGAATTGAATCGCTTCTTCTGTGCTTCTTTCTGCATTATATGAATCTGTTTCAAGAATGAAACTGTCCATATACAGATAGTAAGACAATGTTGTTAGATCCCATTCAAACCAAATGTAATGCTTACCATCTGGTGTCGTTTTGGATGCTAATACAACATGTGATGCATCTGGGTATATAGCAGAAAAATTTTCAGCAGTTTCAGAACTTGAACTTGCAATAGAGTTTCTCTTTCTATATTCCATAATTTCTTCCAGCATCTTTTGATACTGTGGGATCAAAGTGATATCCTTATTTTCCATAACTATCCCTCCAAGATATCCTGTAAGAAATAGTAATCAAGAACATCAAGCGTTACTAATTTACTAGCAGCCTTTGTTTTGATTAGAAGGTGGTCGTTTTCTTTCACCCACGTATCGAAGCGATCTGCTTCCTTTTTGATGTACAAATGAACATCATCTTCGTGGTTAAAGATTAAGGCTTCTTCCACATTTTTTGTAAATGAGTGATCCTTGGCTAAAAAGCCTCGATCCTCTGGCAGTGTAACAACAAATTTAATCATTTTAATTTTCCTCCTTAGCCTATGGCTTTTATATATAAAAACCTTAATCAGCTGTATTCTCCATGACATCAGATTAAAGTACATCTATATTCTGTTATAACTCGCAAAAATAAAAAATGGCGAGCGATTATGCTTCGTCATTCTCTATTTGGAAGAAGTTTAACACGATGTTATCTTCCATCTCTAATAGGTTGTGTATTAACTGATACGCCTTCGTATACAAACACGGATAGTGGAATTCAAGGTTGTCACTTCTAACACAGATATAATATTTATCTTCATAATATACCTTGTAGCTGTATTTCTTTAGGATCAATCTTATGAATGGAAGCTTTTGTGGATCCTCGTACAAAAACCCCAACATTTTTACACATTCTAGGAATGTCAACTTCTCTAGTTCTTTTTCTGTTTCACTATCTAATGGTTTAAATCCTAGGATCGCCAACACAAGATTACAGTCATCTGATAACCTGATCCATCTTGATACGTTCCTTATGTTTCTTAGTTTGCTTGCCTCGTTGTAAAAACCATTACTCTTAATAAAGCTAGTTACGCTTTTGAATCTTTTCATTTCCTAAAATATACTTTGCTCGCATCATAGCTGTTTGTGTTAGCACTAATAGTGGAGAGCGTTCCATTGCGTCATAGTAAGACGCTGTTTCTGCACCAGTTTGTGGCGTGTTATTTGCCCAACGAATAGCAAGCATTTCATCTTCAGTTAAAACGATTCCGTTTGCAGCAATTGTCATCAATGACTTCACGCCAGGACCTAGCGGCATCCCACTGTTTTTAAATTTATAAAACGTTTCTGCCTTCCATACGAATTGCCCTTTGTTGTCAGATCTAACGTTTTCATTCATAGCTAATGCAGCCTGAATATCCATCTGTTCATAGCTTTTGACATTCTTTGTATCTTCAACAAATAAATCAATGTAGTCAATCCAAGGTAATAGTGATACGATCGCAATAGTTGACATATTAACGTTTGATACCGTTGTATGACCATCTTCTGATGTGTAGCTATATGCTGTGAAGTGTTTAAATAGACCACCCATCTCCTTGGCTAGCACATTGAAAGTGTTTAATGCTTGCTGGCACAATCCACCACGTTCACTTAAAATCCCATCTCTAGTTAGTGGAGCCACAAAGAAATCTGTTGATAATAAATATGACAAAAGTTGTTGTCCAGCTCTTGGAGCGATATATGTATTGTAGAAACTGATAAACATCTGCTTATTTTTCTCTATAAGTTCTGTATTTAACATAATGGTTTCCTTTCTATCTCTTTGATTTGTTCTAAATTTTTGTTCATTACCTCTTGTAAGACAATTGGTAGTTGATGTATTCCAAAATCTTCTTGTCCCACAATTCCATCTGGAGTAGCAACGAATAATGTAGCAAAGTTTTTGTTATTTGGTTCTAATCTGTGATCAATAACACTTGGTATTACCCCTCTTTTTGGAACAATAACTGGGATTGATTCGATTTTGTCGAGTGGTGTATAGATAACCTTTATTGTTTCGTGGTTGATAAATGTGACTGCAACATTACCGTTTATTTTCTGAATTGACTTAACTTCTACTGACATTGATTTTCTACTGCCTCCTTCGCTTCTTTTGTGATAACGGCATAACTTAGAAGCTCTACCTTATCCAACTCATCACATGTGCTAGGCACACATAAAATATATCTGCTTTCTTCAAATGGAGAAGCTTGTAATTGAGCTACATCGTAATAAATATCATTCCCGCTTTTGTATGCAACTAATAATGTTTCGTTTTCATCAACTAAATCATCAACGATCTGTTGTACGTTATCCTGATAATTTTTACTATTTAATTTATTCCATTTCATACTTTTCTTCCTCTTTCTTTCTTATAAAAATTTCATTTTCTTCCTTCTTTTTACATCTTCATTATAACATATAACAGTATATACATCAATAAAAAGAATAGAGTATTTTCCCTATTCCTTCGACAAGTATTTTTTAATATCCATACAATCCTCTACAACACCTTCTTTTAGTAATTGTGAGCGTAGTTCATCGAGTGTTTCATTCAAGCCTAACAAATCTTGTTTGAGCTTTTGTTTTTCTTTGTCTAAGAGTTTTAGTTGATCAGCTTTGTCTATCGCCTTTTGAACGCTTTGTGCGATTCTTATTATTTTATCTTCAATATTTTCTAATCGAGATTCTCGTTCTTCTGCTTCTTTTTTTAATCTTTTTATTTCTTCTACTTTTTCTGTAGCAAGCTTATATTCAGGAGAATCTGTTATTTCTTCTAGTGTTTTTCTTTTTAGTACAATTGTGGCTTTGCATTCGGTGACGTGGCAACTCCGTTCTTCAACGGTATTAAGAATGAAATTAAAATCTGTATAGACACTCTCAAGTGCCATCTTAAACTCGATAACATCTTTCAGTTGTGCATAAAAAAGTATTTTTGCTCCATCAAATATCTTTTGCTCGTAATGCTTATCTTCTAAGTAGTTGTGACCTACGATATTTTCGTAATGTGAATGATCGACAATGAGCGGGCAAACACCTCGCTCTTTTGCTTTTTTCAAATAATTTATATCTATGCCCATTTGTTTGTTCCTTCTTTCTTTTTCTTCTTTTTATCTTTGTAAAGCTCTTCTAACTCTTCATGTTCCTTATATTCTGCAACAAGGAAATTTCCGATATTCTTCTTAATACATTCTTCTGCTAGCTTTGCAGCCTGTTGGAATAGTTCTGGATTGTCCAGCATTTCTTCTACAAACTTGTTAATTCCAGATTGATTTTGCCCGATCAAGTCTCCTGTTCCACGTTGACGGAGGTCTGCTTCTGCGATCTTGAAACCATCATTTGTTGCCACCATTGTCTGTAATCGTTCGTTATCTGTTTCTTCTGCAATTAAGTAACAATAAGATTGATATGACGATCTGCCTACACGACCTCTTAGCTGGTGAAGTGTCGCCAACCCAAATCTATTTGCTTGTTCAACAACCATAACAGTTGCAGATGGAATATTAACTCCAACCTCAATAACAGTTGTTGATAATAAAATATCACAAGAATGATCATTTACATCTGCAAATGAAGATATGATTCTTGTTGTATCTGCACTCTTCATCTTCCCGTTTACAACCCCCACACCGATTCCTAGTGGAGTAAAATGTTGGTTATACATTTTATACATCTGTTCAATGCTGACGATATCTGTATTCTCGTTATCATCAATCGCTGGACATACAACGTAACACTGATGTCCGTTTTTTACCTGGTTTTCAATCAGATTAAATACTTCGTTATGGTCAGATGATGCTTTTGTTATGATTGGTAATCGTCCTGCTGGTTTTTGCGTAATAAGCTTGATCTCTTTACCTTGCCCATACAAAACGTTAGCCATTGTTCTTGGGATTGGAGTCGCCGACATAGAAATACTATGGACGCCATCTCTAGCCTTTTTAACAAGAAGTTCTTTTTGTTCTACTCCAAATAGATGTTCTTCATCTGTTATTACAGTTCCAAGATTATGATATTTTACGTCATTTGAAATACATGAATGAGTTCCAATGATAAAATGGATTTCTCCTGATGCTATTCTTTTCAGAATTTCATCTCTTTCTTTCTTGAGAAGTTTACTATGCAAGAAAACACATGTTAACCCGAAACGATTTGCGTATTCTAAAATTTCTTCATAATGTTGTCTTGCGAGAATTTCTTTTGGAGCCATGAGTACGGATTGATATCCATTCTCAGCTGAATAGAACATCATTGCAGCGGCAACAATCGTTTTCCCGCATCCGACATCACCTTGTAGTAAAATGTTGTTTCTAATGCCATTTCTGGCGTTTATAAACAGCTCATTTAGAACTGCTGCTTGCCCACATTGTCCGCTTGTTAATGAAAAAGGTAATGACTTAATAAAACTTTGCGTTAAAGACCATTGGTTGTATTTTAAAAGAGTGTTTCTTGGTGTTTCTACCATGTTACTCTTTAAAGACAAATTAAAATACAGAAGATCGTTTAACAATATTCTCTTTTTCGCTTCTTGCTCTGCCTCTTTGTTTTGTGGTTCATGTAGTGTTTGTAATGCAATCCTGTATGGCATAAACCCAGCAACTATATGTGGCTCAACAATCTCTGGTTGCATAAGCATGAAGTTTTCTCTCATTTTCTTTAGTTCGTTTTCATCAGCATCTTTTAAGGAACCGTATATTGTATGTACGTGAGGCTGGTATTGGTTTGCTAAATAGATACCAGTAACATTGATGATTGAATATCCGTACTCGTCGTATTTCTGCTCACCACAAACAACAACATCTTTACCAGAAAAGGATAGGTACATGTTTAATAAAAAGACATTATTAAAAAGAACAACCTTATAATCTACGCTTCCCTTAAAATAAAATACTAAATATGTCTTTCCTGTTGCCATTCTCTTCTTTTGGACACTTACTTGTCTGCCAATAATCGCACAGTTTTCTGTCGCCTGTTGAATATCTACAGGAAGACCATATCGGATCGCTTTGCGTGGGAAAAATTCCAAGAAATCTTTGACTGTAAAAATGTGTTTCTTGTTTAGTGCTGTAAGCGTCTTTTCAGAAATATTTAGTCTTTTTAGATCCATATTACCTTCCTTTCTTTCTTCTTCTATTATATCATATACTGTTATATATTCCAAGCAAAAGAAAGCAGAGAGTTTTAGTCTCTCTGCAATAAATATGCTAGTCCAGTTGTTCTCATAATGCACTTGTTTGAAAGAATCCCCTTTTCTAATGCATTCTTTTCTGAGATGATAATGTTTTTCTGTTTTGCTCTTGTGATCCCGACATATACTAAGCTTCTTTCTAGCATTCCATTTGGTTTTAGTGGTAATAAGATTAGTGATGTATCGCACTCTGAACCTTGCGATTTATGAATTGTTATAGCGTATGCTAGTGCCATATCCTCTAAATTTTCTCCGTATATTTGGAAAATTGTTCCATCATATAATTGGATCTCTACGACTGGCGTCAAATAACTTTCAAAGTGGAATATATTAACGATCTTACCTTCATCTCCATTTAGATACCCAACTTTATAATTATTGGACAACATAATCACCTTGTCTCCACGGGAAAATACGGTCTTATTATAAACAATTGATTCCTCTTTTCTAAAATCTAACATCGCATGAATCTGATTATTCAAGTTAAATGTACTGACTGGAAATTTCTCCTTTTTTATCGGTGAATATAGCTTGATGTTGTATTTGCTTGCATCCGTGTTTTTCATTAGATCTAATGTGATTTTTTGCATTTCTTCTTGATTGTTAGCCCTGATGATCCTGAATGTATCATCTTCTAAAAGGTCACATCTGCCCTGTCTAATACGAATGCTATTCTCAATAATCGCAGAACCTTCTTGTTGGCGATATACATTTGTCAAACGAACAAACGGAATTGTTTTAGACTTCATCAGATCATGCAACACGTTGCCTGCACCAACGGATCCTAACTGGTTTTCATCTCCCACAATTAACAACATGGAGCCCTGCTTGATGCCTGTTAACAGCATAGAACATAACTCGCTATCAACCATTGAAAATTCATCCGCAATAATAAGATCATACTGTAGTTGGTTATGTTCGTTGTTGTATTGTAAGACATCGTTTCCCCCATAAGGTCTAATGTCTAGGAGCTTGTGGATTGTCTTAGCATCTTCTCCTGTTACTTGTCTGATTCTTTTTGCTGCCGTTCCAGTTGGAGCTGTTAATGCTATTCTTGCATCTGGGGAAATCTTTTTATAATAATGTAACAATCCATTTATAACCGTTGACTTCCCTGTGCCTGGACCGCCTGTTAAAATTGCGATACCTTCTCTTTGCATGAGCGAGAAAGCTCTTTTTTGTTGCTCATCATATTTGATTCCACATTCTTTTTCTATTTTCTCTATGATTTCTGCTTTTGGTGTTACAAATCTTCTATTTGTTATTAAACGCTTTACGTTTTCTTGTATTTTCTTTTCGTATTCATACATTTTTCTATGATATATGTATAACCTATTTTCAAAAATTTCAAACTTGAACTTTTCTGGTCTATTAAGAATGATTGCCAGTATATGTAGTGGGCTAGTACGATATCCTACTTTTGTTTCTGTTTCTATGTATTCTGCCATAGAGAATAGTTCTGTTAGTGGAATACACGTATTTCCACGATTTTCAATTAGCGTAAATACTTCACGAATTAAAGCGTACACTCGAATTGGGCTACTTGCTATAATGTTCTGCTTTTTTGCTAGTGATTCTCTTTGAGCGAATGTTAAACCAGCCTTAAATAATAGATATGGGTTATCTTTAACAACTGATAATGATCTGTTTCCATATTTACTATATATTGCTTTAGCTCCTAAATAACTTCCGCCAGCAGCTGTAATGTAATCTATCAGCTCCTGCATATCTGAATATTGGTTTATTTTATTTACAAGGTTTTTCGCTATTGCCTCATTCATTCTTGGAATCTTTGATAATATTTCGACGGCATTTTCTTGTCTACAAAACGAGAATATATCATTGTTACTAACTTTAATAATCGCTGAAGCTGTTGCTGATCCTATATTGGAAAACTTCCCACTGCTTAAAAAGGACAATGTTGTTGCTTCGTTCTTACTTAGTAGCTTACATGTTTTCGCTTCAAAAAATTGCCTCTGTCCATTGATCTCAATATTTCCCTCTAAGTATACTGGCATTCCAGGATCAAAATCTGGCAAAACGCCTTTGCATAATAATGCGTTATAGTTTGGATCTAATGGAATCGTTTTATCATCTGTAGAAACTGAAAAAAACGTTATTCCAGTTAGTTCGTCTTTTTTGATAATCTTTTGGATAACGCCATAAAATTCCATCAAATCCCCTCTCTTTCGTACAATTATCTTATCATATACTGTTATATATTTCAAGGTATAAAGAAAGCAGGATTATTCGACATCATCGACTTCCTGCTTATCATTTTCTTCGTTTCCAATGCTTTGGACGTAAAGCTCTTTTAGTAGCGTTCTTCTTTCCCTTTCTGGGTTTTGCAAGGCTGCCATTAAGACACTTTCACTTCCGTAAAGTCTTACCTTTTGCTTCGCTCTTGTGATACCCGTATAAATCAGGTTTCTGCTTAAAAATCCATTCATATACATCAGATTTTGTGGTAGTGCTAATAACACATTTCTGTACTCAGAACCTTGTGACTTATGAATTGTTAATGCGTAAGCAAGCTGAAGATTCTGGTACTTCTCTGGGCTTAACCAGAACCGTCTTCCATCATCAGTTTCAAATCCTACATACTTATCCTCATAATCAATGTCGAAGATATATCCAACATCACCATTATAGATACCCTTGCCATTTTTCTTGTTTAAGTGATCATGCTTTGTATTGTAGCCATTTACGCAATAATAACCATTGTCGTATGTGTGGTAAGAGAATTCTTCCGTATTAAAGTTTGTCGTCATCATCACTCTATCATAAAGGTAGATTGCCTGTGAGCCTTCTGCTGTGGTTGGAAGTTTCTTACCTTTGTTTTCTCCGTTGTATTTCTCTTGTAAACTCTTATTTATTTCATTTACAAATGCGTTCGTAGGAGCCAAGATGATTGTTTTTGTTGGATCGAATCCAACCTGGTGTTTGATATCTTTTTCATCTACAGGGTCTAATCCATCTCTAATAAAATCATTATAATCACTTTCAATGCGAGTTTTTAACGTTGAATAATCCTCAACGTTTGAGCCCCACTTAAAGGAGTCATCTGTAAACAATAGTTTTTGATAGTCTCCTTGGTTTACAGTATCCCAGTTATTCGCTAGTGATGGGATATCTTTTGCTCTAAAGTTCGTTGTAAGCTTTGAACAATGAATATCTGTCAAAAGTAGGTCTTTCAACACCTGCCCAGCACTGATTGCTGGCAATTGATCAGGATCGCCAACAAGCACTACTTGCATATTGAGGTTGCCATAATCATCAAGGATAGATGTTAAGAATTTACTCATTGTCATAACATCGATCATAGAAAGTTCGTCGATTACAAGTAGATTATTGTCAAATGACTCAACAAGAAACTCTTCTCCACGAGAAATCTTGTTCGCCATGGATAGCATAGTTGCAGCGTGATATGGGAAGAACTCCTTATCTGTTGGTTCTGCATCATCGTAAAGAGTGTCTACATAATAACCGCCTCTTTCTTCTAATGCTTCTTTAATTCTTCCTGTTGCTTTTCCTGTAAAGGATGTAAGTATACTTGGTTGATTAAAATAATGTTGTGCTATATATGCAATACAAGCAACAACAGTTGTTTTTCCTCTACCTGGACCACCAGTAATAATAGATACTCTATTCTTAAATGATTCATGGATTGCTGAACGCTGCTCTTCGCTGAAGTTTCGGCTATGCGTTTTATTTGTCCATTCGTTAATTAGGTGGTCGATATCTTCTTGGTCGTAGTCTATCAACGGTTCGCTCTTTTTTAATGTGGCAATAATATTTGCAATATTCTCTTCGCATCTAACCAATCTTTTGAATCTTACAATGCCACAAAGTTTTCCATCCTTAACAATTTTATCTAATTCAACGTGTTCATGTTTAGATAACGTTTTAAACGCTTCTTTAATAACTTCTGGGCTTACACCTTCCAAGTATTTAATGGAGTGCTGTTGCCAAGCCTGTAAGCTGTGAGGATTAGATAAATCAAGGAATGTATCACCGTTATATAGTGTATTTAAGACATTTTTAGCAGCAAGCCAAATTAGTCCTTCTACACGAATCTTATCTTCTGGTTCTCCTCCAGATCGTTTCCAAATTTGATCAGCCAAACTAGCCGTCAAAGATGTTTCAAATGCAACTTCAAATGGGTCCTGTTGTAACTTTTGGATTACACTTTCTTTATATGTATCGATTAAATCTTCGATCAACTTCTTTTTTCCTGCTAAAACTGGGAAAGTTGTTGCAAGACCACTTGTAATATCTATTGAACAGAAAAAGGTCTTAATTGCATTTTTTTGCTTGTCTGTAATGCCTTTAATTTTCTCAATTTCTTCTGGATCAAGTAGTAATGTTTTGATTGCTGATTTTCCTAGGTGCTTAAAAATTCTTTCGGCAGTAACTACTCCGATTCCATCGAAATCTTCCCCTGAGAAAAATTCTACAATATCATCCTTTGTATTAACGTTTGGGAAGATACTGATAATAGAGTATACTGTTTCGCCTTTGTTTTCTCTTGTCGTATATGCACCTAAAAAAGAACTACCATCTTTTAAGTGGTGTCCACTTGTGCCATTAACCATTACCTTCTTTGGAGCCTTTGATTTAGTATCTTTCATTACTGCAAAGCAACCAAACCAACCGTCTGGCTTTGGGCAATCTCTGAACATTTTTAAAACTGTAAACTCAGCAATTCTTAACATTTTTCTTTTTCCTTTCTACTAATATTATATCATATAACAGTATATATTCATAGCAAAAAATAAAAAAGAGAAGGTTATTCCTTCTCTCTTTTTTAATCTACTCCAAAGATATCGCCGATCTCATCAACTGCTAGTCCAGAAGCATTTGCAACGTTTTCAACGATACTGTTTTTATTCGTATCGTCTGTGATATTGAAAGATTCTGGTAATGTATCGCTTACAATAGCTGTATCAACTGCTGTTTCTACACTTGGCTCTTCAGCTTCTCCTTCATCTTCCTGGACTGGAACATTTGCTTCTACGATTACGTCAGCATCCTTCTTTGTACTCTTCTTGCGAGTTCTCTCCTTCTTTTCAGGTAATAAAGTAGACATTCTGTTTAATTCCACAACATCAATTCCTTCTTCTTTAAGAACAGAAATAATGTCACTATGATTGACACATGCAATCAAGCAATGATCAAAGCTATCTTCATTTTGTTTAATCAACTTGATCAACTTTGTGAAGACATCCTGGTCAAGAACGCTTAACTCATCCATGATAAGAATGTTGAATCCAGCCAGTTGGCTTAACATGCTTAATAGTACAAATGTCACACAAGCTTTTTCACCGCCAGACAATGAGTCAAATGTGATGTATTGGTTTGTACCGTCCACATCAACCATTACCTTAATTCCATTTTCGAATACAAACTTGATGTCCATATTCTGGAAGATTTCACGAGCCTTTTCATTACAAGGCTTGGAGAATTCTTCAACATAGAATGAGATAATAGATTCTTTGACTTTGCCCTTTGGAGCAAATGCAATGCAAAGGGATTCGTAAGTCATTAGCTTATTGTTATAAGTTAATAACTTTTGCTCACATTCTTCCTTATTTGCCAACATGTTCCATGTGTTAGCCATTGCGTTCAATCCTTGAATTTGCGAATTGATCTGATTTAGATCAACATTAACTGGAGTTGGCTCTGGAGGTAATTGCGGAACGTTAGCTGATAAATTGTTTATATTTTCAACTAATATTCTCAACTGATTCTCCAATGCCTTATCATTGTTAATCTTGTTCAAAATAGCTTCTGTTTCTGCCACTTTTGCTTCAGCCATCTTTAATGAAGCCTCTAACTTCATGTAGTTTTGACGTAAAACATTGCGTTCTGCTTCCATTTCGGAAAGAATTGGTGTTTTATCGGTGTGACAAACCAACTTCTTTGATAATGGGCAGATTGGCTGAGAAACATTCTTAATTGCCTCTGCGATCATAACTCCATTTTGCTTGGTGATCGCAAGTTGTTGAGATGTTTGAGAAAACATTTGCTTTGCTGTAGCTAGTTCTCTATTTACAGCTGCAATTTCTTCCTCTGTGTGTGGCGTTAATACACCGTACTGCTTTCTAAAGTTTTGGTGTGCAAGCCGTGCATCTGCCAGCATCTTTTGGTGATTCTCTACAACCTGCTTTGAACGTGTATAAGCGTTTAGCTTTGCGTTGTATTCGATAGCACTCTTCTTCAATACTTCCAGCTCTTGAATCTTTGTTGGGATTTCAGTTGCCAAAATGCTAGGAGTAACTAAAGATTCGTAGCTCTTTAAAATCCCCTGTGTTTCAGCCAACTTCTGTTTTACCAGTTTTCGTCTTTCTACCAATGTGGAATATACGGAATTTAGTGTTTCAATTCCAAATTCTCCATCTGGTAATATTGACGAAATAATCTCTTTTTCGTCCTCTGTTGCTTCCTCGAATTTGGAGAGAACAATATTCTTGTCCATTTGTTCAGGCAAATATTTTAGTAGTGTCTCTCCGAACTGTTGTGAAGTGAGTCCTAATAAGATTTCACTGCTAGTTGCAATCTTACCTGTTTCAAGGTTGATACCAGGAAACGCTGTTTCGAGTGCGTTGTTGACTGCTGATAATGAAGATGCTTCTCCGTTGAGGTAGAACTTACTTTGGCGATTGTCCGCATACTTACGGCGTCCAAATGATTGCCCATTTTCTAATGCAATCGTTACTTCCGCATATTCTTCTCCAGAATAAACGATTTCGCCTGATGGCTCTACGCCAGTTAAACCGAAAATAAGAGCGTTTCGAACAGATGTCTTTCCCGCTCCATTCTCTTGGCAGAATGCCATAATTTTGCTGAGATTAAAAAGGTGTTGACCCTTCAATCCTTGGAAATTTAATACTTGTAGGTTTTGAATTTTCATGTTATTTTCCTCCTTGTCTTATCGACTATTCTCCATGACATCAAATAGATACAGGTATATTATGTCTGAATAGAAAAAACAAAAAAGGCAGTTATTACTGCCCTTCCTTGTTACTCTACTTCGTCTTCAGGATCAGAAGCGAATGATAATTCTCCGTCTTCAACTTCTGGCAATTCCTTATTTTCTTCGTGATCAGCTTCATTTTGCTCAAAAAAGCCAACAATTTCCATATCATCAATCATGAAGTTTTCATAGTGGAACTTGTTTCCGTTCACTGTCTTTTCTTTTGATGTCATACTGCACACCAAATTTAAGATTGTTCCATTCTTGATTTCTGGCTTGAGATCGTTTACACGAGTATTTGTAGAGAATTGTGGGTAAAAGTAGAAGTCACGATTTGGATGATAAGTATCTCCAGATTCTAAACAAATGCTTAATCGTACCCATCTACCATCTTCTGATGGACGTACATTTCGAACTACACCACTTGCATATACGTGTAAGAATGAGTCTCCATAATAACGAACTCCACCATCTGTTCCAAATACGTCATTCATGAGCGTCTTAGCCTTGGAAATCTTGTCGACTTGAATATACTGGACATGCTTTGTTACAGATTGTGAATTCTCGTTAGAGAAGATAACACGCTTTCTTTGTACTAATCCTACGATATGACCTTCCAAATCAACTGTATCGCCAACAGCTGTTCCTTCTGGTAAACCGTTTACTGCAAATGAAATCACATTGTCAAACTTACGTTCTTTTCCTCTGATGTAGAGTAAAATTGAGCGATAACCATAAGCGTTATGACCTACTCCAATTACTCGACCTCGTGCTACTACCTTGTTTACTTTTAAAAATTCAGACATATAATATTTTCCTCTTTCTTTCTTTTAATTGTCTTCAAATAATAATTCAATTTTCTTTTTACTTGGCACTGCGTCAAATCCATTTAAAATGGAAATATGCTTAACAATTTGATCATCTTTTAGACGAATGCCTTGACTACCTGTTGCTGAAGCGTCGCTTACATATTCTGATCCATCTTCATCATTTTTAACACATGCTGTGATGAAAAATGGAATAGATTCAGAGCGACAATCTTCAATAAATTCTTCAATCTTGTACTTCTTGCAAAGCTCTTTGTATACCTTTTTCTTGTCAAAATTCATTTCCTTTTTTAAGTTCCTCCTCTGTTAGATATATCTTCTCTAAAACTCTATGTTCTTTTAACCAGCTTTCGATCAAGGTGAACTGATATTTTCTTCTAATTTTCGCACATTGGCTTCTATGGTTGCTGATTAGCTTTAAATTTTCTACAAAAGCCTTAAATTCACCCATGTTAATTTTTAGATCTGCTTGTTGTTGAGGTTCTAATCTTTCTAGCGAAATATGTAACGCTTCGATTAGCCATAACAATATTTCTGGTCTAGCGATATTGTTGTACATCAGTGAAGCATCTTTATTTGGTTCGTGGTAATATTCCCCAACCCCATAAGTATCTTGGTGGAGTGCCCACGTTCTAAAATGTTCTAAGTGATTGTCTCCCCACCATCTATTTTCCTTCTGTCCAAACTTTTCATCAAAAGGGTTTGTGATCGGGACATCATTTGTAAGCATAAACAGTGATCTTGCGAAATTTGTTGTATCCATATTTATCCTCTCATGTTATTAAACTGAGAGAAGAAATCATACTCTTCTCCATCTGTTAGTGTCGGATCAGGTGCGTTTGCAATATCATCTTCTGAAATCACATCACTTGCTTCTTCTGCTACCCTTGCTGGGGCAACTGGAACTACCGTTTCATTCTTTTGTACAACAGGTGGTTTTTCAATAACTAACGGCTTGACTTCAGTTTTATCTTCAGTGCTATAATCTGGTAATTTTTCAACCTTAACTGGTTCCTTCTTTTTTGGTTTTAAGATGTCGTCAATAGTAATTCGTTTACTCTTCTTTGGCTCAAGCAATACAACATTCTCTAAGCCCTCTAAACGTATCAATTTGATGCGTTCCGTTTCTTTCTTGATAGTTATATCATTTTTTAAAAATACGGCTATCTGTGGCGTTAAAAGGCATGATCTAACAAGTGTCTTGAAGAACGCTGTACGCCAGCCTTCCTTGATTTCTCTTTTAAGAAAATCTACGCTTTGTTTATCCTTGATTTCGAATAATAGGTGATATGTACGCTTCTTCTCTTTTAGTGTAAATGGAATGGCGTTAGGAACAACAAAGGTGATTTGTTGTCCTCTAACATAATATTCCAACGCCTTCTTCATTAGCATTGTAACGGATATTCCATTTGCATTTAATGAAATAAGATCTGCATCGTAATTTTTGTAAAGCTTTAACTCGACTCTCATAAATCACCTTATTGAGCTTGCTGCTTTAATGAGCGACTCACCTTTTCATATAGATACATGTAGTATCCTCTTGCATTTGAATAATCAAAGCTTAATGATTTATCATTTTGATTTCCATCAATCACAACCAAGCCTTCAATGCCTGACAATGTTTGTCTGATAGTATCAGCCCATGCTGCACTTGTTCCACCTGTAATAACGAAGTAATTAAACTCGTATAGTTCGTACATTCTGCCGATTCTATCTAACGCTGCATGACAAACTTTTTCACTTTCACGCTGCAAGATTTCCTTGATAGGAATATGTCCACTGCTGAAGCGGCTGTGCTTGATAACAGTTCCTGTTTCTAAGCACTTCTGGATTGCAATAGGTGATACTTCAACACCGTGATTTCTCTGGATCTCAGCTCGCACATTTGCTAGTACCTGCTTCATTGCAAACTCTGGGAACGTCTGTTTATCTACAACTCGGTTGTTTTTGATGATAAACATATCTAGGGTTCCGTGTCCACCATCGAAGATGATTAGGTTTCTATTGAAATAAAAACCAGATTCAGGGATTGCCCTATGGTTGTTTCCCATTGCGATCGACATTAGTGTTCCCATTGGCTGTTCCATAACGTCAACATTCTCTTTGCCAATTAAAATATCGTATTCAATTGGATCATCTGCACCAATCTTTAATGCGAAATGGTGTCTTCCTGCAAAAGCATTCTTTAGATATGGACTATCCTGTTCTAAATAAGCTGATGGTAAACCAGTTTCAATCCAGATCTTCTTGCCAATGTAACTACCATATTGGTTTTGGCTACATGCAATACCTAGTGCCACATCTACCAATACCAAGAACATCGGGTCATCATAGCGTTCACGTCCATACAATGTATTGTCTGAGTGTGATGTATCACCCTGCTTAATATTATTTAGTGCAGACTCTCCAACAATCCATCTCTCTCCCGTTTCTAAGTTTTTATAAATAATAGAATAAGGGGCTGGTGTACCGATTGTCTTAGAATCATCCATCTCAGCAAAAGCTGGGAAGATGGCATTCTTATTTGGAGAAACTACCTTAACAGCAGAGTATCCGATATCAATTCCACAAACCCAGTTACCACTAGGGCTACCATTTGGTTTGTCGGCAAAATTCGTCTTAATTTTATAATCTCTTGTTTCCATTTTATTTTCTTTGAGCCAGAAAAGTGGTAAGTCTTTAACTTAACATATAAATGGCTCTCTCCTTTCTTGTTTGACCTATGCATAAACAGCTCTTCCTTGTAGATATTCGCCTACAATTAGATAATTTCGGTGTTTTCATGCCTTTAGGCATGTAACTAAAATCTATCTTATTGCCAAAAATATCCATAAGCGTTGCAAATCCAGAACTCATTCTACTTTTAATAAAATATTCCCTTCCTAGATACTCAACTTTATCAAATTTCTTAAAACCACATATTTTCCCTTTAGGAATTTTTTGCTCTCCTCGAAATCCTTTTGTTAGTTGGTAGTTGCCTTTGGATACTCTATGCTTATAATAAATTACGTCTAACTCTTTAAATTCTAACCCACCACTTGCAACGACACAAGCGTCTATATAATGATCCTTCTCCAAGTTTAGATGATTCCTATTTTCACTTGTGACGAATCCAAAGGTTTCAATTGCATTAGGATACTTTTTCAACAAGTAACTTCGAATAATACTCATGTGAGTAGCATATTTTAAGTTTTTGCTCTTCTTAGGTTTTTTATTTAGAACCACAGTACCAGCATGAACTCCTTTATGGCAATCCTCACACAGCGTAATAAGGTTTTCCTCGTCGTCTGTACCACCGTCACTTTTGAATTTGACGTGATGTACTTCTAGTCTACAGTTCTTTTTGCCACAACATTGACAAGTATAGTTATCTCGATGAAGAATTGCTTCTCGTCTTGACGAATAACCATAGTTGAAACCTTGTTGATAGCCCCAGTGTTTTATCTTTTCACTGATCAGACTTGGATCCTTCATCAAAGCAGTATCAAATTGACTTACCTCTATGATCAAGTTCGAATCTGAGATAGGTAGTATCTTTTTACAGAACTCGATTTCGCCAATATGAGCCTGGACTTTATGATTTACCGAAGGTGGAAGTCTATCGTTTTTAATAGAATTACTGCGATTTAGAAATCTAGGTTTTCTGTATCTAGTTTTTCTTTGCCTACGATTGCGTCTGTATGCTCTACGAGCATCCATCTTTCGTTTAATATCACTTCTTAATTCAGTTTGCGACTGATATAGCACTTTATCATTACTGACAACTGCTACACCAATATGTCGTGAGCCTGTATCTACACCACAATAACACTCTTGAACAACATCTGTTTCTGGTTCATAAAGTAGCTTGATGGTGAATGGCTCTCTGCGAACAACCTTTGCCTTCTTTGCCTTTAATAATCTACGAATCTTACCAAAGCGTGCTGTTGGCATAAAAGGTTGTCCATTTTGTTTTAATACATATACCAACATTACGCTTCGCTCCTTTCGTTGATGATAAGTTTAACTCTGTAAGACAGTACCTATCAGACTGTAGTGCCTATCTTAACTCTGTTACCAAGTTAAGAATTGGACTTCCTTTCGTCAATGTTGAATCGAGTTTTTAATCTATGTACACAGGAACTCAATGCTATCCTTCCAACTTAATATACAGACTCAGAGCAACGGTCTAAGGCGACAACCGTAGGTGAGTAACCTTATGGTTCTTCAATTCAACGTAGGTAAGATTTCTCTAACCTAAGACTTGTGAAGCAACGACTAATTATTGACCAAAAGATGATCAGTCTTTAGTCGAACATAGCTTCACTAGAATGGTAGTGCAAACACTACTTTTTCTTCAATTTCTTCTAATTTAATTGGTCCGATCTTTCTGCTGTCATAAGAGTTATTTCTGTTGTCTCCTAGTACGAAGTATTCATCATCTTTCAACTCATAAGGAGTTTCGTATTCGCCAACATCTAACATCTGCTCAATCGTTCTATTTTCTCGGTTGTTATTTCTATATGCGTATCCGTTTTTGAGTTCTACCTCTTCTCCTGGAAGAGCAATGATACGTTTAATAATCTTATGGGACTTCCCATCTTCTTCTTCAAGATCGTGTCGCTGCATCTTTTCTGCTGGCACTCTAAATACCACAACGTCGCCTTCATCCAAATCTTTTTCTGATGTAACGACTTTTGTAATCAATAGGGCTCCGTTTTTATATGTTGGAGACATTGAATCTCCCACTACACGTACTGTGCGAAACCCAGCGAGTCTAAATATCATAACAATTAAGATTCCAGCTAGAAAGCATGCTAAATATGAGAATTTTTCCTTTTTCATATTTTTTGTCATGATAGAAGCTTCCCATCTGCTTCATCTTCATCTATTTCTTCTTCCAAATCTTCTGGGAATATAAGTGTTGGATTTTCACCATCTAACAAATCAGACGCAAATTTTTCGGCATATTGGGCTACAAAAACCAAGAATGATGCATTTATTTCTACTAAGCATTTTACAAGATCAGCTAGACCACCCTCAAAAATGCACTCGCTAGTTCTATCTCTTGTTGATAATGGGTTTTGTATGTCATATACGCTGTAATCTAACTCAGCATTTTTGATAATTAGAAATTGTCTTCCAATTTCAGTTGGTAGTCCATTATCATTGCACTCCGTTATCATATTCATAACGATGGAGCTTTTATCTTCGTTTTCTTCGTCGTACATTAAATAGGAAAGTGCATCAACAATCAAAACTTCTTCTACTTCATTAAATTTTGCCATGTTCACCTCCGCTAGTAGGAATGTTTACATTACCAAATGGTCTGATATTCAGCTCTTTTTCGATGGATTCACGAACGGACTCTGATCCATTTTTCTTTGTTCTGCGAAGGTATTCGCCTTCATTCTTTTCATTTAGAAGTGCTACATACTTCTTCTTTAGTTCTTCGACAGTTTGGATGTATTCAACCAAATCTCCGATTTCGCACTCAATGACCACTCTGTCGTTTGGGCAATAGCGTTTCATATCGTAATCATCCAACTTCTTACTGTCTTGTTCACTTCTTTCTTTTTTTGTTTCCATAAAACTAATAATTTCTAAGTTCTTTTCTGACATTTTATTTTTCTCCTTACTTTTTTCTAATTCCCATTACAATTCTTTTGTCTGAATGCTTCAAAACGATGCACTCATAAATTCCGCTAAACGAAAGTCTCAAATTTGTTAAATTTGAAGTCGCACCTTCCTTGAAGTCCGCTTCTAAAATTTTCAAAATGAAGTCCATAATCGCATTAGCGTTATCTTTTGATAATTTTAATTGATCACAAACAAAGTTCTGATCCTCATCCTTTTTCATTTCTGCAATTTCTTTGCCATTAGCATTGATAAGGCAGAACTGGATACTATTCTTTAAATTTAATATAGCCACTTTTTCACGCTTTCTTCATATCTTCTTCAACAAGATCTACAAAATATCCGTTCAATGACTTATTACGTTTTTCCTTTGCAAACTTCTTAATCTTATCACGCTCGCCCTTTTTGACCGTTAGACAGATACGATCATACGTCTTCTTGTTATATTCACGGGCAATTTCTGTTTTATTACTCTTCATATTTTTCTCCTATTCCTACAATATATTATACCATAACAGTATATTATTTTGGAAGAGCCAGTTGCTGCTTATATCGCCTATTCAACGGACTCTTCGTCATCGTAATCATCACTAAGATCATAATCAACTGTTAATCGTGCTTTGCTATTAAGATCCTTAGCTGATTGCTCTTTGCGGATTCTAGCCGCTTCTTCTACTTCTTCGTCACTTCTGTACTTTCCGATATATTCGGTTGTATATGGAACAATCTCTGAAGTTTTTTCTGTTGCTTCGTACTTTTGTCCACAACCCATTGGGTTTCCTTCTTCATCCGTTAATAGAACTGGGTTTCCGTATGCATCTTTAATTGGCTTACCCTTTTCATCTAACTTCTGTCCACAAACGATGTGCTTTAATACTTTTCTCGCCTGTAGGAAGCCATCAACGTAAACTTCGGACTTATTCATCAAGCGTTCAAAATCGCTTTGACCTGCAATGCCGTATGACTTTACCCATGGGTAGTCGGCATGGTTGTTTGGATCAGCATCAAATGAAGCTCTCATTCTTCTGTTTACTGCTAGTTGATACTGAGTAAACTTGTTTCCCATCTGAGTGCTTAATTGCTTAGGATCTCGCACAAGAATTCCGAATACCTTAACAATGTTTGAAATCTCTCGACACTCAGCTAGGTATCTGTTTGCCTCTTCGTTTGTGTTTACTCGTCCGAGTACCTCTACAAATGTTGGTGCAACGAATAAGACTTGTCCAATGTACGTTGTCATCCGTCCACAATGCGGGCATGTCGTGCGTTTGGCTTGCTGGAGCGTTCCTATAACTCCTCTTAATCCGACAATATCGCCTCTTTTTACATCTTTTAACTTGTTGATGATTGCTGCATCTCTTGATGCAATGCGAATTTCGCTAAAAAATAGATTAGCCTTATCTTCAGAACTTTTAACACTTCTTTCTTGTTTTGCAACTTGCAAAGTTCCTGTGCAATAGGCAAGCGATTTATCAGCATCATTTTGGTAAACTACGATATCTGTAATCATAATTCCCCGTAGCATAACTAAATTTTCTTTAGCCATAAATGTTTTCTCCTTCTATACAGATATATTATGCTATATATTAACAAAAATACTGCTATTTTATCTGAAAATAAATAAAAAAAGAGCAGAATTCTGCTCTTTCTTTTTAAGACATTTTGACAACTCCAGGAATATCCTTAATTTCAGAAGAAACCTTAAAATTCAACTTTTCAGTTCGCTTAGTATTTACATCGTAAATATATACAGTGCTTCCGTTTTCTTCTCTCATGCTTTCCAATTTTTGCATGTCAACTACATCTGAGTGGACAAGATATGTTCCGTTCTTCTTTTTTGCTTCAAATGCCGTATTAGCAATGAAACGATACTCAACGTCCTTTACCTCGCCATCTTCATCTGTAATTCCGAAGTCATCTTCTTCTGCTTTTCCTGTAAAGACAAGCACATTACCTTCTTTGATCAAACTTCTGCATTCTTCGTAAGCCTTTTGGAAGATACTTACGTTGATTGTTCCCGTTTGGTCCTGAACACTAATAAACGCCATGTCGTTTCCTGTTTTCTTGCTTTGCTTGATTTCAATATTTGTAATCAAACCAAAGATAGTGTATGTTTCTCCATCAATTTCGCTAATTGGAGTTACAGATAACTCTTCAGGTTTTCCATAGCTATCAAGAGGACTACCAGATACATAGTATCCTAAGACTTCCTTTTCATCTGCCAACTTCTCTTCTTCTGTTTCTATCACAGGAGAAATTGTTAGCGATTCAAAGTCTGCTTTTAACTGATTTCTTACCTCTTTCGCTCTTTCCAGTGCTTTTCGAAGTTTCTCTTCAGTTGTAAGAGTCTTAAATTCTACGTGTAATCCCATGTTCTTTTGCATTTCAACCAAAGCTTCGTCTGTTCCACACAAGGACAACTTTGGCAATATAGCTGTAGCAGTTTCGATGTAAGTTTCTTTTTTGGATAGCTTCGCATAAGCGGTCTTGAAAGCATCATAACTTTCTAACATTGCCTTTCGACTTGTATTGAAGTCATCTAATGCCCCAGCCTTGATTAAATTGATAACTGCCGTTTTATTTGCTTTACTACGAGCAATAAAGTCGTGGAAAGAGATATACGGTGCGTTTTCAACGATACTATTGGCTGCTGACGCAACTTCTTTTACAGAGGCTAAACCAAATAAGATCTTGCCATCGTGTACTGAGAATTTACCTTTTGAGTAATTTACATTTGGTGGTAACACCTTAACGCCTACATCACTAGCTTCAATAAGAAGTTCTGGTAGTGGGTCTTTGTTCTGTGACTTTTCAGCCCAGTTCATAGCTGCCATCAAGAATTCTGCAGGATAAAGTTCCTTGAGATATCCTGATACATAACTATTGTATGCGTATGCTGCTGCATGTGACTTGTTAAATGCGTACTTAGCAAAGTTCGTCATTTCGTCAAATAGCTTGCTTGCTGCATCGTATGTAATACCATTTGCAACACATCCTGGGATATTTCTATTAGGATCGCCATTGATAAATGCATAGCGTTCAAGTTCTAGTTTTTCCATCTTCTTTTTGGACATGTATCGACGTACCATATCGGCTCCGCCAAGTGTATATCCTGCTAGTTTCTGGAAAATCTGCATTACTTGTTCTTGGTATGCGATCGCTCCATAAGTCTTGCCAAGAATTGGCTCTAACTCTGGAGTCAAATATTGCACAGGCTTTCTTCCGTGCTTGACATCCATAACGCTATCTAAATACTGAAGAGGTCCTGGTCTAAACATAGAAACCAAGATAATTAGGTCTTCAAAAGAAGAAGGCTCAAATCTCTTCAACATCTTCTTCATACCCTTACTTTCAAACTGGAATACTGAATTTGTTTTCGCATCTGCAAAAATCTTTTCGAAAGTCTTGCTGTTGTCTAATGGGATGTTGTATGGACCAAAATTGATTCCTCTTTTTTCTAGTTGCCACTTGCAATCAGTAACAATATCGAGTGTCTTTAGTCCTAAGAAGTCAAACTTCAACATTCCGTTTTCTTCGACTTCAATCATATTACACTGTGTCGTATAGATACCTAACTTGCTGTTGTATCGTAGAGGGACAATCTCCTTAACTGGAGTTCCGTCAGTAATTACAACACCAGCTGCATGTGATCCATACGCTGTGCAACAATTTTCAAATACTTTAGCCCATTTGATAATCGTGTTTGCCGTCTTTTCTGTAGCAAAGCGATGAATTAAATCAGCAAAAACTGTCAACTCTGCACCTGTTTGGGGATCCTTTTTCTCCAGCTTTGTATTAAAACTAATGCCTGGAGTCGATGGGATCGCCTTTGCAATCTTGTCGGCTAGTGATAAAAACTTTCCCTTGTAGCTATCGTCATTGTATTTATCTGCTAAGAAAAATCCATAAGCTCTAGCGGCTGCTCTTACAGCTCCACGAGGAGCTTGAGCGTTTTGTGTCATAATACCAACAACGCAATCTTCACCATACTTCTGTTTTACATATTCGATTGTTCTTGGTCTAACCGTGTTGCTGATATCAGAATCGATATCTGGTAAAGAAACACGTTCAGGGTTTAAGAAACGTTCAAATAGTAACTCGAATTTGATTGGATCCAAGTGTGTGATTCCTAAAAGCTGACATACTAATGAGCCAACTGCAGAACCACGTCCTGTACCATTTGCAATTCCGACTGGTGTCGTATAACCCCTTTCCTGTTTCCATTTTCTTAATGCTTCTTTTTCGATTGGAGCATTAGCAATTTCTTCAGGTGGGATACTATCGTATTCTGCTGCGTAGCGATTAAAGTCCTGAACTACCAAGTGATAGTCAACATAGCCCATCTTTTTGATAATCTGAATTTCTCTGTCTAATCGCTCTTGATACTCTTGGGATAATCCGTTTGGATACAAGCGGTTGATACCATCCTGTAGCTCCTTAATGAATACATCATTTGTGTATTCTTCGGATTCTCCCTTGAAGATTTTTGGAAAGTGGTTTGTGATCTTGAATTCTACATTACATACACTTGCAATATATAGGCTGTTTTCGAATGCTTCTTCGATTACATCCTGAGCAAAAGCCATAGATAACATGGCTTTCATCTCGTCGCTTGTTTTAATGTATAATTCTCGCTCTGCATCATCAAGTGGCTGCCACTTTTCAAAACGTAAGCTCTTCATAATCATTCTCTTCAATAATTCCTCGTTGGAGTTTGTTACCGTGTGTACATCATTTGTGGCAACAATCGGAATATTCATAGAACGTGCAAGAGTCACGATTTTGTTGTAAATCTCTTTTTCATCTGCCATACCATGGTATTGAATCTCTGCAAAAAAGTTGTCTTGACCAAAGATATTGTTGAAGAAGAGCATTTCTCTTTTTGCATCTTCTAACATCTCTTCTTCTGTCTTTTTATTCTTTTCTAGCTCTGAGATTCTACTGAGGTATTCTGATGATTTTTCGGCATCAACAGTTTTTTGTTTAAACTCTTTGTTTAATATTGACGCTCTAGTCTTTAGCTTTTTGATTTCTGCAGTAATAACAGGAATCATATTCTTGGCATTTTCTACTGTTTCTTTATCTGCTTCGATACGTTCCTTTTCTGCATTTGCCATTAGTTCATCCATTGATATCAGCAATTTTTCTCTTGCTGCAAACTTTGTCTTTGATAGCTTCTTTGCATTTTCTAGCTCTATCTTCTTTTCATCTATCTGTTGATTTAAAGTTTTTAACTTTTCTTCAACAATAGATAGGTTACTTACGTTAGAAGATATGCCGTTACGATCCATTGTTCTTTGGATCTTCGCAATTTCTCTTTCAATAAACTCGTTTGCTCTAAAGGATGTTGCAATGACACCCTTGATACAGGCTGAACTAGCAATGACATTCTGATTTCCCAAAAAATATTTCTTTAGGATCTCATCGTTCATTAAACAATAGCCGTTTTCTCTTTGACCATCTGAGATAGCCATACAGATTGCCTTCCAGCCTTCATCGTTTTTCGCATGTAATACGAGATGCTTTACTTGTTCCATATTGCTTTCTTGCATTAAACCATTTTCAACATAAGCTGTATGCTGGAAATAGGCTTCAATGCCAGGAACAAACTTTAACCCATATTTCTTAGCTGCATTTTTAAAATCCCAAGTCATAGCTGCTACGCCATGCTGTGTCAAAAAGACAGTCTTTCTGCCTAACTCTTTTAGCCTTTTACAAACATCTTCGGCTGGGTTATCAGAATCAAAGATATCTTTTGAGTGTAAATGGGTTTCTTCGTACTCCGAATACTTTTTAATTTCTTCAATTAACTGTGCTTTTACTTCTTTGTTCATATTTTCCTCCTTTTTTATTTGTCTCCAACTCATCAAATAAATACGATAATATCATGCTATATTCTGAATGAATAAATAGCCTGCATGGGAAGTTGTTTTTTACTTGTAGTTGTATTATATCATATATACTGTTATATTACCATCAAAAAAAAGACCACATTTGCGTGGTCTTCTACATTAAGTTTTCTATGCTTAGAGCTTCCATGTTTCCCATCATTGCACCTGCGAAATCATCATCATCTTTTTCTGTATAAAAACGATTGTCAAAGTTAACGACTTCAATTGGGGCTGCTCCTCTAACTGTGTTAATTTCTCTTGATCTTAGAATCTTCATTTTAAGCTCATTTTTTGCAGATTTGAATGCCGAAGAGAAAACTGATTGCGATTCTGTATATCCATTTTCCTTTGCATATCTATATAAAGAGGTTTCCATAATCGCCTTATTTGGGTTTTTGGCAGCGAACTCCAAGAAGAATGTTAATATTTTCTTGTTTTTTGGAGTTAAAGAATCAAAAATCTCTCTAAATTCTGCAACCTGTTCTTTTTCTTTAAAAACGTTTGCTGGATCCGAAGAGCGATTTCTGTCTGCAATTTCAAACACTCTTGAATCATCTGATTCAGTCGTTTTATCTGGATGAACGATTACGAAGATATAGGATAGACATTTTTCAACAGTGTACGTGGACAGTTTTCGACTAAAGTGTTTACCGATATATTGCGAAATAGAGGTCGCATCTGATGCTGATATATCGTCTAATCCTAATGCTTGAATTGCCTTATTAACCAACAAAATGCAGTCAACATAGTATCTTGTTAATCTGATACCTCCATTTGCTTCAAATGCAAACTCGTCCGAGAAAAATTTGTTTACATAAGGTGTTAGGAAAGTTGTAATGTTATAACTTGGGTCAAAATTTTCAAGGTTTTCGCAAATAATCTGATATAGCGATTGCATTGCATCTTCTGGATTTAACTTAGAATATTTTCTTGAAACAATATATCTGAACTGTTTATAAGAGACGGCATAGGCTAACCCTCGTGCCAGTATCTTCATTTCTGGTTCTGGCAGTTTAATGGTTTCTGCGATGACGTGTTCGTCATTTTTATTCATTTTGTTAACGCCTAGCTTGAATCCGTTAATTCTTTTTTCATAATATTCAATTAGATTTGGATACTTCTCAGCCAGTTTGCCTTTTACGCATTGAAAGTTTTCCAAGAAATCTTCAACACTCAATATTTTACCATCAAAGAATGTCATTCAATTCACCTACAACCTTTCTAAAAAATGCATCCTTCCCCTTTTTACGTAATGTGCAAATAGCTTGAAATGTATTGTTGATATCTTCCTTGTCTACAGTATTTGCAATTTGAGAATGATTGAATGCGTCAATTTCGTTATATCCACTACCAAGATCACTTAGTAGTTGCATCTCTTCTTTTAGAATCGTCATTGCCTGTCCTCTTCTTTCTTCTACTATATAACAGTATATATCTATTGTATATATTTGTAAAGTGGAAAAGAAATCAAATTAGCTCTTTAGAAAATAAAAAACAACCCAAACAGATGTAATGTGGGCTGTTTTATAGATTGGTTCGATACATTATTTTGTAGGCGGAGAGATTTCTTTTTCAGTTATCTTCTTAACTCTTGCATTTGCATTGTGGATCAATTTTACAAGTTGTTCACGCTGATCACTATCTAGTGTCGGATACGTATTTATAATTCTCTCCATTGTGCTACAAACCAATTTTTTAGGCAATTTATTTTTATATTTCTTCTCAACATATTTGATTGCATCTTTTTTATTTTCTTCTGAAAAATAAACAATCTGTTCCTTCTTTTGATTTGACTTTGTTTGAAATGCTGAACCAGAATCAAATAGTGGGGCAAATCCGATAATTTTTGCTGTGTTTACATCTCGAATGAATCCGAAGTTCCCTAAGTGTCTATCGCTATTTCCTATTACGTAATCGCAATACACCATTTTGTTGATATAATCTTCTGCACCATCAATTCCATATTCATTACAGCATCTAACAAAGAAATGCATTAAATCTTCATTTTCTTTTCGTTCAAACAGCTTGATAATGTGCATCGCTGGGACGAACTCTGTATCTCTTGTTATAAAGTTTTTGCACTTTGAGCATATTTGTAAGCTCTCTATGACTAAGCTATAATCAACACAATCCAAAAGATTCAATTGCTTTAATACCATTGATGCCAAAACTTCCGATAGTGGTTCTTGGTCAATGTTGATTCCTGATCTCTTATAAAGATACGATGCATCGCCCTCTTTTTTCCATTTCTTTATCAAAATTCCGTTGGTTGTTAAATCTGGGGAAAAGGATACAATATTTGAAGTATCCCAGTTTTCAGGATCTCCCTCTAAAGAGTAAACTTCCTTTGCTTTATCTAGGTCTACTTCCCAATCTCCGAAAAAGGCTTTTCCAACTTCTTCGCAATAGTCGTTATCAAAGAAATTTAATTTACTCCATCTATCGTTTGTGTTTACCTTGACCCAATATTGGTCGGATAAGGAGAAGAAGTTTCTGTATGTTCTTAGAAAGTATTGATGATTTTCTAATACATAGCCTCTATTTTCTCTCTCCTTTGGCATTAGCCTTTTGTTAAACCATGTCTGTAAGTTTTCTAATGTTAAGTTTTTACCATGAAGTGCTAATGGGAGAAATTCTTTATTTTTCTCTATAACCTTTACGATTTGCACAATTTCCGTCTTATCAATTTTAAAACTTATAAGTGGCTTTCTTTTATTGTGCAAAACAACTGTAGGCAGTTCTCTTTTACTCATTAACTTAACCTATTCCAACAATCCTAGCAACATTTTCTCTTTCATCATCTTTTTCTTCCCATTTGCAACACAACTTAACTTTTCTACCTTCGCTATCATATACTTCAATTGGTAGTCCTGTTGAGTAACCGACATCTTCTATCTTGTCTTTATTGAATACACAGTATGTGAACTTTGCGTATCCATTCTCTTCATTTTTCTTCCCACTTGGGAACATTTTCACGGTAACTCCGCTCTTATCGTCCTTGATTTCTATATGTCCTTTGCCGTGTAAGCCTTCATCACGTAGTTTTGTGATTACAAAGTCTGTATTGTTTAAGGCTTCTATCTTTGGCTGCAGGGTTTTATCTTCTGAGATTGTGCATGTTACTTTTAGCTCACCAGAATCTCCATCACTGATAATTGCCTCTGGATTATTTCCAGTTGCGTATGCTATTAGTTGGTTTTCTGAATCCTTGTTTATGATGTAACGAACTATAAATTCTGGTTTTGTTCTATCTGTTGCAATCGGCATTACAAAAATATCCAAACGCTTCTTTAATACGCCATCTTTATCTGTGGTATTACCTGTAATATAAGCATACATCAGATCTTTCTTCTTCATGTTGTCTTTCATCTTTTCTGGATACAAGAATGTCTCATTATTTAGGGCATCTTTTGTGTCTGCTGGCTGATTCTGCTCCGTTGTTTGATAATCGTTGTTTGTGTCATCATAATTTGGCTCTTCTACACCGCCTGACGTATTTAACTCATCCGAAAACAGAGGGGCATAGCCGCCATCTGATGTAAATGGATCATCATAATTAGTTCTATACCCAGGATTATAATCTTCTTCATACTCTTGTGGGATACTATCGTGTCTTTGTTCTTCTTCTGTATTTGTTTCTGGCTCAGTTTCATGTTCTGCCGTCCCCTGGTTTTCGTTATTAGTATTACTGATGATCGTCTGTTCAACCTTTGGTTCTTCTTCCTTTTCTTCTTCACTAGAAAAGGTTGTGTTTCTCTCTAAAAAATCAGCTTCTTCATGAACCTCTTTATCTGGTTCTGTTTGAGGATTTTCTGATACCTGTTTTTCTTTACTATTAAAAGCTGTTACAGCACTTAATGCATACAATAACTCTTCATTAAGGACGTACTCCTTATCATCTGTTTCGATAACGATGTTATCCTCAACCTTTTTTAATCCAAACGCATCTTTTTGAGAAATTAGTCTATTTGCAATAAGACCACTTAACATTAGTGCCGTCTGAAGATCCTCTTCTTCAGCATTTTCTGAGTTTATAATCTTATCTAACAAATCTAAAATTTCGAAATATGTTCTTGTAAATCTCATTTGAAAAGCCCTCCGAATATTTTCTGTATAATAGTTTTCTTTTTATTCTTTTCTTCCCTAATAAATTCTGCAAATCTTTCTGGTGTTCTTCTCGCAGTTTTTTCTTCTTCAATTCTTTCTTCTGATATCAGTTTTTCTGTTATCTCGTGATGCCACTCGTGTCCGCACTCTTCGCAATAGCAATTGTTAAATGGGACTTCTTGGGCAAATCTAATGAGTTCTCCTGCTCGTAAGGATTCTCTCTCCGTATAAATTTGCTCGTTTTCATTTTTTGGCATTTTTACATATCGCCCAGTGATCCTTGATTGGCAATTTGGGCATCGTTGAACATAATAGTATAGTTTTTTCATTCGATGTCGTCATCCTCGCTTTCTTCCTGTTCTTTCACCATATTTATCATAATCCATGCAGAATACCCCCACCTCTATAGGTGGTGGGATGAATGCCCTCTTAAATAATAGCCCATGCGTTGCAGTGTTGCAGTATGCTAACCTTCTTTAATGGGCAAGTTTTCCCATTCGCTAATTTGATGCTGGTCCCATTACTCTGTACTCCTTTTGCGAAGTATACTTTTCCATCGTATAAAACCTTGTCTCCAGGTCTTAATGAGTAATGCTGTCTTCTTGTAGAAATACGCCCCTCGGAAATTTTGTGAGCTCGATAAATACGTTCATCAAGCTTTGTATGTCTTGAAATCTTTCGGTTTGTTCGTCCACAGGATAACTGAGAGCCTGTTTTAGTAGAACCATCTCTGAGATCACGATACTTTGCATCATAAAACCTACTTAACACACGATTGTTACGTCGACATTTCTTGTAATGTTTGAAGTCGCTTCGATGCTTTGGATGAAATTCTCCCATGCAGTATGCATCGTTAGAGTGCGTTTTCCTAACATTGAGATTTTTTCTGGCAAGCTTGGTTTCTGCTCCATAGGTAACTTTGATATCTACGTTTGGTGTTGCAGCTTTAAGATTCTTTATCATGCTGTAGCGGACCGTCGTCATAAAAGTTGCTCCCTTGAGTTCTTTTAGCTTTGGTTTTAGGTTATACAGCTTTCCGCCAGGCTTATGGTTATTTGGCGTATGACAGTTCTCACATACAGAACCAAGATTCGCCATTCTGTTGCTTCTGTCCCCACTGAGATATCCGATATGATGGATTCTTAGCTTTACTCCGTCTTTGATTGCTGACTTCCCGCAGCAGATACATTTATAGTCATCTCTTGCAAATACAGCTTCTCTAAGCGTGGCATAACCATACTGTTCACCCCTCTGATAATCTGCTCCTTTAGGGACTGGAAGTCCAGCTTCTATGGCTTTTAAGACCTGCGTATCAAACTGCCCCATTTCAAAGACAGCTTTTGCGATTGGGAATATTTTGTAATACTCCTCATACAGACGAACATGTACGTCTCTTTTATTGCGGATAGATGGGGCAAACCCATCTCTGCTGATCATACCCCTGCGGTTATTGAATCGTTTCTTTCTGTAACGCAAACGATTTCGTCTGGTTCTGCGGTATCTACGGCTGTCGCTATGCTTTTTTGCTTCGTCTTTAAGCAGATCTCTTTGCTCGTTGACGAACTCTTTTGTATCTGAACAAATGGAAATACCGATATTTTGATATCCAGTATCACATTTGTATTCTATCGGCTGTGTATACCCGTTAGTCCTATCTACCAGCTTAATGGTAAATACAGGTCTGTATTTGTGTATGACAGCTCTCTTTGATTTTAAGAGCCCTCTGGCTCTGTAAGAATTGGTCGGCATCAGCTTTTTGCCTGATGCACTTATTACAGCTACAGTATCCAAAACTGATACCTCCTTCTTCTAAAATATTTGGCTTACGCCTCCGACCATGAAGATGTCGGGTTCTTCCCTTACGGGAGTGGTTCACATCGCCAATGTTAATAACAGGTTTTTTAATATACACACTTTTCCTACCCATCAGAAATGTTTAATGCATATCCGTAGAGGTCAGAACTTGTGAAGCATTCTGACGTACCTATTTATTCTGTCTTAACGTAGCACTCGAAGTGCTTAGGCTAATCAACAGGGCTTTTACAAGCCCCCACTTCAAGGCTTTAGCCTAAGTGGTGGGTTGTTGACTGCTGGTGTCTTGTCGCTTACATCATCCTCACAGAAAAGTCGACATTCTTCTGGTTTTAAAATCAACTGCCAACTACATGCATTGATCAATATTCCGTGATTTTTTGATATTCTTGCAATGTCTTGAGAGGATAAAAGCAGCGGTTTCCACTCCCATCCTTCCGATGTTTCTCTTGTATTTGCACGTTCCCATTTTTCGTACTCTAACATATCTGTAAAGACAAAATAATAAGTCTCTTTCGCTTTCGTTAGAACGGCTTGTGCATATACAAACATCAGCGTGTCCTTACCTGTTGTTGTCTTTGTCGGCTTTATTTTACATGGAATAATGAATTTTAAATTCCTGATCCGTTTTAAACACGCCCTATTTCTTGTTTCTGTATACTCAGCAATGTTTCTAGCTAACTCCTGGTTGTAATAGCATGATGGTACGTTTTCTTTCTTTATTTCTCTTATAGACGTTCTTTTATCGTTGTATATGCATTCAATATATTTACCACCAGCAGAATATACTTTTGATACATATTTTTGCCATTTTTCTTCTGTAAACTTAATTGGGGAAAAATAGATAATATGTCTCAAGTTTTCTCCATGTTCTTTCGCTTGTTCATTGATATATTCTTGTGCCATTTTTTGGTTTTCGAAGATTTTGTTTTTTAATCCATTTTCAATATATGGGATCAACGCCTCTTTATTTGCTAAATAGTAAAGTGTCGTACCTTCTTTGATAAATTGGTTGAGCTTTCCGCAAAGAGATAACATAAGTTATTCTATTCCTTTCATTTAATATTTCAATCAAATTAGCTGTACGGTAAGCTATTTAAATAGTCGAAAGTCTTCTCTTGTTTCAGAGCAACAAGGATTATTTCAAACACTGTAAATTGTATTACTTAACTTCACAATCTTTTTGTATCTAGTCTTGAGATTGTGTTAAGCAAACTTTATTTAGTCGTATTGATAAAACCTTCTTGCGATGACATAAGAAGCTGCATCGTGTACATTTAACTTCATCTTATTTGTGTAGTTTTCCTTAGCTATTTGACTTGTATTATAGGGGTTTACAGTATGCACTGACACCCCTTCTTTTGCTGCTTTACTTAGTAAGCAACGCTTGAATAATCCAAACTTCAAACTGTTAATCATGCGATTATATGCTTTTGAAATTGTTTTTTCTTGTTTTTTGTTTGAGTCTAAACTAATTAAATCCTCAATAACAATGTCTTTCCCCACATTTACAGCTTGTGCAACCAATTTAGAAGCTAACTCTAACATAGAAGTTTTAGTTTTGGTTGCTTTCCCCTTGTGAAGATAGTTGTATCTGGTTAGGGATTGTAGTTTTCCATTTTGATTGATTTCGGAAACAGATATAAATCCCTTATTGAAATCAATCCCTAACACTCCGTTAGCGTTTTGAGTAATATTTGGAGTTTCTCTTCGATATAAGATCTGTAAGTATAACGTGTCATCTCTTTTTAGGATGCGATAGGTCAAGGGATTTGATAGCTTTGTTGATAACGTTTGTAAGATATTTGCTTTAGCTTCTTTGTTCTTTAGAACAAATGAACCAAAGATATACTTGTTAGATCCAGATATCCATTTGTTATCTAACCTCAATTTATAATTAAAGTGGTTATGCTTGGAATCGAACTTAATCTGAAATTGTTGATTACCACAAGTTTCATTTTTGTCACCAATATAACTGACCTGGTTATCTCTTTTAGCCAAAAACTTTTGCTTGTTTGTTTTTAATAAATGCTTTGTACCAAATGTTAAATTGATTTTAACCCCACTGGAGATAAGTTGATTCACCTTGTTTAACTTCATTTGAGTCCAAAATAATCGTACTTTTGCTAGCTTTCGTCGTTTTAGACGATTTGAGTTTAAACTAAGCTTTAACTTCTCTATCTTCTTTTGTAAAGAACGTCTGCGTTTATACAAATTGCTATATCGGTATCTGGCAAGTCCTTTTAATAATACGAGTTGATCTTTAGCTGTCTTTACAATTGCTTTAGCCATACGGTTAGTGATACCAAATTCAAGCATTAGTCTCGTTCGATACTTAGATTCGGGTTCTCCATTTAACTTATGTCTTAAATGGTGTAGAGCTCTACGTACTAAGAAATTAAACAACTTAGAATAGTCATCAAAATAATTGTAAAGAGAAAGGTTATCTTTTAAATATAGTTTAGTTTCCGCAACTAAGGTCATGTTGGTCATTTTTTATCTCCTTTCGCTTTAAATAAAGATTAAGATGTTTCTTTAGTTATCTTTAATTAAATGATAACCGTTTTCAAACATCACTACACATATATTATGCTATATATCAAATAAAAAGTAGAGAATTTCTCCTCTACTCTGTAGGGTTGTAGCCTGCTGGTGGATGGAATCCGTATGTCCATCCTCTCCAGTCTGTAGCACTTTCGCTAATCTCTTCTCCAGTCTGATCTCCACCCATTGCTCCTTGTGTTCCACCTACTTCGTCGATATGGGCTCCGACTGTACGTCCGCCACCAATATAAATTTCCGTATGTTCTTGTCGCCACAAGATGTCACCTGGTCTTAAATCTTCAGGGGAAGTGATTTCATATTGCACAAAACCTGCTTCTGTCATCAGGTTAGTTTGGCTATACGTTGAGAATGCTGGTGGTCCAACATTGAATCCAGCCTGTGTTAGTGCATAATAAACCAGCGATGAACAGTCATAGTCTGGGTTTCCTAAACGATGAACCCATGAATAACCATGAGAATCGTCTGCTGCAATTTCTCTTGCCCACTTAACATAAGGTAAATTTGAAATTCCACCAAAACCATCAGCCCAATCTGGATTATAATTACCACTGACATACCCAAATGACAATGCCTTTATTTTGACATTGAAAACCTTTTCGAAGTCACTTGATTTTAATGCTATATAGCTTTGCACTAATTTATCGCCATAGGTCTTGTTTGATAGATCCCACGAATAATTAAACATTGTATCGTTTTCTTGTAATCTTGCAAGATCACATAAAACTGGAATTTTTACTGTCGCTACAAGCTTTTTCCCTTTGACTTCTACCTTGTTTCCTTCTTCATCAACCCAGCTTTCTTTTTGACCGCTGGCTGTTGTTCTGATTTCAACGGTAATACCTTGACCATGACCAGCGATAGCGTAATCTGCTAGCGTGATGCAGTATTTTTGGAAGTGGTGATTATCTCTTGGATCGCCACTATGACTCGCTACAGCACCCATACTTAGAATTTCTTTGACAAATAGTAGCTGACCTGCACCAGTGCTGCTAGATGTTCCAGCTGTTCCAGCTTGTATCGCATCTATCGCTCCTGCACCTGTCACTTCGACATTTGCCAAGTCTACTTCCATATTTTCTGGGATTTTTTCATCGATCCACTTTTTATACTTTTCATGTCTTGAATTGTATAATGAAGCACCGATTTGAGATCCTTGGTTTCTCTTTTTAAGTTGTTTCAAGATATTCTCAGTGCTGTAATCGCCATCACATGCTTGGAAAACTGCATCAACTGGACTAGAAGCGTAATCTCCACCGCCTAGTTCTGCTAGTTGTGTGTACCAGAATACTGCTCTTAGGTTTGTTGTGTACGTATTGGCACAATAATTCCAGTGTTTAACAACACGTTCTGCAGCAATTCTGTCTTGCAGTTTCTTTCCTTCATTGGATAATAAGATATCCTTAACGACAGAGGTTTGTTCTGTGTTTAATTCGACTCTTTCTGCAATCCAATCTTTTTCTAGTAATGGGGCTATAATTCCACCCTTGTCTAAAGCTGTAAATTTATCTCTATTTTCTTCTCTAAATCTGATTAAGAAGCTCTTTGCGTTGTTAGCATATAGTGAACTCCAGCCGATTGTAGAAGCTACTTCTCCACCTGCTTCAGCGTTAATTACGTTTCCATAATCTCTTTGTCCATAGATTTGTCCGCCCGTTTCCATTGCTCCTAACATGTTGAGCATAATGTCCATTTGCGTTTCTGAACCTAGTTTCGCTGAAGATTCTCCAGAAGTATTCTGGACGGTTGTATTTGTTTTAGCTGCCTTACCAGCTGTTCCGTTTGGGAAAACGATATCGCTTTCTGGACTTAATAAGAATTTATCGCTTCCGATCGTATTTCCTTCTCCATCTACAAAGTCGTAAGTAGGAACAACTGCAGATACTTTAATATTCTTTTTAAATAATCCAGAGAAAATGTTCCCATCTTTATCTGTTTTATCGCCAGATAAATTGTATTCGGCTGAGAAGTTTTTTAAATTCGACATTGTAATACTGTTTGGATCAATATCGTTTCCGTCTAAAGTTGCTTTCGTAATTGTAATATCTTGTAATGGAACATATTCTGATCCAGCTTTTTTCTTTTCTTCTTCTGTTAGTTCTTCACCACGTAGAATCTTGTAATAAGCCTTTAATCTTTCTTGGAGCATTGTAGCCATCTCTTCCATCATGTTTTCATTTGCATCTTTTGATGACTTGTTTACAGCTTGTACAGGTTGGACAACGTGTGAATTGTTATTTCTAATTCTTCCGCCATATAGTGTTGCTCCGCCAAACAAGCCACCAACAGTTATAGATGTTGCAAGTCCAGCCGTCAAAGCCTTTTTACCGATGCTTTGGATGATTGCCTTACCACCAGTGGCGATATTATTAGTACCGAATATATTTGCACTTCCAGCACCGACAGCATTTCTTCTCGCAAGAAATTCTTTCATCTTGCCAGATTTTGCTCTTTCTTTTGCTAGTGAGCCTTCTTTCTTCGCTCCGAGTAAAGAATCTTTCCCTGTTAGAACCTTGTTACTATCAACAGTATTTCCCGTTGAAACTTTATCTGCTATAGCTCTCTTTTCTTTTGTTGTTTCTTGTCCAGAATCGACCTTTACTTCTCCTCCACCTATCTTTATCAACTTTTTCTTTTCAATGTTAGGTTTTGGCTGTTGGGATGTTGTTAGTTTTGTCTTTTTTGATTGTCTAGCTAATCCATCTTCATATTCTTTCTGAGAGATATAACGTAGCTTACCATCTGCACTCTTTTCCATGAATCGTCCTGCAGATTTTAAGTATTCAACATCTCCTTTGTTGATAGGAGAATTTCTCTTGATAACACCAGCTAGATCTTTAAAATTAGAGTCTGTAATAGCTCTTTGTTCTTCAACTGATATATTTGGGAAACTGCCATTTCCAACGTTTAAAATTTTATCCTTAAAATTCTTCTCTGTAATCTCTTGTTGTTTTTCTATGAATTGGTTTTTACTAATCTGTTTATTTGTGGTGAAGTTATGATCTGTATTTTTCGCAATATTATCTTGTGTGTGTTTTTCTGTGTTTATAGGATTTGCTAAATTTCCGTCAAGTTTTTTCTTGATTCCTGATGTTTGATCAAATGGATTCTTAAATGTTGGGTCGTTGTTATCGTTAAAAATTTTCTTAGTTATTGATCCTTCATCATTTGTTCCGAAAGCATTTGTCTCTTGTTTAATGAACCCATTTTCATAATTTTGTTTAGATACGTTCTTCGCTATGTTATTGACAGGTTTAGCTTTGTCTTCTCCCTGTATTTCATTGTTTAATCTCTTTAATAGAGCCTTTTCCTTTTGTGCGATTTCTGTAGTCTTTTTTTGAATCTCATTTTTGTTAGGCTCTATACCTTTTGCCGTCTCTTTATTTTTGAATACACTATTTGTTTTATTATCGTGCAAGGAAGGATTTGACAATTCCTTCTTGTGAGCGATAACATCGTCCTTTAATTGTTCGTTGTAGATGTCCTCTATTTCTACAGGAGTTTCTCTACTCAGAATTGGTTCTATATTGCTGTTAGATGCATGCTTAACGCCAGAAAGCCCTTGTTGGCTTTGTGAACGCTGTGCTATTTGTTGATTTAATTTTTCTGCTAATCTTTGTCTTTCATATTCAATTGGATTTGTAGCCTTTATCTTTTCTGGATCCACGTTTTGATGGATCGACTTCGAAACCTCTTTTGACTTTTCGGATACACGATTCAGTTTGTCTTGTAAACGTTGTTTTTCGTATTCAATTGGATTTGTAATATCTTTATTTGAAGTTATATTTGTAAACTCATCAGTTTCTTGTTGAATAAATGACTCGCCATTTTCTGGCACTTCTCTTGTTCTGATTGGCTCTTCAAAATTGTTTTTGTTTAAATGCTCTTGTTTTGTATTTACCTGGTTTTTCTTGCTGTCCAGTTCTTTATTTAGTCTTTCTGATAATTTCCGTTGCTCGAACTCGATAGGATTTTTTGCTTCTGGTAAATCAACTTCTGCTACATTGTTTTCAACAATGCTTTCTGAGCCATTTAAAGTGTCGAAATAGGGCTTTGAGTAATCTTCTGGGATTCGCTCCATCCTATTCGAAATCACCCCTGATTCGCTGTTAATTCTGGCTTCTTGTTGATTTAAAAGGTCTAACTTCTCATATTCTTTCTTTAATAGTTGTCTTCTTTGCTCTTCTCGTTGTTTTTTGAAGAAATCTTCCTTTGCTTTTTGTTCCTTTTTGCCAGAGAATCTATCATGGTCCTTTTCAACGTCAATATCTTCTAGTTCTTTTGGTTTGTCTGCATTATCTGAAACGTCTTCTTTATCTTCTTCTGCTTCGTCATTCTCTTGGTCATCTTCTGTACGTTCCAGTTCATTTTCTTCATCTGTAGATTCTTTTTCTTCTTCACTCTTTTCTTCTTCTGGGACTTCTTCTTTTGGAGTTTCTTCTTCACTTTCTTTATCCATGTTTAAAAGATCTCCAGCTTCAGGAGATTTTTCTTCTTTTTTTTCGCCAGTATCGCCCTGTATAGGTTCTACATCTTCTACTTCTTTTTCGTTTAAATCGCTCATAAGTTAAGAAACTCCTTTCGTATAACACATATATTATGCTATTTTCTTAGGAAAGAAAAGAAAAAGACTATCATCTAGTCTTTTTTTTAATCCTTGTTTTCGCTAGCTGCTTTGCATACCAAATATATGATTGCCAAGTATATTAAATACATGATTATCATCAATGAAAACATAGTAAACGCCGTTCTTATAACAATAGCTTGGTCAATCTTTTCACTTTCCTTTTCTGCGACAATAACGCCCTTTTCAGCTTCCTGTTGTTGCTTGTATTTCTCTTTAAAGTTGCTTCCTAGGACTTCGTTTGCATACTTATTTTCCAGTGTTTTTAGCATATTCATATCATATACTCCACCATAGTCCTCTGGCTTATTTGCAAATGGGAAATTAGCAATCCATCCATATTGGTATTTTTGTTCTTCATTGCCGACAAAGGTTCTAAAGCTTGCTGTTTCGCCTTCCTTCACTTCTACATCTCCGAAAATGTCGAAGGTAAACAAATCATCTTTTTTCTCTTGATGAATGTTTGCATCAACACCAATAACACTTGTCTTGATATGGTATTTGCCGATTGGTAGCGATACCTTTTCTTTAAACTTATCTTTTTCGTAAGACATTTGAACGGAAAGAACTTCTTCATTATTTACATTATAGAACTTTGTTTCTGTAATTGCCGCTTTATAATCTTCTACAACGAATGCCGCAAGAATTGCCTCTCCGCATGGAGAACCTGCAATACATGCGTTGTTAGCTTCTTCTGCGTATGAAACTTGTGGAGCAATTGCTAATCCCATGACTGCAACAATTACTAATAAAATCTTGATTAGTTTCAAAATAATACCTCCTTATTCAATAACAATATCGAATGTGTTATCACTTTCAAAAGTTTCTAACACGTTTCTATCTAAATATGCAGCAAACCTTTCTTGAGGAACCCAATCTGTTTTTGTCAGCCAGTGGACATGTAATCCGCTTGGCGTTGTTGCCTGTACTATATACCAACCCTCAAAATTATTCTTAGCCCACAAGGAAATGTTCTCATACTTCTTTTCTTGGATTTGTTCTAAGCACTCTCTTAGTTTCATTTTTCTCTCCTTTTCTAAGCATATTTTACCATAAAGAATACCACCTTTCAATATACTGTTATATATTTTTGGAAATAAAAAAAGGGGATAACCCCTTCTTTCATTTAGACTTGTTCATCTTCGAAGAGTATGGATGCGTCATCTTCTACAAGATCATCATCCTTCAATGATTTGTTCAATAACATACTTTCCATCCTTCCACGCTTCAGCAAGTCGGTCCACCTTGACAAACATGTCATGGACTTGAGATGCCTTAATTTTGAAATCTACGTGAGACTCTTTTAGCTTCTTGGCTTCTCTTGGGTAGACTGTTGAGTAAGAATCTAACAGAGATACATTTACCAATTCTTCCCAAACAATTTGCGTCTTTTTAAAGTTTGGTCTTCCATCTGCTGTAAACTCCCAGTCAATGTATACTACGGATCCGTCAAAGTTGCATAAAGTCTGATGAATGCCTTGCAGGCTTCTTTGACCTGTTTTGTATTCGTCGGCACTTCCCATTAGGTATCTTTCAAGATGTTTGATCTTTCCTAATGAATTCTTACCTTTTACAACCGTGTTCTTTCCAGATGATGCACAATAGCAGGCTGTATTAAAAGCATTTTTTAATGTGTTTACTTCATTTCTGCTTTCGTACAAAAGTCCTAATCTGCGAATAAACTCATCTGTCACTTCAAGACCAGAATAGGTCGTTCCGCAATAATTGTGGAATATGACGTTCTCAACGTCCTTTCCAATTCTGTTTACTACTAACAACTTCATATTTAATTTTCCTCCTTAGCCTACTGGCTTCTATTATATATAAAAACCTTAATCGGCAATGTTCTCCATAACATCAGATTAAAGTACACCATTATTATGTGATATAGACAAAAAGAAAAAGATAGGAATTTTCCTATCTTATCTTTTTATTTCTTTTTCTTCTTGAAAATAGCGAATGCTCCAGTTGCTAGTGAGCCCATGCCAAGCATCATTGAGATAACTGGGTTGGATTCAATTCCAGTAGCAATTGCTTCCTTAACCTTTTCTACAGGTTTTTCGATTGGAGAGGTTATTTTCTTGTAAAAGTGAACGACATCACCATTCTCTAGCTTTTCTGTTCGAATATATTCGTATGAAGGAATTTCACCTGGTTTTTCAATCGCACCATTTGACTCCTTGAGCTTTTCGTTTGTCCCTTCTTCAACCCAAGTTGTCTTGAGCTGGTGGTAAACGTGTGTAACAGTATCTCTTTCAAAGTCCTTATCTGTTGTGATGTATGTGTATCCACCAATTTCTTGTTTTTCAACAAATTCCTTACCCTTTACAATGTCGAGAATATCTGTTCCGTTTTCATCAACAAATCGTGTAATTAGTTGCTTGAATACGTAAGTTACGTTACCATCTTCATCAACTTTCTTTTCTTTGAACACGTAGCCGTCGATATCGCCCTGCTCCATAATCTTACCACCTGTAAATGGATCCTTGATATCTTCGCCCTTTGGGTTTACCCACTTTGTAGTTAATTGCTTAAATACATGAGTTTGGTTTCCCCTTTCATCTGTATTTGTGTGATCAAATACATAATTTTCTACTTCACCATGTTCTTCTGGTGTTGCTCCCTTTGTGACTGGCTTTAATTCTTTGCCATCCTTGTCAACCCACTTTGTAGTGAACTGTTTGAAGTAATGAGTCACATTACCATCTTCGTCGATCTTTGTTGAGACAAATGAATGCTTTTCGATCTCACCAGCTTCAAATGTCTTTTCGTCTGTCTTTGGATCCTTCAAGTTTTCACCTGTTTCTTCATCTACCCACTTTGTAGTGTATTGAGCAACAAGTGTTCTGTGGTAATGAACTTCTACAGGTTTAACCTCTTCAGCTGTGTTTGTTGGAACAGAAGGCTCTGTTACACTTGGTCTAACAGGTTCTACTGGATCAACCCAAGTATTTAACTCTGGAGCCTTTGGCTCTTCTGGTTTAACAGGCTTTTCTAAACGCTCAGGGATTTCGTTATAAACTGGTTCATCTGGTGTTGGAGTAGGTGTTGGCTCTTCTGGAATTTCTCCATCTGGTAATACTGGTGGACGTCCTGGCTTAGACTTAAATTCGATTGTTGAGGAATTAAAGTTTAGACCACCGCCATCTCCATTCCATGTATCAATGATTGTATCACCTGCAAATACACCGATAACTGTTCCAAGTGGAGTAGAAGTAGTATTTCCATAAGTATTTGTCTGACCTTCTAGGCGTGGCATGTTTAGATCTGCCATGTGGTTATCACCTGCGTATGTTGCGGCATTGTCGGTTGTATCTGTAATACTTGTGTAACCATGTGTGCCTTCTTGTACGCCAGCAGCCTTATCTGATGGTGCCATTGGGACAATCATTCGAAGCTTGTCTGGTGTACCGTTTGTCATTGCTTCTAATCTCTGCCCTTCACCAGCTTCTGTATCATCCATATAGAAATAACGAACTAGCTTAATTGGCTCTCCTGTTGCTTCATCGAAGAAATGATATGTTGTACGAACACCGTCGCCAAATCCACCCATAAGACCATTACGATAAGTAAATGTTGCACTTTCCTTTTCGCTAGACCATTTGGATGCTTCAACACGTGCGGAAATAGTCTTTCCACTTTCTGTAGTACCAATGTTGTGAAGTACAAACGACATAAACTTACCAGTTTCTGTCTTATCTGCTGGCTTAAACTCATAGTTTTTTCCATATTGGTTATCGAATACTTTAACACGAGGATCCTGTTCTGTAACTTCCATTGTTGTTTCTGGATTGATACCAATGTTACCCTTTGAGTATTCATATCCATTCTGGTAGATCAACTCTTCGTCATACATTGCAAATACATTCTTAAAGTAAGCATCTTTATCAGCACCACCGTAAACGTTGAAGTCAAGTCCTCCATCCCATAGAGCCTTGTACTTAGGATTTACAGTAGTCATATACTGCCACCATTCCTTGTACTTTGTATTTTCGCCCATTGCATGATACTTTGCAGAATCATCGTATCTACCAACAATAGAGATACCTCTTTCCGCATAAAGATCAGCTAATACAGGATTGCTGTTTAACCACTCTTCAAAATCATTCTTTTGCTTTTCATACTTAGCAACTTCAGCATTGTGTTCATCGTTAATACGATCAACTTCAGCCTGCCATTCTGCATGCTTGTCGGCATTTTGCTTATTTACAGCCTCAACTTGAGCTTGCCAAGCCTTCTTAGCAGCTTCGTTTAAAGCTGTCTTATCAGCAATTTCCTTTTCACGAGCGTTGTATGCTTCTACATCAGAATTGTACTTAGTCATATCCTTATTGTATTGCTCAACCGCTGTTTGATATTGAGCCTTCTTTTGCTCGTTTTCCTTCTTTAATTCTTCAATACGAGCTACTTCCTGGTCATAGTGAGCCTTTTGCTCGTTATATACTCGCATCAAATCATCGAATGTGATCTTATCCTGCTTGTACTGTTCAACAGCAGCCTCATATTCCTTTGTAAGTTTTTCGAATTGAGCAATCTTTTCCTTAATTTCTTTATCTGATGCCTTTAATGATTTTAACTGCTCTGTATAAGCTGTTTTAGCTTCTTCTGCAGTCTTATACATGACTGGTTCATCTTCTACTACATTTAGTTTCGGATTTTCCTTTTTAAGTCTTTCGATGTATTCTAAGAAATCACTTTCCGTTACATCTTTTGTTTGCACTTGTGCAAAAGCTGGCGTGATACTACCAACTGTAGTACCAGCTAAAAGCACGGCAACTACGCTTGTCTTAATCATTCTTTTTAACATATTCTCTTTTCTTCTCCTTTTTCTTTTGGCTTTTTACGCCCATATTATATTATGTTATATCTTTGTGAGAATCAACTATTTTGCATACAAAATTTCAGAAAATGAAATAAAAAAAGAAGACAATTAACCTGTCTTCTTATCTGTATTTATCATTTTGTACAATAGCGTATTTTTTGGAATATTATTTACAAATTGAATTACAGAATTTTTCGCTTTAAATAATCCTGATCCACTAGGAGCGTTCTTGATTGCATCTAGTTGAGAATCTGATAAACTTAACAATTCTTGCAAATTACTTCTGTCGATTTGCGAAGAGTTCATCATAGTAATAAATGATGTATTGTTAATAATATTGCGGGTTGCTTCTGATCTTAGAATGTCTTCTGTGTTCTGCATAATTCCAGTTGGAATTCCATTCCACTTTCTTGCACGTTTCCAGATCTGAACAAGGAAATCTACGGCTGCATCCGATTTTAGTAGTACATGGAACTCGTCGATGTAAATCCATGTGAATAATCCTTTTTCGTAATTCTCCATCATTTTATTCCAAATATCGTTCAAGCAGATAAATAATCCTAACTCCTTTAGGTTAGAGCCCAAGTTTCTTACATTGTAAACTAAGAACTTAGAATCTGATTCTACATTTGATCTATGTGCGAACATATCGTATCCACCAACCGCATAGTTTTCAATGATTTTAGCAAGTGTTCTCGCTTCTGGATCTGGTTGTCTTGAAAGCTCTCCATATAGTGTAGAAAGAGTTGGAGCTGATTGTTTATCGCATGTAATTTCTGGGTTTATTTCTTTTAACTTTCTTACATGTTCGATATAAGGATTATAGATGTTTTTGATACATCTAGTTAATACTGATTTCGCTGTAGGATTTAATGCGTCTTGTTTGCCCAACATCATCTCGACTAAAGATGTAACGTAGTCTGTTTTTGTTGCAACTGGATCAATTTCATCTTTATTCGTAAAGTTGATATCGAGAGGATTTAAGAATGATTGTGATCCAGGAGCAATTGTAATAACTTCTCCACCCTTAATTTGAGATGCTATTCTTGCGTATTCTTGATCTGGGTCAATAATGTATACTACATTTCTCTCATCTGATAAGAAAGCTGCCAGCATTTCCTGCTTTGCCTGCATGGATTTACCTGATCCTGATGCTCCAAAGAACAGTCCATTAAAGTTATCGCCAGTTTTTCTATCATATACCAATAGGTTGTTTGACAACTTGTTTACACCGTACATGATTCCTGTTTTCTGATAAATCTCAATATTGGAATATGGCAAGAAGGCTGCTGCCGACTCGGTTGTATGTAGACGTTTTACACTCAGATGGTTAATACACAAAGGTAGTGCTACGTTCATGCCTTGTTCCTGTTGGAATGATAATACTCGAACTGGACAAAGCTTTGAGTTTGCACATTTTTGAGCGTCCTGCGTATATCTATCTAACTCTTCCTTTGTATCGGCGAATACGTTGATAACAAAAGTCATATAGAACAAGTGCTGATCACGATCAGAAATGTCATCTTGTAACTCTTCTATCGCTGCATTTGCTCTTTTTAAAGATGGAGGTAACAAGTCGAAACTGTATCCGTCTTTTAATGCACTCTTTTGGCTATTTGCAATCTGTCCCTGGATCGCCATTAACTGGTTTTGAACCATTTTTGATCCCTTGTGAGCATCAATCGGACTATATTGCATGGATATATTCAAAGGGAATTGTAAATCAGCTAAGCTGGACAACAGCTCAACAGAAAGGGATGTTGGCAAACGCTCTAAGAATAAAGCTCTTCCAAATTTATTTCCCATTTTGTAATAATCTGAACAAAACTGAAAACCAGATGGACCAATGATATCTTTTGACGTCAATCCTCCGTTACCAATCTTTGCATAGTTAAAGAAAGGTTTTTTATCTTTATCAAAGTCATTATAGAACACGCTAGTGCCATCTTGATTATAAAAGTCGAACAATGTCTTTAATCGTTCTTCGATTGTCAATTTCTCCAGTTTTGACGCTTCTCCGAACTTTTTGACAGCCATTTCTAATGCTCTTTCTGTACTATCTAAATTCTGTAGTGCAGCTTGGAGATTTTGGTGCTTGTATGCAATAACCAAGAACTTATCTTGTTTTAGCATCTTAGCTCCACGCTTAACACGATGAAGCATAATCTGATTAAATTCGTTCTTTAAGATATCTTCCGTTGTTCCATTTCCATTTACTCTCATCTTTAGATCCAAAAAGTTTGTATCTTTTGAATTTCTATTTTGAATAATAAATTGGAATTTTGTTTCTGGTGAAAATGTATTTAACACTTCTTTAAAAACGGAGAAAATCTCTAATTGTCTTTCTTCTGACTCCTTAGAGAAGTTTAACTCATTTAATTTGAATGCTCTCGTATAATATCCGTCTTTGTTCTGTATTGTTCCATCATTAAAGATCTTTTTATATGGAATACTTTCTTGAACAGTTTTTGGGAGCTTTTCAATTCCGTTTATTTTCTTTGTTTTATTTCCGAAAAATCCCATTTTTCTCCTCTTTCTGTTATTCTTTTACATCATATTTTTTCAACAATAATTTTCTTCTGATTCTATCTTTTTCTGTTTCTTTTATTTTTTCTTCCATTGGTTCTGGAGAATATTTGCTAATGTATTTATTGACTGTCATATATGGTCTTGTATTTTTACTAAGCAAGGACGGTAGAACGCACTTTAGAAAATATACCTCAAGTGGCATTCCCAACATCTTTACCCAACCACATGCTAGTAGTGGGGTTACAAAGAAACCTGACAAAATGATCTGTAGTGCCAGTTCCATCTTGAATAATCCAAATATTTGAAAGAACACAAAACCGATTGCAAGCGAGATAATAAATAGTACAGCTTGTCGCTTTGTAAGCGGACCAATTACTCTTGCTTCAAAATCTTGTATATCTCTTGAGATAGCGACTTTAATTGATGATGTAGCCATGATTAAACACCTACTAGCTCATCTGCAATACCACTAGATTGCATCATCATTAAGGCTGTAACAACTGGAGATCCTAACATTAGAACCATATCCATATTTAGTCCATCAATCACAACTGACGAAGTGATTACTTTGTTATAGAAATATAACATAGAGAATGTTCCGATTGCCGCAATACCAAAGTAAATTGCTATACGCAACATACACGCTAGATACTTCTTAATATAACGCACTGCAGAACCTCTTAGACCATCTGAGAAGATTGATGCCACTGCTAATGGGGCAAACATCTGTCTTAATTTGATTTCTAATACTGCTGTATATGTTAAGAATAAACAAACAAATATTGGAGCCCAGGCGATCAATGTCAGCATATCAAACGATTCACCAAGAGATTGCAAGTTATAATAGTTGATTTGGCTGTTATTGGGATCCAGTGCATTACCCAATCCTTCTAACATAGGAATAGTCTCTAATCCTTTGATTACCTTATCATAGGCTGCAGGATTACCACCTTTTGTAATATCAATTGTTGCATCTTTAATCGTATTCACACTTGCTATTACAAGATTTATCTTTTGAATAATAAGATCGCCAAGCTTGTATAATAACTCAAAGAAATCTCCGATCAAAAAGATTGCAATCAATGTAAATCCAATTGTTAACAATGTTCTTTGCCAAAACTCTTGTGACAAATCTGCCTTCTTTGCTTCTTCATAAATTAAAATAAATCCATGTAAAGCAACGAAAAGCAATGAGAATCCAACCATGATACTTTTCATTGTCTGTGGGAATGTATACAGATTTGTTGTTAAGAATCCCTGGAACGCCCCATACGCTTCAGTCATCTGTTCGAACGATGTTTGACTGTATCCTTCCATAAAGGCTACTACTTTTGCTGATAGTGTTGCACTATCAACTACTGCCGCCATGGCTGGTACAGCAATCATGAGTAGGATTAGACAAGTAAAAAGCGATACATGCTTTAATGATAAATTAGGTAGTTTCATCTTTTTAATTTTTGATAGCATAATTCCACCTTTCTAAAAATATAGGGGAACAAAACTTCTCTGCTCCCCATGCTCAAAATTACTTAATAATATCAATGAACTTAACGATCTGTTCTTCTAACTTTAAGCCGATGATGATTGCTGGGATAAAGATTCCTGCGATAGACCATGCGATCTTGTTAGTTGCCTTTGACTTCGCTGGACCGTCATCCGCACCAGCAGATGTAAGTTCACCAATCGCTACAACTAGATTGAACACGCTGATAATAGCAAATACTGCACAGACAATCGTGATGACTGTTCTTGAAATTCCCTTCGCAATTTCCTTTTCGTTACCTGCTGCAAAACCTAATGGAGCAAGAACTAATGGCATCGCAAATGAACTAATGGCAAATAGCATTGCCACTGCCTTATGCTTGCCTAACCAGCCTTCAACCTTGCGAACAGAAGTCGCAATATCCTTCATCACGGATGAAGAAGCCTCTAACACTCTTTCTTTCGTACTCATTTTCTTTTCTTTTTCCTTTCTTCACTTTTTTGTGAAACCAAAATGGTTACATTTATATTATGCTATATTCGCAAAAAAAATAAACAAAAAAGAGAGGGATTTCCCTCTCAATTTTTTTGGTTACTTAGAATTCTTCTTCTTTTTCTTACCAATTACGATACCGAAACCAGCTAATGCTGTAGCAACTAATGCTCCGATACCAACCTTGGCAACTGTATCATCTGAAGTTTCGTTCTTTTCTTCTGTAACGTTTTCCTTACGGTCATCGCTCTTAGAAGTTTCAACCTTCTTATCTTCGGCTTTCTTTTCGTCAGCCTTCTTAACATCCTGCTTATCGTTCTTGCTATCCTTTGATGCTTCCTTTTGCTTATCGGATGTCTTTACTTTCTGTTCAACCATTGCATCTGTGCCAACAGACTTCTTGGATATGTTTTCGATTTGGCGTGCTGCCTGCTGAGCTAATTCAGCCTGCTTTTCAGCTTCTGCACGTTGAGCGGCTTCTGTAGCTACACGAACATTGTATGCGGCAAGTTCACGAATGTAGTTTGCCTCAGCCTTAGCTGCACGTGTTGTAGCTTCTTCAAGAGCTTTGTTTGCTTCCACTAAAGCCTGCTTAGCATCTGTTAGAGCTAAACGAGCCTTTTGTACTGCTTCGATGTATGGGTTGATTGTTGCTGCGAATTCTGGATCACTCACTAGAGTGTTGAATGTTTCGTCGAATGTGAATGCATTTGTACGATTTGCCTTAGCACGAGCATCTGTTGCCTTGCTTGTTAATTCTACTAAAGCGTCCATAGCCTTTGTGTGTGCTGCCTTAGCATCTTCGTATGCCTGGTTCTTCTTTTCGACATTTGCCTTTGCTTCATCTAATGCCTTAACCTTAGCGTCGTATGCTACTACCTTATCAGTTAATGCCTTCAATGCTGCTTCTGCATTTGTTAGGTCTGTAGTCTTAGTTGCTAATGTTGTTTCAGCAGTTGTAAGAGCTGTTGTCTTTGTGTTTACATCTGATTGTGCGTTATCACGAGCTGTTACTGCATCGTTGTATGCTGATGTTGCTGCATCTAATGCTGCTTGCTTATCTGCCACAATCTTTTCGCTAGCCTTTTCTGCTTCCTTAGCGTCTGCTACTGCCTTACGTAAAGCCTTCATTTCTTCAACGCCTACCATAGAGTCAACTACTGCTGTCTTTGCGGATAAGTCGTCATCTGCTACCTTAGCGTCTGCTTCTGCACCCTTACGATCAGCCACTGCTGCCTCGTATGCATTCTTTGCTGTATCGTATGCAGATTGAGCTGCTACTGTCTCAGCCTTTGCTGTATCATGTGCTAACTTCGCATTATCACGAGTTGCCTTAGCCGCTTCTAATTCGCTCTTAGCGTTTTCTAATGCTATTGTAGCATCTGTTAATACCTTTTGAGCGTTTGCTAGAGTTGTGTTTGCTTCGTTTAACTTCTGTACGGCTGCATCGTATGCCTTTTCTTCAGGTAATACTTCACGCTCACCTAATGCTGGTTCACCCTTATATGCATCACGAGCTGTTACTGCATCGTTATACTTCTTAGTTGCTTCGTCTAACTTGGCATTTAACTTAGTTGTGTCTACAGTGTCCATGTACTCATCGAATAAGTTTGTGAATTCTGCGATTGTGTAAATCTTTTCTGCGTGAGACTGCTGTCCCTGTGTTGTTGTTGAGAATGTTTGGCTGAATGTAATGCCATAAGAATCTAATTGATCTTCAGTATATTTCTTTTCTCCACCAACTTCGACAAACTTCTGTAACTGTTGGTCATAAACCATCTTACCACGCTTGTTGGCTACTGTACTACGTCCAATACCTGTTACGATATAGTTTCTATTTACTGCGTTTGTATAGTGACCTGTCTGCATATTGAAGAACTTCTTTTCGTTCTTTGCATAATCCTTCCAAGCATTGTCGAATGCTGTCTTTTCTGGACCCTTCTTAGTAATGTTTACACCTGGATGTTCCGCTAAATACTTAGCTGTGAATTCTTGTAATGCTTCCCATACAATCTTTTCTTCTTCGTACCAGCCCTTATTAGGATCTGTATAGCCCCATGCTAAGTTTTCACCTACATTGAAGTGGCGTGTATGTCCGTTTGCTGGATCAGCGGAGTTATCTGCGTTAGAGATTGCTGTAGCCATCATGTAGAATGTTGTGCCTAATGGATCTAATCCTGTAAAGTGTTCATCGTTTACACGTTGCTCGTTGTATTTAACAAGAACCTTTAACGCTTCCTTGACGTTACGCAAGCTTGTAGCATCGTTTTCGTCGCCAACAATCATTCCTGCTGGGTACTTATGTAAAGCCTTTACGGCATTTTTAATATCTTCTAATGTGTTTTCGTCATTCGCAAATTTTGTCTTTGCCCAGTCTAAGAATCCTTCAAAGCCCTTTTTGACCTGCTCACTTACGTTAGCGATCTTCTGAGAGATAGCATTCTTTTCTGCGTCTGCTGTTGCAACATCATCCTTTAGCTTTTCACGCTTAGCTGCTTCTGTAGCAGCACGATTTGTTTCGTAGTCTTGACGTTCTTTAGCCTGCTTCTCAAGAGCTTTATTCTTTTCTGTTTCCTTAGCATTAACATCGCTCTTTGCGTTTTCAACGTTACCCTTTGCTGTATCTACAGAAGTTGAAGCAGTATTCTTTTGACCTTCTTTTTCGGATACGACAGATTCCTTAGTGGAAACGTTTGTGTTTTCTGCATCTAATGCATTCTTCTTTTCTGCTTCTACACTCTTCTTATCATTTAAGGTAGACTCCTTAGCATCAACATCCTTCTTTGCTTCTGCTTCGGCAGTCTTCTTTTCTTCAACCTTTTTGTGTGCCTTTGCGGATTCCTTTTCTGCATCTAACATGGCTTTGTATTCATCTGTTTCTAAGACGTCCTTACCGCCGTTCTTTTCTAGTGCATCACGAAGATCTTTTTCCTTAGAAGCTGTTGTTTTCTTATCTTCGCCTAACTTATCCTTGGCACCGTTTAACTCTGCTTCTGCATTATTCTTGGAAGTTTCTTTTTCCTTAACAGATCCGTTCTTCTCTTCTAATGCATTCTTTGCATTTGTTAAATCCTGGTTTGCATTATCAACTGCAGACTCAGCTTCGCTCTTCGCTGTCTTTGCTGTTTCTACATTTTCCTTTGCAGTAGAAATGGACTCATCTGTTGGCTTTTCTGTATTAGCAACTTCAGTTTCCTTTACCTGCACGTCAGACTTTGCTTGTTCTACTTCCTGCTTCGCTGTTTCTTCGGCTGCCTTTGCTGTTTCGATTACAGATGGCTGTGCTTGAGCCGCTTGTTCTGCTGCAACTGCATCTGCTTCAGCTGTTGCCTTCATGTTGTTTACTGCATTGTGTGTGTCTGCTTCAGCCTGCTTAACTGTATTTTCGGCTTCCTTTACACCTGTTTCTGCCTTGTTTGCATTTTCTGTGGCTGTATTTAAAGCTGTGTCAGCTTCATTCTTTTCTGTTGTAGCTGCGTTTAAAGCTGCATCTGTTCCTGTTGCTGTCTGCTGGTTTGTCTCTTCTGCAAATGTTGTTGCTGTTGTTGCTGCGATAGATGCCATCGCTGTTGTTGTAATAACTGCTGTCTTAACTAATTCCTTCTTCATAATTTTCTTTCCTCTTTCTTTCTAACTTTTAGAACCACTTCACAAGTCTTATTATACATAATTTGTTTGTATAAATATAGTGCGAAATTTACTTGTTCTATCTTTTAAATGTAAAGTTTTATTTCCTTCCTTTCTTGTCTTATTTACTCCATCTCTTTACATCTTTTATTGTATCATAACAGTATATACTTGTCAATGCAAAATGCATTCTTTATAGAAAACTTTTTACTTGTATTTCAGTATTTTTTCTGCTGTTGATAGTGTCATGTTGCTTAGGTCGTGTTTCTTACTTCTGTATCTACTAATCATAGACCTGTTGATTCCAGTTTGCTCTGACAATCTGTATCCACTGATAGTTTCATCCTGCAAGATCTTTCTTATCTTTTTCTTTAGCTCATCAATTTCATTCATATCTCTTCCTTTCTATATCTTCATTATACTACGATAGTTGCTATATTGCAACTATTATTTTATAAAAAAACATGCATTTAGCATGTTTCTTCTTTTTGCGAAATCATGTAGACACCAATCGAAGCTGTTAATAATACGCCAAGCATCGTAATAAGGCTTGAGTTTAGAGTAACACCAGTTTCTGCCTTTGGTTTTTCCTTTGGTTTTTCTGTTGGCGGTACAACTGGTTTTTCGTTTGGAATCTTTTTGACTTCACTTTTTGGTGCAATTGTAACAACATGTTTCCATTCGCTATTTGTATACAACGGCAATGACACCAAGAATGGCTTTGCAAGCTCATACTTAGCAGCTTCGCCTTCCGCTTTTAGCTCTGCAATTAAATACATTCCATCTGGGAGATTTTTAAATGTGCATGTTCCATTTTCGTCTGTCTTATCAGTCGCAATTGGGTCTGATTTGTTGGCTAATGAGAATAACTTTTCTGCTGCTTCGCTAGATTTTTCTGCATTCATTCCATCAAAATCAATTTCTGTGGTTTTATAATCGTCAGAAAGTGTATATGTGGCAAATGGAGCGTTATTATCATAAACAATATCTGCAACCTTATAAATTGCGAATGTTGCATCTGGAATATTTGTTACAACAGATGTTTCTGAATCTTTTTGTGAAAACTGTATTGTGGCGGTATTCTCCTGTTGTTCTGCAGAAACAAGAAAGCTTGGAGAATTAAATAAGAAAATACTTACAATTCCAGTTTTTAATATTTTTTTAAATAGGTTTTTCATCGTTTTCCTTTCTGGATCAATGGTTGAGCGTAGCCAGAAAGACCACGCTCTCCTTTCATTGATCACTTTAATTCTTTTTCTTTCTTTTTTGCACTGATTACAAGATAACCAGCACCACCGAGAAGCATTAGGGAAATGATTACATATAGAATCATTCCGTGACCACCAGTTGAAGGTAATACCTTTAACTTGTCATCGTGCAACTCGATCTGAACAGTTGTGTTTAGCTGTTCCTTCTTGATTTCGAACTCATGCTTATTTGGATCTAATGCATATCCTTCTGGAGCTTTGACTTCAATCAAGTGATACTTTCCGACGCTAATCTCATCAATTTCATCGGATTTTCCGTTTTCGTTGATATCGATATTCTTAATGAAGAACTCACCCTTATACAGTGCGTATGTCGCTCCACCAAGTTTTTCGTTATTTTCACCGAACTTCGTTAGCTGAATCTTAGCTGATGGTGGAGTAATGTTTGTGAATGTCACAGTAGCATCTTCACCATCGTCAACAGTTTCTAATTCTGTTGATAGGTCTAATACTGTTTCAGTATTTTCCTTTTCAGCAGTTACAAATGTGCCCTTGTCAGCTGTTAAAGCATATTGTGCAAGCTTCTTATTAGCTAACTCAGTTACCTTGTATTCTACTCCGACTGGGATATCTGTGAATCTAACGCTTTCACCATTGCCTAATGTGAAATCCTTAGTTGCTTCTCCGTTTTCATCGGCTCTTACAAGTCCGATATCAGAACTAAAGAAACTATTAGGTTTCATATTTGAGAACTGGATTGAGAATGGATACTTCTCAGTCGTTACTTCTGGTTCAACCTTGGTTACAACCAATGACTGTTTATGCTCAATTGTATTTGTGAATGTAACAGATACATTCTCATCAGCGTCAACAGTCTCTACGGCTGTACTTAAATCCTTATTTTCCTCTTCATTTAATCCGTTTTCAGAATTAAATTTATTGATTCCTCGGTTGTCAGAGAGTTCATACTTAGAAGTATAAGCACCTGCTAATTCTGTTACTTGATATGTCGCATTTACAGGTAATTCTTTAAATGTAATCGATTGGTCTTTCTTTAGTTTTAAATCAACTAATGCATGACCAGTGTTATCCGAATCAAATGTGAATCCGTGTTCACTTGTAAGATATGTTTGGTTTGGTCCTAAATTACTAAATTCAACACGGAATGAATATTCTGTATTTTCATCAGCAATTCCTGATACCTTCTTAACAAGTGTGACATCACCAAGCTCACCTGGTTCTGGAGGTGTAAATGTATTCGTACAAACAATATCAGCTTGCTTTCCTGATTCGATTGTTACATTTTCAGTACTATAAGTTGCCTTATAAGCACCTTCTTGTTCACTTACACTTACAACTGTTCCCTGTGGTAATCCTTCGATAATCAGATCCTGTCCACCCTTTAGCTGTACCATAGCATGTCCATTGAAGATAGATACGCCAGATAAGACTCTAGGTTTGTTGAAGAATCCGTTTGGATTACTGAAGTTTAAGAAGAATGTGTAAGATGCTCCTGGAACTAATTCACCATTTGTGACCTTCGACAAGTGGAATGAGCCAGTGCCTACAGTTGATTTATTAGTGATTGTAGCCACCTTGCTTTGTGTACCATTAACAATTGCGTACTTAGGTAACATTGCTTCAGAAGTATATCCGTCCATCTGTTCTTCGAACAACTTATACTCTAAAGTATCATCAAATACATTGAATGTATATGTCCAAACATTGTCGTCACCCTTCACCCATTTATCAGCTTGTGATCTATAAGTAATAGTGCCATCTTCGTTCTGCCGAGGTTCAGAATTTTCGGATGTTACCTCTGGTACTTTCCAGCCTAACTCATGATAATCTTTTGTGCCATCGTACTTCATTGAGTAACTATCGTAACTCGTATAGTCCTCGTCTGGTTGTATTACAACGTTATATCCCATTTCACGCATTAGATCTGGAATGACTCCCTCATTTAATAGATCTTGGTCCTCTGGGTCGCCATAAGAGTGTAAATCTACATATAAAGTAATGCGAGAGTTTTTATTAACATTTTTTAATAACGAGTTAAATATTTTTTTGTAATATTCCTTATTGACCTTTATGCTTCTCGATAATCTGAGATATTCGCTTCCGCCGAGACGGAAATAAATGTTTGAATTGTTTGGGTAATCTCCGAAAATTCCCATATCATTTGATTCTACAAATGGAGAAAGAGGAGCTCTAGGATTTTGATTTGGTAGTATGACATTGGCAATATCAAATCCAATAGGCATTCTTTCCTCTCCCATGTTACCGAAAGCACCCAAGTTAAAATGAAGAGCGTTATTTGCTTTTATGCCAGCTCCAGTTTTTAGATGGAACGCCGTCATTGTTTGATCTGGAGTTTTTATCTTTGTCTGATAGAAAATACCTTCATAGTTTGATACATTGGAATTTCCGTTTGCACCAAGCATCGATCTATCAAACGTTATTGTGCCAAGATCTTGATATGCAAACATCTTTTCCATGCTCTTAACCTTCGAAGCGTCTAATCCAGTTAGATATAAATTTGTATATTGCACATATTTGTTGCTTGCATTTCCTCCAGCACCCGCAAATAGTTCTGACGAATCTTCTGGTAAGAAAGTCGTGTTTGCTTCTGATAATATCTTTATAGTCGCATAGTTAGAAACAACATTTACGTATGCATACGTTTTATATGGAGAATCATTTGTCGAGATCTCTGTAAGAACATGTCCTTCTGATCTTGCTTTTTTAATTGAGGATTTTGCATCTTTTGTGTATTCAAAGGTGAATTTATCATTTGTGGCTCCGTGATTCTTAAATGTTCCATCAGAATTTATTTCTGGTGATGAGTTAATAAATGTTTGGAACTTTCCTTTGTCAATGTAAGAAACTTTTCCTGGGAAGCAATAATAGAATGTTATATCTTTTGGATTAGCTTGCCAGTTTTCTATAAATTTTCGGCTGTCAACACCAATGACTGGAGAACTTGGGAATGGAACGCCTGTACCGTCTGGTAAAGTGTTTAAATGTTTGGTAATAAATTGTAGTTCAGATATAGCAGGCACGTCATTTCCAGTTATATTTTGATATTTTCCTTTTATTTTTTCGTTATAAATCTCGTTGAAAGCGGGCTGCAGCTTGGAAGTTACAAACCTCATTGCTGATCCATTTTGTATTTCTTCTTTGCTAAAGAGCATCTTGTATCTTGCATTAGCTGGAGCCCCATAAGCAGAGCTAAAATCAAGAGTAATAGCATATTTTTGGTTTGTTGGATCTCCTGTTGTTAATGTTAGTTGTGGCAATGGACGATCTGCGTTATCCTTGTCTGCATCATTCCAAACCTTCTTAACAACGATCTTTCCATCTTCTGCTCTTTCATTCTTTACAATGAAATTTCCTGTTCCATCTTCAACTGTTAGTCCATCAATTTTTACATTGCCTAGCTTATCAATGTTAACGATGTATTCAGAAGGATCTTTAATATAGTTTCTATTTCCGCCCTTCTTACCTGATGCTGTAACATTTTCTGGAGCCTTAACTTCCTTGAGAGTATATGTTCCTCTTTCGATATTTTCAAAGGACATTACACCATTTTCATCGGAAGTGGCAACAATATCTACACTTGTTCCAAAAGCTGATGTTCCCTTTAACGAGAATTCAGCACCTTCTAGCCAAATACTTGTATTGTCTTTATCAATCTTTCTAAGTCTGAAAGAGTTAAATCGACGTTCGTTATAAACCTTTTGTTTATTGTAATATTCATCATCGTTTCCAGAGAATGACATACCACCAAAGTCATCGATTGTGACATTTATAGTTAGATCCTTATTGATTACATAATCAGGATTCTCTGAAGAAACCTCTTTGATAATATACTTTCCTTTTTCGATATTTTCGAAAACTACTTCGCCACTATTGTTAGATGTTGCAAAAACTACAACGTTATTTCCATAATCCGATGTACCAGATAGTTTAAACACCATTCCTGGGACTTTAGTGTTTTTGTTTCCTAATTCAAGTTTTGATAATGAAATATCTGTATGCACTCTTGGCTTATCTGCAAGAAGAAGTGGGTTTTCTGTATAGTTTACTCCATCAATGAGAACTTCTCCTGTCTTAGTTACTACAACATTTCTTGTTGTTGCATCCAATAGCCAATCTGGAGTTGACTTGTGTTCCTGCAGTGTATAGCTTCCAAGTTCAATGTCCTTAAAAGCTGCAAAGCCCTTCTTGTCTGTGGTTACGATTTCATCGTAAGCTGTTCCATACGCTGAAACACCGCTTAATCGATATTGAATATTTTTAATCGCCTGGGAATTGTCGTTTTCACTTACTTTCTTGACATTAAAGCTTCCTGCAATCTTCAATCCGATTTGTGTGTAATCTTGATGTACTAGATGTGTTTCTTCTTTATCATTTCCACCAAAGATTGTTGCGTTCATATAGATATTGTTATATGCCATAGGAACTCTTCCTTCAACATTTGTTGAAGATGGAGCTGTCATATACAAATATGCTGTTAATGATTCTGTTTCATTTAAAATAAAGTCTGAACCATCCTTCTTCTTAGATGCATCAATGGCAATAGCCTTAGCTGTTGATAAATCAGTTGTATCCACAACTTTTTCCCATATAGAAGTATCACTCAAGTCATGATGATCATCAATTGATAAATTCTCAATTTTGCTAATATAAACAACAGGGTCTACTTCTCTTGACTTCAATTGGTTAACATCAATACTGTTTAACGCACCATGCCAATCAGAAGAAGAACCATTATCCGTAACATAGTTTTCTAAACTATCAAATAATACGATATTCTTTGACTTAGTTGAACCACTATTAGCCATACGGATCTCGTAACTATACGGTCTATTTATATTCGTTGAAGTTTCGTAAGAATACTGCTTATCCTTTTCTGCTTTCACCTTTTTAACTAATCCTGATGTAGCAGCTGTTAAGTTATTGATATCATACACTTCTTCTGCATAAATAAACTTCGTTACACCAGATTGCCAATCATCTGGTTCATCTGGATCTACGTTTGTTAGATTTTCTACAATCTGATGCTCAGGTCTGCTTCCATCCTTGGCAAAACGTCCACCATTATCGGCAGTACCGTCCTTGATAGTATCGTTGCCCGTTTTATATGCAACAGGATTATACACGCTAACTCCATAATCACTGATGGCATTCCATGAATGCACTGTATCTAAGAACAATTTGTATTTTGAAGCTTCTTCTTGAATATCAACTCTTACAAGCGTTCTTCCTGTTTTATTGAAGTTGTCTATTGTTTTAATAGTATAACTTGATGGTGAAAGTTTCTGCCCATCTTCATTTTGAACAATTACACTTGCTGGATCTAATGTTGAACCAAGAGGTAATAGATCATAGAATGTACCACTCTTTTGAGGTAAATAACTTACTTCTCCGTTCTTACCAGAAATAATTTTTTCTCCAGCTTCAACCTTCCATGTGATCGTAAATACCTTCTTTTTGGAATTATTAGAAGAGGATACGACTTTTTTTGTTATTTCTGAAATTCGTTGTGTAACACGGGCATAATCTACTGCATTTGTATCTATACTTACGATTTCTTCTCCATTGCTTGTGAAGAATTTTCCGTTTACATTGTTTACAATTGCAACAGTTTCTTTACCATTTAGGTAGTTCAATACTTTTTGAGAGTTCTTTAATGTCACGCTCGGATAAGCGTATAAACCTGTAAAATAATGTTTATTAGCAAATGTGAGTCGGTAAGCGATGATATCTTTTCTATTAAAAGCGATGTCATTACTTGTAAATTTTGATACATATTGGCTATCAAACTCTGCATGATTTGTTCTGAAGTTATATGTTCCAACACTCTTGTAGTCATCGTTGCCAGCCTTTACCCATAACGTAATAGTATCGTCGTCTGTAAAAGTCATTTCGTGCGTTAATACAAAAGTCGCTTCATCCTGTTCGTATTCCACATCTTTAGGAGCGTATTCATAATAAACTTTTTCAATGTATGCATCTTCGGAAGACAATGCATTATCATTTGTAAACTTGTTTTGATCAGAATACGGATTCTTTCCAACTTCCTCATCAGTTGCTAGATACAATCCCTCGTCTGTATATTGGTATTTCACAACCTTGCGTCCATAGGCATTTGGATCGTTTGGATTCATATTTTCGTCTCTTGTCCAAGGGTATGGATATCCAAGAATGTCTGAATAATAATCAAATCCACCGTATTCTGTATTTGTAATTGCAGCATTTTCATAACCACTAAAACTTTCTAAATCATATCTTGAAAATTCTGCTTTATTTACATATCTTGTTCCATTGTTTTTATCTTCCTCTGGTACCCTGTCACCTCTCTTGTGAACATTGAAGTGACCAGTTGGGATTGAAAATATAGGTTTACTCCATGACCAGTCTTGTTTGCTTGACTTTTGTGTCTTTGCATCGATCTGATCTAAAGGTGAAACGATAGAATTAGCATTAAGGGTAACATTGAGATATGTCTTGTTTGTGAATTCTGACTTAGGAATACGAAGTATTACCTGATCATATCTTTTACCAAATCCCTTCTGGTTTGTTACCTTATTACTTGTTTGGAATTTACCACCCATCACATATCCTGCGATTTCGTAATTTGATGGTGTTGCAACAATTTCAAAATCGTATGGTTGTGTAGCAAGAATAGATGATTCCACAACGTAAGCTAAATAAGTGTAATTATCTGCATCTGCAGGTTTTGTTCCCCATTTATCTTCCATCCATGTTTTTATCTTTGTCGGATATTTCAAAGAAGTGCTTTCAATACTTGCTGTTGTGTTGATTTTCGCAGTTAATGGATCAGCATTACGAACTTCACTGCCTAATTCCATTTTGGCTGTAAATGGCTTGCTTTCAGCCATATCACGATACTCATAAGAGCTTTCTAATGTTTTATAGCCAACTTCTACATATCCTTCTGTACCAGCTGCTAGCTTTCTAAAGTTATAAATAACAATGTTGTCGCCATCTTCATAATAAGCAAAGCTTACATCCTTGTCGATTGGTTCGCCTGTACCAGCCATCATTGCATCTACTTCTCTTTGATGTGGAATGGACATTTCATACTTGTCAGATGCCTGTCCATTGCGATTTAATAAGATGCTCTTAGGGACTGTAAACATTACGGCATTTTCGCCCACTTCATCTACACCAGAAATAGAGAAATTTACACGGAATACAAACATGTGTCCAGCTGCATATCCTCCAGTGTTAATTGTAGGCACTGTCCAGATATTCGTTCCTTTATCTACACCACCAACTAGCTTTGTATTGAAGTCGCCAATATGGACGTCTTTGACAGTAGTGTTGCGTTCTACAGAACGAAGAGAAACGTCTTCTGCATTTTCTTCATTTGCTTTTACTGTAGGAGCAAAATTTACCTTATAAGTCATTCCATTGATCGTAACTAAAGCAAACATCTCACTAGAGAAATCCTCTACCTTTTCGATCATTTGGTCTTTTGCTACGATATAACTTGAATTGCTAACTTCTAGCTTTTGGATCTCTCCAACCAAGCCAGTCTGAGCCAGTAATTCATCGTAGGAAATTGAATCAACATTGAAGTTTAATGTCTTAGGCTGATAGCTGTAACGAATCATATATACTTCATCTAGCTTTTCGATAGATGTTTCTAATTTCTTTTCGTCATCGAGAGGCTTCTTTGTTTCTAAAGGCTTGAATTCGAATTTTTGTAATTCGGCTTCCTTGCCATCCTCTTTTTCGGCTTTCACCTTTTCCATATCTTTCTTCATTTCTACTAATTTTTCAGCAGAAATTGAGAATAAAGACGTCTTGACATTTTTATCACCAAGTTTCTCGTTTCTTAGTGAAAGGTCAATCTTCTTTGTTGGTTGAATCTTGTTGCCATCCGCATCTTCAAAATAAACACTAAAATACTGCTTCATAGCAGTTTCGTATTTATCTTCTTCTGTTAGATACATATCAGACAACTCTTGATAATCTTTAGCAACTTCTTTTACATGAAGAGTAGCTCCTTCTGGAAGGGCATCCTTTTCTGCAGTTGCAACGATATCATAATCGCTGTATGTAGCGGATAGTTCGAGTTTTTCGATCTTTTCTTCGTCTTTTCCTTCTTTGGCAAATGCAGCAATTGTGCTAGGCATCATCATAAGAATAGACAATGTTACAATCAAAAAATTCTTAAATCGGTTTTTCATGCGTTTTTGCATAATCACACCATATTCCTTTCTATATTATTTATTATGCTATTTTTATTCATAAAATAAAGAACTAATTGGTATTTTCAACAAAAAAATAGAGAAAAACATTTTTATAATTTGTTTTTCTCTATCAATGCTGTACAAAGTTACTCGTTTACATCATCTGCAACGGATTCTTTTACTTTAATGCTAGTTATATGATTTGCGTATGTACCGACGCTTTCATCTCCAATACTTGTGATTGTTTTGTCTAACGTACTATCGGACATATTGCTCATCTTATGTTGATTCGATTCTAATTGCTCTGCAAACTTGGCAGGATCAATGGTTAACTTTTCTTTGTTCTCATCAATATTTGTTGCCATGCTGATAATAGCATTACCATTCGCATCTTTATTTTCAGCAATTTCTTTTGCGTTTTGTTTCTTAACTTCTTCTCTGTCGACTCTCTTAGATTCTTCGTCGACTGTTTCTTGCTGAACTTCTCCATGTCTATCTTCCTTTTTCAGCTCTTCTTCTTTGATTATGCCCTCGTTATTGAAGTATGTGATCTTTGAGTGATCGAAGAAGAAACCTGTTAAGCTTTCTACAATCTTTCGGTTTGGATGATCTAGTGTACTATATTTCTTATCTCTAATAGGATCAAGAGATTTCATAATAATTAGACATTCATCTTCACCGATCGTTCTTACTTCAGCAGGAGAAATCAATTCTACACCTGTATTGTTAATAGATACACTTCCAGCTGAGCCCTTGGAGAATGATTGGTTCATAATCTTTCTGGTTTCCTTACCGATTGCGGCGGAAACGTACTTGGCTGTATCTTCATCCCAACCACCACCAATGTACATAAATGTATCACAGTTACCAGATAGCTCACCCCAAGAATCTTTATACATCTTCTTTAACTGGGCAAGTGACTGTAGGATAATCCATACAGAGATTTCGTATTTACGAATTGTAGCAAGCTTCTCTTCGAACTTTGGAATTTTACCAATGTTGGCAAACTCATCGGCTATTAGAGATACGTGAATAGGTACACGTTGTCCTCTATTGGATTGCTTGCTTGCTGGTATAACTTTACCATGTACTCTCATGCCTTCAAGCCATTCTTCTGCCTGTTTCTTTGTCCCTCTCCATGTAATAAGCTTGTGGTCTTTTGTTCTTACTTCATACCATGAAAATTTTTGAGAATATTGAATATAACCATGCTTAATATCTTCCAACAGCTTGCTGGCTTCATCTTTCGCTACTACTGAATCGCTTTCTGATTTTGCACGGATTGTTTTAACAACCTGTTCATTTGCGTCCATGATCAGATATCCATATTCAGCGTTTCCTTCTGCATAGTCGTATAGCAATGTAAACAGCTGAGAATACATCATAGATGCTAAGAAGTTAAATGGGCTACCACCAGTTGGCAAACAGATAAAGATTGCCGTCTTTTCATCACCAATCTTATCTAACTCAATATTGTCATCATCAGTAAGCTCTACAACATCCTGTAGGTCGAACGCCTTTAAACGTGTTACAACAGAAATCAATACGGATTTCAGCGTCTTACCTGCGGCAAGCTTGAAGTTTGTATACTGCTTGACTGCAAAGTTTTCTGGATCGTATTTTGCTACTTCCTCAAAAATTGTATCAAGTGGTGACTTCGAAGAACTATCGTTTTCATCTACTTCAGCTGCACGTATTAGTCTCATTACGTTCGAGAAGTTTTGTTGGCTCTTAATCGTAAAGTGGAACAAGTATGCAATCAAAGCTAGAAGTAGTGTTGTTTCTGCGTTTTCCCAGAATGCATCTCCACCTTTTTTATCAGGTGGTGTCGTGTTGGCAATGATAGTGTCAACAAGGATTGCAATATCCTTATCTGAGTGGATGTAATTAAATGGATTATAATGTGCTGAACGCTCCATTCTTGTTAGATCAAATAATTTAACCTTATATCCTAATGACTCTAAGAATCTACCATACTCTTTATTGATACCACCAGATGGGTCTGTAACAATATAAGAACAGTTGGCTTGCATAATATTCGGTCCTACTAAATTAAATGATTTACCAGCACCAGATCCACCAATTGCCAATAGATTCAAATTACGTCTTGTTTTCCAAGCAGATAGCGACAATCTAATTTCTTGAGAAAAAATTACGTTATTTGGACCACTATCATCAACAGTTCCAAAAGGCTCTGTGAAACGTTTTTTGTATTCGGAATAATCTTCCATCCATTTTGCAGAACCCTGGGCAATGTCTGAATCATAGTGATTCTTAATTCTATCTCTTGTGATTAGTACGAAAACGTAAAGAGCAGAACCAGCGAAGATAAACATTGTAATAGGAAATGTTCCACTTGGAATAGGGAAGATATCCAAAGGTCTAAAAATCGTGTGTGGTATACCTTGTATGATATCTTGGAAAATATCATTTCTAGGGTTTGTGTATGCAACAACTCTAACGTGGATAATATAAAAGGCTAATAGGGCGAAAACAAACACCGCATAGATAATTAACCTCTTATATCTCTCACGTTGTTTCTCTGATAAGTTAAGGGCTTTATAGAATTTCTTCTTGAACTCGCCCGCTTTTTCTTTAAACGAACTCATTTCTGTAGACCCTCTTCTTTCTGTTGTTCTTCTTTTTCTTTTGTTTTTTCGACTTCCTTCGGATCGAATTCTTTCACCTTAGAAATTGCTTGTGCGATCTTCTGTTCAACGGATTGCGTCTTTTCAATGCTAGCTTCCTTTGTATATACTTCGATTTTCGGTAAAATCGCAGCCGCTTTAACAATGGAACCGATGTTTAATCCAGTGATACGAGATATCTTGATTAAATCAATAATGTCCTCTTTCATATAGCCTTTTGGAACTTTTCCTTCCCTGGCTGCAGTAAGAGATTCTTTTAGAAATTCTTGGAATAATCTGAATTTAGAATCCCACATGCCATTTTTCTGCATGATCGGGTCGTATAGGATTTTATTTCTTGCAATTTCTGCAGCTTTTCCGATTAGGTTCTTTGTTCCAACTGTAACGACATTTAAACGAGGCTTTGGGTTCTTGAAGTGTTCGATTACATCTTCTTGTGAATATAGGCACTTGTGGTTTGTAATACTCGCTAAGCAACTGTTGACTTTTGCATCATAGTTTTCATCATCTTGTTCGATTGTGAAATCTACAACCAAATCAATGTCATCGTTTGGTGTCCATTCTGGATGTCCAAATTGGGATCCGTATGGAGTACGTTTAAAAAATAGTGACTCTTGCCCTACTACCCAAACGGAGTTTCTCATATCTCCATTTTCGTCTGGGAAGTTTCTAGCTTTTTGTAATTGATAATCACTTTCATTTAACGCTTCTTCTTTTGTCTGCCTGGAGATATCTCCGTGCATCATGATTTTTGCTTCGGCAATTAGTCCCATGATTGTTCTGTTATTTGATACATCTAAGCTTTTTGGGGCAGAATAAGTTAGTACGTATGTTTCGTCCATCATCTTGTCGATACCGACTGTTTCATCTGGAAGCACATCGTCTATCTTGCTTTTGATATAAGATACTTCAGCTTCTGTTAGCCCACACACCTCCAACATGCTCTTTTTCTTTCCACCCTTTTGAATGTATGTTTTTTCTGCCTCTGAAGAAGTCGTGATATGACAATACTTTGTCGCATTTGGCAATATTGTTTTAACTACTAATGCCTTCTGTTTTTCTGTATCACATGATCTAATAATGAAGCCATAACTACCCGTTGCCTCTCTTAATAGCAAATACGGAATCATTTCGTCATTCATTGCCTGCATCGTTCGATCGATTAGATCCCCTCTGCATGTGAATGAACTCAGTTTGCCACCTTTTTCAATCCAATTTAGAATTGCCTTTTCATTTGGGAAACTGCTTTTATGAAGATAATCAAAAAGCTTCTTTTTAAATGTTCTAACAACGTCTAATTCATCATTGTTGATATCTGTCGAGATCTTGCTAATTTCTTCTTTTGTAACATTAAAAGCCATGTCTCACTCCTCCTGTATTTCATCGAACAAACGCTTTAACTCTTTAAACATTTGTTCTGGATAATCACATTTTCTTTGTTCTGTTTCCTTAAACTTATAAGACTCCATGAAGTCCATCCATTTTAAGTCTTTTAGAAATGCAACAAATTCGTTTGCACCATAATAAGAAACAATAGGGCGAAGAAGATCCATCTTCTCTTCTTTCTTCATCTTTTTCCATAAAGCCGCCTTTACAATTTGTAGCGGAAGCATATCCTTATCTTCTATAAGATCGAAGTGATACACGAATAATTTTTCAATATATTTTAATGTATTGATATACTCTTCGTTGTTTACTAATGATGGAAATGGAATAACTCTATAAAAAATGATATATGGTAAAAATTCTCTAAAGTTATTTTCTATATCATGGTCGATCAAGCTTTTAACAGTGGGAAAGTCTAGTTGATTGTTGAATTGCACTCTAAAATTCATATTAGACATATCCTCTGTGTTTTTATGAATCGTTTTTGCAATCTCTACCAACCTGTCGTACTCATGTTGTGTCATGTGTACGACTTCTTCACCATTCAGTGGATCAACATTGTATTTCTCGATTAACTTATCTAGCAACATCATTTTTCTCCATCTCTTTTTCTTTTAATTTTTTCAAAAGTTCTTTTTCATCCTGGACGGATTCTCTTGATAAAACGGTTTTACGAACATATTCTAAGTTGATCGTGTCACTATCGCTGCACCATTCCTTTTTATAACCATCATAATATGTTTTTGTCTTAGGGTTTGTTGCAACGTAGATCCGCTCTACCTTATGGCTAGGAGCATACAATCTAGCGTTGTATATTTTAAAATATTCAAACTGTTTTGGCTGTTCTATGCCTAGTTCCTTTTCTCTAATTCTTTTCTTGTAAACGCCTAGTGCAAGCTGTAGAACACGAGTTGTAGCGATAACGTCATCCATAGATTGGTGGAATGTTAATCCCATATCTAAACCATATTTTTCTGCTACAACGCTAAGCTTATATTTATCACTTTCTAATAGTTCTTTAGCCATTGGGAAAACATCGATATGAAGATCGTACGAGAAGTTTTCGCCAAACACTCTTTGATACATTGCATCTACAAACCCCTCATCAAAGTTCTTTGAGTTATATCCAGCAATAAGTGCGTTTTCTCCTATAAAATTTTTAATAATACCTGCTGCTTCATCTTCTGTTGGCTTGTCTGCTACCATTTCATTTGTAATTCCGTTGATACTTGAAATTTCTTGCGAGATCTGCATTTCAGGATTGATAAATTGATTGATTCTGTTTAATTCTCTAAATGATATTCCATCGTAAGCCACCTTAACCGCACTAAAAGACAGAATTCTATCTGTCAATTTTTTTAGTCCTGTTGTTTCAAGATCGAAAACAATTAGTGGTCTGCCCCTTTCAAGCTCTTTTAGCAGAACCTCTGCTTCGGATTCTCTATTTTCTAACGATAATCTACTCATTATTTCTTCCCTTTCCATATCAATACGATGGTTGCAATACAGGCGATTGTCATAATCCCAACAATGCCAGATACGATCAATGCTGGCTTTATAACATCACGCATTGGATCTGTGTGGTTTTCTTTTGGTGCATCTTCTGTTAAAACTACCCGATGTCCAGTGACTAGCAATCTATGCGTGTTAATACCGTATGGAGTACAAGTAACAAGTGTTGCAAGGTCCTTCCCTTCCTGAATCTTTAATGCGTTCACTTCAGATGGCAACACTGTTTGTATAGTATCGACTTCATAAGCTAGTTTTCTATTACCAACAGTGATATAGAAGATGTCGCCTGGTACCAGCTTATCTATATCAGTAAATAGTTTTGCTGTTGCAAGAGCCCTGTGCCCGCTTAGCACTGTATGCGTATTTGTTCCTCCGATCGGGAAACTTGTTCTTTCGATATGTCCAATACAATTCTCTAACACATCATCTTCTGTACCATGTTTAATTGGTAGTTTCACATTGATCTTTGGGATATCTACATAAGCTATTATGCTATTTTTTAAGTTTAAAATTTTATAATAATTACTATTCTTCAAAAGAAATTGATTGCCGTTGTTTTTAGAATACTCATAAAGTTCTTCATTGTACTTTTCTGCTTCATTTATTTTTTCTTCTATATCATTTTCATGTACAACTTCTTCAGAATAAGAAACAATATCTTTTGCGGCATGATACTTATTTAGCGTATCCGTTATAGAGGGAATCAAAAGACAGATAATTGCTATGTAGGTTAATACAATAGCACATGTGAATCTAATTCTTGTTTGCTTCATAGTTAGTTTTTCACCAATTTATATATCAATTGGATTCTCTCCGTGTTACCTTCTTCTACACTTTTACACGTAGATAGTACAGTTATCTTATCACTGGTTTTTGGATCGTCACCTAATGTGTAATCAGCCTTATTCTTTAATTCTGTTAATAGATTTTGGTATTCTAGTGATTCAGCCATATATGGCGTATTATATACATTATCGTATGCATCACCATTGATCATTGCCCACAATGTCCAATGCTCTGTTCTATCTGGATAATACATGTACAAGTCTGGATTTGCTGTACCGTATGCCTGGTCTTGATATCTAGTTAGCGAAGAGAACGCAATCGCCTCTGTATTGGACCAAATTGTTTCTGTGTTGCTAAACATTTTATGTCCGAAAATGATTGTATGCATATCTTCTGGTACATTTGCGATAAACAACGAGCCACCAATATAATAATTTTTATTGAAATCGTGGGTCAAATAAAAATACTGATCAGGAACTGGTTCCTTCATAACTGGGTAATCAATAGGCGTATTTGGCACTGTCAGCCAACTATAAGTATCAGCGTTTCTTTCTTGCAAAGCGGTAAAGTCGATCTTGCGATCCATATAGTCATTTCTTACCACATCTTTTCCATTTGTTTCTTCGTTTGTTGCAATTTTTTGTACATCATTTGAGACTGTCGTAAAATGTTTCTCCGTTTCTAGCTCCTTAATTGCCTTATATCCAAAAAATATACTAACACCGATCAGTGCGATTCCAACTGTTTTTCTAATAGCGTTTTTTACACTCTTTTTTAATCTCATGAATTTTCTCCTATTTTCTTTATACATATTATATTTTACCATATACTGTTATTGTTTTCCAAGTAAAATAAAAAAAAGAAGCTTGTATTAAGCTTCTCTTTCTTTTTTTTTACTCCCAACCGACTAAGACTTGTTCGTCATGAGCTGGAGAATCCTCAACCCAAACTTGAGTTGTTACTGCATCATGATGAACTGTTCCTACCTTTACTTGTCTTGAAGCATAATTGTCGTCACCATACAAGTCTCCATTTCTTCCGAAATCTGCCACAGAATCGTAGATGTGTCCGCTTTGAATGCCTACAACTTTAAATTCATACTGGTCATCATCCCAAGATTCTGAGATGATTTGGGTTTCCCAGTGCCCAGTAGCATCATAATGGACTGTCTGATAGATAGGTTTCTTTTCCTTCTGAACAGAAGGCTGTTCTGTCGCATTGTTATTTGCAGTGTTTTCAGAAGGTTGGTTAGTAACACTAGAAGTGTTCTCTGTATTTGCTACAGATTCTGTAGTCTTTTCTTCTGTTGTTACTTTTTTATCATCCTTCTTCTCATCAGCTTTCTTTTCGTCAACCTTCTTTTCTTCGTTCTTCTTCTCTGCTTCCTTCTTTGTTGTATCTTCCTTTTCCTTCTTCTTCTCGTTTCCAGAATGGTTGATTTCCTTAACATAAGAAGAACCAGAAGAGCCGTTGTCTCCACTATTATTAAGTGGAGTGAAAATCATAACTAGCATCACCACAATAAAAGTCACAAGTGCAGCCACGATGCCGTATACCAACTTTGGTACGGACTTTAATCCTCTTTTTAATTTTTCTAATAAATTTTTCATTTTTTCCTCCTTAGCCCTCTTCGGCTTTTTTATTTTCTGCCTTATTTAACAACGTTCTCCATAATCATCAAATAAAGTCATATTTATTATGCGAGAAATGAGAAATGAAAAAAGGATGTTCTACAACATCCTTTTGTGTTTAGTGCTTCTTTTTGATGAGCAAGTATGCACCGCAACTCATTGCTGCAAGAGCAACGAATGCTAGAGCGATTACGCCACCAGTTGATACGCCTGTGCCAATTTCTGGAGCTAATTCATTCTCAACAGTAATCTGAATCGGATTTTCTTTTGCGAAATTCTTATCATCTACTGGGTTTACAACATACTTGTTGCTGTTTAACTTATAACCGTTTGGTGCCTTAGTTTCTTGCACATAATATCCACCAAGGTCATCCTTGTATTCAACATTGAAGGAAACAAGTCCGTCTGCACCAGTTGTGGCAATGCACTGCTTACCATCAACATCAACAGCTACTGATCCATCAGCATTGAACAGTGTGAATTCTGCTCCTGCAAGTGTCTTATTCTTATCAGCAGCATCAACCTTCTTAATCGCAACGAAGTAATTCTTACGAGCATCTGTCATTGATACAAGCTGCTTTTCGGCAGATGATCCAGTTGCAGTAAATTCGATTTCCTTAGCCTTTTCAAAGCCCTTTGGAGCCTCTACTTCGCTTAGGATGTATGTCTTTCCACCAACTAGCTTTTCTGATACATTGTGCATTTCCTTATCAGAAACAAACTCGTCAACAACTTCTCCCGTTTCCTTATTTGTGATCTTTAGCTTGGCACCACTAATTAGTGTTCCATGGTTATCTACCTTGGCAACCTGGATATCGTTATCTAAGTCTACCATTGTGATTGTAATAGGTTCATCTGTACCAACCTTGGCAACCTGGAATACCATTGATGTGCTTAATGCTTTACCGTTTACAGATTCTTTTTCAACTAATTGGTATGTATGCTCAGCTTTTAGAACCTTCTTTAGTTCGAATGGTTCCTTTGTTGTGATACCGTTATTTGGAAGCTCAACAGCTACAGGGTTTTCCTTGTCTGTAATATCTGTTAATTCTAACTTAACGCCTTCAACGTATTGACCCTTTTCATCAACCTTTGCAATCTTATAATTGATAGCACCATCAATCATTGTGATTGTAACAGGCTTATCAGGATGGAACATGTCAACAGTTACTTCACGTTCTGTTGTGTAGTAGTATCCATCGATTGGTTCAGTTTCACGGATAATGTATGTCTTACCAGCAAACAACTTCTTACCGATCTGATGCTCTTCATCTGGCTTTGTCTGCCAGCTTTGAATTACTTCACCAGATTCCTTGTCAACAACTTCTAACTTAACATTAGCTAATGGATGACCGTCTGAGTCTACCTTTTTCACCTTAATGTCAATATCCTCGTCAATCATTGTGATTGTAACCTTTTGATCAGGCTTAAACTTATCAACTGTAAATGTGATATCAGCTGACTTGTAATGACCAGCTACAACTTCTGTTTCACGTAAGATATATGTATTTCCAGACTTAACGAGATGACCGATCTGATGTTCTTCATCTGGCTTTGTCTGCCAAGAAGTAACAACTTCTCCTGTTTTGCTATCAATCACTTCCAACTTGACGTCAGCTAATGGATGACCGTCTGAATCTACTTTCTTAACAACCAAATCAATCTTATCTTCTGGAATTGTTAGGGTTACTGGAAGATTTGTAGGAGTATTTTCATCAATAGTGATTTCTACAGGTTTAGCATTGTAGTATCCCACTGGAGCTTCCTTCTCAATAATCTTGTATGTCTTTCCTCTGCGGAAGATGTTTACTTCTTGAGGCTGGCTTGAAGATGTGATTTCTCCAACCTTTTCATCTGTTGTAGCGTCATACACCTCGAATGTTACGCCTTCGATCTTTTCGCCTGTTTCGGCATCAATCTTAGCAAATTCATAACGAACATGTTCATTCTTAAAGCTTACTTGAATTGTGTCGTTTGCTGGCTTTGTTTCTGGAACTAAGAAGTCCATTGCTTGTGCAATATAGAATTCCTTGTCGGCATTCTTTTCAATAATTCGGTACATGTGACCAGCCTTTAACAAATGACCAACCTGTTCGCCATGCTCGGCAACACTTGTCCACTTATGTACTGGTGTTGTTGCGTTAGGGTCTTCTGTAATGTCGTAAAGTTCTAGCTCAGCATTAGCTACAGGATTTCCCTTTTCATCAACTTTTACGATTTCACGCTTAATAGATTCATCTGTAACGTTAATTCCTTCTAACACCTTATGATCTTCGGAAATTGTAAACGCTACTGGATTAGGATTTACAAAATAACCTGTAGGAGCCTTCTTTTCTACTAACTCATAGTTTCCGTATGGCAAGAAATTCTTAGGAGTTGAATAACTTCCATCTTCCTTTGTTGTGATTCTGTATGATAATTCTTCTCCAGCATTTGCTGTACCAAGAACGTCACCATCATCATTTCGAGCAACTACATCGAAATCATTCTTGTTTACGATCGCAAACTCTGTAACGCCCTTAATAACATTTCCTGTTTCGTTGTCAAGCTTTGTTCCTTCGAATTCTCCACGTAATACACCCTCTTTTACGGTATATTGATTGCCTGTTGTGATTTTGCCAATTCCAGAATCATCAACGATATTCATCAATGTGATTCCATTTTTTGTCTCAGCTTCTTCGTTGGTGCTAGTAACAAACTTGTTCTCTAATTTGTATCCAACTGGAGCCTTTGTCTCTTCTACAGTGATAGTTCCTAATGGGACAGTGACATTATTAGCTGGGTCTAAGTAAAACTCGTCGCCAGAGACCTTGTATTCTGGATCCAACACTGTTGTATACTTTCCACGACCGTTGTCCAATGTTTTAATAACCCATTGTCTTGTTGGGGTTGATGGAAGTGTGTCAAATGTATATTGACCAGCGTAGAATTTAACTGTAAACTCAGCACCCTCCAAGCTTGCTGGGTTGTTAATCACATCTCCGTCTTCAGAAACCTTATTTAGTTCGATTCTGAGTGGGTCGTTTAATGGCATGTCTTTAGAATATACATCCCAACCATCTGATGCAGTAGACAATGAATAAACTGAGTAAATCTTAGAATCTAAAGCAAAGCCCTTTGGAGCCTTTAATTCCTTAACATAAAGATTGTCACCTGGATTAACTACGACATGGTTTAATACACCACGTCCATTCGCATCAGTTGTAATTTCTCCGACTTTATCTGTTGTTGCTGTAGAATCACGATATACACCGTATACAGCACCTGACATATCCTGTGCATAGCACTGGTTTCCAGTTGTTAACTCTGCGTTTCCGTTTGTCTTGTTTACACGAACATACATTTCCATAGTACGTGGGGCTGTTTTGATTGTCCAAACACCTGCACAACGCTGATAAGGTACTGTTCCGCCATGGATAGCACTCCAACCAGTTGCTTCTTGTCCTGTGTATGGGTTTAGATAGTGTGGCACATTGATGTTTAATACTACAGTTCCATCTGGAGCTACTGATGCAACAGTTGCTGTAAATGGGTAATATGTCTTAGCTCCTGGTTCGTATGCAGTCTTATAAGTAAGACCGATATAACCATGTTCTTGACAGTCAACGAATTGAGAACCGTTAATCTGATCCGCTACGGCTGCAAGAATACCTGTAACGTCGTCAATGTAAAAGCGTTGAACGCCCATTGCATCTGTATTACTTGTACCGAGTGTGCCAGAGAATGTGTCTCCTACAGCTAATTCATTTACGCTTCCTGTAGAACGTCTATTTCTTGAACGTGCAGAAATAGCTGAGCCCTTGATAACAGAGATATAAGCTGTCTTTTCAGATGTCTTATATTCCATGTCACCCTTGTAACTTTCTTGTGTTCCATCGTTGTTGAACACAGCAATCTGTGTTGCATTAGAAATCTTTAGAGTTGCACCCTGTTCGATTTCTTTTCGATCGCCATCTTCGCTTGTGTAGGTAGCACCATTAACTGTTACCGTTGCACCCTTAACGTCAAGAATAAACTTCCCTTCTTGAGCTTTTTCGCCTGCCACGTTGTAGCCCGTGCTAACTTCAGCATGTGCTGGAGCTGCTGATACAAGTGGGGATAGTGGTAGCATCATAACCGCTAATGTTAGTGCCACTGCCTTTGAAAATGTCTTTTTTGCTTTCTTTAAAAAATTCATTCCTTTTCTCCTTTTTTCTCCTTTTTATTACTTTTTCGAGCCAGAAAAGTGGTAAGTCTTTAGCTTAGCACATGAATGGCTCTATCTTAAAAATTAGTGGGTTTTACTCTGTAAGACAGCACCCACTAGGCTGTAATGCCTAACCCATCTCTGTTACCAAAATGAGTATTGGACTTCCTTTCGTCAATGTTGAATTGAGTTTTTAATCCATGCACACAGGAACTCAATGCTATCCTTCCAACTTAATACATAGACTCAGAGCAACGGTCTAAGGCGACAACCGTAGGTGAGTAACCTTAAAGGTTCTCTAGTTCAACGTAGGTAAGATTTCTCTAACCTAAGACTTGTGAAGCAACAACTAATGACTAACCAGAAGATGGTCAGTCTTTAGCTGAGCATAGCCTCACTTCTATTGCTTAGTAGTATCGAAACAGCAAGATACCATTGCACCGTCATATTGTTGAACAACACAACAAAATAACTCACCAACTGAGGTATGGTTCACCAAAAGGATACTTATCCTTTACAGAATATATTATGCTATTTTTCTGGAAAAATAAATATATTTTTAGAAAAAATTAGCGAAATCTTGTAAGCAACGAAAACCCTGTTGCTCCTAGCATGTCTGAAACAACAACAAGTAGTGCCACAATGCTAATAATTGTCACAACCGTAAACAACTGTTTCACCACTTCCGAATGCTTCATCCACTTGATTCGCTTGAATTCACTTCTTACACCATGTAAAAAAGATGCTTTTTTTGCTTTTACCATATTTCCTTCTCCCTTCTATATACACTACTATTATACTATATACTGTTATGTAAGGCAAGAAGAAAGGAGCTTTACGCCCCCTATTTTTTGAATACTAATTTTGTTGATTTTTGTGTATAATCAAATGCTACTTTGGCATCTGACATTGGCGTTCCATCCTTTTTCTTCAAGTTCTTCAAGAATTCTGTTTCGCCGTTTTCGAATAACTGATCCAGTTCATTTTTTGTCATTCTTCTACCACCGACATACATCCACATGCTGAAGCCACATGAACAAGAAAGCTTTCCGCCTTCCTGTTTTAATTCTTGACTACAAATCGGACAACTGCGTTTTTTGTATACAGCCTTTACAAATTCTACTCCGTAATTAGCGTCACATCTAAGCTTTTGCGTCCACACAGAGCCGTTATTTTTCATTTTCTTTTCTATGACTTTTCCATTTAGAAGATCTAGCATATCCTGCTCAGTAATTTTCGCAGAACAAATTTCTGATATACTCCCTGCTTTGCAGCCATTTTTCCAGTTGGAACAGAAGTATCCTTTTTCACCTACGAGAATATCTCCTCCACAACTTGGACATTTAGTTAATATTTTCAGTTTGCTCTTTCTTTGGAAACCTCCCTCTGAAAGTGGCTTCATCGGACTATTTTTAAACTCTACGATTAGTTTGGCTACAGTATCTTTCATTACTTGTTCAAAATGCTGTAGTGACATTTCACCTTGACGCACTGCTTCAAGTTGTCTTGTCCATTCTGCCGTCATATCAACATTACAGATATCGAAGTCTTTCAGGTTTTCAATAATCTCCTTGCCTACAGGGGTTGGTTTGATAATATCCCGTCCTGTTAGTTCCATATATTTGTTTCTAGTAATCAGCTCCTCGATGATAGGTGCTCTTGTTGCTGGCGTACCAATTGTAAGATCCTTATCTCTCAACGTCTTATCATTTAAGAACTTATTTGGATTTTCGCATGCTTCAATTAACTTTGCAGTCGAGAATCGTTTTGGCATCGTTGATGTCTTCTCGTTGAAACTATAATTACTTACTTGTAACATTTGCCCATTACTTAATTCTGGAATTTCAACATCCGTTGTTGTCTTCCCAAAAATATCTAGCCAGCCACGTTGCAGCAACTTTTTGCCAGTGGATCTAAAGGTATTTTCGCTTCCATCTTGTGCAAGAACGCTAGTGATAACGGTTGTTACCTTTTGTTCCATGTTTGGCATGAATATTGAAACGAATTGTCGGCAGATAGTTTCGTAGATTTCTCTTTCTGGCTTACTTAATGCATTCATATCTGGCTTATGTGTCGTTGGAACCAAACCAGAGTGCCCTTCCTTCTCCAGTTTTTCGTCATTACACCACTTCTTCGTATGTCTGACACGACTAATCGCAGATGGCTCAATAGACGCCACAAATGGAGCAAGAGAAGGAATACATGCAACAGAATTCAATAATCCCTCTAAATTTTCATTACTACCAATATATTCGCACGATGTTCTTGGATACGATAGTAATTTTTTCTCATATAGCATCTGCAAATAGCGTTGCGTGTCACCTGCCGAATAACCTAACGAACCACATGCCACCTGGGCAGATGCAAGATTGAACAACTTTGGTGGTAATGTAGATTTCTTTTCACTCTTATATTCAATTACTTTTGCACTATTGGAAAGTGTTGCTATCTTATCTGACGCCTCTTGTTTTGTATCAAACCAAACAACTCCATCTTCTTTGTTTTCGTCATCTTCTTTCTGACCATTTGAAGCTATAAATAAAGCTCCATCAAAGCCTTGTAAATAGTTTGCACTAATTCCATATACCGTCTTAGGAGTGAAATTCTCAATTTCCTTTTCTCTATCAACGACAATCTTCAGCATTACAGTTTTAACTCTACCAACGCTTACCAATCCATTCATTTTTAAACTTGCCGCTTCAGAAAGGTTCATTCCAAATAACCAGTCAGCGTGCTGTCTTCCGTATGCGGCAGATAATAAGTTTACAAGTCTAGGAGAGTGATTATCATCTTCTAAATTTTTGAGTGCATAAAAGATGTTCTCATCTGCAATATTGTTAGTCCAAAATCTAAGGATCGGCAAAGTATTGTTTAACTCTGCTAGCACGATTCTAATTAGAAGTTCTCCTTCTTGATCTGGGTCTCCTGCATTAACGATAAAATCGTAGTTTCCAGATTCTATTTCTTGCTTGATCGCCTGGATACGTTCCTTTGCAGTTAAGAAATTGCCAACTTTCTGCTCTTCGATCGGCTTGTACTTCCAACCGCCAAAGTTTTCTGGATAAATCGGTAACGTTTCCCAATTCCACATTTTTAGCGATTCGTCTAATTCATTTGGCTTTAAAAGTGTAAACAAATGTCCTCGTTGGGCAACAAATCCGTTTAATGTATATGGTAGTTCATTTTTATGTGTATAGTAGCTTTCTTTGATCACGCCTAATAGCGATGGCTTTTCGGCAATGACTAAGCCTCTTTTTCCTGTTAAATCAATCATTTTTATCTCCTATTCTTTTCTTATTATGCTATTTTTCACAATAAAAGCGAACCACCTAAAGATAGTTCGCTCAAGATCAACAGATAGGAGGAGTATGGGTGGTATGGAGATCCCCCTTCTGTATGGTTATATATTATCATAACAGTATATCTTAGTCAATAACAAAATAGCTCTTGACATTGTTTTCTTTAAAGAATATAATATAGATATAGAAAAGAGGTATTGAAATGAACCAAGATGTATTAAAGATTGCTTTTGCTATTATGATTACTATTCTTAGTGGCTATATCTGTATTAACGTTTTAACTGCTGAGATCAAGAATTCAAAGACTATTACTATGGCTGGGACAGAAAACTCTTATTGGAGTAGAAATAAGAAGAGTTCACTAGAAGCGAAGAAGGATAGAATTATGAAGGTTGTAATTCTATTGTTCTTGGTTGCTACAATTTCTGCAAATTTACTATTTTAACAAAACAAAAAAAAGTGGGGATCAACCCACTTTTTCTTTATGCATTTGTGCTTAACTTTAATACAAAACCGTTGATGATAGAAGCGACAGTCTTTGTCTTTTCCTCAATGTTTTCAGCAATTAGTTCTACAGCAACGCTATAGATTTCTGTAGCTGACTTCATTGTTACCATCGGAACTATACCGTGTCCGTACTGTGGAGCAAATAATGCTTCTGCAACATTTTCATTAGAGTCAAACTGAACAGTAGCAACATAAGAATCTTCTGCTATCTTTTCAATGTTTGATCCTAAAATCTTGACACCATGTCCAACACGAAGGCGTTGAGTCGTCTCGCATAAAGCAGCAAGGAAAGAGTTAATATTGTCCTCTGTCCCCTTGATTACGGCTTCACCCTTTGAGCGAGTTACTGTAACGCCGAAATCTAACGTTAGTTGTTGATCCATCTGATTCATTTTAATTTTCCTCCTGGGCTTTTAAAGCCTCTTCTTTATTAAATCTTTCTTTTTCATTATTTTTAATGATTGAAGCCACAAAAGCGGCAATGCCTAATGCTATTGCAATAATTACTAATAACAACAGACCAGAGAATAATGCAACAACAAGATTTGTTACAATACCCCACAAAGAATCAAAAAACGTAAACACTAAAGTCATTTTATTTTCCTCCTATCATAATGTAAAACGACTAACCGCTATGCGATCTTGGAGACCTTGTAGGTCGCAAAACCTACAAAGTATCTCTCAACATCTTCTAGTGATAATTCCTTACCACGCATTTCTGCTGGAAGGTTCATATCAACAGAAGTGATCGTGTTGGCGAGAGCTGCCAAGTGTAAAGGTAAGACGCCATAAACATCTTTTCCTTCTACCGTCTCAGCATCGGCATGGCTTACCACCATGTCGAATTCGAGTCCCTGCTTCTGCAAAAACTCCACGAGAGCCTCGTGACGTGTGATTAAAACCTTTTCCATGTTATTTTCCTCCTTTAGCTTTTAGCTTTTCATCCATAACATCAAATAATTACAGTTTTATTATGTGAGAAATAAGAAATAAAAAAAGAAGGGGTTTTACTCCCCTTCTTCTTTTTTTCTACGTTTTCCAAACAGGAAGAACAATAGAATGCTAATAATAGCTATAATTCCGATTGCAATCTTAGACCAAATTCCGTTAACAAATCGTGTAAACCAGTTGGATGATACAAGTACCTTCATTTCTTCTGAGGTTCCTTCGTTTCCAGCTGCGTCTACAGTTACAACCTTTAATGTTTGCCATTTGTCTGACTCATGTAGAGTATAGGCTAGCTTTCCATTATTCTTCGCCACTGTTTCTTCGTTGTATGCCTGGACTTCAACATCGTTTAGATACAGCTTTGCACTTCCAAGTTTGATATTGTCTGTTAGATCAATACCAAGATTTAACTCTGAACCATTGTAGAGTTTTCCTGTTTCAATGCCTGTAATTACTGCATTTGGATTTGTCTTATCAATTACAAACTTAACGTTTACCTTTTTAATCTGGTTTGTCTGTTTATTACCTGCTTCATCTTCTGAAGATATGATAATTTCATACGTACCTTCTTTTTCGAATAGTGAAGATGGTAGTCTATATTCATATTTGTTCCAAGTTTGTTCTTCAAGCTTGTTAAACTTGTATGCATTTGCCTGCAACGTTGTTGTCTTGCCATCGCTGAGGATTGACACTTCTTGTTTAACAATGTTGTTAGGATTGATCTCGTAAAGAACGATTTCGTCTCCCTTTTGGTGATACGCCTTATTCACAAACTTTTCAGTGGAATCTGATAACTTGTATGTTGATCCGAATCTATTAACAGAGAAAGTGATCGACTTGGTTAATGTGTTACCAGCCATGTCTGTAGTTGTGGCTGTTAGTGTGTAAACATCATCATTATCCTCTGTATGTTCGAAGTCTGGAAGTGTTACCTGCATACCATTTGCGGATGATACTACGGATCCACTTACCGTCTTTTCTTCATGCTTCTGTCCCTTTAGTGTTAGCACCGTTTTTTCACTGCTGAAATTTGTATCACTAAATGTTACGACAGGCTGCACGATATTTCTGTTTGCTGAATTCTCTTCAACACCAGAGAATGTGATTGTTGGTGTTGTCTTATCAATCGTAAACTGTTCCTTACTAAATGTAGGAGCGGAATTTCCTGCTAAGTCAACAGCATTTAATGTGAAGCTATAATCTCCATCTGTATCAAATGTTAGTGTTGCAGTATGTACATCACCATTATGGCTCCAGCCACTTAATACTGGTGAAGCAATACCTTGTCCATTTAGCGTTGCGATAACAGCTGCAGTTGCAGATGCTTCATTGAAATTCTTTTCTGTGATTGTAATCGTAGCAGTTTGAGTTGAATTGAAATATCTTCCTTCACTCATTGCAACCGAAATAGATGGCTTTGTTTGATCGATTGTGAATCTATCAACGTGACCATATTCTGAATGATTTCCAGCCTTATCGTCTACAGAGAAATCTAATGTTGCTTCTGTATCGTTTGCAAATGTTACGGTTGCGATATTAACATTTTCATCTGAATCCACAGAGCCAACTTGCCAATTACTAATAGAGGTGTATCCAACAGCCTTAATATTAGCTAGTGATGGATCGAAGTTTCTTTCGTAGACCTTGATTGTTGCTGTACGAGGAGCATTATAATACTTGCCGTTTTGCACATTTTGGTTATCATAAGAAATTTCAATTCTTGGTGCCGTTGTATCAATCTTGTATACAAAATCCTTTTCAACTTTATTCCCAGCGTAATCTTCACCAGTGATATGAAGAACAACGTTATTGCTGTTATTCTTGCTGGCATCGATCTTAATATCTCCAGCAATGCTTCTGATTTTGGCTGCTTCATTTGCAAATTCGCCAGATTGAGTAATCTCACCATTGTTTGATACAGTGTATGACAACTTCTTCATACCTGCAAATACACCGATTCCACCATTATCTGGATCAGAAATAGAAACATTTACATCAATATCGGAATTGTATACTTCTTTTTGTTCCTGCTTCACTGTAACGATAGGTTCGTTAGGGTTTGCTTTATCAACAACAAATCCGCCATTAGAAGAAATGTATGTAATATTTCCTGCTTTATCAGTAATCTTTTGATAAACAACGGCATTTTTATCTGCAGAAATCACAACATCTTCTGTTACTTGGCTCCAATTCATCTTAGAGAAATCTGTGGATGCACTGAATGTTTGAGATGCATCAGAAGGGGCATCAACAATTGCATATTCAATCGATTTTACACCAGAAATATCATCTGCCGCATTTAATACGAAGTGTAGGTCATTCATGTGGAATAAATTAAAGATAAACTTCTTTATACCACTTTGTTTCTCGATATCCTCTACAGCTTGATAATAATCTTTTTCTTCATTTCCCTGCTTTACTTTAATCTTTCCAGTAGGAGCCGTATTATCAATTGTGAAATAATATTTTCCAAGTTCAACCTGGTTTCCAGCTTCATCTTGATAAGTCGCCTTAATTGCATAATTACCATTAGAAGTAAACTTGCCGATATTTAATTTATGGATTGTATCATCTGTAACCCAAGAGCCCTGAACTGGTTGTGTATAGTTGATTGTTTCTCCAGATGAATTTGTTACAGATACTTCAATATTAACTCTACTGGAATCGAATCGATCCTTAGCTTTTTCTGTCCAACCTAAATCGCCACCGAAAAAATCGCCACCGAAATCGCCATCGAAGTCTTCTACAGAAATTTCTGCATTCACGCTATTAACTGTGTAATATGGGCTTTCTTTGTCTTCTGATAGTTCAATTGCCTCGTTATTATTACCTGTTAGTTTCATTGTGGCTTTCGGTTTGTTTGTATCAATAACGAAGTCCGTCTTAGCACGAGTTCCTTCTGTGTATTGAACGCCATCTGGATTTGTAGCTCCAGTTCCTGTTAAGAAAGATGAATCCCAAATATATTTCTCTTTGTTAAACTCCATAAATCCATGATCCACACCTAGTTCGAATTGATATGTATTGGTTCTTTCATTTGTATATGTTTCTTCATTTCGATCTGCTTGCGAATCAACTCGATCTTGTTTTAATCTAATACCGTCAACTCTACCATTTCTAATATCTTCAAGACTAAACATTTGGACCGCTCCAGTTGGAGAATCTTGGAAGAGCAATGCAACATCATTTTCTTTAAAATTTCTTCCTCTATAAGTAATATTCATTACTCGCTTTTGATTGAAGAATTTTCCATTTACTGGTTCATTTTGAAGATATGTGATCGTCATTTCTCGATCCAGTTTATCAACGATAACGTTCTTATATTCTTCTGTTTGAATCACATTTCCAGCTCTATCAAAAGCTTCAACCTGAATCGAAACATTATTGCTATCAACACTAATATTTCCTTCGATATTGATTACTTTATTAGATTTTTTACCAAGCGAAATATTTTCTTTTGTTACTGTCTCTTCATCATTTGAATAGAGTTCATCCTTTGTTAATGTAAAAGAATTTGTTCTAGGCTTTTCTGATGTGAGTTTTACGCCATTATCCTTAACGGTAACAACGATGTGATCAATACCAGAGTTTGCATATTTTGGTCCATCTTTGATTGAGATGGTATATGTTTTGTCCCATTCCAGTCCAGCTGTAATGAGATTTACAACTGGCGGGGTTGTATCCACCACAATACCATTAGATGTTGTAATGACTTCGTTACCAACATTATCAATCGCCTTGACAAGTACGATATATGTGCCTTCTCTTTCACCACTTATTTCAATGTTTCCATTTGAAGGAAGAGTTTGCCAGCCTGATGCTTTTGCTTCTCTAACAATATCAGCTTCCTGGCTATCTTTAGAAGGTGCAACAATAACTTTATATTCAACATTTTTAACGCCGCTATCTGCATCGCTTACGCCAACATGTAGTCTGTAGCCACCTTTGCCTACAAACTTATTGAATTCTAGTACACCACTATTTGATATCTTATTACCTTTGACATCCGTAAAACTTCCGTTATCAAAATTAACTGTAGGTAATGTCGCATCGACTTTTAATAATCCATCTGGAATTGTTGTATCAGCCGATCTTGTTGCAGGGCTACTTGTATTTCCTAGATAGAACTGGTTTGTAATATCACCTGTCGTTTGGTCATTAGCAATAGATAATTTATTTGAATACGTTCCATCTGCCTGTTTTACATTAACACTATCAAACAAGCCTTCGCTATCATTTGCTTCAAATTCTACTTCAGCCCCTGGACGAACGTATGTTGTATTACCAGACTTATAAATGCTTGAATTGTCACTATCTTTTACCTTGATCTTGCTTTGAATCTTTTGGTCGCTCATCGTGCTTGCTGTCACATTGATATCGGCAGATGAATCATCTAAGATTAAGTTCCAATTTCCTACAGAACTCCGTTTTAAAGATAACGTAATTGCATTTGCATTATTTCCAACATAATACCTTCCGCCTGCAAATGTGGCTTCTAAATAATTTTCTACACCATTCTTCTTTAAGAAATCTTTAATATCTTCATCAATATTTAGATTGTCCAATAAATTAGTTGGGAAGCGACCAGCTGATAAAGCCTGCCATTCAGCAGAACCATATTCAACTGTAATATCTTTTATAGATAAATGAGCGTCTTTCTTAGCGATAGTAACGTCTGGACCGCTTGTAAAAGATTCCGTAAAAGAATATTTGTCAGAACCTGTAATATTGACGTCGGACAGTGTTGTGTGATGGTTTCCAACTTCTTTTCCATCGAGAGTTGCAGTCGCTGTTACATCAATACGATCAGAGCCCACAATTCCCTTTTCTGCCTTAACATGCCCTGTTAAAGAGATCTGGTTGTTAGCATCATAAACCTTTTGTGTGTTATCCCATTCAATATCTTCACTTGAAATGGTTCCGATATTTTTCTTATTCACATTAACCTTCACCATTGTTTCAGATGCGTTATAGCGATAAGAATCCTCTGTCTTAACACTAATTACAGTTTCTCCAACACCATTTACCACGATATCATTTCCGTTAATAGAAACGCCGTTTCCAGATACTACAGTATAAGTGATAGAACCTGTGTAATCAGTAGGGATATCTACAAGTGTATTCTTTGCGAATTTTTCATCTCCATACACCTTTTCTTGGTCATGTTTAACAACTGGTATATCAACCTTTTGATATCGAGCTAGTGTCTTAGTTGTGTCCACATTTGTTAAAACAAACTCGCCTTCTGCTTCTGGAGAATCTGAAGTATTCAGTCTGTATTTGATAATCTTATTCATTTCCTGTCCAGAAAAATCGAATGAACCATCAGCATAAGGGATTGACAGTGCATTCCCTGCCTTGTCTGTAAACTGGATATCACTTGAAGAAATAATATTTCCAGTATTAAATCTAAATGATATCTTTTTACCAACTTCTGTAGACGATACAAAGTTTTCGCTAATTACATTTGGGAATTTAAACTGACCCTCAATTGTCTTTGAATTTGCGTTTGTAAGACGATAATAGAATACATCTTCGCTATCGTGAGGACTTGTGATATTGATATAGTCTTTGCCATCTTCATTAGATAATGTAAAAGCGACAGGAATTGTACGTCCTGCATCTTTAAATAATTGTATGTCAGCTGTTGTTAAATGGATTCCCGTTGCTCCACTTGTGATGCTTAACTGCGTCTTATCATTTGTTCTACTTTCCGCACTAACGAGTAGTACGCCTGGATTTGTAGTTGATACGACAGTTAATCCAGCAAGTGCTGCAGCAACGATGCGTTTAGTTTGAGCCATTAGATATGCCCTCCTTTTTCTATACATGATATATTATGCTATTTTTATACGAAAAAAGAAGGTTTTTTACCTTCTTTTTAGTTTGTGTTATAAAATTCTTCATCATCGACAACAAATTGGCGTGTCTTCTTTAATGTTTCTTGTTTTTCTTTATTCTCTTTTGTCTTGAAGGAATCAGCAACATTGTTATTACCAAGGAATCCAGTTTCATCCTCATCTTCAACTGCCAGTGCCGTTGTTTCTTCGTTTAATTCTCCCGTTGGTTCCTCAGCGTTTAATAATGTTGTTTCTTCTTTGCCTGTTTCCAGCATTTTTGTTTCGTCAGCTCCACTATTAAGAAGTGATGTTTCTTCTGCACCAGATTTGGCAGTGTTTTCTTGTGTCTTGATTGTCTTCTTAATCTCTTCTACACGCTTTTTCAGCTCATCTGAAGGTGGTCCTACTGTGGAGCTGTTTCTAATCGATTGTCTTGTTTTTTCTACCTTTTCTTCTTTAGCTGCACGCTTTTTGTAATTTTTATCACGTTGGCTCAACAAGAATTTATATTCCCATGGCTTTTTCATAATACCAATAACTACGAATACGATAAATAGAATAATTCCAATCATCATCAAGACAAGAGATATGATTTTTAATGTGTTAATTGTTTCTAACATACTTATTGCTGCTCCTTTTGGTTGCTACGATCAAAGTATACTGTACTCAGGTTTTTTCTTGTAGCTTCAATGTTTGACATAATCTCTGAGAGCATCTCTTCTTCATCTTCTTTTAATTTTTCTGATTTCAGTTCTTTCGCTTTATCTGAGATTGTATCAAGTTGTTGTTCTATATCTTTTGCATCAATTCCTGCGTTATAGAAGTTTAATCCATTCACGTTTAGTTGAAATGTTAATTCTCTATACACGACTAACGCAGTTTTTACGTTGTCTTTTTTGGCAATGTCTCCTGTTGAAACTTCTATTAGTTGCTTATAAAAGTCTTTGTAATCGACGTCTACGTCTCCTGCTTTATTGATATTCCCTGATTGTATATAGTAATCGGCTATCTGATAAAATTTCTTTGCTCTCTCTTTTTCTTTTTCCTCTATCGTTGTACTATCTTTTGCAATTTCAAACCAAGGTTTACTGAGCTGTTTATTTCCATCGTTTTCGTAATAATAAAAATATGCTAGCCCCATCTTATATGCGAAGTTTTCGTATCCGCTTTGATTTGTTTCTTTGAATATATCTTGTATTGTTTTGCTTCCTTGTTTATAGCCGACAACACTTGTCAGCCTGGACGCTTCCTCTTGCGTGAAGTTGCCATCTTTTAGAAATACATCTTCCAGAAGTTCTTCGTATGCAACCTCGTTACTTGGGTTTAATTTAATTGCAGATATGTAATCTTCGATCTGTTCATCCTGGTTTACTGCAATTCTAGCGGATCTTAATTCTTCATCGTATGTGTTTGATAATAGCGAATTTGCATATATTCTAACTCCAACAGAAAGAGATGATAAAATTGTCGCAACACATCCTAGTGTTACCCACTTTCGATATGCTGCTGATTTTTGCTTTATTGTTTCAACCTCTAGCTCTTGATAGTGTTCTAGTGCAAACTCTAAATCGTCTACTGTCTGATAACGCTCATTTGGATCTGGTGCAACACATTTTAAAATAATTGACTCTAAACCAGATGATAATGTTCTATCAACTTGTCTAATTGGTAAGAATTTGAATGGTGGCTTCGATGGGTTCTTTCCTGTTACTAAGTGATACATCGTGGCTCCAAGATTATATATGTCTGTTCTAGGATCCGTTTGTTGATGGTTGTCCTGGAATTGCTCTGGGGCAGCGTAGCCTTTGGTTCCAAGGTGAATTGTATCTTCACTCGATTGGTGCTTGTATTCTCTTGCTGTACCAAAGTCGATCACCATGATATTCCCATCTGGTTTTAGCATAACGTTTCCTGGCTTCATATCTCGGTAAATAATTGGTGGATTTAAGCTATGCAAATACTTAAATACAGAGCAAATTTGCAGAGCCCAATCTACAACATCGGCTTGCGGTTGTCTACCTTGTTCTTTTAGAATATCACTCAATGTTCTTCCTTCAATATAGTCCATTACGATTAAGAACGTATCATCTTCATTGAAGATATCTACAATACTAGGTAAGTGTGGATGCTTTAAGTGTCTTAAAATACCAGCTTCTGTAACCAGATTTTGCTTAATGATTTGATCACTTGTTGATGGTGAAGATTTTTTGACTTCTTTGATCGCCCATTGCTTGTTTACGGCTTCGTTAAGGGCTAGCCAAACTGTACTCATGCCGCCCTTTCCTGTTTGGGCAATGATTCTATATTTACCGTCGACTAAATCACCTATTCTAAGTCCCATTGGTCATCCTCCAGTTTAATTCCTAATACCGTGATATTATCCTTCTCTTGTCTTTCCTTTGACATCTCTACAATCTTTTCTAATTGCTTCTTTAGTGAATCATCGGAAAACACTCTATTTGAAGATAACATTTCAGCCATTTCATCCTCTTTTACAACATGGACAAATCCATCACTACAAACTAGAAACAGTGTTTCTGGGTTATAACTGCCCATATAGAATTGAGGGGATGGTAATTCTGATCCAGCTCCACAACACTGCATTAAAACACTTCTATCCTTGTGATGCAAAGCCTCTTCCTTTGTAATTGCATTTGTATCAATTAGATACTGGACCAAACTATGATCGTGTGTGATCTGTTTAACCCTGTCAGAGCCCTGTTCCAGCATGTACGCACGGGAATCTCCTACATTAAATGCGATATAAGTCTTTTGCATGATAAATAATCCAACAATCGTTGTTCCGCCAGCCTCTTCTTTTAATTCCTCTTTAATTTTTTCATGCAATTTTTCTGTTGTTTTTGTTACTGAATTTTTAAAGGAGTCAAATGTCAATCCTTTTTCAAATAAATCGCCAACTTCATTCACAAACCAATTTCTAAATTCTTGAATCGCTATACTAGATGCTAGTTCCCCTTTAGACATTCCACCCATCCCATCTGCTACCATTGCAAATGCGATTTCTTCTCCATCTAGTTTTGCTGTTTTTAATAGAAGGGCATCTTGGTTTGTTGCCTTCTTGATGCCCTTATCTGTACAATATGCCTTTATCATTATCGTTTACCACCAATATAAAATTTAAACTTAACATTTGAAAGCTGGATTATCATTCCATCTTCAAGTTTTACAGGTGAATAATCTGGAATTGTTCTTCCATTTACATAAGTAAAATTCTTTGAGTTTAGGTCCTCGATATACAAATCGTTATCAATTATGCTAAACATTACATGATTTCTACTGATCGTGCTGTTATCAGAAATGCAATAATCTACCTTTGCACGTTCCTTACCAATGATAAACTTATCTTTTGTAATATTGATCTGTTCACCAGTGTCCAGGCGAATTAGATAAGCGTCAATCTTGATTGGTTTAGCAACTAATAGTGTTGTTCCTTCTGAACCTTCATCTAGGATTGTTGCCCCATCATTTTCGTCAGCATATTTCAAGTCTGAACGGCTTTCCCTTGTTGATCTTAAACTTCTAGGAGCTGATTGCACCGTAATATCCATATCATCAAAGTCAACACGTTTTCCAGTATTCTTGTTAACTAGATGTGGGTCATCATCGAAATCTCCTAACTGTTGAGAAAAATCATCCTCGTCAAGTTCTTCATTCTCTTTCAAGATTTCTTCTTCCATCTTTTTTCTCTTCGCATTCTTTGCGTTTACGATTGCTGCAATTACAGCTAACGCAACACCTGCTCCAAGTAAGTATGGAATAAATGGGAACTTTTCTAGTAAGCCCTTCTTTTCTAATGCATCTTGAGCGTCCGTGATCGCCTTCGTTGATTCGTCGATTGTCTTTTGTGTGCGATCAGGATCCTCTAACATATCTTTACCACTGCTGATAGCATCCTTGAGGGCATTTGCAGAATCTTTTGTATATTCGTCAATATCCACTTTTTCTGCTGCCGAAATTGCTGCTTCTAAATCTTTTGTATCTAAAGAGGCAAGCTCTTCTTTTCTTCTCTTTTCATCAAGACGAGCTTTATCTTCCTTCTCTTTTTCTGTATTAGTCTGTCCTTCAGTCTTATATGTAACGCCATTTTCTGTTAGTACGTCTTGAATACGTTCATTTGGAATGAAATATGCGTTATTATCTACAGAAGAAGATACGATACCAACAATACTATATTTACCATTAACAATCGGTGTTCCAGTTTGTAATGTTGTATTGCCTGCAAAGATGTATTCTTCGCTAGTTTGTGATTTTGACGTTACAGTTCCGTTTAAGGCTATAACATTTCCCTTTTCAATAAACAGTGCTTTTGCAGCAGCGTTTGTTTCTAATCCAGAATTAGTATCAGTAAAACTGAGGTATTTCTGTTGCTTTGTGACTAATCCGATCACACCAATACCTTGCTTAAAATTAGTTGTGCTAGTTTCTACGTTCTTGCCGTTTACGTCTAACACCTTAATCTTAATATGTTTAACCGTTTCTCTTTCATCTTTTAATGAAATGCCTAGCTTTTCGTAAGCATCTCCTTTTTGCTCTAATATCTTTTTATATAACAAACTTGAAGTTGTTGTATCTGTTAATGTTTCTGTTGTGACCATGTCTGATTCAGAAACCATAGCACCACTACCAGATGCCCAAACGTCAAAGGATCCATCAGAGAACTCATATCCAATCTGCACACTCAATATCGCACGTTCTGGTATAGCTTCAATCGTATCTGCAGTATTTCCATTAGGCTCTTCAGCTTTTGTAATCATTGGAGTTGTGATCAAACATGTAATGGCTGCTAGTGTTAATAGTCTTTTCTTAATATTAAACATCTTTCTTATTTTCTCGCTTTCTTTCTAATCATTTATATTATGCTAGTTTTCTACGATACCAGCGTTAAATTCATTACTTCCTTAACTTCTGGTGGGGCTAAAAAGAAAAGCTTCATAATGTCGCCGTTAAACATAGACTTTAAAAGATCACAATTTCTTTCGACTTTATCGCAACGGATTCGCTTGAGTTGCAGGATCTCTCCATTGTAATTAAACTGATATTCGTCAAAAATCTTCTTATACTTCACCGTAACGAGTAAACTTATATAAGTTTACAAGATTGATTATAGAGATATATAAATCATTGATTTATACTAGAATTATTTCAAATTCTATACGGTATCTCTTTTTAAACAACAATAATATCATTCGTTTCGACTATTGCCACGCAACAACAATATTATTGCTATTTTTTGTTTTAAATCTCCCATATAGTGATGTATGTTCTATATCTAGTTAGAACATCCATTTGCACAGGAATTTTATAATATCTATATTTTATACAACATCCTTAATATTCATTCCTCTTCTTGCGATAACAAATGCTGCTCCTGTATGAACATTAAGTTTCATTTTATCGCAAAACTTATTTTTAGCGATCCAGCTAGTCCAAGCTGGATTTACTTTAATCAATCCCACATTTCTTTTATTACATATTTGTTCAGCTCTATCTAAAAACATTTTATAAGCTAAGCTATGAAGCGTTTTGTTATACTTCTTTCCTTTTTTAGACTCACCTTTTATACTCTTGGATTTTGTCTTTAAGAAGTTTAGATCTTCTACTACAATATCTTTTCCAGTATGCATTGCTAATTCCGTCAGTTTATTTATTATTAACAACAAATCGTTTTTAGTTTTATTTCCACTTCCAAATCTATATGTCATTTTATCTACACTAACCAAATGACCATATTTGTTTGTCTGAGAGATGGCTACAAAACCTTTGTTAAAATCAATTCCAATTACTCCTTGAGTATTCTTTGTTAAACTCAAATTGCAATTGTTAATTTCAAACATACATTGCAAATAATATTTGTTATTTCTTTGTATGATTTGGTATGTTAGTGGAGAATTTTTAGATTGTAGTATTTCTTTCAACAATTTTTTATGATTATTGAAGAAACACTTTCCATAAACATAACGTTCTTCTCCATTTGTGTTTTTGTATTTAAAATCCTTTCTGATTTTAATAATAAACTGATTTATTTTAGGTACATACTTTAATTGAAAAGTGCTGTTGCAGCCTGTTTCTTCTTTACTGCCTACAAAAACCATCTGGCTGTCTCTTTTATTTAGGAATTCTTCTAAATCTTGTTTGAGCAACTTTTTTGTTCCGAATGTTATTTTAAACTTATTGGTTTCGAGCTGATAATTTAAAGATTTAATCTGATTGACTAGCTTATCTTTTCTTATTTTTAAGAAAGCGACTTTAGTCTTGATATCTCTATATTTTGCCAGATCTTTTATATTGTTTTCTCTAGCCTTTAATTTTAAATCTAATAACATTGGAATCAACTTTTCAAGTTTTTTAGATATTTTTTCTAGCTTATATTGCTTTTGCTTGACTTCTGTTTTCTTTGACTCTCTTATGGAGCTAATTTTTCCCTGAACTATTTTTATAATAGAACTAGCAGTTCTTTTGCTAATACTACATTT
>ERZ773263.15-NODE-15-length-168383-cov-64.910365_pt1 | contig 168383 bp, 116 predicted proteins | sample MGYA00511076_ERZ773263 | MGnify/ENA primary metagenome ERZ773263 (study PRJEB29015, sample SAMEA2738155) | human oral metagenome | biome: human oral; feature: human-associated habitat; material: saliva | place: China | collected 2195 ... | reverse complement strand
GCGCCTGGCCGCCGCCGAGCGTGCCGTGAGCGAGGCGGAGTCCGCCTACCGCGCCGCCCGTACCCGCGAGGACGAGTACCTGGCCGGCACGGGGGAGCAGGCCCCCGCCGCCACGGTGGAGCGCCGTGCCCGCCGATTGCTCGAGGTGCTCTCCGCCGAGGTGACCGAGCGCGAGGGGCAGCTGCGCGAGCTGAGCGCTGAGCTGGAGAAGACCCGCGAGAGCGCCCTCGCCGCCGATGAGGAGGTGCACGACCTGCAGTCGAGCCACGCCGCGGCCCTGACCCTGCTGGCCCGCACCCAGACCGAAGCGGCCCGCGTGCAGGAGCGCCTGCAGGCCCTGGCCGAGCGGGTGCGCCTGCAGACGGGCGTGAGCCTGGAACAGCTGGGGGAGGACTACTCCGAGCAGCTGCCCGTGGACGTCTCCGAAAATATCGAAAGCTTCGCGGGGGTGCCCGAAAATGCCGCGGAAAAGGGCGCGACCGAAAATACCGAAAGCGCCGCAAAGAATGTAGAAAATGCCGACGGCGCGGAAAACCCTGAGGACGAGCCCTCTGAACATATGGTCCCCACCTCCGTCGTGCGTGCCCGACTGGAGGCGACCCGCGCCGAGCTCACCGCCCTGGGCGCCATCAACCCGCTGGCCCTGGAGGAGTACGAGGCCCTCTCCGAGCGCCACGCCTACCTGAACCAGCAGATTGACGACCTGAAGGCGACCCGCCGCGACCTCAACACGGTCATGGACGAGGTGAGCTCCCACATCGCCGAGGTCTTCACCGCCGCACTGGAGGACATCAACACCCACTACCGCCGCATCTTCGCGACGCTCTTCCCCGGCGGCGAGGGCCACCTGGAGCTCGACGACCCCGCCGACCCGCTGAACGCCGGCGTGGAGATTCACGCTCGCCCGGCCGGCAAGAAGGTCAAGCGACTCTCCCTGCTTTCGGGCGGCGAGCGCTCGCTGGCCTCGCTGGCCCTGCTGATTGCGATTTATATGTCGCGTCCCTCGCCCTTCTACGCCCTCGACGAGGTGGAGGCCGCCCTGGACGACCGCAACCTCTCGCGCCTGCTGCAGGTGCTGGGCGAGCTGGGGGAGCGCTCCCAGCTGATTGTTGTGACGCACCAGAAGCGCACGATGCAGATGGCGCAGACCCTGTACGGGGTGTCGATGCGCGAGGGTGTCTCCGCCGTGCTGTCTCAGGATATGGAAGAGCTGCGCGAATTGCTCTAGGTTTCCTTCGGAATGGACCCGCTTGGGGCTTTATCACGCCCCTCGGCGACATTCGGGCAGGCGCGCCCGGGGTACTATTGAAAATTATGGGTGAACACCCGCCGGCACGCTTTCTTTAAGCATTTCGGATTTTCCCCGCGCATTTCTTAAAACGGCGCGGGAAAACCCGTACACGCCGGCCGGGCTCGCCCCGTTCAGGCCCGATGCGCCGCCCCCGCACCCGCGGACCCGCGAGATTCGCGCATCCGGCATCAACCATCCAGGGAAGGAATAGTGATGAGCGAAAACCTGGCAGATGCTTTCCTCAACGGTAAGTCGTTGAAGAACGCCCCCGGCCCCTACTTTGGTGAGTACGGCGGGCGGTGGATGCCCGAGTCGCTGATTGCCGCCATGGATGAGCTGGAAACCACCTTTAACGAGGCGAAGAACGACCCCGAATTCCTGGCCGAGTTCAAGCGCCTCTCCGCCGAGTACTCGAACCGTCCGTCGCTGCTGACCGAGGTTCCGAAGTTCTCGGAGCACGCCGGTGCCCGCGTCTTCCTCAAGCGTGAGGACCTGAACCACACCGGTAGCCACAAGATCAACAACGTGCTGGGCCAGGCTCTGCTGGCCAAGCGCATGGGTAAGACCCGCCTGATTGCCGAGACCGGTGCCGGCCAGCACGGCGTGGCCACCGCGACCGCCGCGGCCCTGTTCGGCATGGAGTGCGTGGTGTACATGGGTGAGGAAGACACCGAGCGTCAGGCCCTGAACGTTGCCCGCATGCAGCTGCTGGGCGCGAAGGTGATTGCGGTGCAGAACGGCTCCCGCACCCTCAAGGACGCCATTAACGAGGCGCTGCGCGATTGGGTTGCGAACGTCGAGAACACCCACTACCTGCTGGGTACCGCCGCCGGTGCGCACCCGTTCCCGGCGATGGTGCGTTTCTTCCACGACGCCATCGGCACGGAGGCGCGCGAGCAGATTCAGCAGCTAACCGGCCGTCTGCCCGACGGCCTGGCCGCCTGCGTGGGTGGCGGTTCGAACGCGATTGGCCTGTTCCACGCGTTCCTGGACGACCCCTCGGTCGAGATTTACGGCTTTGAGGCCGGCGGCGACGGCGTGGAGACCGGCCGTCACGCGGCGACCATCACCCTGGGCCGCCCGGGCATGCTGCACGGCGCTATGACCTACCTGATGCAGGACGAGGACGGCCAGACCATCGAGTCCCACTCGATTTCGGCGGGTCTGGACTACCCGGGTGTGGGCCCGGAGCACTCGTACCTCTCCGATATTGGTCGCGTGACCTACGAGCCGGTGACCGATACCGAGGCCATGGATGCGCTGAGCCTGCTCTGCCGCACCGAGGGCATCATCCCGGCGATTGAGTCTTCGCACGCCCTGGCCGGCGCGCTGCGCGTGTGCCAGCGCTGGGCCGCCGAGGACCCGGAGGCCGCCCGCGAGAAGACCATGATTGTGTGCCTGTCGGGCCGCGGCGATAAGGACATGGAGACCGCTCAGAAGTGGTTCGGCCTGGGTAAGGCCATCCCGTCCTCGACCCTGATGACCGGCAACAAGGAGGCCGCCGCCTCCGCTGAAAAGAACGCCCAGACCGAGAGCGAGGCTAAGTAATGAGCTACCAGGACTTCATTCCCCACGCCACCCCCTACGAGGTGGTGGACGGTACCTTCCCTCCCGCTAACTCCGATTCGCCCCTGGCCGCTCGTCTCGCGCAGTGCGAGGCCGAGGGTCGTGCGGCCCTGATTGGCTACCTGCCGGTGGGTTTCCCCACCCTGGATGAGTCCATTGACGCGGCGATTGCCCTGGGCAACAATGGCGCCGACATCATCGAGCTGGGCGTTCCCTACTCCGACCCTGTGATGGACGGTCCGGTGATTCAGCAGGCGACCGGCCAGGCCCTGGAGAACGGCTTCAAGCTTTCCCAGCTCTTTGAGGCGGTCCGCCGCATTACCGAGGCCACCGACGCGGTGGTCGTGGTGATGACTTACTGGAACCCGGTTCTGGCGTACGGCGTGAAGAATTTTGCGCGTGACCTGGCGGCTGCCGGTGGTGCGGGCATGATTACCCCCGACCTGGTGCCCGATGAGGCATCGGCCTGGTTCGCCGCTTCCGCCGAGTACGGTCTGGACCGTATTTTCCTGGCCGCGCTGTCCTCCTCGCCGGAGCGTCTGGCAACCGTGGCGAAGGCCTCGAGCGGCTTCGTGTACGCGGTGTCGGTCATGGGCGTGACCGGTGCCCGCGCCTCCGTGTCTGAGGCGGCCCGCGCCCTGGTGGCGGATATCAAGGCCGCCGGCGCCAAGCGCGCGTGTGTGGGCCTGGGCGTTTCGACCCGCGCTCACGTGGAGGAGATTGGCGCCTACGCGGACGGCGTGATCGTCGGTACCGCGCTGGTGAAGGCCCTGGCCTCCGGCGGCGTGGATGCGGTAGCCCGCCTGACCCGCGAGCTGGCGGGGCGTGAGGCTTAATGTCGGCCCTGCTTTCGGCGGTGGCCCTGCCGGCGCTGTCGATTCCTTCCCCGAGCGTCTCGTACCTGCAGCTGGGCCCGTTTCGTGTGCATTTCTACGCTCTGTGCATCCTGACCGGTATGGCGGTGTGCCTGTGGCTGGGCGCCCGCCGCTGGAAGGCGATGGGCGGCACGGGCGAACGCGTCTTTGACGTGGCGATGTGGGCCATCCCGGCCGGCATCGTGGGTGCCCGTGCCTACCATGTGCTGATTACTGACCCGGGTAGCTATTTCGGTCCGAATGTTGCTGATCCGTGGGCCTTTCTGAAGATTTGGGAGGGCGGCATCGGCATTATGGGTGCCGTGTCGGTTGGCGCGCTGGGTGCCTGGTATGGTTGCCGCCGTTACGGGATTAATTTCCCGGCTTTTGCGGATGCGGTGGCCCCCGGCATCCTGCTGGCCCAGGCCTTTGGCCGCTGGGGCAACTGGTTCAACCAGGAGCTGTTCGGCAAGCCGACGACCCTGCCGTGGGGTCTGGAGATTAGCACCTCGAGCGGTAATTTCCCCTCACAGTATCCGGCCGGCACGCTGTTCCACCCGACGTTCCTGTACGAGTCGCTGTGGAACCTGTTGGGCGTGGCCCTGCTGCTGTGGCTGGGCCGTAAGGGCGTGCTGAAGCTGGGTCAGACCCTGTGGCTGTACGTGTTCTACTACGGCGTGGGTCGCCTCTTTATCGAGATGTTCCTGCGCATCGATACCTCGGAGATGCTCTGGGGCGTTCGTATTCACGTGTGGACGGCCCTGCTTCTGGTTCTGCTGGGTGCCGCGGGCTTTGTGGTGGCCGGTCGTCGCGCGGCGGCTAAGGCTGCCGCGGGCGTTGAGCCCGGCCCCGTGGAGGTCGACCCGAAGCGTTCGGGGAAGAAGGCCGATGAGGTCGAGGACTCCGCGAACGCTGAGGACTCGGACGACTCCGACGAGAAGTCGGAGGGCGCCGAAAAGACCGAAAAGGCCGGGAAGCCGGAGGACACCGCGTCCAGCTGATACTCTCGGTAACCGATAATTCATGCTGAAAACCGCCGGATGGGGGAGCACCCCGTCCGGCGGTTTTCTGTCTTTCAGTTCCCGTGCCTGACCCCGTTTTTGGGCCCCGTGCCGGCGTTCTGCTCTCGTGGAGTTCCCAACTTTGCTTCCACGCCGCAGAGAGTTTTCGGCGACTTGTGAAAACAGGGGCCTGAGAAGGCATAATAGAGGAACCACGGTAATACGTGCTCGCGTGGGGGCATAGCCTCTGGGAATCGGCCCCTTCCGCGCGGCACGCACCGCGCTCAGAATTATTCACTCAACTACAGGACACATATCGTGAGCTCTTCTTCCGGCGATTCTTCACGCCCAATTTCTCCCTCCTCCCGTTCGGGCCTGACCCGTCGTCGTCTCGTGGCCGGTGCGGCCTGGGCTGCCCCCGCCGTCGCGGCTTCGACCCTGGTTCCCGCATTCGCCGCCTCCCCCGAGGAAGGCGAATGTACCGGCCCCTACGAGGATTCCACCCTGATTACCGCCGGTGACGGCGTGAAGAAGGTTGCCGTTCTGACCGTGCCCGCGGGTGCCCGACGCATGCGTTTCACCGTGATTGGCGGCGCCGGCGGCACGAACTACGCCGTTGCGGACGCCGGTTCGGGCGCCCTTGTAGAGGGATCCATGCCGGTGCGCGGCGGCCAGGTGATTACCCTGACGGCCGGTTCGGGCGGCATCGGTAACGGTGAGCTGACCCCGGCCGAGGGCGGTGACGGCTACGGCGTGGGCGGCTCCTCGAAGGCTTCTTCCCCGGTCCCTGCGGATGTGGTCGCCGCGATTGAGGGCCTGACCGGCCGCACCGGTGGTGTGATGGGCCATGGCGGCATGAACGCCGTGCTTTATTCCTCCTCGGGCGGCGGTTCTTCCGCGATTGAGGTGGACGGCGTGCCGATGATTATCGCCGGCGGTGGCGGCGGCGCGGGAACTCTGGCCACGTACGCGACGGATCTGCCGAGCCCCGCGAAGCCGGGTGCGCTGCAGGCGACGGCTTACTACTCCCTGGATAGCTCCGGTGGCCGCCACCAGTTCAGCACCGGCGGAGGCGCCGGTTCCAGCGACGGCGACGGTTCCCCGGGCTTCGTGGGTTTCACCTCGTACACGGCGCAGTCGGTGCCTCTGCTGAAGGTGAACCCCGGTTCGGGCGCTATGAACGGCATGGGCGGTGGCGGCGGTGAGAAGCTGGACCCGCCGACCTCCGATGGTTCCGTGATCGGCTTCTCGAGTACCTCCACGCAGAAGCTGGTGAGCAGCGCGGCGGCGGGCGAGACCGGCCCGAGCGGTTTCCGCGCGAAGGGCGCGGACGGCGTGGTCAGCTATTCGTACCAGTGGGACCAGACCCCCGCGGGCACCGACGCGTCCCCCTCGAATGCGGGCGCGATGTTTAACGGCTACCAGTCGGTGGTATCCGGAGGCGGCGGTGCCGGGTACGGCGGCGGTGGCTCGGGTGCGGCGCTGAGCGTTTCGGCCCGCGTGGTCTCGCAAAAGTGGAATAACGATCCGGCTCGTTCCCGCTACGCGGTGGGTACGGTGCAGTTGGCTGGCGGCGGCGCCGGTGGCGGAACCTACATGGATACGACCACGTACGTGAGTGATCTGGGCTGGGCCATGAACGCCCCGAGCGCCTCGGGTGAGCGTGGTGCCGGTTCGGTCGAGGTTGCTTTCTGCTTCTAAGATGCCGCTAGGAACCGTATAGGTGCGGGTTGAACCCTTTCTTTAGTGTGGTATGCGCCTCAAACTTAATATTTAAATTTTTTCTGAATGCCTCCCAGGCCGCTGGTTTGGGAGGCATTCTCATCTTCTGTGTCGGTTCGTCATAGAGTCATATCAACCTTTAGCGGTTTTTAGCGGTTTAGCGCATTGGTTGGAATAGATCTTATCGAAAGCTCATCCTCGCTCGCGTGCCAACACCTAAATAACCCCTCTGTCATATTCGGGGGTAAACCTTTAGATTGGCGGCTCATCATTGTACTGTGGAGATGTAAAGAATATGCGCGCCCACCCCGCTAGGTTGCAGAGCACAGATTGCGGCTTGAGCGCGGCAACCGATAACTAAGGAGTTTAGGTTATGTGCAAGGAAACCATGAAGGCTGTTGTTGTCCCTGAGAAGGTTGACGGTTCGGTTGAGGTTCGTGAGGTTCCCGTTCCGGAGGTTGGTCACGGCCAGGCGCTCGTGAAGATTGAGTACTCGGGCGTGTGCCACACTGACCTGCACGTGGCTGCCGGTGACTTCGGTGAGATGCCCGGCCGTATTCTGGGCCACGAGGGCGTTGGTCGTGTCGTCAAGGTCGGCGAGGGTGTTGAGTCCCTGAAGGAAGGCGACCGCGTGTCGGTGGCTTGGTTCTTCGAGGGCTGCGGCCACTGCGAGTACTGCACCTCGGGTCGTGAGACCCTGTGCCGTTCGGTCAAGAACGCCGGCTACACCGTCGACGGCGCCATGAGCGAGTACACCCTGGTGCCCGCTGATTACGCTGTGAAGGTTCCCGAGGGCCTTGACCCGGCGCAGGCTAGCTCCATTACCTGCGCTGGTGTGACCACCTACAAGGCAACCAAGGAGTCGCTGGTTCGCCCGGGTCAGTGGCTGGTTGCTTACGGCGCTGGCGGTCTGGGCAACCTGGCTGTTCAGTACGCTAAGAAGGTTTTCGGTGCCAAGGTTATCGCTGTTGATATCAACGACGACAAGCTGGCTCTGGCTCGTAAGGTCGGTGCTGATCACGTCATCAACGGCCGTGAGGTTGAGGACGTTCCGGCTCGTATTCGCGAGCTGACCGGCGGCGGCGCTCATGCCGCCGTGGTGACCGCTGTGTCGAAGGTTGCGTTCAACCAGGCTATCGAGTCGGTTCGTGCGGGCGGTTCCGTGGTGGCTGTTGGTCTGCCTTCGGAGATGATGGAGCTGTCCATTGTGAAGATCGTCCTGGACGGCATCCGCGTGGTGGGCTCCCTGGTGGGTACCCGTCAGGATCTGGCGGAGGCGTTCCAGTTCGGTGCCGACGGCATCGTGGTTCCGGTGGTTCAGCTGCGTGAGGTTGACGAGGCACCGGCTGTCTTCGAGGAAATGGCGGCAGGTAAGATTACCGGCCGCATGGTGCTGGATTTCGCAAGCCTCTAGGAGGTGCGAGCCCGGTGCGTGCGGCGTGAGCCGCGGCTGATCGGGCAATGAAGCGTCTAGGGCGCATCCCGTGTGGCGGGGGAGTAGGGGTACTTTCTCGCGGTGTATACGGCACGGGGTGCGCCCTAGTGTGCGTTGCGCTCCGGGGCCCCGAAACCCGCGGCGAGGGATGCCGTAGGAGAGATTTCTGGATGGAAAAGCTCGGCGTTACCGCTGAGAGTGCGAAACACCTAAACGTAATATATCCATAAAATTATTTTGAAATAATCGAGGATTATCTCAAAAACTCCAGTAAATCACCCGAAAAATATGCACTATTAGACATCCAAAGAATTCAAAATATATTTTTATCAGGTAGACTTTCAATCAACGGTTGAGACGTAATATTTTCCGAAATGATGGGCGAAAAGCCCTCCTTCGACCTATCCTTGAATGAGGGACCCGGCGTGTGAAGGAACCGCCCTCCTAGATATCGGTTCCTTCCCCGGAACGCCGCATCCCGGGTGAATTTCAGCATCTTCGTACCGTGCCGTTATTCGCCATGAGTCCTACTTCCGGTCAGGCTGCCCCTCTAGACACCTCCTGGGACTAGGCCTCACAGCGGTTAGTGTGGGCCCCACGGACGTAGTCAAGGGGGATTGCGTTCGCCACACTAATCCGGGGCCCGCCTCGCGAGATGACTCAACTACCTTCTCGGGTACGACATAAACTTACCTGCCGGCACGGGTAACATAGCCGGGTTTCTCTACTCACTCGGTAACCCACCCCGCTCGCGGCAGTGTGTAACCCTTCTGCCCACACTCGGCAGAGGCTTAGCATCCTTGGAGCGGAAACGGCGAGGGGCACCTTCTTTGGCAGAAGGTGCCCCTCGTTCTCTATATCCGTGATGTTTGCTAGGGCGTAGGCCTAGTAGATGCCGCGCTGAGCGGTCCAGCGGATCGTGCCGCGCTCAAAATCCATGTAGTACACGCCGTTCGCGTAGGACTCATTGCCGCGGGCCGCACCGTAACGGGCCGTGTTGCGAGCCCAGTGGTTGTAGATCGCGCCGTTACCGTTAGTCTCGTAGGCGCCGTACGCATCCGACCAGAGCAGCATTTTGCCGGAGGCGAAGCGCACCTGCGCGCCCGTGGAGTTAGCGGTCTCGTCGGTCGCCGGGGCGCCCCAGGTACCGCGGTTCTCCAGGAAACGGTAGTAGAACGCTCCGCCGGTACGTAGAAGGTGGGTGCCGGTCTTCTCGCTCCACACGAAGGTGCGACGGCCGGAGAACTCCTGCTTGGCGATGCCGCCGCCCAGGTTCTCCTCATCGGTGGTGGGCGCACCCTGGGCGCCGGAATTGCGCCAGGCCCAGTAGATGCTGCCGCGCTCGTTGAGCGTATGGGTTCCGGTGCTCTCGGTCCAGTAGGCGCCCTCACCGTTGGCGAAAGAGACCGCCACGGTCTGGAAGCGTCCCCCCTCATCGGTGGTCAGGCCGCGGTAGCGGGCCACGTTAGAGCGGAACTTGTGATCGAGGCCGCCGTCGGTCACCACCCAGTGGGCCCCGTTCGCGTTCGTCCAGTAGATGGTCTTGCGGTTGCTGAACTTCTGGGCGTACACGCCGTAGCCCAGGCTATACTCGCCGCCGACCGGGTTGCCGTAGAAGCTTCGGTTACGGTTCCAGGCCACGCCAATGCCGGTGCGAATATCAATCGAACCGGTCGGGGTGACGACCACGTTCGGGTTCTGGGTCGGCTGGTTGTCCTTGGCCCAGTTGCGGTGTTCAGCCTTCGGGTTCTTCGCCAGAACCTTCAGGTCCTCGACGCTGCCGGGGAAGAAGTTAGAGTCACCCACGAACGGGCCCGAGTCGGTGAACTGCCAGATGTCGTAACCGTTCCAGCCGGCGGGAATACGACCCACGACCGTGGAGTAGCTGGCCAGGTGCAGCGGCAGGGAGCCGAACTCCTGCGAGCCCACGCACTGGGACCACCAGGAGGTTGCGGTGTACACCATGGGTGCGCGACCGGTCAGCGCGCGGTAGGTGTCCACGAAGTCGCGGATCCAGGCGGTCAGCTGCGCCGCGGTCATGTTGTAGCAGGTGTTGCCGTAGGCGGGGTAGGGGTTGAACTCGATGTCCAGTAGACCCGGGAGGGTCTTGCCGTCGTCGGTCCAGCCGCCGCCGTTCTGCACGAAGTAGCGGGCCTGATCGGCACCGGAGGAGGTGCGGGGGTTGGCGAAGTGGTAGGCGCCGCGCACCATGCCGACGGAGGCCGAGCCGCTGTACTGCTGACCGAAGTAGGGGTTGGTGTAATACGCGCCCTCGGTGGCCTTCACGTAGGCGAATCGGGAACCGGCCGCCCAGGCGCTTGCCCAGTCCACGTTCTGCTGGTGCGAGGAGACGTCCATGCCGAGGGTACCACCGCTGGGGGTCCAGGCGGAGCGGCCCGGGGCCAGCGCCTGTGCTGAAGAGCTACCCGCGGCGAGCCCACTCAGGGTTGCCGTGGGGGCGGAGGTTGCGCCGGTGCGGGCATTAGCGGTTCCCATGCGTTCGCGCTCGCCGGCACCCATGGCGGGATTATCGCGCTCGACCTGCGAGGGATCCGGGGCGGGTGCGTAGGTGAGGTCCTCGTACGAGGCGTTCGCATCGACGGACTGCACGCTGGCGGTAGCCGCGGGGCTTGCGGAAGCCTCGGGGGTCGCGAAGGCCGCGGGAACTGCGGTCAGAGAGGATGCCAGGAGTGAGAGGGCACCGGCCGATGCCATGAGGGAGCGGGCTGCCGCGGGGCGCCCGGCAGTCTGGAATATCTTCATATTTATGCCTGTGTTTGAGATGACTGTGAATGGTTCGGTACCGGCGCGCGGTGGAACGCGTTGATGCAGGACGAACGGGTCGTTCTGTAGTGGGCGTTCGGGTACGGTCGCCGGTGATGTGAGTGAAACAGCGGCCGCGTTCGGGCGCGACAATCCGTTGAGGGCACAGTGGTCCCTCATGGATTCGTGGTTGGATTTTGCCACCGGAAGAAGATGCACCACTGCAGGAGTGGCTGGCCGGTGATGGGGTGGCAGGCGCCGACGGGCACAGCTAACAGGGTACGGTACGCGCACCGCGAAACGCAATGTTTTCGAGGGGTTTTGGGCGGTTATTTTTTCGTCCGTGCGCATTTTTCGGCGTCGTGCGGGGGAGGGGGTACCTCGGGCCGGTGGAGAGGGCATGAAAGAAGGGGTGGGCCGCACACACAAAGACCCACCCCTCGGTTTCCGGGTACTGTTTTTGGCGCGGCCTCGCACCGGTACCCGGAGTTTCATGGTCGATGCAGGAGAGATGAAGTCATCGACCACTCTATGGTGCCAATTGGCACGTTTTGAATCGCGTATCCCTCACCCGAACGCATCCGTCTCAACCGTTGAACGGGATACCCGGTGCGTTCGAGCGGGGTACACACGAAAAGCTATGCGATTCCTCAGAACGGCTACGTTAGCGCAATCCTAGAGGAACTTGGCAATGTCCTCGACCAGAGGCTTGAGGCTCTCGCGGTCGATGTACTCTGCCTTACCGGTCTTGTAGCATTCGAGCATCTGCTTGATGCCCTCGTTGGGGTTCGGGTTCGCCATGAGCCATGCGCGGACCGGGCCCTTCAGGGCGGTCTTGTGAGCCAGCGAAATCTTATCGAAGTCGATGCCGCCACGCAGGTGGTAAACGGGACGACCCTCGGTCAGCTCGGGGGTGTAGCTCTTGGCCACAGCCTTGTCCAGCAGCTTCTTCGAATACTCGCCGGTGAAGGACACGGTGAAGAACGCGGTGCGGTTCTTCTTCGGGGCGATGACCGGTAGAATCTTCTTGCGAAGGGCCGGGGCACCGTTGAGGAATCCACCGTAGTCGCTACCGGCAATCACGAAGGCATCAAATGTCTCTGCCTGCTCGGGGGTGACCTTGGAGGCGGGGACAATCTCAACCTCGGGGGCCTGCGGGAGTGCACGCAAGTCTTCTGCCAGCCAGGTGGCGTACTGTTCGGTGTAGCCGTAGGTGGAGCCGAAGATAATCAGCACGCGAGTAGTCATCTGTGTACCTTCCAGATATATTTCGCATTTCAAATACTAATTATTGCTTCCAATATATGCTAGGCGCGCGAAAATGTGAAATCGCCTAGCCTTGGAAGCCTCCTATATTTTCTCATAGGTCCTCACAAGAAGGGACCCTGAGCTCACAAACACGCCCGAAGGTTAATGGGCGTGACCAATTGTTACATTGCTTATCTTCTCGGGGTGGAGAGTGCCTCAAATGCCGTATACCGCGACTTTGCGCGGAAGGGATGCCGGGGGTGTGCGGGAGAAGATTTTGAGGTGCGAGGTGAAACACTAATTCCCCGGCAGAAAGACCGAAATAGGCATACCCAAGAGGCTGTAAAACCCCTATAATTGAGAAAGAATCCTACGCCTTCGGCATGTTCCATTTTGTTGGAAAGCGTGGGAATGAGTGGGAAATCAGTAGTGACCTTCCCCGAAAAACCGGCGTTTCCCCTCACGGGGTGCGCGAAACAACACACAAAGGTTAGGTACATGAGGCGCGCAAAAATCGTTGCAACCATCGGTCCGGCAATCGAATCTCCCGAGAAGATCTCCGAGGCAATCAAGGCTGGCCTGAACGTCGCCCGTCTGAACATGAGCCACGGTGACCACGCCGAGCACCAGGCACGCTACAACACCATCCGCGAAGAGTCCGCAAAGCTCGGTAAGGACGTTGCTATCCTCGCCGACCTGCAGGGCCCCAAGATTCGCCTCGAGCGCTTCGCAAACGGCAAGGAATACCTTGAGCCCGGCGCAGACTTCACCATCACCTCCGAAGACGTTGAGGGTACCGCAGAAATCTGCGGCACCACCTACAAGGGCCTGCCTGGCGACGTAAAGCTCGGCGACAAGCTCCTGCTCGACGACGGCAAGATTCGCCTCGAGGCTATCGAGGTGACCCCCACCCGCGTGCGCACCCGTGTCATCGTGGGCGGCCCCATCTCCAACAACAAGGGCATCAACCTGCCCGGCGCTGCGGTCTCCCTGCCCGCACTGACCGAGAAGGACGCCAACGACCTGCGCTTCGCCCTGAAGATGGGTGCGGACATTATTGCACTCTCCTTCGTCCGTACCGGTGCAGACGTTGAGCCCGTCCACAAGATCATGGAGGAAGAGGGTATCCGCGTACCCGTCATCGCCAAGATCGAGAAGCCCCAGGCAGTGGACAACCTGCAGGACATCATCGACAAGTTCGACGGCATCATGGTTGCTCGTGGTGACCTCGGTGTTGAGCTGCCCTTCTCCGAGGTTCCCCTCGTTCAGAAGAAGGCTATCGACATGGCACGCCGCTGGGCAAAGCCCGTCATCGTGGCAACCCAGGTGCTCGAGTCCATGACCGACAACCCCGTCCCCACCCGTGCAGAGGTTTCTGACTGCGCTAACGCAATCCTCGACGGTGCAGACGCCGTGATGCTCTCCGGTGAGACCTCGGTCGGTAAGTACCCGATCCTGACCCTGCAGGCTATGGCCGAGATCGTCAAGGACACCGAAAAGGGCGGCCTGTACCGCGTGCCCGAACTGGACCGCAAGCCCCGCACCCGCGGCGGCGCAATCACCCGCGCAGCAGTGAACATTGCCGATCAGCTGGATGCGAAGCTCATCGTGACCTTCACCCAGTCTGGTGACTCCGCACGTCGTCTGGCACGTCTGCGCCCCGAGACCCCGATTGTTGCGTTCACCACCAGCTCGAAGGTTCGCTCCTTCCTGTCCATGCTGTGGGGCGTTGACGCTGAGCAGGTAGATATGATTACCGATCAGGAAGGTCTGTTCCAGTTCGTGGACGAGTACCTGCTCAAGAACGGTCTGGCAGAAGCTGGCGACCTGGTCGTCGTTGCTGCCGGCGCTCCCGCAGGCCGCGCAGGTACCACCAACATGGTTCAGGTACACCGCGTCCACGGTGCTGAGGGCGAGCGTGAGGCTCTGCGTCCTTACGAGGAGAACGAGGTCAAGCGCTAAGCCGCTCACCATTCTTTCCGGCGCGTAGCTGAGGTTACCCCTCGTAGGTTGCGCTAAGGTGTATGAAACCGCCGCCCGGTCGTGAATTGTCACGGCTGGGCGGCGGTTTTGTTATGGGGATTAGGTAGCTTGCGCGGCAACGCTGGGATGCGCGGGTATAGAAAAAGCGGCGGGAAAGCTTCAAACTTTCCCGCCGCTTTTGCGTTGGTGCCCGAGGTGGGACTCGAACCCACACTCCGAAGAACCTGATTTTGAGTCAGGCGCGTCTGCCAATTCCGCCACTCGGGCGCATCGCACGCGGAGCGCGACACTTCTAAGATTCTAACCCAGGCGGTCTAGAAAATCTAATCATTAGCGGGGTGCGGAGGGAGTGGAAAAGAGCAGCCCCGACCTCATTGCGGGCAGTCCCGAGCACCGGGTGAACGTCTGGCAACCCGCACGCCGAAGACGGCCTCGGATGCGCTCGCCGGCGGCCCTTTGCTGAGCTCGCGGTGAACCCCGCGCGTTATCCACAGGCATAAGCGGGGGAGAAAGCGCGCATCCTGTATCCTTAAAGACTGACTAACCATCCCCGCACGCCCCCGCGGTGGGGGCCACCTCAACGTTAAGAAAGTGATCACGGATCGTGTTCAATTCTCTCTCCGACCGCTTGACGGCAACCTTTAAGAACCTGCGCGGCAAGGGCCGCCTCTCCGAGGCAGACATTGATGCAACCGTCCGCGAAATCCGTCGCGCCCTGCTCGACGCCGACGTCGCGGTGCCCGTGGTCCGCGAGTTCGTCGCCCACGTGAAGGAACGCGCCCTCGGTGCGGAGGTTTCCGAGGCGCTCAACCCCTCCCAGCAGATCGTCAAGATCGTGAACGACGAGCTGGTGAGCATCCTGGGCGGCTCTACCCGCCGCATCAATATGGCCAAGAGCGGCCCGACCATCATCATGCTCGCGGGTCTGCAGGGTGCCGGTAAGACCACCCTGGCCGGCAAGCTGGCCTACTGGCTCAAGGGTCAGGGCCACACCCCCATGCTGATTGCCTCCGACCTGCAGCGCCCCAACGCGGTGACCCAGCTGAAGGTCGTCGGCGAGCGCGCGGGCGTGCCCGTCTACGCACCGCACCCCGGTGTGACCAGCGAGTTTGACGTGCCCACCGGCGACCCCGTGCAGGTGGCGCGTGACGGTGTGGCCGAGGCTCGCGCCAAGCTGCACGACGTGGTGATTGTCGATACCGCGGGTCGTCTGGGTGTTGACGCCGAGCTCATGCAGCAGGCACGCAATATCCGCGACGCCATTGAGCCGAACGAAGTTCTGTTCGTCATCGACGCGATGATCGGTCAGGACGCCGTGAACACCGCCAACGCCTTCAACGAGGGCGTGGACTTCACCGGTGTTGTCCTGTCCAAGCTGGATGGCGACGCCCGCGGTGGTGCGGCCCTGTCGGTGGCTTCGGTGACCGGCAAGCCGATTATGTTCGCCTCCACCGGTGAGAACGTGACCGACTTTGAGCAGTTCCACCCGGACCGTATGGCAAGCCGCATCCTGGATATGGGTGACATCCTGACCCTGATTGAGCAGGCCGAGGCTCAGTGGGATAAGGCTGAGGCCGACCGCATGGCGAAGAAGTTCATCGATCAGGAAGACTTCACTTTTGAGGACTTCCTGGCTCAGATGCAGCAGATTCGTAAGCTCGGTTCCATGAAGAAGCTGCTCATGATGATGCCCGGTGCGGCTCAGATGCGTCAGCAGCTTGAGGCTTTTGACGAGCGCGAGATTGACCGCGTGGAGGCGATTGTTCGCTCCATGACCCCGCACGAGCGTGTGGCTCCGCGCATCATTAACGGTTCTCGTCGTGCCCGTATCGCTAAGGGTGCGGGTGTGACCGTGTCCGAGGTGAACCAGCTGATGGAGCGTTTCGCCCAGGCTCAGAAGATGATGAAGAAGCTCGCTTCGGGCAAGATGCCCGGCATGCCCGGCGGTATGCAGATGCCCGGTATGGCGGCAGCGGCGGGTGGCGCTCGTAAGAACGCGAAGAACAACAAGAAGAAGAAGGCCCGCTCCGGCAACCCGCAGAAGCGTGCGGCCCAGGAGGCGGCAGCAGCTAAGGCGCAGCAGGCACGCGCCGGCGCTGCCTTCGGTCAGCAGGCTCAGAACCAGGAGATGGATCTGTCCAGCATGAACCTGCCGAAGGGCTTTGAGAAGTTCCTGCAGTAGTAGCAGACGCAACCCCGCAAGGGGCGGTACGGGTGCGCATCGACTTTACGATGCGCACCCGTACCGGTATGGCGCCCGATGAGGGGGCCGAAGGGAGGGACAATGACTCAGAACGAGCAGAACGGGGAGCGCGAGAACCCGCGTACCGGCGAGACTCAGCACGATGAGACCCAGTACGGCGAGATTCAGCCTGACAAAGCCCAGCACGGCGAGGCGCGAGGACTGTCTGGCGGAGGCTCCCTGCCCGAAAGCGTCCCGGCTCGTGATACCGCGGGGGAGGTCGCCTCGGACGAGACGGAGTCGGAACTCGGAGCGGTGCTCGAGCCCTCGTTTGACGGCCACGACGAACAGCTGCCCGGGCTCCCCGGATACGTTCCTCTCTGGGTGCGTCTTGCCCTGGACTACGGTGAGAACTCCGCCGACGTCACCGGCGATCTCGTTTACTCCAGCGAGAGCGACGAACCGGCCGTCGACGACGTGACCGCGACCCTGCTGAGGCTTATCCGCGAGGCTCGCAGCATGCGGGGAACCGACCGGGACTCCGCGGCGGACTCCTGGCAGGACCGCAGCCGGGTGGACCGCATCGCCGCCGACCTGGAGAGCGAGGAGTGGACCGTCGACAAGCTCTCGGGCCTGTGGGATAGCGCCCCCGCGCCCTCCGACCCGGACGATTCCGTGAGCCCTGAACGCTCGGGCGAGGACGGCGAAACCGAACCGCGGGGCGAGGAGCCTAGTGACCGGAACCTTGAGCTGGAGGAAAAGATTCAGCGTCGTCGCATCATGGCGCGCTCCACCACTGATGAGGAGCTGATTGCCGCCCTCATCGAGGCCACGGCTGGCGACTCCGAGCTCATCGCCTACGAGCTGGGTGAGACGCAGGTGCAGCTCCACGTGCTCTGCGCGGTGGACCCCGAGGGGTACCTGAACGTTCTGGAGGTGGCAGACGGCACGCTGAGCCTGGGCGCCCCCATCGAGGATTACGTGGCCCAGCTGGTTGAGAAGCTCCCTGTCACCGGTGCCGCTATGGAGGGCGAGGCGACCGAATGGGAGGCGCTGCCCGGCACCGTGCAGGAGCTGGAGTTCTACGTGGACGGCGACGCCGCCATGCTCGTCGACCTGCCCATCGACATGATTACGGGCCTTCTCCTGGCCTACCTTCCGGCCGGTACTCGGCAGGTGGTGGCCGCCCCGGCGGGGGAGTGGACCCTCATCTCGGCCGACCCGGTGGACCTTATGGCCCTGCTGGGGCTGCTGAGCTGCAACGCCCTGATCGTTGAGGGTAACGTGAACCAGCAGCACCTGGTGGTCTGCGAAGAACCCGCCCTCGAGCCCTACTCTGATGATGAGTGGTACCTGGAGGCTTTCGGCGAGCCTCGCGAGAGCATCGTGGAGGAGTTCCGCTGGCAGCGCGTGCCCAAGCGCCTGAACCGCGCCTTCAGCGTGGAGGAGCTGGCCCGTTACGACGGTCTGCTGGAGGATTTGCTCGCGGGTCTTCCCGGAACGGCTCCGGAGCTTGCCGGTTCCAAGATTTTTGGTTCCGATGAGGAAGAGCTTGCGCAGAGCATCGCCAATGTGATGGCGATGTTCGGTGTTGAGGCTGAGTCTACGACCGGCCGCCGCCTGAACGCGTACCTTCGCGATACGAGCAACACCCTGGCGCTGGAATCGGTCCTGCAGCTTCTGGACGTGCCCACCGAGCTGGCGCTGGTGCCGACCGCCGGCTTTGACGTGGCCTCGATTAGCACGGCCCGTATTTTCGGCTCCGAGGACGAGGAGCTCGCACAGCCCGCCGGTTCTGCTGAATCAGCTGATGCGGCTGAAGCTACTGATGAGGCGCAGGCATCTGAGGCTGTGGACGTTACCTTCCCGCTGGAAGACTCCGTTGCCGAGGCTACCTTTTCCGAGAACACTATCTCTGGGAGCCCTGTCTCTGAGGACACTGCCGCGGAGGATGATTCCTTCGAGGACGACGAGGAGATTGAGCCCTACCCGGATGGCTACACCTCGCCTCTGGAGCGTAGCTATCAGCTGGTGGCGACCGGTCGCCGAGTGACCCTCGCCGAGTGGATGGACGCCATCAATAACGGGCACATTCCCTACGAGTACACCCATATGGGTTCGCCGGAGGGATCGGCCCCGGACTCCTTCGTGGAGGCTGAAGAAGGCCACCTATCCCTCGACAGCGCCCTGCGCGAGGCCGACCCCGTGTCGCACGAGGAGCCGCACGAAGCATCGGTAATCCAGCGGGCTTCCGAGGGTTCCGCCGCGCTCGCGAATGATGCCGCGGCAAGCGATGAGCCTGCGCCGAGCACACCCCAAGACCCGGCGCCCCAGCCCCCTGCGCCGCAGGGCCCTTTCGTACAGGGCTCTGCTCCGCGTTCGCACCGCAAGCGTCTGACCCCGGAGCAGATTCGCGCGAAGACCCGCCGCGTGGGGCTTGCCCTGGGTGCGGACGTTACCGCTCAGAGCGCTATCGCCATGACCCTGGCGGCCGTGGCGCGCCGCCGCCGCGCTCAGGGTAGGGCGAGCCGCAAGTTCTTGGTGGCTGCCGCCCTCTTTGCGCTGAATGCCACGGTTGAATCCGCGCTGATTCCGGCCGTCGTGCGTTCCTTCGAACGTACCCAGCTGGAGAAGCACGGCCACGAGGGTCGCCCCGCCGCGACCCCCGCGGAGGTTGTGCATCCTGGTGAGAGCGGGCGGGAACACCACCCCGCCAAGCGCACCCTGATTGACGAGCTGCGCGAGGGCAACTACCGTACCGCGGAAGAACCCGGGGAAGAATCGAGCCCGAACCCGAGCCTGCGTGAGCGAGTCCGGAACATGGTGCGTCGCGTGCGCGCGCCGAAAGAACGTTAAGGAGAACTACGATGAGGGATACCTACCTGAGCGATGAAGAGCTGAAGGCTTTTATCGCGACCCTGCCCACGCGCCGCCTGGCGGCTGGTGCTCTGATCCGCAACGAGCGTGGCGAGATGCTGCTGGTCAAGCCGAACTATAAGGACGGCTGGATTCTTCCCGGCGGCACCGTGGAGGCTGGCGAGGCCCCCAAGCCCGGATGCGAGCGCGAAATCGTGGAGGAGCTGGGCCTGGACCTGAAGCTGGGCCGCGTGCTGCTGATTTTCCACGGCTTGGCCCTGGGCGTGTGGGGTGACTCCACCTACTACATGTATGACGGCGGCGTGATTGCAGCGGATACGAAGATTACCCTGCAGGACGCCGAGCTGGTGACCTACGAGTGGGTGGCCCCCGAGAACCTGGAGGGCTACGTGCGCCCCTCGATGGTGCACCGCCTGCGCGAGTGCTACCGGGCCCTGGAGACGGGCGAGACCCTGGAGATGAGCAACCTCGACTAGCGGGGCTTGCGGGGCCCTCCGCCAGCCTTTTGCGGGCAATGGAGGGGCCCGCGGCGATTAACCGGCGATTAACCGCAATTAAATGTGCACGGCCGCTAGCTTAAAATCTTGGGCTCTGATACCCTAGCTGAGTACCCGGCGACGCGCGACCCCTCTCTTCGCGCGCCGTTGTGTCCATAGAGGCGCCGTGAATGGCCCGCCCCACGGGTGCTGAACCGCGTGCCTCGCACCAAATTATGAAACAGGAGTAACCACTAAAGTGGCTGTTAAGATTCGTCTCAAGCGTATGGGTAAGATCCGCGATCCTCGTTACCGCGTTGTGGTCGCTGATTCGCGCGTCAAGCGCGACGGTAAGACCATCGAGGAGATTGGTATTTACCACCCGACCGAGCACCCCTCGCGTATCGAGATCAACTCTGAGCGTGCTCAGTACTGGCTCTCCGTCGGCGCACAGCCGACCGAGCAGGTTCTGGCTCTGCTGAAGCTCTCGGGCGACTGGGCTGCATTCAAGGGCGAGAAGGCAGAGTCCAAGGTTCTGCCCGTCGAGGCTAAGGCTGAGTTCGTTGTTCCCGAGAAGGGTTCCGTGATCCTGCCCGAGGCTATCACCCCCAAGGCTGAGAAGGCTGAAGAGGCTGCTGAGGAAGCAGCTCCCGAGGCTGAGGCTGAGGAAGCAGCTGAGTAATCATGTTGGCTGACGCACTCGAACACCTGGTTCGAGGGATTGTCGATCGTCCGGAGGACGTGAAGGTGCGCCTGCGCACCCAGCGTCACCGCGAGACCCTTGAGGTTCGTGTGCATCCGGATGACCTGGGCCGAGTCATTGGCCGGTCCGGTCGCACCGCCAAGAGCATCCGTCTGGTGATGGACGCTATTTCTGATGGCGAGCCGATGCGTATCGACATTATCGACACCGACAAGAAGCGACGCTAGCTCGTAACGTTTGAAGCGCCCCCGCTTCCGGATTTCCGGAGGCGGGGGCGTTCGCGTACCCGGGCTCTGCTCGCGAGCGCCCGCCCCGGCCGCCACGGGGTAGGGGAGGCAGGGAGGGGCGAGGCGGCAGAGTGCGTCCGCCCGGGGTGCCCGGTAGAATAGTGGGAGCCGTGCAGACGCGCGGCGTAGGTTCGACTTGTACCCAGCGGAGGAAAATTATGCAGGTTGTGGTGGCTCGTATCGGTAAGCCGCACGGTATTCGCGGCGAGGTGACGGTTCAGCTTTTCACCGACACCCCGCAGGAACGTTTTGCCCGCGGTGAGGTGCTCGGCATTGAGAACTTTAAGCCCGGTTCAGCCGCCGCGTCGGTGGCCCCCACCGGCGAGCTGACCGTCGCCGGTGCCCGCTGGAACAAGAAGATTCTGGTGGTCCGCTTTGACGAGGTGACCACCCGCAACCAGGCGGAGGAGCTGCGCGGCACCCGCCTGGTCTACGAGGTTCCCGAGGACGACGGCGAGGAAGAAGGCTTCTACGAGCAGGAGCTCGTGAACCTGCCCGTGTACCTGCTGACGGATGTGCCCGAGGGTGAGAGCCCCGTGGATAACCCGACCGTGGGCGAGCCGCTGGGTAAGGTGACCGGGCTGCAGACCATGCCGGTCCAGGACCTGCTGCTCATTAAGCTGGCTCGTTCGCCGCGGCTGGCCTCCGGCGCGGGCGAGGAAATCATGATTCCCTTCGTCGAGGAGATTGTGCCCGAGGTGGTTCCCTCCACCGAGGAGGAGCCCGGCTTCGTGCTGTTGACCCCTCCGGCGGGTCTGATTGACCTGGTTGAGGAGGCCGAACAGGCTACCGAACGGGCGGGGGAGTAGTCCGTGCGCTACGACGTGGTCACGATTTTCCCCGAGTACCTGGAGCCGCTGAAGCTGTCCCTGCTGGGTAAGGCGCGCGAGAAGGGCCTGGTGGACCTGCACCTGCACGACCTGCGCGGTTACACCTTTGACCGTCACCGCACGGTGGATGACACCCCGTACGGTGGTGGCGCGGGCATGGTCATGAAGCCCGAGCCGTGGGGCCTGGCCCTGGACGAGGTGCTGGCCGCCTCCCCGCTGAAGACTGCCACCGAAGACTCTGCTGAGGGTGCCGACCCCGCCGCAGATACCCGCCCGCTGCTCATCGTTCCCTCCCCGGCGGGTGCCGTCTTCGACCAGGCGATGGCGTACGAGCTGGCGGAGGAGAAGCATATTGTCTTCGCCCCGGCGCGCTACGAGGGCATCGACGAGCGTGTGCTGGACTGGGCGCAGGAGGGTTTCCGCGTGATGCCCGTGTCCCTGGGCGACTACGTGCTCTACGGCGGTGAGGTCGCGGTCATGGCGATGATCGAGGCCATCACCCGACTGATTCCCGGCGCGATGGGCAACCCCGCCTCCCTCGAGGAGGAGTCGCACACGGGCGGTCTGCTGGAGTACCCGGTGTACACGAAGCCCGCCGTGTGGCGCGACCGCGAGGTGCCGGAGGTGCTGCTCTCGGGTAATCACGGCGCGATTGCGCGTTGGCGTCGTGACCGTCAGATTGAGCGCACCCTGGAGCGCCGCCCCGATTTGCTGGAGGCGTACCCGGTGGAGCAGTGGGATAAGAAGGACCGCCGCTTCCTTGCCGAGCGCGGGGTGCATTTTGCGAACCCCGCGAAGGCTGCTCAGAAGAAGGCGAAGCAGCAGAAGCGTAACGCCGAGGCTGCCTCCTCGGAGCCCGCATCGTCTGAGGCTTCGGCTCCCGAGGCTGGCGCCGCATCCTAGCCCGGTTGCGCGGAGTGCACCCGAGCGGCGGGTTTTTGCGGGCCGTCGGCACCCGGAGTGCGGAGGCGCTTATCGCGGTAAAAGCCCAGGTCAAGGCTTGGTTGAGGGAATAATCAACGTATGACGCGAGAAAATCAACCGAGTTGATATACGTTCAACGAAAGATTCCGTGAATCCTCAATCAAAATATGACACTTTAATGCAAAAAGGTTATGATTATCCCGAGAACAGACTTCTCCCGTGCCGGTAGTGCGGGCGAAGCATGTAATCCCCACTCGGTCGAACTGCATGATTCGGCTGAGTTTCACCTCGGGGATAGATGACGCCATCACGCGGGTGCATCCTCTGCATGGGATGCCCGGTCTGAGAACTTCATTCATCCCAGTGTTAATCAGTGGTGCATGGTATAAGCACCCCGCACTTTATGGGATGGGAGCTTGGTGGTTCGAGCGTTCATCGTGGTTGATGACCCTCCGTCGCGCGGGTAAAAGTACCTATGCTTACGGGTGAGCATTCAATGGTCCGGATTGGATGCCCACCCGTTCCGCTTTTTAAACCCTCCGCTTTACCCCGCCCGCGCGCGCCCGGTTGCCCAGCACGCGCATCCGGCGGCCCTCAGTGTTTCTCGGGTACGGGGCGCTCGCGAAATTCGATGGGCCGATTCGACTTGGGCAGTGAGTACATGACGCGCAGGTAGGCATCCTCCACAAGTTCGGCAAGCACCCGCTCGGTCACGCCCTCACCGGCACCCACCGAAATCCAGTGTCGCTTGTTCATATGCCAGGCCGGAATGATGGAGGGGTAGATGCGCCGCAGCACCTCGGATTCCTCGGGGTCGGTCTTGAGGTTCGCAATGGGGTAGCCGATGCCCTCGGTGTACATGGCGAACATCTTGCCGCCGATGCGGTACACCGTGTGTTCCGGGCCGAACGGCTGGTCGGAGGTCGCCAACGGCATGGCGAGCGCGAGGCGGTCAACGGCATGTTCGAGGTCCTCGGGTGCCAGAAGTTTAGGGGAGGGGCTTGTGCTCATAGCTTCGATTCTATCCGGTTGTCGGTGGCTCTACGGTGTTGATACCTAAGGGCTGATATAAAAATTGGGGTGTATGCAATGGTTCGCATACACCCCAGATTTTTTAGTGCCCTACTTATTCATGAGCTTGTGGTCAATTCCCTCGCGGGTAAAGGCCTGAATCGTATCCTGCAAGTCTTCACCCAGGTGGCCCCAGGAATCAGTGTGAGCAATGTACACCCGCTGAGCACCCAGAAGCTTTGCCGCCTTTGCGGTATTCTCGGCGGTCATGGTCATGTCGAATTCGGGTCCGATGGGGTGTGCAGCACCCGCAAAAAGGATAGCGTCATCAACGGGAGCAATGCGCCGAGCAATTTCCTCTACAACGTGAAGTTCGGAGTTGTCGCCAGAAATGTATACGGTCGGTTCTCCTGCAGCCTGCAGGAGGAAACCAATAACGGGACCGGCCTTCTCCTGAATTTCGGGGATGTTTGGGCCGTGAAGTGCAGGCATTGCGGTGACGGTAACTTCAGTGGATCCCTTTGCCACGATGAAAGTATTCCAGGGAGCCAGTCCGGTGACATTGGTGAGGCCTTCTGCCTGAAGGTTCTTTTCGCCGTCTTCGGTAGTGATGACGTGGCCGATCTTGGGGAGGAGGGCGCGGCCGCTAGCGTCGAGGTTGTCGGGGTGGGTGTCGTGCGAGAGTAGGACTGCATCGATGGGGAGAACCGATTCGGGGGTGATGGGGGCGCCGGCAGTCTTCTTGAGAACGGTAATGCCCAAGTCGTAATCCTGAGGGGCGTCAAAGGTGGGGTCGGTCAGGAAACGCAAGCCCGCATATTCGATCAGGACGGTGGGGCCGGTGATGACGTTAATCGTAGGCATAAAAGTATTCCTCTCATGGATAAAATGTGTTTTTGCCGTGATTAACAATAGGTGTATTCACGGAAAAATACAAGTGATACCATGAGAAGTATGGAAAAATCTCACCGAACCGCCCACCTTCCTGCGGCACCCGGAAGCCAAGAACACCCCTGCATAGCGTTAGCAAATACGCTCTATACAACACCCGGTGGCGAACAATACGATCTGCTCAGAACCCCAGAAACAGCCACTGACTGGGCGCACGAACACCACATCGTGAATAACTCGTATGAGCTACAAACCTATTGCGCCAGCAGATTCATCAGCTTTCGATACGTCATCAAAGAACTGTTTGACGCGTACCTAAATCAGCGCGCCCCCTACCCGGGTGCGCTTCATGCCGTTAACAAGACGGCACATGAAGCGCTCACCATAAACGCTCTAGCGTGGGATGCAGAAAACCGGCGGTACACGCGGCGAGTTGAAGACCCCCTCACCCAAGAGGTGGATTACGCCATCGCCCGCATCGCCTACGACGCCATCACATTACTGACCGGCGAAGAAGCAGATAAACTCTCTGAATGCGAAGCACCCGACTGCGACCGCATCATGCTGCGGACCCACGCGCGACGTAGATGGTGTAGCGTGCGTTGTGGCGACCGCATCCGAGCCGCCCGCTCCTATGAACGTAAACGCGCACAGGCTGAAGGTGACTAGGAACCGCATGCTGAAGGTGCGGAATATTTGACTAAGCCGTCAGTGCGCCGCAGAATCACGCTAAAATAGGTAACTATGGCTGAATTTATTTATCAGATGATCAAGGCCCGCAAGACCGTGGGCGACAAGGTCATCCTTAACGACGTGACGATGTCGTTCTTCCCCGGCGCCAAGATCGGTATGGTTGGCCCGAACGGCGCGGGTAAGTCGACCATCCTCAAGATTATGGCTGGCCTCGACCAGCCCTCCAACGGCGAGGCACGCCTGACCCCCGGCTACACCGTGGGTATCCTGCTGCAGGAGCCGCCGCTGAACGAAGAGAAGACCGTTCTGGGTAACGTTGAGGAGGGCGTGGGCGAGATTAAGGCCAAACTCGACCGCTTCAACGAGATTTCCGCCCTCATGGCCGAGCCCGATGCCGACTTTGACGCCCTCATGGAGGAAATGGGTCAGCTGCAGGAGGCTATCGACGCCGCCAACGCGTGGGACCTGGACTCCCAGCTGGAGCAGGCTATGGAGGCGCTGCGCTGCCCGCCCGCCGACATGCCCGTCACCCACCTCTCCGGTGGTGAGCGCCGCCGCGTGGCACTGTGCAAGCTGCTGCTGCAGAAGCCCGACCTGCTGCTGCTCGACGAGCCCACCAACCACCTGGACGCAGAGTCCGTGCTCTGGCTGGAGCAGCACCTGCAGTCCTACGAGGGTGCCGTCATCGCCGTGACCCACGACCGTTACTTCCTCGACCACGTGGCCGAGTGGATTGCAGAGGTCGACCGCGGTAACCTCTACCCCTACGAGGGTAACTACTCCACCTACCTGGAGAAGAAGCGCTCCCGCCTTGAGGTTCAGGGCAAGAAGGACGCCAAGCTCGCCAAGCGCCTGAGCGAGGAACTGGACTGGGTCCGCTCGAACTCGAAGGGCCGCCAGGCCAAGTCGAAGGCTCGTCTGGCCCGCTACGAGGAGATGGCTGCGGAGGCCGAGAAGACCCGCAAGCTCGACTTCGAAGAGATCCAGATTCCGCCGGGACCCCGCCTGGGTAACGTGGTTATCGAGGCTGAGAACCTGCAGAAGGGCTTCGACGGCCGCTCCCTGATTAACGGCCTGTCCTTCTCCCTGCCCCGTAACGGCATCGTGGGTGTGATTGGTCCTAACGGTGTGGGTAAGTCCACCCTGTTCAAGACCATCGTGGGCCTGGAGCCCCTCGACGGCGGCACCCTGAAGGTCGGCGAGACCGTGAAGATCTCGTACGTCGACCAGAACCGTGCCAACATTGACCCGGAGAAGACCCTCTGGGAGGTCGTCTCTGACGGTCTGGACTACATTCAGGTCGGCAACGTTGAGATGCCCTCGCGTGCGTACGTCTCCGCGTTCGGCTTCAAGGGCCCGGACCAGCAGAAGAAGGCCGGCGTGCTCTCCGGTGGTGAGCGTAACCGCCTGAACCTGGCGCTGACCCTCAAGCAGGGCGGTAACCTGCTGCTGCTCGACGAGCCCACTAACGACCTGGACGTTGAGACCCTCGCATCCCTGGAAAACGCGCTGCTGGAATTCCCCGGCTGCGCCGTGGTCGTCTCTCACGACCGTTGGTTCCTGGACCGCGTGGCAACCCACATCCTGGCTTGGGAGGGCACCGACGAGAACCCGGATCAGTGGTACTGGTTCGAGGGTAACTTCGAGTCCTACGAGAAGAACAAGATTGAGCGCCTCGGCCCCGAGGCCGCCAAGCCGCACCGCGTGGTGCACCGCAAGCTGACCCGATAGGGTTGATTCGGTAGCGAGCCCCGCCTCCTGCGCTGTTGAAGCACGGGGAGGCGGGACTTCGCTGTACCCGCCGCTCTGTGCCCACCGATGTGCCCACTCGCCGGGATACATGCGGGATGCGGGCGAGTGAACCGTCCGCTGTTCGCCGGTAGAAATAGTTCGCGCCCCGGTAACCGGCGAGTCATGGCGGAGTTCACATTCGCGGTTTAATAGACATGTATAAATAACTAACGCATTTGATACGAAGGGTAGAGTGTCGTGCTTTCAAAATATAACTGGATGTCCCTGGCCACGGGCGTGCTGCTAATTATCGCGGCCGTCTACATGTTTGCGAACCCCGCCGTGCCGCTGGCCGCGCTGGGCTTCATCTTCTCCTTCGCCGTGCTGCTCGGCGGCGTGTTTGAGCTGGTCCGCTACTTCGGCGCGCTCAAGCCGGCCCGTACCGGGTGGGACCTGGTCAATGGCCTTCTGACCGTTCTGGTGGGCATCATGCTGCTGAGTGCATCGGCTGGTGCGCAGGCGACCTACATCCCGACCATTGTGGGTGTGTGGCTGGTTGCGTGGGCGCTGATTCGTCTGATGACTGCCCAGGGCATGAAATACCTGAGCTACGCCGCCGGACGCCACCTGCAGTTCTCTGCTATTGGTTCCCTGGTCCTGGGCTTGCTCGTGCTGCTGTTCCCGATGTTCTTCGGCGCGGTGGCGGTCTGGGGAATTGCCCTGGTGTTGATGCTGATTGGTTTCGTGTTCGTGGGTGACTTCTTCGTTTCCCGCCGCGCCAAGCGCACCGTGCACATTTCCCCGGACGGTGTGATTGACGTCGAAGCCAAATAAGAGCTTCCAAACGGCTTCTAGACCGTACACTAGAACATAAGAAAGACCGTGTGAGACAACCACCTCACACGGTCTTTCTGTATGCTTTGACGCTCCGAGCTGTCGCTGTACCGGAGCCCTAACGGCGCCCGAGCTTTAACGATATTCGGGCAGGCGGAACATCATTTCCTGCGCCACGGTCGCCACCAGCTCACCGGAACGGTTGAAAATCGAACCCTGCGAAAGCATACGGCCACCCTGGGCACTCGGGGAATCCAGCACGTACAGCAACCACTCGTCGGCGCGCGCCGGGCGGTGGAACCATATCGCGTGATCCAGCGAGGCGCTCTTCAGCCCCGGCTCCAGCCAGAACTTGCCGTGACGGCGCAGGGCAGGCTCCAGCGGCAGGTAGTCCGAAGCGTAGGCGATTGCGGCGCGGTGCTCCGCATCCGAAGCCTCGGAACCATCGGCGTGCACCAGGCGGTCAAAGGTCTTGAACCACACGCAGGCACGCGGCTCCGTCGAGGAGGAATCCGGCTGAGTGTACAGGGGCGCATCCACGTGGCGCATATCAATCGGGCGCTCCCACGCCACAGCCTGCGCAATCGGATGCGGCAACTCGCCCAGGTAGTCGCTGACCTTCGGCAGGGACTCGGGGTCCGGGACCTCCGGCATAGTCACCGCGGTGTGCTCGGGGCCGCGGCTCTCAGCCTGGAAAGACATAATCGCCGAGAACATGGGCGCCTCATCCTGGAACACCTGCACTCGGCGGGTCGAGAAGGAGCGGCTATCGTTCAGGCGCTGCGTGGCGAAGAACAGCTCCCGTTCAATATCCCCGGGGCGCAGGAAGTACGCGTGGATGGAGTGCAGGGCCTTCCCCTCAACCGTACGGTCGGCGGCAATGATCGACTGGGCGAGCACCTGACCGCCAAAGGTACGAGGCTGCTCGCGGGTGAGCGTCACGCCGCTGAGCACCTCATCGCTGCCGAAGGAAGCGGGAGCCGCCTCGACGGGGGAGAGGTCCAGCATCCGCATGAGGTTCTGAGTCACAGTGGGCTTAGTCATGCTTTCATTTTCCCACGTTTTCAGAGGGGCCGAAGGTGGCGTAGAGTGGGAAGGCACACTCTGAGACGCGCTCGGCCTGCAACCGCCCGTCTCGGAGCGAAGAAATAGAGAATAACCCAAGGAGCTACGATGAGCACCCCGTCCGAGAAGAATCCCGCACCCGCCGCCGAAGACGGCACCCGCGCCCCCATCGAGCTCAAGTACAACCCCCACGAAGGCGTGGAGGAACCCTACCTGATCCTGCCCGGAGGCGCGCACAGCGCCGCCGTGGTGAAGGACCTGGCCACCTACATCTCCCGCGCCCTGGCCGTAAACCCGGATGCGGCAATTCGCCTGACCGCCCGCGGCCGCGTGCTGGCCGTCTTCGCCTGCTCCCTAGAGCCCGAGGACGCTTCCTCGACCGCGCCCGTCATCATGGGGATGCGCGCCCTGCACCTCGCCGCCGAATCCACCCTGGACATGACGGTCCAGGCCCAGGCCCTGCAGGAACGCCTGGCTCGGCTGCAGAAGCAGGCCGAACAGCAGGGCGCCGAGCAACGGAGCGTCGAGGGGCAGCAGAACCCCGAGCTCGTGCTCTACATGCCGCCGGTGACCGTCAACGCCGACTGGACCGGTAAGGCAGCCCCCGTGCGCGGCTGGTCCGAGGTGGGCACCGTGCCGGTCGAGGAGTTTGCCCGCGCCACCGCCGAGGGCCTGGAGGCCGTGGACCGCGCCCTGCCCGAGAACCCGGGGGCTGCGGTTCTGACGACGGTACGCTCTCGCATCTGGTCCTCGCCCATGGTGCTGGAGTACCTGCCCGCCTTTGACGGCGTGCAGGTTCCCACCGGTGCCGCCTTTGCCCTGCGCGTGTACGGTTTCATCCCCGAGGGCTTTACCGGTGAGCTTCCCGTCTTCGCCGCCCGCGTGGGCTCGGACGAGTGGCTGCGCATCGTGGCACCGGCAGGCATGGTGCTGGTGCGCCGCGGCTCCGGTTCCCTGCTCTAGTTCCTCGCTCTAGGGCGCATAATCGTCGTATTCGGGCCCGTCTCGCCCGCTTCTGTCCTTCACCCCCTCGCGGGCACCGGTTCGTGAGGGGTGAAATGCGTCCAAAAAGCGATCAGCACGGCTTAATATATGATCGCTGACGAGACAAAACTTTACGGAAAGAGGTAATCTAGAAAGGCTACACCCGCACCGGGGTGTGGCAAACGCACCGATAAACCAGCCACACCGCACGGGAATCTTCCGCCGCGCCGTCACCGGGCGCATCCTCCCGCGCGGATTGAAAGTGAGACCCCTCATGGACCTGATTGCAGTCGATATTGACGGCACTCTTGCCAGCAACCGAGACCAGATGGACAAGTATCTGAGCGGTTTCTTCACCAGCTACCGCCGCTTTTTCAAGGCCATCCGCCACGCCACCGTGAACGTTGAGGTGGCCGATAGCGTACGCGATATGGCTGAACAGACCGGCGCTCAGATTGCCGTGATTACCGGCCGCGACGGCACCTATATGAAGGAACTGAACGAGTTCATCGCCCGCGCCGGCATCAACCCCAAGTACGTGATTGCCAAGCCCGGCCGCGACCAGTCCGACACCGCCGCCTGGAAGAGTTCCATCCTGGATTCCCTGGAGGCAGACGGCCACCGCATCATCCACGCCTTTGAAGATAACGAGCACGAGGTGTACCTGCGCCGAGGCATCCCCGTGACCTGGGTGGCCCCGATTCGCGACTACGTGGGCGAGTGGCATTACGAGCCCGTGGGCATTGACCCCGTCGCCTGGGCCGCCGAACAGCGTGAGAAGCAGGCCGCCCGCGAGCGCCAGCAACGCCGCCTGGCCGACGGCGTGCGCGCCCACGAACGCGCCGAGGCACAGAAGGACCAGCGCCTGGCTGCGTAGACCTCCTCGGTTTATAGGTCTCGGCCATAACCCGGACGCATCGGAGGGCGGCTCCTGACGAGCCCTGCATGAACCCTCCCAATAATTGACCGTAGCGTGAGGCGCCGGAAAGATAGGTTCTTTCCGGCGCCTCACGCTATGCAAAAGAAGGTTCGGGGTTAGGAGGCCAGCAACTCGCGTATCCGCGCGGCGAAGGGGGCCGCCATCTTGTGCTGGGTTTCGTCCTTCAGGTGCAGGCCATCGGCCATATCGCCCTCGGCCAGGTACAGGGTCAGCCAGTCCGAGGTGTCCATGAAGAGCACGCCGGTCTGCTGAGCCACGACCTTCGCCGCCTCGTTGGCCGTGTGACGCTTGTGGGCCTTCTGCGGATCGGGCGCGGCGGACTCGCTCATCGACACCACGCCGCCGAGCACAATCTTCGAGGAGGGGTACATGCGTTGCAGCTGCTGGATGACCCGTGTCTGGCGGTCCTGCGTCTGCTCCGTAGCCTTCGCCTCATCCTCGTCGACGTACATGTCGTTGCCGGACGCATCCAGGTAAATCACACCGGGGGCGCCACCGGGCAGGGCCCAGACGCTCTCCATCACGCCCTGGTAGTAGGAGGGGCAGGCACCGGGGCGGGAAGCCACGAAGCCAACGCCGCCGCACCGGAACATGTGGGAGGTGAAGCCCGCCTCGGAAAGGCCCAGGCCAACCCACGAGGTCGGCAGAACCTGCGAATCACCGATGACGAGGGCGTCCTGCGCGCCCAGGGCCGTGGTGCTTCGGGGCACGTTCATCGCGGTGTCCCAGTAGAGTTCGGCCTTCTCGAAGGTCGTGTAGATGATTCCGTTCTCGGAGCGCCAGCCGGTCGGCAGACCCTCGAGGCCGGCAAAATCGCTGTACTCGCGCTGCTTCCACCAGTGCGCGTAGACGCCGGAGTGCATGGCCACCGCGCCATGGGCTGCGGTATGCATGACCACGCCGCCCTGGTACTGCTGCACCGTGACGTCGGCGGCATCCTGGGAAGCGATAAAGGGCTTCTGCGCCTCGCCCACCGGGTGCGCGCCCTCCGCCCCGAAGGCCTCCTGCGCGACCCGGTCCATCTGCTGCGCCACGGTTTCGGGGGTGGGTTCCGCCGAGGGGCTCTCGGAGGGGCTTGCCACCGGGTCCGTCGAGGCGACGACCGGGGATTCCGGGTTGAGCGCGTGGGCGGTGGCCGCGGATGCGTCGGGGACGCTGGAGCCTTCGACGGCGTAGAGGCCGAGGGAACCTAATGCGAAGACGCCGAGGACGGCGCCTACCGCGGTGACGCGTTTGAAATGGGGCCGGGTAGAAGACATACCTACAGTGTACGGTAGGTTCAACCCCAAGTGGAGAGCTTTTCCGAGGGGTTTAAGCAAAAACACTGAAAAATATGCACCCGAGTGCCGATAATTTGTGCACCCCGGTTTCGACTCCTTCCCAATCCGAATCCAATCGGCCCCGCCCCGTTTCCCCGCTCGGGTGCCGGGAGCCGACACTCTCTCGGGCATATCTCGGGCACAGAAACACCCCCTCCGCCCCGGCATCGTGCGGATGCCTGGGGGAGAGGGGGTGTCTCGGGTGCATCGAGCGACTCGGGGAGCCGCTCACGCGCACCGCCGCGCCAACGGGGTGATGCCTAAAGCAATGCCACTAGATATCGGCGGCCTGAACCTTCAGCGCGCGAGCCACGCCGTCGCGTGCCTCCGCAATCTGGCGGTACAGTGCGGCGGCGTCCTCGGGCAGGGAAGCCAGGTAGGCCTCGGTACGCTCCAGCAGCTCGGCGGTCGGCTCGCTCGGGTACATGCCACCAATGATCTGCATCGAAATCTCGTGCGAACGCGAACGCCAAATGCCCTCGATCTGCTCAAAGTACGGCTCGTTGTACTGGGCAATCAGCTCGGGCTTGCCGGACTTGAAACCGGCGATGGCGTAACGCTGAATCATGTTCGACAGCTCGCCGGTCACCATGATCTTGTTCCAGTACTCGGCCTTAGCCTCGGCGGTCGGAATCGACGCGTACGCCTGGGCGGCGTACTGCTGGCCGTTCGCGGTGTTGTCGTTCTCCAGCTCCTCGGCAATCTGCTCGGCGGAGAAACGGCCACCGGTAGCCAGTCGGCACACCAGGTTCCAGCGCAGGTCGGCGTCAATGTCCAGGCCCTCAAGGGTCAGCTCACCCTCGAAGAGGCGCTGCACGTTGTCGTACTGCTCCTCGGTGCGGGTCTGGTTGATGAACGCCTGCAGCAGCTGCAGCTGAGCATCCGAGTCAGGCTCAGCGGCCTTGGCCAGCTCCCAGAGGCGGTCGGCTGCGCGGTGGCGAGTCTCCTCGCGAGCCTCGGGAGCCACGAAGGAGTGCAGGGTAGCGGACAGGTTGTTAATCTGGGTGCGCAGGGCGGTGGAGTTAGTCTCCTTACCGATGTTGTTCAGCACCAGGTCAACGTACTTACGTGCCGGCATCTGGGCGTCACGCACGGTGTCCCAGAGCGAACCCCAGACCACGCCGCGAGCCACGGAGGAATCGATGTCGCCCAGGTGCTTGATAGCGGTCTCGATGGAACGCTCATCCAGGCGAATCTTGGCGTAGGCCAGGTCCTCATCGTTCAGCAGCAGCAGGTCGGGGCGCTTCTTGCCGAGAGCCTCCTCGACCACGGTCAGCTCGCCGTCAATGTCCAGCTCGATGCGGTCGGTACGGGTCAGCTTGCCATCCACCAGGTTGTAGAAACCAATCACCGCACGGTGCGGGCGCAGGGTCTCGAAGCCCTCAGCGTAGGACTGGCGGATGCCCAGCGAAGAAATGTTGCCCGCCTCGTCGTTCTCAACCTCAACGGCGAGAGTGTTCACGCCGGCGGTCTCAAGCCACTTGGCGCTCCAGGCACGCACGTCACGGCCGGAGGTGCGCTCCAGCTCAACCAGCAGGTCGTCCAGAACGGTGTTGCCCCAGCTGTGCTTATCGAAGTACACCTTCAGGGCGGCCATAAAGTTCTCCTGGCCAACCCACGCCACCATCTGACGCAGCACCGAAGCGCCCTTTGCGTAGGTGATGCCGTCGAAGTTCACCTGAACGTCGGCGAGGTCGCGAATCTCGGCCACAATCGGGTGGGTCGAGGACAGCTGGTCCTGGCGGTAGGCCCAGGTCTTCTCCGAAGCGGAGAAGGTAGCCCACGCCTCCTTGGCGTAGCGGGTGTTCTCTGCGGCGGCCAGGGTAGACATGAACTCCGCGAAGGACTCGTTCAGCCACAGGTCGTTCCACCACTTCATGGTGACCAGGTCGCCGAACCACATGTGGGCTAGCTCGTGCAGAACGGTGATGGCGCGGCGCTCACGCAGAGCCTCCGCAACCTTGGAACGGAAGACGTAGGTCTCCAGGTAGGTCACGCAACCAGCGTTCTCCATCGCGCCGGCGTTGAATTCGGGCACGAACAGCTGGTCGTACTTCTCGAAGGGGTACGGGGTCTTGAACTGCTCTTCATAGAACTCGAAGCCCTGGCGGGTCAGCTCAAACATGTCCTCGGCATCAACGAAGGGCATGAGGGACTTACGGGCGTACACGCCCAGCGGAATCACGCGACCCTCGGAGTTAGTCAGCTCGCTGGTGATCTTCTCGTAGGGGCCGGCCACGATTGCGGTGATGTACGAGGACATGCGCGGGGTCGGCTTGAAGTACCAGGTGTTGGCGCGGCCGCAACCGCATTCCTTCTCCTCAATCTTCACCTCGGGCTGGTTCGACACAACCACCCAGTGCGAGGGCACGCGCACCTCAAACTCGAAGGTGGCCTTCAGATCGGGCTGCTCGAAGACGGGGAACACGCGGCGGGAGTCCGGCACCTCAAACTGGGAGTACAGGTAAATCTCGCCGTCGGCGGGGTCCACGAAGCGGTGCAGACCCTCACCGGTGTTGGTGTAGAACATCTCGGCTTCGATCTTCAGAACGTTCTCGGCGGCCAGGTTCGGCAGCTGGATGCGCTCGCCGTCAGCCAGGTCGGTGCTGAGCTCTTCGCCGTTGAGGTTAATGGACTTGACCGAGGAGGTGATGGCGTCGATAAAGGTGGAGGCACCTTCCTGAGCGTCGAAGCGGATTTCAACGTTCGAGGTGAAGACATCCTGATCGGTGCGCAGGTCGAGGAAGATATGGTAAGAGTGAACGCGCTTAATAATGGATGCGCGCTCAATCGCCTCATCGCGGGTTAGGTTTAGGCCGGGCATTGGATTCCCTCTCCATAGAAGTGACACGGGGTGGCGCGGGCGTGCCGTCCTGACACGCCGACGCGGTGCCCGGGCGTGCGCATCCGCCGCGCCGTTGAACTCGCTCAATGCTGTCGGGGCTTGCCGGGGTTGCGTCTGAGCGCTGCGGGTGGTGTTTTCTCGCGGACGCTACGCATCGGGACACCGCAAAGTGCCATATCCCACAGTTTACCGTATGCGGGCGGGGCGGGTGGGGCTCCCCATTACCCGAACCCGCGCGAATTCGCTACAGTTAGTAGGTACAGACTAAGAGAAACCCCGAACCGAATCGGGGGAAAACATCCCAATTGAGGATGCGAGGCGTGCCTCGGCCCGGCTTTGCCGCCCCGAGCCACACGCAACACCACACCAGGAGAGCACCATGCGCGTACACATCGCAACCGACCACGCAGGCCTCGAACTGAGCCACTACCTGATCGAGTCCCTCACCGCCGAGGGCTACGAGATGATTGACCACGGCCCCGCCGACTACGACCCGCTGGATGACTACCCCTCGTTCTGCATCAACGCCGCCCTGGGCGTGAAGCGCGACCGTGAGGCCGGCCTGGACTCTCTCGGCATCGTGCTGGGCGGCAGCGGTAACGGCGAGCAGATGGCCGCCAACAAGGTGGAGGGTATCCGCGCGGCCCTGGCCTGGAACCACGACACCGCGGCCTTGGCCCGCGAGCATAACAACGCGCAGGTGGTAGCCGTGGGCGGCCGTCAGCACAGCAAGGAAGAAGCACTGGAAATCATCAAGGTCTTCTTGGCTACCCCCTGGACCAACGAGGAGCGTCACGCACGCCGTATCGGTCAGCTGGCCGAGTACGAGCAGACCGGCGCGATTGCCGGCAAGCAGATTGACGCCGCCTAAAGTTTTGAACGCCTTTGGTGCATAGCGCAGGCTATGCGCCAAAGGCGTTTTCACGCCCCGTTTTTCACGACCCCCGATTTCTATCGGGCCCACCCGCACTATTCCGCAAATACCGTGAGGAGCTACCGTGCCCGAAGGACATTCCATCCACCGCATCGCCCGCCAGATGAGCGACGTGTTCACCGGCGAGCGCGTGCGCGTCAGCTCCCCGCAGGGACGCTTCACCGATGGGGCGGCCCTGCTGGACGGGCACGTCATCGCCGGCGCCTACGCGCACGGCAAGCACCTGTTCGTCACTTTCGATAACGAGCTGACCCTGAACGTGCACCTGGGCATCTACGGCAACTGGACCTTCGGGGGCGACGAGACGTTTACGGGTGCTTCGAGCATCGGCGCGCCCCGCAAGATTGGTGAGAAGGAATACGCGGCGGGGGAGGAGCAGCCCTACGCCGGTCCTCCCGAGCCGAAGAGTACGGTGCGTTGCCGCATCGTTTCGGAGCACGGCTGGGCCGACCTGGTGGGCCCGACTATCTGCCGCACCCTCACCCCGGAGGAGGTGCGCACCGTCCGCTCTAAGCTTGGCCCGGACCCGCTCAACTCCGACGCCGACCCCGAACGCTTCTACCGTGCGGCCCGCAAGAGCGGACGCCCCATCGGCGTGATCCTTATGGACCAGGCCGCCATTTCGGGCGTGGGCAATATCTTCCGCGCCGAGTCGCTCTACCGCCAGGAAATTGATCCGCTGCGCCCCGGCAAGAGCCTGAGCGACGACGAGCTCAAGCGCCTCTGGGAAGACAACAAGCACCTGCTCGTCATTGGCGTGCGCGTGGGTCGCATCATCACCACCGAGCCCGAGGACCGCCCCGGTATTCCCGAAACTGAGGCCTGGCCCGAGCACGCGAACTACGTGTACAAGCACCAGGGCGAGGCGTGCCCGCGATGCGGCACCACCATCCGCATGGAAGAAATCGCCGGACGCAAGCTCTACTGGTGCCCCGGCTGCCAGGTATAGGGAACGCCGGTTCTAAAAGCTCAGCTGTAGAAAAAGAAAAGGGAGGAGCCCCCGAGAATCTTCTCGGGGGCTCCTCACTTAGCTCTACCGCTCTGATTTTGTGAGGGCTTATGAAGTGAAGATGAATTTCTCGCCCTTAGAGAGGCGCTGAGCCCACTCCTTCAGCTGTGCATTATCAACATCTCCACCCTGTTGCTTCATAAACTTCTGCAGTTCCGGCAGGATCAACTCTACCGGTTTGCCCTTCATAGTTGAGGCGATGCGGTCAAACTCATGCTGATACTTCTGAGTCGTTGCAGCAATCTGTTGCTGTACAAGCTTTTCCAAAGCTTTTTCATTAATCTTCAAGGTCACTGGATTTTCCTATCTGAAATAGAATATTTTCGAATAAGTGTACCATATTTTACGGTATATAATCCGCATTGATGCAAATATTCGTATTTGTCTCCGATTATTCTACTGGAGTGAAGTTTTTTGGGGTGAGGTAAGTGTGTGTGGGCTCTATATTGTTGGGGATGACGGGCTGGAGGGCGAAAATCCCGAGCGCGCGAGAATGTATTTTCGCCCGTAAGCGATTCCCTGCAACCTTGAACAGGATTTGTGGAGGGGATGACGAGCTGGAGCGTGCGGATTCCGAGCGCGCGAGGGAATGTATTTTCGCCCGTAAGCGATTCCCGTCACCCCCGAGCACAAAAAATCCCCCCGACAACGTCGGGGGGATTGTGCGAGGGGATGACGGGAATCGAACCCGCGTAATCAGTTTGGAAGACTGAGGCTTTACCATTAAGCTACATCCCCGCATGGAACCTGACCATAGTATCGGTGTGGGGTGGAACCTGTCAAACCCGAGGTGTGAGAGTGTTGCTTGAACCCGCGCCCGCATCCGCCGTTCTGTTGGGCATTTAGCGGGAAAACAGGTAAACTAGGACATTGACTGTGTTAAACGCTCCGGTGTTTAACGCGGTTAGTTTCACGGGGCGTGGCGTAGCTTGGCTAACGCGCCTGCTTTGGGAGCAGGAGATCGCAGGTTCGAATCCTGTCGCCCCGACGTGAAACGGTTGCCGCGACGCTACAGGGTCGTGGCGCTCTTTCCACTAAGCAACAGCGGCACACCCGAGACCCGTGCCGTACCGAACGATATGAGGAGATCACGGACGTGAAGACCGCCGTCGAGAAGCTCAACCCGACCCTCGCAAAGATCGAGGTCGAGGTTCCCTTCGTAGAATTCAAGCCCTACCTGGACCGCACCTACAAGAACCTGGCTGGCCAGATTAGCGTTCCCGGCTTCCGCAAGGGCAAGCTGCCCAAGCAGCTCATCGAGCAGCGCGCGGGCTTCGACTACATCGTTGAGGCATCCCTGAACGACGCCCTGAACGACTACTACGCACAGGCACTGGGCGAGAACGACCTCTCCCCCCTGGCACAGCCCGAGCTGGACGTTCAGTCCCAGCCCACCACCGAGGACCGCGAAGCTGACATCAAGCTGACCATCACCGTGACCGTCCGCCCCGAGATCGAGCTGCCCAACTACGAGGGCATCGAGGTTGAGGTGGACGAGGTTGAGGTGACCCCCGAGGACGAGGTTCAGGCACTGGACGCTCTGCGCGAGCGCTTCGGCACCCTGAAGACCGTCGAGCGCCCCGCCGCCGACAAGGACTTCGTGACCATCGACATCGCCGCAGAGATCGACGGCGAGCAGGTGGACGCAGCTAACGACCTGTCCTACCAGATCGGTTCCGGCACCATGCTCGAGGGCATCGACGAGGCCCTGACCGGCCTGTCCGCTGGCGAGGACGCAACTTTCGAGACCAAGCTCTCCGGCGGCGAGCACGCCGGCGAGGAAGCCGTCATCAAGGTCAAGCTGACCGCCGTCAAGGAGCGCGAGCTGCCCGAGGCTGACGACGAGTTCGCACAGCTGGCTTCCGAGTTCGACACCATCGAAGAGCTGAAGGAAGACATCAAGAAGCAGGTTGCCGAGGCTAAGGTTGCCGAGCAGGGCGCCCAGGCACGCGACAAGGTCCTGACCAAGCTCGTTGAGCTGGTTGAGGTCCCCGTCCCCGAGAAGGTCATCGAGGATCAGCTGGAGCAGCACTTCAACGCTCCCAACGCTGAGCCCGGCCACGACACCGAGGAGCACCGCGCCGAGGTTCGCGAGAACACCGAGACCGCCTTCAAGAACGAGATGGTTCTGGACGCCCTCGCCGACGCTCTGGAAGTGACCGTCGACCAGGCCGAGATGATTAACTACATCATCACCATGAGCTCTCAGTACGGTATGGATCCGAACCAGTTCGCACAGATGCTGGACGGTTCCGGCCAGGCTGGCGCACTGGTCGGCGAGGTTCGCCGTTCCAAGGCTCTGGCTGAGGTCCTGAAGACCGCAGTGGTCAAGGACTCCAAGGGCAACACCGTTGACCTGTCCAAGTTCCTGGGCCAGGGTGAAGAGGCAGCTGCCTAATCCCTCCCACGAATAGCTTGCGCGTGGTGCTTGCGGGGTAACCTCCGCGGGCGCGTTGGCGCGCATATCGCATCGCCTCGGCGGGTGCTCACCGGTTTCGGTGGGTGCCCGCCGAGGCGTTTCTGTGCCTGTCCCGCAATCGTGTGCTGCCCGCGAGCGGCCTCGGGGCGGGCCGGTTACCGTCCCGGCAGGTGTGAGCTTCACCCCCTGGCGAACGGGCGACGCGCGGGGAGCGGGGGAGAGGTAACTATCGGTAAGGTAGTAGCAACGAAACTTTTCGCGTGCGCTTCGGCGCGCACTGTGCGCAAAGATGCCGCGAAGTCCCTAAGAGAAGAAGAGGAAGAATGTCCAGCTACATGCCTCTGCCCATCGGCGCCTCCCAGGCGGCCGGCGTGGCGCCCTCGCCGTCGATGGCAACCCCCATCGTTGGCGCCCAGGAAGATTACGTGTACAACAGCCTCCTGAAGGAGCGCATTATCTGGCTCGGCTCCGAGGTACGCGACTCGAACGCTAACCTCATCTGCTCCCAGATGCTGCTGCTCTCGGCGGAGGACCCCGAAGCGGACATCTACCTGTACATCAACTCGCCCGGCGGCTCCGTGACCGCCGGTATGGCCATCTACGACACCATGCAGCTCATCCCGAACGACGTGGTGACCGTGGTGACCGGTATGGCGGCCTCCATGGGTCAGTTCCTGCTCACCGCGGGCACCATCGGCAAGCGTTACGCCACCCCGAACGCCCGCATCCTGATGCACCAGCCCCTCGGCGGCATCGGCGGTACCGCGTCCGACATTCGCACCCAGGCCGAGCTGATTCTGGACATGAAGAAGCGCCTGTCAGAGATTACCGCGGAGCGCACCGGTAAGAGCCTGGAAACCATCCTGAAGGACAACGACCGCGATAACTGGTTCAACGCGGAAGAAGGCCTGGAATACGGCTTCTTCGATCACATTGCCACCACCGCCGGTAAGCTGCCCGAGTCGAAGAACGCATAAGGGAGATGCACATGAACTACCTGCCGAACGATATCACCACCTCGGCGCCGGCTATGCCGAGCAACCGCTACGTGCTCCCCAGCTTCGAGGAGCGCACCCCCTACGGCTACAAGCGTCAGGACCCGTACGCCAAGCTGTTCGAGGACCGCATCATCTTCCTGGGCACCCAGGTGGACGACGCCTCCGCTGACGACATCATGGCTCAGCTGCTCGTGCTGGAGGCGCAGGACCCCGAGCGTGACATCACCCTGTACATCAACTCGCCCGGCGGTTCCTTCACCGCAATGACCGCCATCTACGACACGATGCAGTTCATCCGCCCCGAGATTCAGACCGTGTGCCTGGGCCAGGCGGCTTCGGCTGCGGCCGTGCTACTGGCCGCCGGCACCCCCGGCAAGCGTCTGGCACTGCCGAATGCTCGTGTGCTGATTCACCAGCCGGCCCTGAGCGGCCAGCAGGGTGGTCAGGCCTCCGACATCGAGATTCACGCGAACGAGGTTATGCGTATGCGCGAGTGGACCGCCCAGACCCTGGCACTGCACTCGGGCAAGACCTACGAGGAAGTTGACCGCTCCATCGAGCGTGACAACATTCTGACCGCCGCCGGTGCGCTGGAGTACGGCCTGGTCGACAAGGTCCTGGAGTCTCGTAAGCTGCGCAAGCCCGCGACCAACACCGCTATTTCCCACACCTAAGCCGCCGCCGGGCTCGATGGCTCGCCGAGCGAGTATCGGGCGCGATGAACGGTAACCGCTGTGAGAGAGGGACGGAACGGTTCCCGAAACCCTAGCGCCGTGCAGGCGTGGGGGTTCGGGCGCCGTTCCGTCCTTAGCTTTATGCGACGTATTGTGACGGATGCCGCAACGTAACACGGGGATGCTTTTAAGCCGTTGAGCGGCTCCTCTAGCCCCGCCGAAACCCCCGCGCAACGGGGTCGGTCAAGGAACGCCCCTAAACGTCATATTTGACCCGGTTCGTCATATGGGTACCGACTGTCTTCTTCGGGGGTCGTAATTCTGAGTTCCGGGGTGAACTCCGGTAGCCTAGAGAGGTAGAGATCATCTCTCACCGTGAAGAGCGTCCGGCCCCTCCGCGCGCCGCTTCGAGAGACGACCACACGAATGAAAGGGGATTCTCGTGGCAACAGACATTACTTTGCCCCCCGAGCCGCCCAACGCCAGCATGCGGTGCTCCTTCTGTAAGAAGACGCGCGCACAAGTATTCAAGATTGTGCTCGGGCCGAATGTCTCCATCTGCGATGAATGTGTGGAGCTCTGTGAAGAGATTCTGGCCGACGAGCGTCTGAAGGCAAACGCTCCGGTGGCCCCCGCATCCCCCAAGCAACTAGCCACCCCGCGCGAGATTTACAACCACCTCAACGACTACGTCATCGGTCAGGACGCCGCGAAGCGCACCCTGGCGGTGGCGGTGTACAACCACTACAAGCGTATTCACGACCTGGACAACCCGGTACTGACCTCCCGCACGCTCTCGGCGACGGCGGGGGAGCAGGTGGAGCTGGGCAAGTCCAATATTCTGATGCTCGGCCCGACCGGCTGCGGCAAAACCTACCTGGCCTCCACCCTGGCGAAGAAGCTGGATGTGCCTTTCGCCCTGGTCGACGCGACCACCCTCACCGAGGCGGGTTACGTGGGTGACGACGTGGAGAATATTCTGCTGCGCCTCATCAACGCCGCCGACGGTGACGTGGCGAAGGCTCAGCGCGGCATTATCTACATTGACGAGATCGACAAGATTGCCCGCAAGGGTGGCGAGAACCTCTCCATCACCCGTGACGTGTCCGGTGAGGGCGTGCAGCAGGCGCTGCTGAAGATTATTGAGGGCACCGTGGCGACCGTACCGCCGGAGGGCGGACGCAAGCACCCGGCCCACGCAAACATTGAGATTGATACCTCGAACATTCTGTTTATCGTGGCTGGTGCCTTCGACAATATTGACGACCGCATCGCGGCCCGCGTGGGTGCCGGCGGCATCGGTTTCGGTGCCGACCTGGGCGGTACGGTGAGGGACCCTCTCGAGCAGATTATGCCCGAGGACCTGGCCCACTACGGCATCATCCCCGAGCTGATTGGCCGCCTGCCGGTCATCTCGACCCTGAGCGAGCTCAACGAAGAAGAGCTGGCTCGAGTGCTGACCGAGCCGAAGAACGCACTGCTCAAGCAGTACCGTCACCTCTTCGCCCTGGACGGCGTGGAACTGATTATTGACGATGCGGCAATCGCAGCTATCGCCCGCCTTGCCGCCGAACGCGGTACCGGCGCCCGCGGTCTGCGCTCCATGATGGAGCAGATCCTGCAACCGGTCATGTTCGAGATTCCGGACCGCACCGACGTGGTATCCATCGTGATTGGTGAGGACACCGTGCTCAACGGCGCGGAGCCCCGCTACGTACTGCAGGCCCCCGACCCGGGAACCGAGACCACTCGCACCGCGAAGGGGGACGCGAAGACCGCCTCCCTGAAGGCCGCGAAGGCCGGGCGCAAGGTGGCCTAATCGAATACTTCCGGCCGAAGAGGCCAGGGAATAAAGAAGCCGTCGCCCCGGTTATACGGGGTGACGGCTCACTAGCAGGTGCCGCGCTCAGAAACCGCGGGCCTGGCTGGTGCAGATATCAAAGGTGAATACAGGGTGCCGGGCCGCACGGGCGGTACGCGCATCCGTACAAGAGAGGAACACCCATGGCTGAGAACGCCCCCGCACAGGTTGATTTCTGGTTCGATCCGATTTGCCCCTGGTGCTGGATTACCTCCCGCTGGATTGGCGAGGTGCAGAAGGTCCGCAATATTGAGGTGACCTGGCGTCCCTTCTCCCTGTCCATGCACAACCAGGGCCGCGACCTGCCCGCCGACTACCAGGCAGCGATGGACCGGTCCTGGGCGCCGACCCGCCTCATTACCGCTGTGCGTGAGCTGCACGGCAACGAGGTCATCAAGCCCCTCTACGACGCTCTGGGTGAGCAGATTCACCACAACGACAACAAGGCTGATTCCTACCGCGACGCAATCGTCAAGGCGCTGGAAGAGGTCAACCTGCCCGCAGAGCTGGCGGATGTGGCCTTCACCGACAAGTACGACGAGCAGATGCGCGCCTCCCTGGACCTGGCGCTGGAGACCGTGGGCGGCACCGACATCGGTGTTCCGCTGATCTCCATTAACGGCACCGCATTCTTCGGCCCGGTGATCTCCCCGAGCCCCGCCGGTGAAGAGGCGGGTAAGCTCTTCGACGGCGCCCTGGCGCTGGCTTCCTACCCCGGCTTCTTTGAGCTGAAGCGCCCCCGCACCGTGGGCCCGATTTTCCACGGCGAGGACGGCGAAGCCTAAACACAGCGGGAACTGAGGCTCGAAACTCCGAGGCTCGAACCGCCAAGGCCCGAAACCCCGAGCTCGGCGGAGCCCCTCGGCGATAGAGCCTCAACAGAGCATAAACGTACCGCCCGGTCACACTGACCGGGCGGTACTTTCTGTCTAACGGTGCCGAATTGCCGGATGCGGGTCAGACTTGGCGGCTTCGGTTTTCAGAAGCCGTCTTTCGTGCTTTCTGCGCCTTGCGCTGAGCCCTGCGCTCCAGAACCTTCGGGTGCGTCGCGCGCTGCACAATCTTCGTGTCGCGCATGTGGAAGGTGCGGGTCGCGGTGTACTGGACCGCCTCGTCCGAGGTGAACGCCAACATTGCGAACACCGCAACGCCCAGCTGGAAGAAAATCGTGGACAGCGGCAGGGAGTGGTGCCCCCACAGCACGCCGCCGGTAATCGCCATGAAGTTTAGCGCCGTCAGTAGCAGGGCCAGACGGCGAGCCTTGGAGGAGCCGCGCAGCGTGCTCCACAGCAGGAAGAGGTGGGCCGCAGAATAGACGGCTACGAAGCCCACCAACACCGCGCTGGTGATGGTCAGCAGCACGTCGCTATCCACCTGATCGAATAGGCTCAGCAAATCAAGATCGTCGCCGGATCCTTCCTCGAGGAGCTTGGCTCGCAGAGCCGGGCGGCTGAGCGCCAGAATGACGCTGTTGATAATGTCTGCGAGGGTCACGGCGATGAGCATACCCGAACCGACCAGCAGACTCAGCGGCATGCGGTAGGCCAGGTCGTGGGCGCTGGAGAGGTGAATTTCTTCCTGCTCCTGTGGCTCCAGTCCCTCATTGTTCAGCACGATGACCGGGAGCGCGCCGTCCGTGCGGATCGCGTCGCCGCCGCCGTTGCGGGCGTGATAGCCGGAGGAGAAATCGTGCAGAATCTCAACGTGAGTTTCCGGGTGAGCGTACTGAATGGACTCCACAATGTAGTCGCGTTCAAAGTCGGTTTCACCGTCAATGCGGTGCGTGACCTGCAGGGTGAAGAAGCTGAAACCCACACCGGAGTCGTAGGTGCCCGCCGCTAACCAATCCACCTGGTGACCGCCAGGCAGAAGCCAGCCGTCCGGGGTTTTCCAGAAGCGCACGTGGTGGCGTTTCTCGGGGTTGCCGTCCACTTCCTTCTGGTAGGCGAAAGCCTGCGTCTTACCAAAAATTTTCAGCGGGGAGACGGGCGCCTCCGCGTAGGAACGGCGGGTGATGGTGGAGATAATAATCTTCCAGGAGGAGACGAGGGTGACGTCGTCAGCGCGGGTCCAGCCGGCGTCCTGCATGACCTGGTGAATCTGCTCCTCGGTACCAATCAGACCGATATTGACCGGGTCACCGAGCCGACCGTCCGGGGTGCGGGTGCGCCCAATAAAGTAGTCGGGCACGTATATGCGGGTCATGATCGCATGAAAACGCGGTAGCGTCAGGTACGCGGTGACTGCCCAGAAAATGAAGGCAATGGGGAAACCCCAGAAAGAATGGCCAACCGTATTCGCCAGAATCATGAAGGTCAGCACGACGGAGGCCACACCGGCAAAGATGAAGAAGAGAGTGTCCCAGAAATCGACCCACAAGCTGCGCGGGACGAGGTTTTGCGCCGTGCCGCGCGCGTCAATATCGCCGCGGTAGACGGGCGGCGACGTAACCGGCGGCGCAACTTCGCTACGTGTGGGACGTAGGATGCGTTTCGGGTGGGACATGCGCGCCCTTTCTGTGCGCTGAACTGGTGCCAGAAAACTATACCAAAAGCTCGTTGCGCGGGAGCCCCGGTTGCGGAAGGCCCACGGAGGAGAATGGCCCGAGGTCTTTTCCGGAGGGGGGGCTAGTTGAGGGGGAAGCCGTCCTGCACAATTGCCCGGTCTGCGGCAATGGTTGTCTCGTGGTGCAGCATGTCTCGACCCTCACGCATGAGGCGCACCCACTTGCGGGTTAGCTCTTCCAGCTCGGCGGCGCTCAAGGAGCCGGAGGCGATACTGGCCTCATCAGCGGCGGCGGAGTAGGTGATGTGTTCGTGCCAGAGCTCATAGACCTCGTTGGTGTAAGAATCGTGGAGCGTCTGAGCGTGTTCGCGTGCCTGGCGGATGTATTCGCCGAGGACGGAGAGGTAGTGCTGGAGCTGGTCCTGGCTCGGGGTGTCGGTTGAGGGGGCGTCAGCCGTTACCGGGGTGGGAGAGCTCTGCCTCGCGGGTGAGGGGGCGGAGTAGTTCGCCTGCCTCGCAGGGGTGTGTTCTGATGCTGAATGGGGAATCATGAGCGGTCGTACGCGCCAGCCATGGCGCGCGGGTAGGGTCGGGATGCGACATCGCACCCCGGCGGTGGGTAGTGGTGTGGCTGGTCGGCTTATTGGCTCGTACCGGTGGCGTGCGCTCGCTGAAGTGAAGTGAATTGAGGGGAACCCTCGCAAACCATCATACAAAAAAGTGACCGTCAATCTAATAAGGTTGATTAGCGGTTGGGGGACCCAAAAAATATGCACACAAACGCAATAATCTGCAATGAGAGGGTTTCAACCCCACATAATAGGGAGGGGAGAAGGGCTATCTGGGAGATAAATCCCCAGGTCCAGGGGATTCGGCGGGGGATTCGGGGGTGTTATAGCTGAGGCGCACGGAGCCGGAAGGCCTGCATTGCGAGTGGTCGTTGAGAACGAGATTTTATACATGAAAAAATAACAAATTTCCTTTCGGCTGAAAGAAAAGAATAGAGCAATAGGGGCTCCGCTGGCATCGGCGCCCACCGGAGTTGCACGGAGTGTAGATAAGCGAGGCGGGGAGGTACCGAAATTACGGTACCTCCCCGCCTCGCGTTATTCACCATCGGTGCTTAGAAGGATCCGCGTCTCCGCGCAGGCTGAGCGTTGCGCAACAAGCGACGACGAATCGCGGATGCATCGCCTACTCGGCGGCTTCCTCCACTACGAGCACCACATCGCGAACCTCCAGCTCGCCCTCAGCTGCCACCAGGGAGAGCTCGCGTGCGTTACCGGCGGCCTTCAGGTCGCCCAGGCCGGCCTCGATGCGGTCCAGCTGTGCCTGCGGAGCCGCGATGGTAGCGGACTCAACCTCGGTGCGCTGCTTGACCTTCGCGTCGCTCTTTGCCTTGCGCAGGCCGCCCAGGGCCTCAGCAACATCCGGCAGGATCTGCTTGAGCGAGTCAATCTGAGCCGGGTTGGCATCAGCCAGGACCCACTGGGCCGAAATGCCGGCGGTCGGGTTCTGAGCGGAGTACTCAGCCAGCAGGGTGCCCTCCAGGACGGGCAGCGCCTGCGGCCACTCGGCGCGGTGCACGCTACCCGCACGCCACCAGGACCAAATCTCTTCGGTCACGAAGGGCAGGAAGGGCGCGAACAGGCGCAGCAGAGCATCCAGGGTGGTGGCCAGAGCGGCCAGAACCGAAGCCTGCTCCTCCTCGCCGCGAGCACCGTAGGCACGGTCCTTAATCAGCTCGACGAAGTCGTCGGTGAAGGACCAGAAGAAGCTCTCGCAAATCTGCAGGGCACGAGCGTACTCGTACTTCTCGAAGGCGGCGGTTGCCTCTTCAATCAGGTACGCCAGGCGAGCCAGCAGGGAGCGATCCAGGGCGTTGATGAGCACGCGACCCTGAGCCTGCGAGGTGATGACGGACTTCTCGGTTGCACCCAGGTTCAGCACGAACTTGGAGGCGTTGAGCAGCTTGATGGCCAGGCGGCGGCCAATCTTCATCTGACCCTCGTCGTAGGCGGTGTCGGCACCCAGGCGAGCGGAAGCCGCCCAGTAGCGCACGGCATCCGAACCGTACTTCTCCAGAACCTCGTTCGGAACCACGACGTTGCCCTTGGACTTGGACATCTTCTTGCGGTCCGGGTCGAGAATCCAGCCGGAGAGCGCGGTGTTGTACCACGGTACGGAGGAGGCCAGAGTCTCGGAACGCACGGCGGTGGAGAACAGCCAGGTGCGGATGATGTCGTGACCCTGCGGGCGCAGATCCATGGGGAAGGTCTTTGCGTGCAGGTCCGGGTTCACACCCCAACCGGTCGCAATCTGCGGGGTCAGGGAGGAGGTGGCCCAGGTGTCCAGAATATCCGGGTCGGCCACGAAGCCGCCGGCCACGCCGCGCTGATCCTCGGTGTAACCGGGAGCGGTCTGTGAGGCGGGGTCCACCGGGAGCATATCCTCGGTGGGCAGAATCGGGTTCTCGTAGTCGGGCTCGCCCTCGGCGTCCAGCGGGTACCAGACGGGGAAGGGAACACCGAAGAAGCGCTGGCGAGAAATCAGCCAGTCGCCGTTCAAGCCCTCAACCCAGTTCTCGTAGCGGCTACGCATGAAGGAGGGGTGCCAGTTGATCTCGCGGCCGCGCTCGATGAGCTTCTCGCGGCGGTCGGCGTCGCGGCCACCGTTGCGGATGTACCACTGGCGCGATGCGACGATCTCGAGGGGCTTGTCGCCCTTTTCGTAGAACTTCACCGGGTGGGTAATCGGCTTGGGGTCGCCGTCCATTTCGCCGGCCTCAACCAGCATCTCCACGACGGTCTTCTGCGCGGTGAAGACGGTGGTGCCGGCCATGCGCTCGTAGCGCTCGCGGCCCTCGGCGGAGGTAATCCACTCGGGAACCTCGCGGGAGAAGCGGCCGTCGCGGCCGATGAGTGCGCGGGTATCCAGCTGCAGCTCGCGCCACCAGGTGACGTCGGTGGTGTCACCGAAGGTACAAATCATGGCGATACCGGCGCCCTTGTCGGGCTGTGCCAGCGGGTGAGCCTTGATTTCGACCTCAACGCCGAACAGCGGGGAGGTGACGGTGGTGCCGAAGAGCGACTGGTAGCGCTCGTCGTCGGGGTGTGCCACGAGGGCCACGCAGGAGGGTAGCAGCTCGGGGCGGGTGGTCTCGATCCAGACCTTCTCGCCGTTGGGGCGGTGGAAGCTGATGCGGTGGTACGCGCCGGGACGTTCCTTGTCTTCCAGCTCGGCCTGGGCGACCGCGGTGCGGAAGGTGACGTCCCACATGGTGGGGGCCTCTGCCATGTAGGCGTTGCCTGCTTCCAGGTCCTTCAGGAAGGCGAGCTGGGAAACCTTGCGGGAGTGTGCGTCGATGGTGCGGTAGGTACGCGACCAGTCCACGGACAGACCCAGGGTGGTGAAGAGGTTCTCGAAGACCTTCTCATCCTCAACCGCGAGCTCTTCACAGAGTTCAATGAAGTTGTTGCGGGAGATGCGCGGCCACTTTGCCTGGCTGCGGTCGGGCTTGGGGGTGCCGTCTGCCTTCCAGGTAATCAGGTCACGGAAGGAATCGTTGTCGGGCACGGAGGGGTCGCAGAGAACGCCGTAGTAGTTCTGAACGCGGCGTTCGGTGGGCAGACCGTTGTCGTCCCAGCCGAGGGGGTAGAACACGTTCTTGCCGGTCATGCGCTGGTAGCGTGCAATGACGTCGGTCTGGGTGTAGGAGAACATGTGACCCACGTGCAGGGAGCCGGATGCGGTCGGCGGCGGGGTGTCAATGGAGTAGACCTGCTCGCGAGTGGTGTTCTCGTCGAATGCGTAGGTCTTCTCATCGGCCCAGCGCTTCGAGAGCTTCTCTTCGAGGCCTTCGAGGGCGGGGCGGTCGGGAACGTTAATCTGTACGGGCGAGTCTGAGCCCAAAATGTTTTCAGCCATAAGGGCTATTTTCTCATATTCACGACATTCTCTCAGCTTTCAGCGCCGGCCGTGCGCCGAGGATGTGGTGAGTCACGGCCTCGATGGCCGTTTGCGGGGTGCTTCGAGGGGTTGTCAGGGGCGTTCGTAGCGGGTGATGGCTTCTTCGAGGCGGCGCAGAAGCTGGTCGTATCGCGGGGCGAAACGTGCGCGACGCAGGGCAACGGCGGGTCCGCGGGAGTGAAGGAGGGCATCCCAGGAAGCGGGGTCCAGGTAGGTCTGCCCCAGGAGTAGATGTACCTCGACGGGGTAGGGGGTCCCTTTGGAAGCTCGGTACGTGGCGGCTCGCCGCTGTAATTCTCGGCGGCGGGTTCGGAGGTCGGTGATGCGGTGGCGTTGAGATTTCACGGTGGTGCGGTAGATTCACGGTGGTGCGGTAGATAGGGGTGGTGGCGGGGGAGAAGCCTCGGAAGCGCTGCTTGGAAATGCTGCAGGAATAGGTCATTAATACCCTAAGATAAATGTGTTCCGCGGATCATTTCAACACGTGACCGGACCCTATGCAGGCATCATTCGGGGGCGTAGACTGAAATAGTACCAATCCTGAGGAGGCATTGATGAGTACGTTTAGTTTCTTTGGTTTGGGTGCTTTCGAGACCGCCGTTCTACTGATTCAGGTGGTGCTGGTAGCGGCATGCATCGGGCACCTTAGCTTGCGAAGCGGCTATGGGGAGGCGCGCATGCGCTTCGTCCTTCCCATTATCGCTTTCGTGCCGGGTGCCGCGATTCTCTATCTCATGTCTGCACGCGAGGGTACGGTTCCCCCGGACACCGTGAAGACCGGTAGTAGCTCGCCCGTGTACTTTGAGCACCGCCTCGGCTACCGCGATGGTGGCCGTAGCCGCTGGGGTCTTCCCCGTCGCCGCAAGTAATCGGGGGGACGAGGTTCTTTTGAGCCGTGAAAACCGAAAAAACCAAAAATGTATGCCCGGTGTGTTTCGTTGTAGAGCACGACCGGGCATCGTTTTATTAGGATAAAGATATGACTAAGAACACTTACATTCCTCCATCTCCCTTTCGCTCCTGGGCCGGAGACGGCAAAGTGGCCGTGGTGACCGGCGCGTCCAGCGGAATTGGTCGAGCTACCGTGCATCAGCTGGTTGCCACCGGGTGGACGGTGTACGCTCTGGCTCGCCGCACCGACCGTCTTTACACCCTGCAGCAGGAGACCGGAGCGCATCCGGTCACCTGCGACGTAACCAACGAGACCGCCGTTGCTTTTGCCGCCGAGCAGATCCTGGGTGAGCAGGGAACCGTCGACGCCCTGGTCAATATTGCCGGGGGAGCCATCGGCCTGGATCCCGTCTCGGAGGGCAAGCCCGAAGATTACCTGCAGATGTACCGCATGAACGTGCTGGGAATCCTGAATACGATCCGCGCCTTCAGCGGGGCACTGCGCCAGAATGGTCACGGCACGATTCTGAATCTGACCTCCACCGCTGCCGAGCACGGGTACGAGGGCGGCGCCGGGTATAACGCCGCAAAGTTTGGCGCTCGCGGCTTGACCGAGGCGCTCCGCCTGGAGGAGGCGGAACATAACGTTCGCGTCATCGAGATTTGCCCCGGCATGGTGCACACCGAAGAGTTCTCCCTGAACCGCCTGGGTTCGCAGGAGGCCGCCGACCGCGTGTATGAGGGCGTACCGAATCCGCTTACCGCCGAGGACGTAGCGCAGACCGTAACCTTTGCGCTCAACGTTCCGCACCACGTTAACCTGGACCGCATTACCCTGCGCCCGGTGGCTCAGGCCAGCCAGTTCAAGGTGATTCGCGCCGAGGGGTAGCGGGTCATCAACCCTCTCTGTAACCCCTCATTGAGAAGTTCTGCGGATAATACGCACATAACCCCACTTGGGGGATGGGTGAAAGCTCACTCCCCGAAGCGGGGTTTTCTCAGGTAGTTATAAGGTTTTTCCTCACTGAATAACGCATAGGTTTGTTAAACGTCAGTAAAAGGGAAGTTTAAGAATCGTCATATCCTGATACGGAGAACTTGAGTAAGGGAATTGGTATGTATGCAACCTCTTTATAGGGGAATGTTTTATAACGATTTGATAACACTTGAATAGAGGATGCGGTAGGGTGCCGGTAAGAACAGGGGCGAATGTTAGCCTTTTAGCATCACACCCATATTGAACACCCGATGGCCTTCGATGAGGGGGGCGCATATTCCCGGGGTTCACCACCGATGATTCAGAGATCGAGGAACAATGTCGAAGACTACCCGTCGCGTCTACAAGATTGCAGCAGCGGCAGCCTTTACCGCAGGCTCCGTTGCCGCTATTCCGGCAACCTTTGCGGCTGAGGCTCCCGCAGACCAGAGCGGTACGACTATTGCCGTCACGCAGCACCCCAACGGCGAGGTAAACGTAGAGGTTACTGCCCCGGCCCCGGCTTCTACCGAAGCACCGAAGGTTGAGGCCCCGGCCCCGGCTGCTACCGAGGCTCCGAAGACTGAAGCACCCAAGGCTGAGGCCCCGGCCCCGGCTGCTACCGAAGCACCCAAGGCTGAGACCCCTGCTGCCGCTGAGGCTCCGAAGACCGAGGCACCCAAGGCTGAAGCACCGACCCCGGCTGCTACCGAGGCTCCCAAGGCTGAAGCACCCAAGGCTGAGGCCCCGGCTGCTACCGAGGCTCCCAAGGCTGAAGCACCCAAGGCCGAGACCCCTGCTGCCGCTGAGGCTCCGAAGACTGAAGCACCGAAGGCTGAGGCCCCGGCCCCTGCTGCTACCGAGGCACCGAAGACCGAGGAAACCCCGAAGGCTGAGGCCCCGGCCCCTGCTGCTACCGAGGCACCGAAGACCGAGGAAACCCCGAAGGCAGATCCCAAGACCGAGCAGGCCGATCCCGCCATCGAGATTGAGGAAACCGACTTCCCCGCAGACGCCACCATCAATACCATTACGGTTCGTGCATCCGGTTTCCAGGGGGCCAAGGTGGGTGCCTCTGTTAACGTGAGCATCTACGCTCTGGATGCTGACCAGCAGATTACCGGTGAACCGATTGCAACCATCACCGTTGACGCTGGACAGATCAAGGACGGCTCATTCAACGCTTCCCTCAGCGTTCCCGCAGCCCAGCTTCCCGCCGGCGCATCCTACGCTCTGGTTGCTGTCAGCAACCCCCAGGCTCAGCCCGCCGAGAAGCTGGTGGCTCTTTCCTCCTTCAAGGTAACCGAGACTACCACTCCGCGTGCTCAGACCCCCAAGGCTGATGAGACCCCCGCCCCCGAGACCCCCAAGGCAGACGAGACCCCGGTCCCCGAGACTCCGGCTCCCGAAACCCCCAAGGCAGAGACTCCCAAGGCTGACGAGACTCCGGCTCCGGAGACCCCCAAGGCTGATGAGACTCCCGCCCCCGAGACTCCCGCCCCGGAAACCCCCAAGGCAGAGACTCCCAAGGCTGACGAGACTCCGGCTCCCGAGACCCCGGCAGCCCCTGAACCTCAGAACGCAACCCTCACCACCGAGAGCGCAAGCCTGGACCCGAACGACGAGTACAACGTGGTGACTGTCAACGGCGCGGGCTTCACCCACGAATCTGCTTCCCGCGGCGTGCAGGTGGCCATCTACCGCCTGGATGCCGACGGCAACATCACCGGTGAGGCTCTGGCCGTTCAGGATGTGCCCGCATCCGAGATTATGGAGGGCACCTTCACCACTAAGCTTTCCGTGCGTGCCGATCGTCTGCTGCCCGGCTACGTGTACGCGCTCGTGGCTACCAGCGACCCGAACGGCCTGGTACATCAGGTGGCTGTCACCACCGCCTCCGTGAGCGATGCGGACCACCCGGCCCCCACGGTGCCCGCGGCAAGCAACGACGATAACACCACCGTTCGCGATAACGGCGACGGCACCACCAGCGTCTTCACCGCGGAAATGAGCGAGGACGGTTCCGTGACCGTGACCGAGACTCGCGTTCCTTCCTCGCAGGCCCCCAAGGCCAAGGTTGGTAACACCCCGGTGACCGCTTCTTCCCAGAGTGGCCACACCGTGAGCGCTCGCGATACCGCCGGCCGCACCACTTCGGATAGCTCTTCGAAGCCGCAGCTGGCTCACACCGGCGCTGAAGGTGTCGCAGGTATTGCCGGTGTCGGCGCCGCAGCGCTGATCGCCGGTGCTGCGCTGATGCTTCTGCGTCGCCGCAGCCTCTAGGGTTGATCCTTTCGCGTAACGCCGTATGAAACGTCCTCGCGGTTTCCTCGGGATTAAAATAATCTCGGGAGACCGCGAGGACGTTTCTGTGTGTTCAGAATAGTGAGGGCGCACGATGCGGCGCTCCACGGAACGTTGCGGCCGCAATGGACGGACAGACCGGTGTCGATTTGTTCATGACAGGGTTCCCGCGCTCGCGGGGGTGGGTTTATCGGTTCCGAGCGTCCCGGAAGTGAAAGCCTCGAATTTCGAGGGGCCCGGATAACCCCGTCGAAGAATTTGCCGTAGCCCGCCTCCATTGATTTTGAGCACGCGGCCGCAATGGGTGTCGCGGCCCTGACCGTGGGAGGCGCCTTCCGCCATATTGGCGTGGGTGAGGGCGATACGGTGGTCATCTCCGCGGCTTCGGGCGGAATTGGGTCCGTCGCCGTGCAGTATGCCGTGGCTCGCGGTGCACGCGTTATTGGCATTGCAGGGACCGCGAATGCCGAGTTTATCAGGTCGTTGGGGGCCATGCCGGTTGCTTATGGCGAGGGCGTGAGGGAACGCGTGCTCAAGGCGGCCGAGGGTCGCGTGACAAAGTTCCTGGACTGCTACGGTGGCGACTACGTGACCCTAGCCTTTTCGCTGGGGTTGAAGGGCAAGGACATTGGAACCCTCGTTCCCTCGCCCAAGGTCATGATTAGGGGAGCACAGTTTACGGGCCCCCGCCATTCGGAACACGGGGACTTCGAGACCCTAGCCGAGCTGGTCGCCGATGGGAAGGTGTCAATTCGCTTGGATCGCGTGTACGGGTTCACGATTGAGGATGTCCGTGCGGCCTACCGCGATTTGCAGGCCGGTCACACGCGTGGCAAGAGAGTCATTCGCATCGCCGGTGAATAGGGGATTGGCGCTACTGATTGATGCGAGACCTCAAAAACCTTACACCCGAAAGAAAATAACTATATGTGCATAAATGTGCACATATAGCACTGTAGAGTCTACCTATTTACGTTCGCTTTAAACCCTCACCTTGAAGGGAGAGTTGAGGTATTTTACCTAGTCGATATGTTTTGAGGATGATTAATGGGGGAGATTTGGGCAAAAAACCCGTTTTGTGGTTCATTGCATAAAAAAATAGTTGGCTCGTAAAGCGTATTGGGCCTCAAGAGGCTTTTTCTATTGATAGTGTGGAACTACCGATAAATAGAGCGATTCCCCTCGCGCAGACTTCCACCTCAGATGGAGATTGAGAGTTTTACCTCTCGGAACCCATCGCCCAAGCCGAGGAGACCCCTATCGCAAGGCTACCAACCTCGCGAAGGAACCAACCGTACATCTTCCCGCCGGGAATTGAGGCGTCGTTGTCGCGTAAAGGGTATCGTTCACACTCACAGAAAAGGTGTGTTTCATGCCCGATCCCGCTCACTCAAAGACCCGAGCAACGGCCGCCATTGCGGCCTCCGTTCTGACCGCCGGCACCGGTGCGGCCCAGGCCGCGATTCCAGTGCACAATGCGGGCGGCCTTTCCTCCTCTAGCATTCAGCAGAACCGCGCCCAGCGTTCTGACCGCGATGTGCGCCCCTCGGTGCAGGTCGAACAGGGTGCTGCCATCAACCCCGCGCGTTCCCAGAGCATCACCGTTAGCGGTAGTGGTTTTCTGGGCGAGGACGTTGAGAAGCATGGCATCGCCGTGTACGTCAGTGAGTACCGCAAGTACCCCCTGGCTGCCCTGAGCCGTGCCCGTGCGGTGACCATGACCCTCGTCCCCGTCTCCGATGTGCACGAGGGTAGCTTTAGCACCCAGCTCACCCTGCCTGCGGGAATCCTCGACCCCAACCAGCAGTACGTGGTGGCAACCGCCGTCGTCAATCCCGATCTCGGCTACTCCGTCGAAGACACCTCCTACAATTCATGGACGCCCCTGGAGGTACAGCCTGCGGATACCCAGGATGAGCCGCTCAATGCCCAGATCCTGTCGGGTCAGTTGGAAATTCCGCAGGAGCAGAACCTAATCGTCTACAAGGCCACCGGCCTGGGCGATGCGCAGGCCTTCGAGATCATGACCTCGATTTACGCCGTTGATGAGCAGGGCAATCGCCACGTACTGGCTGCCTCCCCGGCACGAGCCGATGTTGTCAACGGCACGCTTCTGGACGGCATCGAGGTACCCGGTGCGCGCCTAGCCGTTCTGCAAGATGTGCATCCCGATCTGCGCTACGTGCTGAACGTTGAAATTGCCCCTTCGGCTTCCCGAGGCCTAGCAGCTCAGAGCGTCGAGATTCCCTTCACCAATGGCTGGAGCGTTGCTGAGACCGCAGCCGCTGAGCCTGCCGACGAAGAGGTTGAAGAGGTTGAAGCGCAGGCGGAAGAGACCCCGGCGGCCCCTCGCCCCGCGACCTCCAAGCCGGAAGCTTCTGAGGCTTCCGTTGTTCCCGCTGAGGAACAGGACCCCGTGCTCCCGGAAACCGACCCTCGACGCCACTACGACCTGCCGCGTAACACTCGGTTCGACCGGGTGCGCGACGCCTCGGCGGATCGCGCGGGGGAGCAGGAGTCAGCCGAATCGACGAATCATTCATCCGTGGCTGTGGGGGCTCGCCTGCGCGTGGAAGAGACCGCAGTCCCCGAGAATGACTCGGAAAAGACGCTCACTTTCACCGGTGAAGGTCTCGAGGGTTCCGGTCCCGTGGCCCTGCAGGTGCACGCGCTGGATTCTAACGGTCGAACCGCCGGTGAGGCCATTGCCTCCGGGGACGCTCGTGTGGAGGATGGTTCCTTCTCCGCGCAGCTTCAGGTGCCGGGCAACGCCCTGAAGCCGGGTACGACCTACCGTGTAAGCGCAGTCTACGAGGACTCCCGAGGAACTGTGCAGATCGTGACCGGCGGCTTCACAGTGGAGCGTGACGGCGTGGATGCTTCGCGTCCGTCCGAGTCTCTGCCTGCCGAGCAGACCGAAGCGCCGGCAACCGAGGAGCCGAGCTACGGTGACTCTGCTGCCGAAAAGCCGACGGAGGAGAAGCCCTCGGTTACTCCCTCCGATAGCGCCCCGGCACCGGCCGAAGAGTCGAAGGAGTCCGCTCCTGCGGCTGTCGCATCCGAGGCTCCTGTGTCCTATGAGTCGGCTTCGCCCAAATCTGCTCCGGTTACCGAGGGCGCTACCGGCGGCGCTACCGACCGTGCCGGACAGAAGCCTCAGAAGGCTACGGCTTCGGCCTCCAAAGGTGAGCGTGAGCAGCTGGCTGCAACGGGTACCTCCGGGATGCTGACGATCAGCGCGGTAGGGTCGCTCTCTCTGGTTGCGGGAGCCTTCCTGACCCGCCGTGGCCGCCGTGATGTGCAACTCACTTCCCGGTCCTAAAAATCTGATAAATACCCTCTCACAAGCCATAACGTGAGATAAGACGAGGGGATGCTTCTTTGTAACAAAAGAGGCGTCCCCTCGTCTTTAACTTTTTCTAAGGTTATACCTATAATTTAGAGTGCATTGACCGGCGGTACTGCCACTCTCTATGCTCCGCCCTCGCGGAGCAAAACGCGTTCTAAAACGCACATGGTCACCGATAAGAGAGGCCGCCTCCCCGCTCTCACTTCCGAACTTCTGAGCGTGGGGGATTGCACAACCTATCGCTCACTTACTCACTCACGAAAAAGGTGACCATGTTTACCACGCAGCGAACTGCTCGCGGCGCGGCCCTCGTAGCATCTGCAGCCCTCGGGCTGGGAGGTGCGCTGGCCCCTGCAACCTTGGCCCCCGCTTCCTTCGTATCATCCGCACATGCACAGCCGCATGGTGCGTCTCCCTCTGCGAACACTCCTGAACCCCAGGCTACGAACGTTGATGTTTTCATCATGGATTTGCTAGGCCAGAGTGAGGATTACATCCTGATTGGTCTGGGCGGGGTGAAGTCTCTCGATCACGTGCAGGTGCGCCTTGTGGCAGTTACCATGGAGGGTCTGGAAGTTGCCTCGATGGTGGTCCCCGCCTCACAGCTGACCGCGTCGAAGAATGAAGACGGCTACCTCGATGTGAGTATTCACCAGCGCCTGAATATCGAACAGGCCTACATGGTGGAGGTTACCGACCTTCAGACCGGCAACTCCTCTTTCGTTGAGCTGCGCCCCGAATACGGCGAGAGCGTTGAGGGTCTTCTCGCCTCACGTCAGAATCTTTTCTTTCCCGATACCCCGGGTGTGCAGCGTGCACCCATCGATGCGGTGAGCCCTACTCCCCATCCTGTGCCGAATCCCGAGCCTTCGAAGGATGAGCGAGAGGACCGTCCGCAGCCCACGGCCGCTCCGGCCCCGGCTCCGGTTGCCTCGGAGAGTGCCTCGCCGACCCCCTCCGCTACTGCATCTGAGAAACCCGGTGATGTGGAGGAGCCCCGTAGTTCTGAATCTACCACCGACGTTTCTGATACGCCCAAGCCCGAGGGCGACCGTATCCTGGTGCATAACCGCTCCTCGAATCAGATTCCCGCGGAAACCCGCGAGGCCATTCTTGAGATTTCCACCGCGGAGCTGCGAGGCTCAAGTGATCTTCAGACGATTCGCACGCGCGTCAAGAACGTGGGGGAGAGCTCCCTGGGCTATGACGTTATGGTCTTCGAGATGCCTGCCGACGGGGGAGCCGTCGGCGCACCCCTGGCCACGACCCACGTGAGCCCCGATCAGGTCAGGGACGGCGCGTTCTCGGCTGATTTGAAGGTCCCCGGAACCTCACTCGTTGGCGGTAAGCGGTACCGGGTGGTGGCGGTGGGGGGAGAGTCTCCCGATGAGCTGAGGCTCGTGGCAACCTCTGCCTTCAGCGTGAGCATTATTCAGCGCGCCAGCTCGGCGGATTCAACTGCAGACGCCAACAATCAGCCTAGGCGCACTGTGGTTCATTCTTCGAGTGAGCAGCTGCCGGCAGATATCTCCTCACCGAGTGATGCTTCACCCTCTGCGGTTGAATCTTCGTCGGCTCGAGGAATCCCTGGGGAAACCGTTCCCCATATTCCTTCGACAGATGTCGCTCTGAATCATGTCGCTCATGCCCATGCCTCGGCTGCGCGGGCAACCCCGCAGGCTCATGCAGTCACGAGTAACCCCGTTACCGCATCGAACGTCACCCCGGTTATGTCGGGATACGCAGCCTTTATTGGCGGACGCACCATCGTGAATCTGATGGGGTATCAGGTGTCAGCGGGAAGCGCTGAGAGCGTTGCCCCTACTGCACGGGAAGGTTCTCGCCTGAGCTCCGACGGGTTCTATACGCGAAGCACGAAAGCTCGCGGTGGTTCCGATTCTCAGAAACTGGAGGCAAGCGCTTCGGAAGATGTACCCCTGCCGGATGGTACCGTGCCGCTGGGAATTGCGCTGGCCGGTTCGGTTGTCTTCGTGGGTAGCGCCGTGGTGGTGAACCGGTATCGTCGTCGGGCGGAGGCCTCTGCTGAAGTAGCGGCAACTGAGACGATGGACGCGAACGCATAGGCGCGGGGGGAGCAGAGCATTTACCTCGAAGGGCGCCCCGTGGCGGTGATGCGTAGCATTACCGACCGCGGGGCGTCTTTGCATTATGTGAGATGTGTGTCGCATTATGCAATGGATTTTTGTCAAATCTTGTATGACGTGTAAATGATTTTGATGGTTTATAAGAGGTGGATTTGTGGGCCCCCGGCGCGAACGTTTATGCGTTATAACACCGTGAATGGCCTGTGTTCAGGGCTTGGATTGGACACTATATGTCGTGCACCTGGGCTTTTATGGCGATTGAAATAATTGTTTGCGGGATATTCGACCTTCCCTCTAAACATTCGTATTTTTCGATAACGATGTTTTATGGGGTGGCCATACAGTGTTTTACTCTGAGGTGCATATACTGCCTAACAATAAGCACGCAAATGCAATGAATTTAAAATCTTAATACTCGTGTTAGGCTGGGATGTAACCGATGTACCGGCACGCATAATTATTGCGTTAGAGGGGCTTGTGGTGAGCTACTCCTTATCAGCAGGTTGTGCGTCCGCTTCGATTGAAATGGCACTATCATGATCACTCAACGACCTCGAACTTTCCGCGCCCTGACGCTTTCCGTTTTAGCAACTACGGGTATGTTTGTGTTACCCAATGCTTCCGCGGTGGAGGGAACCGGTTTTTCTGTCGATCAGCAGTGTATTATTACTATTCTCAATTCGGAGAATCCTCAGAATTGTCCCTCGCAAGATTTCAACCTTGAACTCGATACGCTTGAGGTTCTAATTCATTCTGTGGAACAGAACCGGGTGACCCTCAATCTGCAACCTCTCTACGAAGAGAAGTACATCAATGATTCGAGCCGCTATCTCGTGGCCGTTCAGTACTACACCGTCTCCGGTAAAGCATCCGGAGAGGTAGTCACCTATACTCCCCAGCAGCTGAGCGCAGTGAAAGCCCAGGACGGCTCTACCCTTCTGACGCTCACGCTACCGAGTACGCCGAAGGAAGGCTACTACACCATCTCCGTCCTCGACATGGACAGCTTCGATGAGGGATACGGGGAGTTCAAAATTACTGCCGGTTCGCTTATTCCCCATATCGTTCCTGTCGGTGACGGGGACGTCGACAGTGACTCGTCGGGAATCCGTCTTGACGACGAAACGCAGAATATCCTGGATAAAGCGCGTGAAGAGGCCCGTCATCCGCAGCCCTCGATTTCGCCTACCCCGAAAGCGGCGGGCGATCTGGAGCGCGGCACTCAGATCGTGAGCGAGGTACCCGGAGGCCTGACCGCCTCCCGAGACAACGCGAACCTGAACGCTCCAACGCTGAACGTTCGTTACGCCGAGCTGCGTTCTGACGCAGAGACGAAGCCCGTGACCGTTGTCGGAAAGAACCTGCCCGCCCGAGAGAACGGGTACGACCTGATGGTCCTTGAGACCGATATGCAGGGTAATCCCCGAGGCGACGCCGTCTCGTACACCCACGTGGACGCTGCACACATCACCGGAGGAGAACTCGAGGTGGCTGTTGGCGTTCCGGGGTCGCTTCTCAAGACCGATTCGGTCTATACCGCGTACCTGGTGTACGTCGATGAGCAGAACAACGACACCGCTGTGGCCTCGGTTCGGTTTAAGGTGAGTGCCGGGAAATCGCAGGATACCGCGGAATCCTCCGCCACCCGCCGCGATGAAACGGGCGCTACTTCAACGTCCACTACCGCGAAGAGCGATAACTCCGCGAGCGCCTCCTCCCATACTTCTTCTAACGCAACCGACGGTAGCTCGAACGCTTCCCGTTCTAGCGGGGCCGATTCCACCGCAACCCGTGAGATCCAGGCGCGTGCCGAGCGCCGTCAGCAGGGGCTTCAGGCTCTGGCGCAAGCGCGCACTATGGCGCCCCAGACCAATGCATCCGCCGGGCAGTCACCCCTGACCTCGGCATACGCCGCGGGGTCCGATACCGCAATGCCTAATGGGGAGGACGGCGCCTCCGTAAAGAGCGGATCGGCATCTGCCGCGCAGCCCGTGACCCCTACCGACGGCGCCAAGGGACTAACCCCCACCCGTCAGACGGAGGGTAATTCCCGTTCCGCTGAGGTTAGCGCCCCTATCTCTCAGGTGCACTCCGGATCGACCGCGGGGCAGCAGGAAGGCGTGAAAGCGGCGTCCTCTTCGGAACACGTTATGGAGGAAGCCTCCGACTATAGGGTGACCTTCTGGACCGTAGGACTGGTGGGATTGGGCCTGGTGGCGGGTGCCGTATGGATGGCCATTCGGAGGAATGCCTTCTCCCTGTCTCGGGTATTCCGCCGGTAAGCATCTACGGGACTTGCCGACTCCCCCGAGCGTAAAGACAGCGTTTAGGGGAGTCAAAATACCCTTGAGTGAATAAACCTCGGAGTTCATGGTAGGGTTGAGGAAGCCGATATATAGACGTGGACTCCTCCTTACCCTGACCCCACATCTCAGTGGTCGTATGGCGTGGACGCCACCGGACAGATACTCTGTCTAGGGCTCGGTCGATTACCCGGTGTGGGATTGGAAGAATAATCGGGGGTGGGAGCACCTCGTTAAACACCACGAAAAGACACATTGCATGAGCACATTATCTATAAAACGCCGTGTAGTTGCCGTTGCGACCCTTGCTGCGGGACTGCAGAGTGGGGTGCTTGCCCCATCCATGGCCGCCGATACTGTTGCCGACCCTACGCCCTCTTTACACGATGTCGCTGGAGTAGGCGACTCGGACGCCCCCATAACGCAACGTCGCGAGGGGGAATCGAACGTCGACTTCGATGACCCTAACGAGGGTGATATTAACCTGACCATTCACCGTGAGGACGGTGCTGCCCTGCTCGTTTGGTCGGGTCTTCCTCAGGGAATATCTGCCGAGAGCGTGCTGGTAGAAGTTACTTCGTGCACGTCGACGGAGGAATGTACCCACCGTTCTGTCTCCCCGACCGAAGGGGGTTCCCCCGGGGAAGTAGCGCTTCTGCTTGATTTGCCCAGTGGGGGAACGTTCTACGTCATCACCCTGACGGATGCGGCCTACGGCATCACGCGCGTAGATTTTCTGGCGCGAGATCGCGACACTCTGGTGGAGGTTCCCTCCGATCCTCGGTATTCTACTCAGCCGGGAGTTACCCCGCCCCACGGTGAGGATGCGTCCTCGAAGGGCCCCTCAGCAACCGACTCCACACCGGTAGAGAAGAAAGATACCCCGGAGTCTCCCTCGCCGCAGCCCAGCCCCACGCATATTCCTTCTACCGTAGCCCCCACTCCTCAGCCGGTGGTGACCCAGTCCCCGAACGTCACAAAGGAACCGGAGCATATTCAGCTGATTAGCTCCGAAAAGATCGAGGCTCAGGCAAGTAGGCAGAATCACCGAGACAGTCCTCGCCTGACAATCCAGAACTCCCAGGTTAACTCGAGCGATTCGGTAAAGCCCGTTACGGTGCGCGGCAAGAACTTTGCAACGAATGACAACGGGTATGACCTGATGCTCATGGAGCTCGACAGTGATGGGCATACGGTGGGTGACGCCCTAGCTATTGTGAGGGTGAACCCTTCGGACCTCTCCTCCGGAAGCTTTGAGGCGGTGCTGGGTGTACCCGGCGCCTCCCTGCAGACCGGTCGCACCTACTTGGTAGTGGCAATAGACGCCACCAGCGGTGGAGATGTCCAGGTCAGCACGGTACGCTTCACCGTTTCTCGAGGAAGTAACAATACCGGAAATTCCCAGGGTGAAAGCGACGACACCTCCACTGATGATTCCTCGGATTCTTCATCCTCCGCAGTGGCTGGCACCTCTTCTGCGGCCCCCTCAACGGCCTCGAGCGGTGAGGAGCAGAATGCCGTGAAAGTGGCTGGTGACGGGAATAAGACGAAGACCCGAGGCATACGTTCTGCAACCGCCTTGGCCGGGGACCGGAAGGACCCCACCATCTCTGTCGAAGAGGGGACGGAGGCCGTTGCCCGCCCCGCTGCCTCTTCTTCATCTGCGCTAGGCTACCGCACACGCGATGCACAGGACGAGCAGGCTACCGCTCGTACGAGCGCGCCCACAGAAACCGAGCCCGCTACCCAATCGCGACGGCCTTCGACGCTGGATGGTTCCTCCTCGCAGGTGCGTTCCGAGCAGAAGGGCCGTGACGGGGTGAAGGCCTCAGAAGCCGATTTGGCCCATGGCATGATGGCCTCCTCATCCGCACTGGCCGTACTATTGGCCATTGGTGGTGGAATGGTTCTGGGCTCTTTGGGTATGACCTGGGCCCACTCCTCGCGCCGCAAATAAGGCTTTCAGGAGCTGAGGGTGACTGGGTGTAAATTCCGGTTCACGCCGGTGACTCGCCGGGCGCGGGCGCTCAGCAGTGCTGTCACCTCAACTGCTTTCGGGCCTCGAGTTTGCCCTCACCAGCCCCCGCTGTCTCACTTGATTTGAGTGGGGGAGCGGGGGCTTTTGTGGCTCATAAATTTGTGTGGGCCGGGCATTTTGTCCCGGGAATTTTTTACAATGGGAGCATGACTGTTTTGAATGTTCTCGCGACCTCTCACGGTACCGACTCCGCTGTCGGCCGTGAAGCCATCGCCCTGATTCGCGAACAGGTGCGTTCCCTGCTGGACCAGCGTACTGACGGTGTGGAATACCGCGTGCACGAGGCTTATGTTGATGTCGAATCGCCCAGCGTGGATGATGCCGCGGCGGCTCTGCCCAAGGACGAGCCCTGCGTTATTGTCCCGATTCTGCTCTCTACCGGGTTCCATACCCAGGTGGACCTGCGCCGGGCAGCCCGCGCGAGCGGCATCGAACGTATCGTAATCGCTGAGTCTCTTGGCCCCGATTCCCGCCTTGCTCGCCTGGCTCGGACCCGCCTTGAAGAGGCCGGCTGGACCCCCGAGAACGGTTCCGTCGTGGTGCAGGGTGCCGCCGGCTCCTCCCGTGCCGATGGCCGCGCCGATATGGAGCGCGCCGCCGAGTTGCTCTCCGAGGCCTTGGGAACCCAGGTTCAGCACGGTTTCATTGCCTCCATTGACCCAAAGTTCCACGAGGTGGTGGCCGAGTATAAGCCGGAGTTCGCCGCAACCTACCTGCTGGCGGAGGGTTTCTTTGCCGGTAAGATGCGCCGTGACGCCGCTTCGACCGGCCTGCCGGTGAAGGTCGCCGCGCCGCTGGTGAACGCACAGGACCCTGCGTCCGCCAGGGTTGTGGCAGAGTGCTTTGTCGATCGCATGGATGAGGCGCTTGCCGCCTAAGAACTAATTTGGGCTCGTTCCGCGCGAAAGGCCCCCGCTTCCTCAGAGGAAGCGGGGGCCTTTCGTTAATTTGAATTGTCTATGAGCCGTCCGAATTAGTTGGCCAGCAGGTAGACATCGCCGTCACGGACCTCAACGGGGTACACGTTGAGGGAGTAGGAGGAGTCCGAGAGGCACTCACCGTTGGTCAGGTCGTAGACCTCCTTGTAGAGGGGGGAGGTGATGGTGGAGTGGCCGTTCTTCTCGCCGATAATGCCGCGGGCCAGAACGAGTGCCTGGCTGTGCGGGTCGAGGTGATCGCTGGCGTAGATGCCGTGCTTGGTCTTGTAGATGGCGTACTGATGGTTGTCGACCAGAGCGACTTCGCCCCAGTTCTCTTCAAGATCGGATTCGGCGCAGATGCGGACCCAGTTATCGGCCATGGGGTTTTCCTTTCGAAACGGTGTGTGTCGCGCGGAGGCGAAATCAATCACGGTTTGGGCGTAATTGCGATTCACGTGTTCTTTGTTTGGAGTTTACCCTATGAAACCCACATTGGGAAATGGGGCGCGCGAGAAAGCTAAAGGTTATTTTCACCCTAAAATACAACCCTAAATTTTATAGATTAGCCTTACCTAAATCCGCTGCCGCCGGTGGTACGTATACCCTCATCTGGGCTGTTATTCCGCGGAAGTTTTTCAGAATTTTTTCTCACAAAATGCTGATTTTGGCTACCCGTACCCTGCGCTACCATGTACGATGAAAGTCGTAGCTCGGAATCACTTTTGAGCACCTGAAGAAAACAACATAATCCCACACAAAAATGTTTCGTAATTTTCAGGAGTTGCAGAAGATAAGAGGTTTCGCGGGGCCTTGGGCTCCGTTGGTACGACCCCCTTATCTTGGCAAATCCGGGATTTCCGTGTTGCAGCATGTGCGCCGCAAATAAGTTACGGGACGAATCCCAGGGACATAATCGCCGCCCACGGCGAGGATGCAGAGCTATCGCATCGCAAACTAGGAAAGGAAAATCCATGTCGAACACCCCCCGCAACATTCTCGTTGTCGGTGCAGGACCCGCCGCATGGCGTTTTGTTCGCGCATACCACGAGGGCGCAGAGGCAGCCGGTCGTGCCGCAGACACCATCACCGTGCTGAACGATGAGCCCTACACCCCTTACGACCGCGTTGCCATTGAGCAGCTCTTCAAGGACCCCGAGAAGGATCTGACCCTCGGCGATCCGGAGCTGTGGAACGCTGAGAACATCAACCTGGTCAACAACTGCCATGCCGAGAAGCTGGACCGTAACCGTCGCGTCGTCACCGACACCGAGGGTAACGAGTACCCCTACGACGTTCTGATTTTTGCAACCGGTTCCCGCGCGGTTCGCATCCCCATTCTCAACTCGGACGCAGCACACGTCTTCCGCACCGTCGACGATGTGAAGAACATGGTTTCCGAGGTCAACCGCCTGCAGTCCACCCTGGGCCGCGCACCCCGCGGCATCGTTGTCGGTGGCGGTCTGCTCGGTCTCGAGGCTGCTGAGGGCCTGAAGGAACTCGGCGCGGAGCCCACCATTCTGGACGTGGCTCCCTGGCTGCTCTCCGTCGAGGTGGACCAGGGCGGCGGTTACGCCGTGAACGCCCAGATCAAGGCAACCGGCATTGATATTGAGACCGGCGTGTTCATTTCCGGTATCAACAAGGATGCCGACGGTAACGTCGTCTCCGTCTCCATCGCAGACTCTCCCTCCGAGGACGCAAACATCCGCACCCTGCCCGCCGACATGGTGGTCTTCGGTGCCGGTATTCGCCCCAATGACGAGCTGGCTCGTGCCGCCGACATGCACATTGGCGAGCGCGGCGGTATCGTCGTCAACGACGCCTGCCACACCTCCGACGAGCACATCTGGGCTATCGGTGAGGTTGCTTGCGTGCTGGGCCGCACCTGGGGTCTGGTTGCACCGGCTAACGCTATGGCCGACGCCGTGGCAGCCAACCTGCTCAACGACAACGAAGAGGCAAAGGTCGAGGAATTCGACATCGCCACCAAGCTGAAGTTCTCCGGCGTTCAGGTGGCCGGCTTCGGTGACCGCCGCGGTACCACCGAGGGCTGCCTCGAGGTTCTGTTCGCTGACCCCGCTCGCGGCATGTACCAGAAGATCGTGACCAGCGGCGACGCCAAGACCCTGCTGGGTGGCGTGTTCGTCGGTGACACCGCCCCCTTCGACTCCCTGAAGCCCCTGCTGGGTCGCGAGCTGCCCGCCGAGCCGAACGTCTACCTGACCGCAGCTGGCGGCGGCGACGGCATCCCCGACACCGAACTGCCCGACGACGCAATCCTGTGTTCCTGCAACAACATCAGCTTCGGCACCGTGCGTGAGGCCATCGTTGACGGTAACCACGACGTGGCATCCCTGAAGGCCTGCACCACCGCCGGTACCCAGTGTGGTTCCTGCGTGCCCATGCTGCAGAAGACCCTCGAGCAGCAGATGAAGAAGATGGGCCTGACCGTCTCCAAGGCCCTGTGTGAGCACTTCGACTTCTCCCGTGCGGAGCTGGCCGAGGCCGTGCGTCTGACCAACCTGGACGACTTCGACTCCGTGATTGCTCGCTTCGGTCACGGCGGCGACGGCTGTGCCATCTGTAAGCCGACCGTTGCGTCGATCCTCTCCTCCTTCCGTAACTCCTACGTGCTGGACTCCGGCCGCGGTGGTCTGCAGGAGACCAACGACCGCGCACTGGCGAACATGCAGAAGGACGGCACCTACTCCGTCGTCCCGCGTATTCCCGCCGGCGAGATTCCCGCCAAGAAGCTGGCCGTTATCGCCGAGGTCGCCGAGGAGTTCGGTCTGTACACCAAGATCACCGGTGCACAGCGTATCGGTATGTACGGTGCCCGCCTCGAGCAGCTGCCCTACATCTGGGAGCGCCTGGTCGACGCCGGCTTCGAATCCGGTCAGGCCTACGGTAAGTCCCTGCGTAACGTGAAGTCCTGCCTGGGCTCGAGCTGGTGCCGCTTCGGCGTTCAGGATTCCGTTGGTATGGCAATCCACCTGGAGAACCGCTACCGCGGCCTGCGCTCCCCGCACAAGTTCAAGTTCGGTGTCTCCGGTTGTAACCGCGAGTGTGCCGAGGCTCAGGGCAAGGACGTCGGTCTGATTGCAACCAGCAACGGCTGGAACCTGTACCTGGGTGGTAACGGTGGCGCAACCCCCGCCCACGGCCGCCTCTTCGTCAAGGACGCTTCCAGCGAGGACGTCGTGCGCTACATCGACCGCTACCTGATGTACTACATCCGTACCGCGGACAAGCTGCAGCGTACCGCTCGCTGGCTTGAGGACCTGGACGAGGAGCACGGCGACGGTCTGGCACACCTGCAGTCCGTCCTCATCGAGGACTCCCTGGGCGTGTGCGAGGACCTCGAGCGCGACATGCAGCGTCACGTGGATTCCTACGAGGACGAGTGGGCCGCAACCCTGAAGGACGAGCGTCGTCTGCGCCGCTTCCGCGCCTTCATCAACGAGCCCAACGGCAGCGACGAGGCATCGCACCTGTTCGTGCTGGAGCGCGAGCAGATTCGCCCCGCAACCCCCGAGGAGATTGCGGCTGTCAAGGCTGGCGAGTCCAACACCGTTCTGGTGACCGGTACCAAGATTCCTGTGGGTAAGCCCAGTGACCTCAACCCGGTTCCGGCAGCCTAGTATGGGCCCGAAGATTCCGCCGTTCCCGCCCCGCGAGTTCGCCACGATTGACGAGGTGCTCGCGGGCGGGGCGCCCGGTCACAGCCTGGATGACAGCGTGACCGAGCGCGGTATCGCCCTGCCCGGTGAGCGCGCCGAGCACCCCGGCAAGGTCTACATTGTCGGTGGCGGCCCCGGCGCCGTCGACCTGCTGACCCTGCGCGCTGTGCGTGCTCTGGGTGAGGCGGACGTGGTCCTGCTGGATCACCTCGCCCCGCAGGAATACGGCGAGTACGCCCCCAACGCCCTCATCGTCGATGTGGGCAAGGTGCCCGGTAAGCACGCTGTTCCGCAGTCCCGCATCCAGCAGCTCATGATTGACTACGCGCTTTCGGGTAAGACCGTGGTGCGTCTGAAGGGCGGCGACCCGTACGTGTACGGTCGCGGCGCCGAAGAGCTGGATGCGTGCATCGCGGCGGGCCTTGAGGCCGAGGTGATTCCCGGCATCACCAGCGCTATCGCCGTTCCCGGACGTGCTGGTATCCCGGTGACCCTGCGCCGTGTGTCCTCGATCTTCACCGTGGTATCCGGCCATTCGGGTCTTTCTGAGGATGACCTGGCTGCGGTCGAGGCAACTCTGCGTGCCTCCGGCACCGTGGTGTTGCTGATGGGCGTGCGCACCCTGCCCGATACGGTGGCGTCTCTGCTCTCTCGTGGGATTGAGGGCGAGATGCCGTTGGCGACCATCGAAAACGGGTTCTCCGAGAACGAGCGGGTTACCGTGACGACCCTGGAGAATGCGAAGGCCGATTGCGCCCGAGTGAGGCCGCCCGCCATCACCGTGATTGGCGAGGTCGTGTACTACGCCCGCGATGATCAGAACCGTTTCGTGAGCGAGGTTCACGAGCGTCTGCGTGAGCGTGCCACCTCGTAACGTTCCGCTGTGTTCATGCTCCGTTTGTACTCCCGGTGCGATGCCCGCCGCGGGGGAGGAGCGTGAGGCATCAAGGCGTAGCCCCGCGTCCCTGGTTTTCCTAGTTGCCAGGGATGCGGGGCTATCGTCATGTTCGGAACGCACGCGTGGGCCGGCTGCCGGACTGGGGGGCTTAACACGGGCTTCCGTTCGCTCGGCATAATTGGCCGTGCAATTGGTTGCGTCACAATCGTCACCAGCGCAGGCGAAAGGTACAGACTAAAGGTGCAGACGAAGGGCGGGGCGGGTATCAATTGAATTGATACCCGCCCCGCCCTCATAGCGTGGAAGCAAATCGGCCAGCTCGGTCTAGACTCCGGTACCGGAATATGAGCCACCGGAGGAACTCGAAGAGGAACCACCGGAACCAGCGAAAATCTTCTTGAAGCGTTCGCTGTATTCAGACCTGAAGAATTCCGCGCTGGTCACGTTCCACTTACCCTGGTCAAAGACCAGAATCACGGGAACCTGAATCGTGCTTGCCTCCTGAACCTGGCTCGAGCCGTTCTGATAGGTCGTAAACTCGCTCGCCCAGTCTTCGCAGGGGAAGGACACCGCGCTCAGCTCAGTCGAGGCGTAAGCGCGCGTCCTGTACTCCGAGAGAATACTCATCTTATTCTCGTAGCCCTTGACCCAACCGCCCTTAGAATACAGGGTGTGGACGTTGAGAAGCTCGGCGCTGAGCTTGGTATCGTCCTTGTTCATGAGGTTGATAGCGTACTCAATCGTGCCGGTACGCATGAGGTAGACGTAAGAACTCTGATAGGCGCACAGGGTCTTGTAGGCGCCCTCGAGGGTGTTGGTGCGCCGCGCCGTCTGATCGATGACCGGGGTGGGGACGTTCTTCGCGGGGGAGGTATCGGTGGCCTCGACGTACTTGTTCGACAGCTCCTTGTACTCGTACTTCAGGGGACCGAGGTACTTGTCACTATCCTTGAGGTATTCATCCTCGGGGATGATTCGGGTGCTGCCCGAGGCGCTGGAAGAAGCCGAAGCGGACGCGCTGTCGGAAGAGCTGGGAGAGGTGCTGGGAGAACCGCTGGGCGAGTCAGTGGGGGAAGCCGACCCGTCGGCAAGCGGACGGACATCCTTGGCGCATCCGGCCAGGGCAAGAGCGGCAAGGCCAATACCGCCCAGAAGGATATTGCGTCGGCTGGGTGCTTGATTGAGGAAAGACATCGTGGCCTCCTGATGTAGGCCCGCGTGGTGCGGCGTTTGTGTGTACGCCGGTATTGCGGGGGTCCTGTCGTATGGTGCGCGGTACGGATATACCCGGATGCTCGGCCCCAAAACCTCGGTGCGAGGAACGTGGGGGAGCATCCGGGTTCGACTATAAGTGACCCGTTTGAAAGGTTCGTCAAAAAACCCTGAACGTTATCTTTAAGTGCACGCTAACCCGAACTCGGGGAGGAACAGATGCTGAACCTACCCGATGAGAATCACCCGGAATCAAGCGGCCCTAGACACCGGCGGGTCCGTGAGAATCGCCGGAGCTGCCGGAAGAATCCGAACCGGTTCCCAGACGCTCGTCCATGTAGGGGACGTTAATCCTCCACCACTTACCCTCAGCGAAGAGCATGACGTGTGGCGTGGAAGTCTGGGTGACGGCCGGGACCTTCCGCTCGGTGCCGTCAGGCTGGTGAACGGCGGTGGCTGAGTACTCGGCATTAACATAAATCACCACGTACCCGTCGCCGTCCTTCACCGCGCCCACCGGCTCCGTCTTCTGCATCGAAATGCTACAGGTGAACTCCATGTACCAGCCCTTCTGCTCGTAGAGTTCCTTGACCGCGTTAATCTCAGCGATAGCACTTCGATCTTCTGGATGGATCAGCTCCACCGCCTGAGACGCGTAGTGTCCATCCTTAATCGTGGTGATGAGGGCGCTATAGTACGCACGCAACGTCTCGTAGGCACCCTCGAAAGTCGGTTCGTCAAGGTGGGGAACAGTCTTGAGGGGCTTGGGCACGTTCTGCGCCGGGGCGGATGAAGTGGCCGGCTGATACTCGCCGGTGTACTGGCCGGTCAACTTCAAAGGGCCCGGATATTTTTCCCAACCCTCAACGAGTGCATCCTCAGATTCCGGGACGCGCGGGGTGGGTGCATAGTTGTATTCGTGATAGGGGTGGTTCGCGCGGGACAAACCAGGATGCGTAACCGGAAGGCCGGAAGGTGCCTTGGGCGTGCTCTGCCGTTGGGACGGAGCGCACGCATGAATCAACGATGAAACCGCGGGATGTGCGTTACGGCTTGCACTAATCCAGCTCGTGCAGGTCTGGAACCGTCAGCTTTGACGGGTTCCTCATGACAGAAGCCCTAGAATCATCATTGATGCATATATGGGTTATTTTATATTAATTGAGTTCAAAATGCATGAAATTAAGCCTTAGTAATCCCTGGGAGAATTTTGAATCCAGGTGGTGGTAGCCGATTCCAAGGTGCCGAGATTGCATCATGATGACAGGAGTAGGGGAGGTGATGGGCGGGTGCGAAGCACATTGGAGAACATGATTTATATCACATTTAAGACCTGGACCCTCTGGAGGAGTGACTAAATTTCTGGCAATGAGACAGGGTGAGTGGGACGCGTAACTCTCCCTTGGGAGGGTCTGGAATCTATCGAATGGGCGAAGAAAACGGGCTAATTAGCCAAGGAAAATCGCTCTGCAATCCCCGAATATGCACTCTATTCACTCGCTATACATCACCCCGTGGGTCGCAAGAATTAGTTCCCACACCGGGGGTGGAGGGGCGAAAAAATTCGCGAGATGAATATCTAGTGGACGAGTCTTCTTCTCAACCCAATATCTTGTGGTCGCCCGAAAGGTGCTTTCAAAAATTCGATACCAAAATTCAAAACCAACTTAAAGCCACAATGCGTCGATGCAAAAACATACATTGGGTGACACATCCGAGTACGCGGCTCGCGGGGGTCTAATAAGGACCCTCGGGGCTCGGAAACTCGCGGAAGAGTGACCCGTCTATTCCCCGGACCCTGTGGGGACAGTAGGGGAGTGAAGGCGTTCAAACCCACACCGATCGGGGTTGCATTCGGAACCAAAAGCCACATAAACTATTAGTGTTTGCAACGACCCGGCCATCACCGGCGAGCAATTCGGAAGAACGGACCGCACCTGCGGGCGCCCGTCAATCGCTGCGGCGAGGGCGTCTTAGCGGAAGAGATGTAGTCCCAGTAGAACCGGACGGTTAAGCCCGATATAGCTGTAATAAGCGACTGATACCCGCCCAACGCGCCGCTCTTCCGGTGGCTAGGCATCGCGGACACGCGACGCCACGCAGCCCCGGAAGGGTTCGGTGCGTTGAGCTGGTTAACTCAGTAAGCAAGGTGGTACCGCGCCGCATCCTAAGCCCCGGCACAGCCCGGCAGGTCAGCGATGCCCAGGCGTCCTTGCACCCGTCATGTCAACCCTCACCGGCTGAGAGGCGACGAGTGCACGCACCCGCGTACCGCGCCCGTTGCCTCAACGATGAGAACAACAAGATAAGGGCGCACCCAATGTCTAACGTATATCCCAAGGCGAGTGCCTTCGAAGCCGCAGGAAGCGGCGTCACCGCATCGCCCAAGTTCCCCGCACTCGAAGAAGCGGTCCTCGACTACTGGAAGAAGGACGGCACCTTCGCCGCATCCATCGCGAACCGCCCCGCCGGTAAAAACGGCGAGAACGAGTTCGTCTTCTACGATGGCCCTCCCTTCGCCAACGGCCTGCCCCACTACGGCCACCTGCTCACCGGCTACGCCAAGGACCTCGTCGCCCGCTACCAGACCCAGCGCGGCCACAAGGTCGAGCGCCGCTTCGGCTGGGACACCCACGGCCTGCCCGCAGAACTCGAGGCAATGAAGCAGCTCGGCATGACCGACAAGCGCGAAATCCTCGAAATGGGCATCGACAACTTCAACGATGCCGCCCGCGTATCCGTACTCAAGTACACCAACGAGTGGGAAAAGTACGTCACCCGCCAGGCACGCTGGGTTGACTTCGAAAACGACTACAAGACCCTGAACGTTGAGTACATGGAGTCCGTCATCTGGGCGTTCAAGCGCCTCTACGACAAGGGCCTGACCTACCAGGGCTTCCGCGTGCTGCCCTACTGCTGGAAGGACGAGACTCCTCTCTCCAACCACGAGCTGCGCATGGACGACGACGTGTACAAGGACCGCCAGGACCAGACCATCACCGTCGCATTCCGCCTCACCGCAGACACCGCCCTCGGTGCCGACGAGAAGGTCGCCGCGGAACTCGACGGCGTTGAAGCACTCGCATGGACCACCACCCCCTGGACCCTGCCCACCAACCAGGCACTCGCCGTCGGACCCGAGATCGAATACTCCGTCGTACCCGGCGCAGGCAAGTTCGAGGGCCGCTCCTTCCTGATTGCCTCCGACCTGCTCAGCTCCTACGCCAAGGACCTCGGCTACGAAGGCGACCAGCCCGAAAAGGACGCAGACGCAGCCGTCACCGCACGCTACACCGGCTCCCAGCTCGAGCACGTGCGCTACACCCCGCTCTGGGACTACTTCGCAGACGCCGAAAAGTGGGGCACCGAAACCTCCTGGCAGATCCTGGTCGCCGACTACGTCTCCACCGGTGACGGTACCGGTATCGTCCACCAGGCACCCGCCTACGGTGAAGACGACCAGAAGGTCTGTGAGGGCTACGGCATCCCCGTGATCCTCTCCCTCGACGAAGGCGCAAAGTTCCTGAACCTCTTCGCCGAGCCCACTGCCTCCGGCTCCACCGCCCTGGCAGAGATCGCAGGCGTGCAGGCATTCGACGCGAACCGCACCATCATCAACGCCCTCAAGGCAGATGACGTGCTGATCCGCGAGAAGTCCTACGTGCACTCCTACCCGCACTGCTGGCGCTGCCGCACCCCGCTCATCTACCGTGCAATCACCTCCTGGTACGTGAAGGTCACCGACTTCAAGGACCGCATGTACGAGCTGAATAAGCAGATCAACTGGATCCCGGAAAACGTGAAGTACGGCCAGTTCGGCAAGTGGGTTGAGAACGCACGCGACTGGTCCATCTCGCGTAACCGCTTCTGGGGCTCCCCGATTCCCGTGTGGGTTTCGGACGACCCGAACTACCCGCGCATCGACGTGTACGGCTCCCTCGAAGAGCTCAAGGCAGACTTCGGCCGCCTGCCCCTGAACAAGGACGGCGAGCCCGACCTGCACCGCCCGTACATCGACGAGCTGACCCGCCCGAACCCGGACGACCCGACCGGCAAGTCCACCATGCGCCGCGTGGAAGACGTGCTCGACGTCTGGTTCGACTCCGGATCCATGCCCTACGCACAGGTGCACTACCCCTTCGAGAACCAGGAATGGTTCGAGAACCACTACCCGGCAGACTTCATCGTCGAGTACATCGGCCAGACCCGCGGCTGGTTCTACGTGCTGCACGTGCTGGCCACCGCGCTCTTCGACCGCCCCGCGTTCAAGAACGTTATCAGCCACGGTATCGTGCTCGGCTCAGACGGTCAGAAGATGTCCAAGTCGCTGCGCAACTACCCGGACGTCTCCGAGGTCCTCGACCGCGACGGATCCGACGCGATGCGCTGGTTCCTGATGTCCTCCCCGATCCTGCGCGGCGGCAACCTGATCGTGACCGAGCAGGGCATCCGCGAGGGTGTTCGCCAGGTCATGCTGCCGCTGTGGAACGTCTACCACTTCTTCGCCCTGTACGCTAACGCCGCCAACAACGGCGAAGGCTACAGCGCAAAGCTCAAGTACGACTCGCAGCACGTGATGGACCGCTTCATCCTCGGCAAGACCCGCGAAATGATTGAGCAGGTCACCGCTGCGATGGACTCCTACGACATCTGGAACGCCTGTGAATCCCTGCGCCAGTACGCCGACGCGCTAACCAACTGGTACGTGCGTCGCTCCCGCGAGCGCTTCTTCAACGAGGACACCGACGCGTTCGACACCCTCTACACCGCACTGGTGACCGTGTCGAAGGTCGCCGCGTCCCTGCTGCCGCTCAGCAGCGAGGAAATCTACCGCGGTCTGACCGGTGAGCGTTCCGTGCACTTGGCTGATTGGCCCGAGGCATCCGCTTTCGCTGACGAGTCCGACCTGCTTGCCCTCATGCAGACCGTGCGTGAGGTCTGCTCCGCCGGTTCGGCACTGCGCAAGGAAAAGAAGATTCGTGTGCGCCAGCCGTTGCAGAAGATGACCGTGGCGATCGCACCCGAGCAGTTCGCAGCCCTGGGCACCGCCTTCGGCGAGAAGGGTGCGGAGTACTTCGCGACCATCGTCGAGGACGAGCTGAACCTGCGCCAGGTGGAGCTGGTCAGCGCCGACACTGTCGACCCGGCTGACTACGGCATCTCCCAGCAGCTGAAGGTGAACGCTCGCGCCGCTGGCCCGCGTCTGGGCAAGCAGGTGCAGGTCGCCATTAAGGCATCCAAGTCCGGTGACTGGACCGTGACCGAGGACGGTACCGTCCTGGTCGGCGTGAAGGCTCTGGACGGCGGCCTGGCCCTGGAAGAGGGCGAGTACGAGCTGGTGACCGTGGTCGACGCTGACGCTGAGGGTGCTGAGCACACTGCGGCTGCGGTTCTGCCCGGCGGCTTCCTGGTCCTCAACATTGAGCTGACCGACGAGCTGGTTGCCGAGGGCATCGCCCGCGACACCATCCGCGCTATTCAGCAGGCACGTAAGGACGCCGACCTGAACGTTGCGGACCGCATCAACCTCTCCATCGAGGCACCCGAGGAGACCCTGGCGGCCCTGCGCGCCAACGAAGCGTTGGTGACCGGCGAAACCCTCGCCGTGTCCCTGCAGCTGACCGAGGGTCCCGAGCTGTCCATCAGCGTGGCTAAGGCCTAATACGCCTGAACCGTACGGCCGTCCCGCCCCCTTAGTTGGGCGGGGCGGCCCGTCGTCTATCCCGCCGCACGGTTATCCCGCCGCACGGCGGGCCCTGCCGGCACTGGCTGGTTATCCCAGTCCGGCTATCCCAGTGAGGAGAACAATGAGCGAGAAGAATTACCCCGCAATTCCCGACCCCGAGGGCGTGGAGCGGGTCTACGGTGAACTGCTGGCGCGAGCACCCGAAAACAAGATGGCGCCGCGCCTGGACGCCGTGGCACGCGCCGTCGAAATCCTCGGCGACGTGCACCGCGCCGCGCCGGTCATCCACATCACCGGCACGAACGGCAAGACCAGCACCGCCCGCATGATTGAGGCGCTGCTGCTCGGCCACGACCTGCGCGTGGGCCGCTTTACCAGCCCGCACCTCGAAAGCGTCACCGAACGTATCTGCATTAACGGCGCGCCCGTACCGGATGCCACCTTCGTGCGCATTTGGGAGGAAATCGCCCCCTACCTGCAGATCGTGGACGCCGAGATGACCTCCCGCGGCGAGCCCGCCCTGACCTTCTTCGAGTCCGTTACCGTGCTCGCCTTCGCGATTTTCGCGGATGAGCCGGTGGACGTGGTGGTGCTCGAGGTCGGTATCGGCGGCACCTGGGACTCCACGAACGTTGCCGACGGCGTGGTCTCCGTGGTCACCCCGATCGGTCTGGACCACACCGACATGCTCGGCGAAACCCTCGCCGAAATCGCAACCGAGAAGTCCGGCATCATCAAGCCCGGCGGTTTCCTCGTATCGGCCGTCCAGGAGCCCGAGGCGGCCGACGTGCTGCTCGCCTCCGCCCGCGAGAAGGAGGCATCCTTCGCCTTCGAGGGAGTGGAATTCGGCGTGGTCTCTCGCGAGCTTGCGGTCGGCGGTCAGCTGCTGACCCTGCGCGGCCTGGCGGGCGAGTACCCGGATGTGCCGCTGTCCCTGCACGGTGCGCATCAGGCACAGAACGCCGTGGTGGCTCTTGCCGCCGTGGAGGCGTTCTTCGGCGGTCAGCGTCAGCTGCCCGAGGACGTCGTGCGCGCCGCCTTCGAATCGGTGCGCTCGCCGGGCCGTCTGGAGGTTGTGCGCACCGAGCCGCTGACCATCCTGGATGCGGGCCACAATCCGCACGGTGTGCGTGCGTCTGCGGCTGCGCTGACTGAGGCGTTCAAGCTGTCGCACCTGCACGCTGTGGTCGGCATCCTGGGTGAGAAGGACGCCCTGGGCATGTTTGAGACCATGCGCGAAGAGTATGTGGACGCTTCGGACGGCACGTTCCGCCTGTACCTGTCGGCCTCGGATTCGCCGCGTGCGATTGCCCCGGAGCGCCTGCACGAGCTCGCCCTGGATGCTGGCATTGACGAAGACTCGATTGAGGTGTTTGAGCACCTGGACGAGGCGATTGCCACCGCCATGGAGAACGCCCTCTTCGAGCAGGAGTCGGCGGGTGTGCTGATTACCGGCTCGATCACCGTGATTGGCGAGGCGCGCACCCTGCTAGCCAAGCACGCGGAGGCGAAGACCCCCGGTGCCGAGGCTGAGGAGCTGCCCGCCGAGGGTGCATATGCGGGTTCTGCGGGTGCGGCGTCGGCTTCGACTCTGGCTGCCGCGGCGGCTGCGGCTGCCTCTGCTGAGCCGGATGAGCTGCTGGACGGCATTATGGCCGAGCTGGGTGGCGAGTCTGCGGCGGGTTCTTCGTTGGAGGACTCGCTGGGCCTGCCGCTGGGTGACTCGTATACCGATGATTTCTTCGGTGATGATGATTCCGAGGAGGACTAGCCCGACTAGTCGCCGGCCGGCCCAAATCCCCGAAGACCCCGGGAAAGAAGCGAGAGAGAACAAACGGTTACGTCTGACCCCGAACGGGCCAAAAAAGCGCGGTATCGCGAAATAATTGGTCGGATGACGTACTGATTACCGCCGGAAGAAGCTAGGATAGTTGAGATGCCCGAATCCGGGGTGCCGCCGCGCACCACCGGATATCGCCCGTTCCCGAAGCCTCGGCTCGGGCCCGCCCAGCGGGACGAAACCACCCGACCCGAGCTCGCCTCCGGTCCTTCCGGGACCGCGAGTAGAACGGGGCACGGCATATTCCGGACAAACCACGGTGACACACCACGGTCAACCAACTACCACAAGGAGTCGCATGAGTACCGCCGCATCGAGTACCACCGAACCGCCCCAGGCCGAGAACGAACACACCGGTCGGCTGGAGGGAGCGGAGGGAACGACGGCCTCCATGGATCGCCGACTGGGGTGCTGGCTGATTTGTGCCGGCCTCATCGCCCTGGCCTCCGCTGCCATTCTGGTGTACGAGCGCCTGCAGATTTACGTTGACGCCGGCCACACCACGGTCTGCGACATCAACGGCCTGCTGAGCTGTGGCACGGTCATGCGCACCCCGCAGGCCGAGGCCTTCGGCTTCCCGAACCCCTTTATCGGCCTGGTCGGTTTCTCCATCGTGGTGACGATTGGCGCGGCGATTCTGGCCGGGGCACAGTTCAAGCGGTGGTTCTGGATTTGCCTGAACATCGGCCTGGGTGCCGCGGCGGCCTTCATCATGTGGCTGTGGTTTGAGACGACCTTCCATATCAACGCTCTCTGCCTGTTCTGCATGATCGTGTGGGTCATGACCATCACCCTCTTCGTGAAGACCACGGTGCGCAACATCTCGGCTGGCGTCATTCCCGCCTCGCCGTCGGTTCGCGAAAGCGCCCGCGCCTGGTCGTGGTTCGCGATTGGCCTGTGGCTGATTCTGATTTTTGGCATCATCGTGATTCGTTTCTTTGACGTCATCATGGGCATGATGCAGTAACCCCTCGGTTTCGGAACCGAAGGGAAAGCCCCGGTAGCCCGGCTGCCGGGGCTTTTCTGCACCCCGTTTCTGCACCCTGTGACTGCGTCCGCGGCACCGAATAGAGTGGAGCGGATGCGCACTCGTCTCAGCCCCTGCGAGGGGAGGGGCCCCGCACGTGCGGTTCCTCGTGCGTATAATGGACGGGTACATTCCTTTGCCCACTGAGGAGAACCGTGAAGACTGCCGGAATGGCCACGATGGGTGGCGCCGCCGTAATTTTCCTGATTGCCCTTCTGCTGCTGACCGCCGGTCACTTTTCCATGCTGTGGGTTATCCTGCTGGTCCTCTCGCCCTTCGTCTTTATCCTGGGGGTTCCCTTTGCGACCGGTTCGGGCCCGGAGTATCTTCCGACCGACCCGAAGCTGGCGCAGCAGGCACGCGAGGCTCGCGACGCCGAGCTGGGCCTGGACTAGCCTCTCTCTTTGGCGATTCCCGCAGGGTCACCGGGGGGAGTTCCGCCCTATGCGCACCCCGCTTCGCGCGGGTGTCTCCAAAATTTTTGAACGAAGCCGGATGGTGCACGCGCGCCGTCCGGCTTTCCTGCGCCTCGCCGGGTTTTTCGCCCGTCTCTTAAGCCCACATTCCGGGTAGCCTCGAGGGGGCTGCGTACGGGTATAATGAAAGACGGTGTCTTGTGCGCCCCGCACGCGCAGAAGATCCCCACCACCGCATCGAGGGAGAGTACCCGTAAGCGCCGGCCGTAAGCCGCGGAGCATGACTGTCGCACCGCGCGGACCGGACCGCATCGGCGAAGAATCCCGAAGACCGGCAGGACGCCCAGGGAGGGCGTGGCCGTGCTCGATTGCGGGGTGGCTGTGACCGTTGCGGTGCGCGTTGCGTTCCGCCCGCTCGCCCCCACGAATGACGGCGCTGAAAGAGATAGCGCCCGGGCCGCGCCCCACGTATGCGCGCTCGCAGGGAGAGGCTTGAGCCGCGGTGACGGCAACTAGGCTTTGCGCTGTATGCGCGCTGTCAAAAATCCTCGCGATGCGGAGCGGGGTATGACGAAAGAAGATTAATGTCTGACGAGAAGAACGTCGAACTTGGGGTTTTTGAGGCGCTGAACGCCCTCGCGGAGGAGAAGAACGCCTCCGCAGAAACCCGTGAAACTCTGCGTAAGAATGTTCGCCAGAGCTCCGAATCTCAGGCCGCTCCCGCCGAGCGTCGCCGCCCGGGACGTCCGAAGAAAGAGAAGGCTCCCGAGCTTCCCCTGGACGAAGCCATCGCCACGGGCCTGACCAATCTGCGTAACGCTAAGGCTAAGCACGCCCCCGCGCCGAAGGCCGCCGCTCCCGCGGTGTCCGAGGCCGAGGTTGCTTCGACCCTGAACAGCCTGTTCGCGGCAGCTGAAGAGCAGCCCGCCGAGGCTGAGGCGGCGGAGGCTCCCGCCGCGCAGGAGCGCGTGGCGAAGGTTGAAGAGGTCGCCAAGGTTGAGAAGGTGGCCAAGGTCGAGGCCGTCGAGAAGACTGCCAAGGTCGAGAAGGTGACCACGGCGGAAAAGGCCGAAGAAGCTGCAGAAGAGACCGCCGAAGCCGAATTTGTTGAGGGCGAAGCCGCCGCGGAAGCCGAGGTTGAGGCCGAGGCAGAGGAGGCCGCCGAGAAGCAGGCTGAGAACGCAGAGGTCGGCTCCGCAGATGTGGAGCCCGCCGCAACCGATGGCGTGGCCGAGGTGCTCGAGGCCGAGGTCTCCGCCGTCGAAGAAGCCGCCGAGGAGAAGGCACCCGAGGAATCCGCCGAACCCGTTAAGACCCTGAGCGACCTGCAGCGCGAGAAGCTGCAGGAGCTGCGCTCGCGCACCCCCATGGGTGCGATGCCGCTGTTCGTGGCCCCCGAGCCCGAGGAGCTGAGCGAGCTCGCCGTGGCCGCCAAGCTCGAGCGTGAGGCCCGCCGTGCCGCCGCCGAAGAGCAGAAGCGCAAGGACCGCATGGAGCGCCGCCGCGAGGAGGCCGCCGCGGAGGCAGAGGTCACCAGCCACCGCCGTCGCCGCCGCCGCCGCGGTACCGAGGATATCGAGATTGAGGGCGGTGTTGAGGATGACGTCGAGACCGTCACCAAGGTGCGTGCACCGCGCCTGGCCGACTCCCACGCATCCAACACCGTGACCGGTGTGCGCGGCTCCACCCGCCTGGAGGCCAAGCGCGTGCGTCGTCGCGAGTCCCGTTCCCTGGGCCGCCGCCGCCACATCGTGACCGAGGCCGAGTTCCTGGCTCGCCGCGAGTCCGTGGACCGTCAGATGCTGGTTCGTCAGAAGGACGGCCGCATCCAGATTGGTGTGCTCGAGGATGGCGTGCTGGCCGAGCACTTCGTGTCGAAGACCCAGCAGGACTCCCTGATTGGCAACGTGTACCTGGGCAAGGTGCAGAACGTGCTGCCCTCTATGGAGGCCGCCTTCGTCGATATTGGACGCGGCCGTAACGCCGTGCTCTACGCGGGCGAGGTCAACTGGGACGTCACCGGCCTGGACGGCGTGCCCCGCAAGATTGAGAATGCTCTGAAGCCGGGTGATTCGGTGCTGGTGCAGGTCACCAAGGACCCGATTGGTCACAAGGGTGCCCGCCTGACCAGCCAGGTCTCCCTGCCGGGCCGCTTCCTGGTGTACGTGCCGGGCGGTTCCATGACCGGTATTTCTCGCAAGCTGCCCGACACCGAGCGTGCGCGCCTGAAGAAGATTCTGAAGGACAAGCTGCCCGAGGGTGCCGGCGTGATTGTGCGCACCGCGGCCGAGGGTGCCTCCGAAGAGGAGCTGACCCACGACATTAACCGCCTGCGCGCGCAGTGGGAAGAGATCCAGGAGAAGGCCAACTCCCGCAAGGTGCTGGCCCCCGAGATGCTCTACCAGGAGCCCGACCTGATGATTAAGACCGTGCGTGACGTCTTCAACGAGGACTTCACCGCGATGATTGTTCAGGGTCAGGACGCCTGGGACTCCATCGAAGCCTACGTGACCTATGTGGCACCCGACCTGATTTCGCGCCTGCAGAAGTGGGACGGTGAGGACGACCTCTTCGACCACTACCGCATTAACGAGCAATTGGCTAAGGCGCTGGATCGCAAGGTCTACCTGCCCTCGGGCGGTTCGCTCGTGATTGACCGCACCGAGGCCATGACCGTGGTGGACGTGAACACCGGTAAGTTCACCGGTAGCGGCGGCAACCTCGAAGAGACCGTCACCAAGAACAACCTGGAGGCGGCCGAGGAGATTGTGCGTCAGCTACGTCTGCGCGATATCGGCGGCATCATCGTGATTGACTTCATCGACATGGTGCTCGAGTCGAACCGCGACCTGGTGTTGCGTCGACTGATTGAGTGCCTGGGCCGTGACCGCACCAAGCACCAGGTGACCGAGGTGACCTCGCTGGGTCTGGTCCAGATGACCCGCAAGCGCCTGGGCACCGGCCTGCTCGAGGTCTTCTCGGAGCCCTGCGAGCACTGCGCCGGCCGCGGTCTGATCGTTCACGATCAGCCGCTGAGCGGCCGCAGCGGTGGCGCCTCCGACTTCATTCACCGCCACGACCGTAACGAGCGCAAGCGTGCCCGTTCGGCCTCCCGCGAGGATTCGCGCGACCAGCAGAAGCAGGACGCCCTGGAGTCGAAGAAGGCCGAGCGCCGCAACGCGATGGCCGCCGTGGCAGCCGCCTCCGTCCAGAACGAGAGCGGTTCGGAGGAGACCACCTCGACCCGCAAGAAGCGTAAGCGCCGCAAGCGTTCGCGTCGCGCCGAGACCGCTGAGCTCTCGCTGGAGCAGGAGATTCAGGGTATCGCCGAGGCGAGCGAGCAGGCCCACGCTGAGGTCGCCGAACGCGAGCAGAAGGTCGCCGATGTGACCGACGGCCAGTGGGTTGGCGAGCAGGGCGGCTTCTCCCTGGAGCAGCTGGCCAGCGCCTTCGACCGCGTGGAGGAGGAAGCGGCCGCCATGGAGAAGGACGAGGAACAGCCTCAGCGCGAGGAGAAGAAGTCCCGCTCGGGCCGCTCCCGTAAGAACCGCTCCGAGAAGCGTCGTGAGCTGGACGATACCGCAATCGCAGCGGTGGAGGGTTCGGATGCCGGCGTGCTGGATCACCACGTTGATCCCGAGCTGGATCCGCGATTCAGCCGCTCCTCGGATCGTTTTGAGGCGATTCGCGCGGGTGAGGCGAAGGCCCGTGCCTCGCAGAAGGCCGGCCGCATCGCTCGCCCCGAGGGTGAATCTTCCCGCCCGGATCGCGAGGAGCGTTCCTCCAAGCGTCGTTCTGAGCGTGCGGAGCGCGCCGAGCGTTCTGAGCCGAAGAAGGCCGAGTCGAAGCGCGTTGAGCGTGAGGACCTGCGCATCGAGGACGTCCGCGAGACTCCCCGCGCATCGCGTCGCCGCGCACGCCGCGCCGCCGAGTCGGCCGAGCAGAACGGTCAGCGCGAGCAGGGCACCCGCCCGGTTGTGACCGGTGTGATTGGCGCCCCCTCGGCTGAGCCCGCCGCGCCGCAGCAGGAGAAGGCAGAGCAGAAGCCGGCCCAGCCCGCAACGGTTGTGTCGTCCGCTCCGGCCCCGCGCAAGCGCCGCACTCGCCGCGCCGCTTCGAGCGCCGGCGTGGGTTCGAAGGTCGTGACCGTCGATACCGCCGAGAGCGCTCACGGTTCCGTGGTGGCTTCCGCATCCGTGGCGGATGTGGCCCCGGCCATCGAAGAAGCTTCGGCTCCGACGATGCTCGGCATCGGTGTTGCCGCCGCCGACATTAAGCGCCTGGGCAAGGACGACTAGCCCCGTGGCTCACGCGTAGCCGTAGCTGACGAAGGCCCCGACGGGTGGAGAAATCCATGCCGCCGGGGCCTTCGTCGTTTCAGCTTTGTTATTTCGCGCCCGCCGTTCGCCCGCCGGGGGGAGCGCGTGAGGGGAGCCTACCGAGAATGTGCCGGGGGAGTGCGCCGGGAGGCGGGGTTGAGGAGCATCACGCCGCATCCGCACATTTCGGTGAGGTGATTCTATTGCGCGGCCCGTCCCTCATGCCGTATTCTTAAGGACTGGTGTTTATCTCAGTGAAGCCCTATCGACGCAGGGCCAGCGGGAGACACCGCTCCCACCCGCATCGTCTTCGGCTCGGTCGAGTACTCGGCCGAGGTTGGAACGTGCGGGAGAGAGACACCACCGGTGAGCCTCGCGTGTTGGCTCCGGCGGGCAATCCCGTCGGAACGCACGGGCCGTTCCTCCTTCTCACGGTTATTCGACCGGCGGGGGAGGGCGCACAGCAATGAAAGCGCAGGCTGCTCATTCGAGTGAGATTCAAGAAGCAAGTTGTCGAGAAAAGTGAGTCCCATAGTGGCATACGCGATTGTACGCGCTGGCGGCCGCCAGGAGAAGGTTTCCGTCGGCGACCTCGTTACCCTTGACCGTGTTGCAGGCGAGCCCGGCAGCACCATCGAGCTGCCCGTGCTGCTGCTCGTCGACGGTGACAAGGTCACCGCTGACGCAAAGTCCCTGGCTTCCGCCAAGGTTGTTGCTGAGAAGGTCGAGGACCTGCGCGGTCCGAAGATCGTTATTCAGAAGTACAAGAACAAGACCGGTTACAAGAAGCGTCAGGGCTTCCGCGCTGAGCTGACCACCGTCAAGATTACCGCTATCAACGCGTAATCGAAGCGAACCGGAATTCAACCCTAAGGTAGGAATACAGAATGGCACACAAGAAGGGCGCAAGCTCCACCCGTAACGGTCGTGACTCGAACCCCCAGTACCTCGGTGTTAAGCGCTACGGCGGCCAGTCCGTCAACGCAGGCGAGATCATCGTTCGTCAGCGCGGCACCCACTTCCACCCCGGCCTGAACGTTGGCCGCGGTGGCGACGACACCCTGTTCGCTCTGGCAGCAGGCACCGTCGAGTTCGGTACCCGCAAGGGCCGCAAGGTCGTTAACATCCTGGCTGCAGCTGAGTAATACTCACCGCTAGGGCAGAGGGGGTAGGCGCGAGTCTACCCCCTCTCGCTATAACTCCCATTCCGCGAGCAGCCCGCACGCTGTGCGGTCCTCGCGAGGAGGCGCGCCCCAACCCGGCTGCGCCTGCCGATGCATCCGCCCACCGGGCGTTGAGGCATCGGCGAAGAGAAGACTTTCCAAGATAGGAGAACCCGTGGCGGAATTCGTGGACCGCGTGGTCTTGCATGTTTCCGGCGGTCGCGGAGGCAACGGTTGCGTCTCCGTGCGACGCGAAAAGTTTAAGCCGCTGGGCGGCCCGAACGGCGGTAACGGTGGTAATGGTGGCGCGGTGATTCTGCGCGTCGACAACCAGACTACGACCCTGCTGGAGTACCACCACAGCCCGCACCAGCACGCCCCGAACGGTGATATCGGCCGCGGCGATATGCACCACGGCTTTAACGGCGAGGACCTCATTCTGACCGTGCCGCAGGGCACCGTGGTGAAGGACCGCGAGGGCAATGTCCTGGCCGACCTGCTGCACGTTGGCGACGAGTACATCGCCGCACGCGGCGGTATGGGCGGCCTGGGTAACGCCGCGTTGGCCTCGACGAAGCGTAAGGCCCCCGGCTTCGCGCTGCTGGGCACCCCCGGCGAAGAGGCCGACATCGTGCTGGAGCTCAAGTCCATCGCGGATGTGGCCCTGGTGGGTTACCCCTCGGCGGGTAAGTCCTCGCTGATTGCCGCTATCTCCGCGGCACGCCCGAAGATTGCGGATTACCCGTTCACGACCCTGATCCCGAACCTGGGCGTGGTGCAGGCCGGCGATGTGCGCTACACCGTGGCCGATGTGCCGGGCCTGATTGAGGGCGCATCGGAGGGACGTGGCCTGGGCCACCGCTTCCTGCGTCACGTGGAGCGCTCCTCGGCGCTCGTGCACGTGATTGACTGCGCGACCCTGGAACCCGGCCGCGACCCGATCAGCGACTTCGAGGTGATTCGCGGCGAGCTGCAGAACTACGAGGTCGACCCGACCGCGGGTGTGACCGTGCCGCTGCACGAGCGTCCGCAGATCGTGGTGCTGAACAAGATTGACGTGCCCGAGGCCCGCGAGCTGGCCGAGTTCGTGCGCCCCGAGTTCGAGGAGATGGGCTTCAAGGTCTTCGAGATTTCGACCGCCTCGCATGAGGGCCTGAAGCCTCTCATCTTCGCGATGGCCAAGCTCGTTGAGGAGGACCGCGCCGCCCGTGCCGCCGCCGAGAAGGAGGCCGAGCGCGTGACCGTCGAGACCCCCGTGATTCGTCCGAAGGGCTTCCGCAATAAGAAGAAGCAGGAGTTCGTGATTCGTCGTGAGGAACGCAACCTGGAGCCGCTGTTCCGCGTGATTGGCGAGAAGCCCGAGCGTTGGATTCAGCAGACCGACTTCAACAACGATGAAGCGGTCGGCTACCTGGCGGACCGCCTGGCCCGCCTGGGCGTTGAGGACGAGCTGTTCAAGGCTGGCGCCCGCGCCGGCGACGCCGTGGTGATTGGTGAGAGCGACAACTCGGTGATTTTCGACTGGGAGCCGACCATGATCGGTGGCGCCGAGCTACTCTCCTCCCCGCGCGGTACCGACGCCCGCCTGGAGGAGATTATCCGCCCGACCCGCGCCCAGAAGCGCGTGGAGTACAAGGAGCGCATGGATGCGAAGGCTGCGGCTCGTGCCGAGCTGGAATCCGAGCGCGTGGCCGGTGTCTGGACCGAGTCCGTGGAGTACCGCAAGAAGCTCAAGGAGGGCAAGGTCGACGAGAACATCGACATGCCCGGTACCGAGGACTAGGTAGAGTCCACATCGTGGCGGCGGGGGTGAGCCGGGTCGCGGGTATTCCACCCGCGGCTTAGCTCACCCCCGTCATTTCGTTGTTTTTAGCGCCGAGACGGTAGCATAGATGGGTGTACGCACGTGCATCCGGCGTCCCGCGTGGGCCCGTCGAGTGGCGCGCGTGCATCCGTGTATTTGCCCGTATCCTCACCGGTGGGCGCGTTGTTTTCCGGTGCGGTCTCTGTCCCCAGCAAGGACGGCTTCTGTGAGTGATCAGCCTATTCAGCTTGATTTCGGTGCCCCGAGCTCCGAGTCGATTCCCCCTCGTATCCCTGGACGGGTGCGTTTGGGCGTGATGGGTGGAACGTTTGACCCGATTCATCACGGGCACCTGGTGGCGGCCAGCGAGGTCGCCGCGGTGTTCGACCTGGACGAGGTCGTGTTCGTTCCGACCGGTCAGCCCTGGCAGAAGGTGGGGGAGCGGCACGTGAGCGATGCCGAGCACCGCTACCTGATGACGGTGATCGCGACCGCGTCGAACCCGCGTTTTACGGTGAGCCGTATTGATATTGACCGTGGCGGCGCCACGTACACCTTTGATACGCTTAACGAGCTGCGTAGCCTGCGCCCCGATGCTGACCTGTTCTTCATTACCGGGGCGGATGCAATCAGCCAGATTATGACCTGGCGCAATGCCCATAAGCTGTGGGACCTCGCGACGTTCGTGGGCGTGACCCGTCCCGATCACACGCTGGATCCTCCCCTTGCGGAGGGGCGTCATATTACGACGCTGAAGATCCCCGCGATGGCGATTTCTTCGACCGATATTCGCCGCCGCGCGGCTGAGGGTGCCCCCATCTGGTACTTGGTACCCGATGGCGTGGTGCAGTACATTGCGAAGTACGGGCTGTATAAGAAGGACGCTTTGACGGCCTACCGTGACGGCCTGCCTCGAGTTAAGGATGAGGCGGAGCAGTCACCCGAATCGACGAATAATGAGGGAACACATGAGTGAAGCTGCGGGTTCGAAGCCCTATAGCGAGGACGAAGCGTACCTCTACGAGACGTACGTGACCGAAGACGGCATTGAGGTGCCGCCGCCGACTAAGGTGATGGGTCCGCGCCGTCTCGCCCGTTACCGTGAGGAAGTCGCCGAGTACCTGCGCGCACACCGCCGCGGGGAGAACCCGAAGCCCGTTGAGAATATGGGTTCCGTGGTGAACACCGGCGCGATTGATCCGCAGGTTCTGGCGGTTCAACGTCGTTTCGCGGCGCTGGCAGCCCAGGGCAAGATTGAGACCGAGGCGAACGACGAGGAGAAGCTGCACGAGCCGGCCCCTCTGACCAGTAGCCTGCGCGTTCTGCGTCCCGACGAGATCGCGAAGAACCGTGTGGATGCCACCAGCCCCTCGGCTGTGGATAGCCCGCTGACCTCTTCCATCCCGGTGATTACCGTGGTCAAGGAGGAGGAGCCCGAACCGAAGATGCACGAGTACCTCGTGCGCGACGAGCCGAAGGTTGACGAGAGCGTCGTCGGCTACGCGTCCGCGCCGGCTGAGGACGAGGAATCCCCCGAGCCCAAGGACGCCCAGAAGCCCGAGGCTGCCGAGGCGCAGAAGGACGACGCATCCTCCAACCTGCCCACCCGCGTGAGCGCCGTGAACGCTCAGGGCCTGGACCTGAGCGTTCTGGACGGCTCGGTTTCTGGCGACACCGTGGATTCGGTGGACGGCGACCCGACCGTGGCCCTGAGCCCGGACGAGGTGGAGGAACTGCTGCAGCGCATGGTGGACCGCCAGGATCCCGAGGACTCCGTGGCGATGGCCGAGCTCGCCGCAGAGGAGTCCGCCGAGTCGAAGAGCGCACCGGTGGCATCGGTGGAGCGCGCGAATAGTGGATCTCAGGATGGCGGCACTCAGAAGAAGGACTCCGATAAGTCCTTCGCCGAGAAGGTTACCGAGAACCAGTCGGAGCACGAGGTGCTGAAGCCGGCCCAGAAGACCTCCCTGGCCTGGCTGTGGATGGTTCTGCTGCTGGCCCTGGTTGTTGTCGGCTTGATTATGATTTTTGGCCCGAAGTAGGCCGTGAGAACGCACCCCGCGGGGTGCTGCCGGTGGGAATGACCGGCAAGAAAGGAAGATATGACTGCTGCACAGTCCTCGGTTGAGGCTCTGCGCATTGCCGCCCGTGCGGCGGAGGAAAAGCAGGGAACGAACCTGTTCGCTGTGGATGCCTCCGACGCCATGGGCCTGATTGACGGTTTCCTGGTGGTCTCCGCTCACAACGAGCGCCTGGTGAACGCCGTGGCTGACGAGGTGGAGGACGCCCTGCGCGAGCAGGCCGGTCTGAAGCCGGTGCGCCGTGAGGGTCGTTCCTCGGGTCGTTGGATTCTGCTGGACTTCGGCGATATCGTGGTTCACGTTCAGCACGAGGAGGACCGCGAGTTCTACGCCCTGGATCGCCTGTGGGCTCAGGCCCCGCGCATCGAGCTGGGTGTGGAGAACGAGGCTCCCTTCGATATCGAGGCTGAGTCCGAGGAAGAGGCCGCACGCATCATCCCGGCGCAGGACGACGAGGCTTAGGCCTTTGGGCTGTCGCTCGGCGCGCAACGTTTTTGCGGTGCGCGTTCTGTAGTGTTTGCGTGAGGGGCGGGTTCGGTGCCCTGCATGTGGTGCACATGCGGGGCGCACGGGCCCGCCCCTTCGCCGTATTCGCGGTGCTTTGCGGGCCTCGGGCGGGGCGGCTCGGAGCTCCTAAAGTTTTTGGAAAATTTTTTGAATTTGAGCCGTCCTCGATTTGCGTAGCCCTCTGAGGTGTGTGTAATATATTCATGTTGCCTCGTTGAGGAACATAACAGAATATGGGGATATGGCGCAGCTGGTAGCGCACCTGCATGGCATGCAGGGGGTCAGGGGTTCGAGTCCCCTTATCTCCACGGAAACCTCGTTTGAGGTGCTAATCGCCCGGTTCGTAAGAGTCGGGCGATTTTGCTATCTCTAGACTCTGTATCGCGGTTTCACCCTGGAGTCGACGAACCATCACTCGGTTACGTCGCCCACCGGCCCGTGCCGGTCTTCTCGCCCCGGCGATTCTGCGTCGGCCACAACCCCCAAGGAGAAGGTTAATGGGAGAGCACACACACGCTCACCACGGCGGTCACCACGACCACTCTCATATGCACAGCCCGGAGGAAGCCGCCTCGATGCGCCCGCGCCTGCTGGTGGCTTTTACCCTGGCGCTCGTCATCGTGCTGGCGCAGGCGGTTGGCTCTCTGGTTACAGGAAGTCTCGCCCTGCTGACCGATACGGCGCACGCCATTACGGATGCATCCGGGCTGCTGGTGGCGCTCACCGCGGCTTCGCTCATGACGCGTCCGGCAACCTCGCGCCACACGTGGGGCTTCCGACGCATTGAGGTACTGGCGGCCCTGGGCCAGTCGGTGCTGCTACTGGCTGTGGGTATCTACACGGCGGTGGAGGGCGTGCATCGCCTGTTTGCCCCGCCGGAGGTGCCCGGCGCCGAGCTGCTGGTCTTCGGCGTGGTCGGCCTGGTGGCGAACGTTATCGGCATTGCGGTGCTGGCCTCTGGCCGAAACGCGAACTTCAATATGCGTGCCGCGTTCCTGGAGGTGCTCAACGACGCCCTGGGTTCGCTGGGCGTGATTGTGGCGGCTATCGTGATTTGGCTGACCGGCTTCTACCGGGCGGATGCCCTTGCGGGTCTGTTCATTGCGGCGCTGATTGTGCCGCGCGCGGTGCGCCTGATGAAGCAGACCACGGCGGTGCTCATGGAGTTCACCCCGGACGGCCTGGACCTGGATGCGATGCGTGAGCATATCTTGAGTGTTGACGGTGTGGTGGAGGTGCACGATGTGCACGCCTCGACGGTGGCGACAGGCCTGCCGGTGGTGACCGCGCACGTGGTGGTTGCCGATTCGTGCTTCCGCGACGGGTCTGCGGTGACGATTCTGGACCGTATCCGTTCGTGCGTGGCGAGCCATTTTGAGGTGTCGGTGGAGCACTCGACCTTCCAGCTGGAGACCGCCGAGCTGGGTGGCCAGGAGCCGCAGTCGGTCCGCCACCCCTAGCCGGCTTTACGTCCCCGGCACCCAGAACCCGGTCGTGCGCGCAGCCGCCGCGCGTTAGCCCACGCTGTCCACTCCGTCGTCATCCGCGGCAGTAGTTGGTAGCTTTTGGCGGCAAAAGATACACTCGTAGATGGGGTATGCCCGGGTTCTCCGGCGCATCCGGGAACGTACCCCGAACACCGAATCAGCATCACGGAGGAGACCATGCATTCACCCATCGCCACGTACCTCACCGAGTCCCTGACGACGGTCGTCTCCGATACCTCCGGGGAGCTGGCGAACTACATTCCCGAGCTGGCCGCCGTGGACCCGGATAAGCTGGCCGCGTCCATCGTGATGGTGGACGGCGAGCAGTACGCCGCCGGTGACAGCGACGTGGAGTTCACGATCCAGTCGATTTCCAAGCCCTTCGTGTACGCGCTGGCCCTGGCCGACCGCGGCTTTGATGACGTGCTGGCGAAGGTCGGCGTTGAGCCCTCGGGCGAGCCCTTCAACGAGCTGTCCCTGGAGGACGGTTCGGGCAAGCCGCTGAACCCCATGATTAACGCCGGTGCTATCACCACCCATTCGCTGGTGGGCCCTCCGGGGGCCACGCAGGGTGAGCGCATGGAGCGCGTCATTTCGGGTCTGTCGGCCTTTGCGGGCCGCCGCCTGTCGGTGAATGAGCGCGTGTACGAATCTGAGCTGGAGCACGCGCACCGCAACTACGCGATTGCGCACATGCTGCGCGGCCACGGCATCCTGACGGGCGACCCGGAGGTGTCGGTGCAGGGGTACACGCGCCAGTGCTCGCTCATGGTCACTGTCAAGGATCTGGCGCTGATGGCCGCGACCCTCGCGAACTACGGCGTGCACCCGGTGACGGGGGAGCAGGTTGTGCCGAAGGGCGTGGTGCGTCAGGTGCTGAGCGTCATGTTCACGTGCGGCATGTACAACTCTGCGGGTGACTGGGCGACTCAGGTGGGCGTTCCGGCGAAGAGCGGCGTGGGCGGCGGCATCATCGGTGCGGTTCCGGGTCAGCTGGGTGTGGCGACGTTCTCTCCGCGCCTGGATAAGCACGGCAATAGCGTGCGCGGCGTGGAGCTCTTCGAGAAGTTCTCCGAAGACATGGGCATGCATGTGATGAACGTGCCGACGGTGGCGCGCTCGGCCTTGCGCGCGGACTACCAGATTGGGTCCGGACCCGAGGCTATGCGCCTGATTCAGCTGCAGGGCCGTATTCGCTTCGCGGGTGTGGAGCGCGTGATCCGCGAGATTGTGGACGCCCCGATGGAGGGCTCGAAGGTCGCCCTGGACGTGACGCGCGTATACGCGGTGGATGAGGTGGCGCAGAATATGCTCCTGGAGCTGATGCGTCGCCTGACCGCAGACGGCTACCGGGTGTACCTGATTGATAACGACGACACGATTACCGATACGGATGCGCTGCGCCGCATGAACGTGACGATCCTGTCGGGCCCCGAGGGCTCCTCTCCCTCGCAGCTGGTGGGGGAGGACTCCGTGGTTGAGCTGTCGGGTAGCGCCGCGGCTTCTGCACCAGTGGAGGGTGCGTCGGTTAAGCCTTCGGGTGAGCTGGAGGGCGAGTCCGGGGCCTAGTCGGTGCTTCGGCGTGGCCGTGCCGCGCGGCTGGATATACTGGTGGTATGAAGAAGCTTTATCAGAATCCCGTTGTTCGGCAGGCTCACCGTTTTCGCGAGGCTCTCCTGTACCCGGCGTATTTCGTGTTTTCGCTGCTGTCGCTGAGGTGGGTGCGTCGCCGTCACCCGCGCGCGGCGGGTGTGCTGTCTGCGGCGCTGTGGGTTGAACTGGTGATGCGTGGAATTAAGCAGCTGGTGCGTCTTCTGGTGCCGGTTCTTCGGGATGCCGAGGCGCGCCGCGCCCGCACCTACCAGCCCCGCTAACCGAGGTAACCTGCACGCTGTGCCGCGGGTGCCCGAGCTAATCAACGCTGATGCGATAGAAGCCCCCTCGTACTAGAAATAGTACAAGGGGGCTTCGCCGCATCTAGGGGGGGCACCAGCCGGAGGCGCTAGTCGTCCTCGTGGGAAAACTCGTTGATAATCTCGGGGGTCTGCAGAGCAAACTCATCGGGTTCCGCAGTCTCGGGTGAGAAATCTAGGTAGTAGTTACCCTCAGAGGTTCGGGTGATGGTGACGTAGGTGCGACCGTAATCGAGTAGCTCGCGAATGCCGACCTTGGTGCCTTCGTCGAGTCCCATGCGCTTTCGAATATACGAGCCAAGCTCGGAGTTCGGGATGGTCGACATGTCCTTACCGCAGCGGTCAGAACCGCTGGCAACGCGCATGATGAGGTCTTCACCGTCATCGCAGTGCACCACAATGGGAGTGTTCTTCATTGGGAAGAAGTTTGACTGCCCAATGTTTGCGGGAACCGCGAAGTAGGCCTCATCCTTATTAGCTCGGATATCTCGCAGGCCCCAGTTAATGCCGGAACCGCAGTTGTACGAAGAGCCCTTACCCGCGTGACTGTACAGGTACAGCTTGATGGAGGAGAAGTCCTTCAAGCGTTCCTCACGTTCCGTCTCAGGTTCGGGGAGCGGAGGAACCGGGGGCAGAGACTTATTCGCCAGGACGTCGGAAGGCGCTTCAGGGAAGGTGAAGAGAGAATCAACCACAGGGTCGGTGCAACTCAGCGAAGCACCGAATAGCGTATCGATATAGTTCTCCGCATACTCCACCGACACCGGCACAAGAATGTTCTCCTGCTGACATTCCGAAGCGTCTCGACCGATATTGAGGCCGTCCGTCGAAAGGTTAGCTGAGCCAGCGTAGGCAATATCGAAAGAGCCGTTCTGTGCCCAAGCGTAGAGCTTGGTATGAACCAGGGGAGAGACGCGAGGATCCGGATAACGAATATCCAGGTACCCGTGACTAGCCGTGACCCATCCCTTGAGGATTTCGTGAGTCGTAATGCTTACCGCACCGTCTCGCGCCATGCCAACCAGAAGATGAACCTTAGGCGTGGAGGAGGTCGGGGTAAACTTGCTCATCTCTCCCCAATGACCGGATTCCTTGGAACGTCGTCCGGGGGTGAAGTCAGCCTGGTACAGCGCACTGAGAATGGTAGTTCGCGAGATATACCCGGTGACCGCCCACAGCTCATGTCCGGCGCAATCATCCTTAGGATACGGCGATTGGAGAACAAGCTCAGCGAGGTTGTCGCCCATGAGTGACGAGTAAAATTCCATGGGAATACGTCCTCCTTTTACCTAGAAAAGAGTGCCTTCTTTCTTCTCAAGTTCACGAATGCGCTTATCTACATCAATATTTGGTTCAATACCGTCGTAGTCATTCTCCATAAGCGTATTGAATAGAGCTTCGAATATGACCTGCGCACCGTCCGGGGGAACCGCCATGCCAATCTGGCGGCGTACATTCTCCTTGTTACCGATGAACTTGTACCAGTCAGGGAACGTCTGCAGGCGTGCGCGCTCGCGGTTGGTGAGGGCGCGGGGCTCTTCCCAATGGTAGATGTGCGTGCCGCCGCCGCCGGATCCGGTGACAGTGTATGCGGGCTTATTGGGGTCCAGCCGCTTATAAATCTGGCTGAGCTTAGCGCCACGCACATTGAGGCGCAGTTCCTCAGGCATATCGGTAGCGTTGAAAGCGTTCTCGCCGGGTTTGATGTAAGCGAGGCGCTGCTTCACCACCTCAGACTGGCGAGTGAGCTCATTGTTGGTTGCCCACTCGGGGATAGGAGGCTCGGTAAGCGCCTGCTTAGCGGTGCGCATCATCGAAGGTTCGGGAGTGGTGGGTTTCGGAACCTTGAATTCTTTGCCGCTGGCAATAAGGTCATTACGTAGGCCTACGATAATGATTCGGTGTCGAGCCTGGGGGAGACCGTACTCCTCAAAACGGTATTTATGAGCGACAACGGTGTACCCCGCACGCTGCATTTCTCGTAGGATGTAGGGAAATGCGGTACCTGCATTAGCGCCAGAAAGACCACCCACGTTTTCCGCCACAAACCATTCAGGTTTATGGCTCTTGAGCACGTGGATTCCATAGGTATAGAGAGGACCGTATTTACCCTCTAGGCCTTTCTGCTTTCCTACGAGGCTGAAGTCATTGCAGGGAAAACCGAACGCAAAGCCATCAATCGGAGGCAGGGTGTCGGTATCAAGCTCGCGGACATCACCGACGTACACGGTCTCTTCAGACGCACCGGGGGTGTTTTCGCGGTAGGTATCTGCAGTCGTGGGGTCGTAGTCATTAGCCCAGGCGTGCTCAATTTCGATGCCCGGAACCTTATCAGCTGCGTTGTGCGCGCCCAAGGCAATGCCGCCGGGACCGCAGAAGAGTTCACCCATTTTGTAGGTTTTGGGTGAGGATGATGTGTGCTTCTCAGCCATAAGGTTCTCCGAGTGTAGAAAGTATCAAGTACCTATGCGTGCTCGCAGGGTGTTGAGGTGTACCTGAAAATTTTAAATAAAAACGCTAATTTTAGCAGCTTTGCCCGTATCTTGGATTCAGCGACGGGCTTGGCAGGACATAGTTAGGGCGCCGCGTGTGCAATAAAGAGCCGATTAGCCATGCTTGTACATACTACGGCTCGTAGGAATGACGAAAACCTGTGCTGACGTGTGAGAACGAGTGATAAACTCACAGAGGAAGCTAACCATTGGCTCCTGTAATCACTCACATCTCTATTTTTCAATGAGGAGAACTATGGTAGAGGAAATTTCCCAGCCGGAACAGCAGATTTATGATGCTGCTTCGAGAGGACGTATCTCGTATGAAGAAGCATGTCGTCAGACCATTGATGGCCTGATTGTTGCGGGCATCTCTGAAGAAGTGATTGCCCCCGTCTACGAGAATGCTCTCAAGAAGATTCAGGAACGCGAGGCTGCGAACGCCAAGGGTGAATTCGACGAGGCTGCTACGTCTAAGCAGGATTACCACCACTGGTACGACGCCGCTAAGCCTGATACCCGCGCCTGGTCGTACCTGCGCGAGAAGCTCACTACAAAGATTGGTGAAGAGGGTGCCTCGACTGTCCACCAGGAATCCGGTAAGGTTGTCGGTCTTCTTGCCGATCCCGCTACGAAGAATCTGACCCACAAGGGCCTTGTTGTCGGCTACGTGCAGTCCGGTAAGACCGCAAACTTCTCCGCAGTTATTACCAAGGCGGTTGATGAGGGTTACCGATTCATCATTGTGTTGGCGGGTATGTACAACAACCTGCGCCGCCAGACTCAGGAACGCCTAAATGCCGATGTCGTGGCCTCCCTACAAGACGCCGATAAGAGCGTTTACCCTCTGACCAATATCGAGGGCGATATCTCTCCGAATGCTGATCTTCTGCTAACGGGTCTGCGCACCAAGAACAACGTTATTTTTGCTGTGGTGAAGAAGAACCCCAGCCGTCTGAAGAATCTGCTGAAGCAGATGGAAGCCGCGAACCGAGAAGGTCTGCTGGACGACGCTCCCGTGCTTATCATCGACGATGAGTCGGACCAGGCAACCCCCAATACCGCGAAGGAAGACCAGACATGTTCCGGTATTAACCTGCGCATTCGTAAAATTTGGGATCAGGTTCAGCAGGGATCCTACGTAGCGTACACCGCGACTCCCTTCGCCAACGTCCTGATGGACCCCAACGATGATGAACGCTACACCGAGTATGTAGACTCTGACGATCCTGAGAATCCTGAAGGAAAGACCGTCGAACACTATCCGGGTATGTATCCCTCCGATTTCATCTACGCTTTGGAACGCCCGAAGGGCTACATTGGTGCATCTCGTATTTTTGGTACCCCCCTGTGGGCTACCGAGGATGAGGACGGTGTACTTGATGACGGTGCAAACATTGATGCGTTGCGCGATATCGATGAGTGGGAAGCTGAAATCCTGCGTCCTCCGACTCCGAAGGAGGAACGCGCCGGTAAGAGGTACGAGCCGGAGATGGTTCCCAGTCTGAAAGACGCAGTGCACTGGTTTATGATTGCCACTGCTCTTCGCCGCCTTCGTACGGGCAAGAAGCAGCACAGCTCGATGCTGATTCACTTCTCGTACAGGGTACAGACTCACTTCGAGGCTGCGGATGTCGTTAAGGAGTACATCGACGAGCTGAAGAAGGCCTACGATACGCCTGAGCTGAACGAGGCAATGCAGGACCTGTACGAACGAGAGGTTACTCGTATGCAGGCTATCCGCCCCGATGAGTCGTACCCCGCGTGGGATGAGCTGAAGCTTGCTGTAGGCCAGGCTATTCGCGAGACCAAGTGCGTTGTGGATAATGGCTCCTCGGAAGAACGACTGGAATACGACGACGCAGCGCCGGCTACCTATGTAGTTATTGGTGGCAATACCCTTGCCCGCGGTTTGACTCTCGAGGGTCTCATCAGCTCCTACTACCTCAGGACGAGCAAAACCTATGACGCTCTTCTGCAGATGGGTCGTTGGTTCGGTTTCCGTCCTCGATACGATGATTTGATTCGTCTGTGGACCACCAGGGACCTTCAGGATGACTATCGTCACCTTGCCGGTGTTGAGGATGAAATCCGTGAAGAGATCCGCATTGTGGGTAGCACCCCCAAGAGTGTTGGTGTGAAGATTCGTACTCACCCTGGTTCGTTGCAGGTTACCACCCGAAACAAGATGTACCACGCTACGACCCTCAGCGTTGATTACAGTGGTAAGCTCCACCAGCTGACTCGTTTCGAGGAGAAGAACGTCGATGTCCTGAACCACAATATTCAGGCATTTGAATCGCTTATCAATTCTGTCTCCGGTACTCGTGAGGTACTGCGCGATAAGAATAACGGTAGTTATCTTTTTACGGGCGTGCCCGTGGATGTCGTCCTGTCCTACTTCAAGGACTTCAAGGCTCACCCTTCGCACTATGAGGCTGGCCCGGAGAAGCTGGTTGAGTGGATTGAGAAGTACGCTGACCAGGACTGGAACGTTGTCGTCTATTCCGGTACCCAGAAGGATATGCCGCAGCAGAACTTTGCTGGTCTGGATATTCGTATGGCAACCCGTAGCGCGTACGTTAACTCTGAGTCTGGTATCGCTGATTTGGGTGCTCTTGCTGTTGGTGAGACCCCGATTGTCGACCTCAAGATTCTTGCTGAGGCCGGAAAGTTCGCGGATACCGAAGCTTTGAAGGCAGCCAAGAGCCGTGCCGCGCAGTTGGGTTTGCGTTACCTGGAAGGTAATGTCCCGCTCCTGGTAATTTACGTGGTTAACCCCCATTCCCAGGCAAAGAAGGGTGTCCGCCGTCGTGATCTTGACGCAGCGGCACCGGTTGTCTTGCATGCGGTTGTGCTTCCTCAGGTGGCAGGCTCCAACTACGGTAACTTCATTTCGGTTGTTCCTAATTCGGTTGAAGACCTGTATCTCGACGAGGAAGAACTGGATGAGAACAGCTCGATTCTGGCAGCAGCTGACAGCGATGATGAAGGCGACTACAAGAGCGAGTAACCTCAGGTAACTTCTTCAGTGCCCATAAATGGGTATAGGTTTCGGGGTGGCATTTCACCGGATAATGCCACCCCGAAGCTTTATACCCTCAATAACACACCCTACGATTCAATAGTGCCCACAACTTCTACAGGGCAAGGAGATAATATCGTGAGCCTTAACTGGTTCCCCCTTCCTAAAAACACTGGTTCGATATCTGCTCGAGGTGCCTTGCGTACCCTGGGCCGTCCCAATCTGAGCCCGCTTGCTCTGGTGACCCGTGAGATGGCTCAGAACTCGTGGGATGCACGCCTCGAAGGGCACATGCCGGAGTTCGGCTGCCTGGTTCGGCACGCCAATCAGGGTGTGCTGAATACCCTGAGGAATGAGGTATTTGCAGCTGGTTTTGAGATTCACAGCAAGTACACCGGCATAGACCAGACTTTTAACCGCGGCGATGTTTACTTCTTGGAGTTCTGGGACCGTGGCACCGTCGGTCTTGACGGTCCGGAGCGCCCCGACGAAGCTGTTGAGGAAGGGGAGAGCCAGAACTTCGTTAACCTCACGATGAACCTTGGTAGCGATAACAAGGGTCAAGGTAACGGTGGCTCATACGGCTTCGGCAAAACGGCTGCTTTCAATATGAGCGAGTCTCAGTCCGTTATTTACTGGTCTGCCTTTAAGACCAAAACTGGCGAGATTGATTACCGACTTATTGCTGTCGCTCTCGGCAAAGAATATACGTATGGCGGTCGAAACTACACTGGTCGTCATTGGTGGGGATATGAGGGGCCCACAGTTAAGGGAACGGGTAACATTCTCCCGTTGACGGGAGAGCCTGCTCGTCGACTGGGCGAGGCTATTTTCTCTCGTCACTTTAATGACGGAGAAACTGGCACTTCAATTCTTATCGTTGATGCAAAGCCTGCAGAGCTTATGGAAGTATCAGACGATGAAGGTAAGATTCTGGATGACCCGGGTCGAATTATTGACCGTTCCCACGAAAAGATTCGAAATATCGTGATGTACCATCTTTGGCCTAAATTGGATGTTGAAGATGGAAATAGGTCTATGGATATCAGGATTAACAATGATCCTGTCTTAATTCAGGACCTTAAGAATAAGCCTGAATATAAGGGAATTGAGCAGCTGTGCTCAGCTCTTATTGATGTTCGTGAAATGGTCAAGCTCAAAAAAGAGAATATTGATTCTGAGTCATTTGACGGTGTTTTCTACTATAAGAGCTTTGTTTTTAAGCGTACAAGGGATTCCTACAATATTGGATATTTAAGGGTTGCTCGGGGTGCCTACGATATTAATGCTGAAAGGTCCATCTATCCGCAAAATACCGTATGTCTGATGCGTAATGAGGCCGAATTGGTTGTCCAGTACCGAAAGGTGAATGATCTGGATGATTCAAAGGCTACCTGGTACGGCGTGTTCAAGCCCAACCTTGAAACGGACGTTGCCTTCCGAGAGGCTGAGCCTCCGGCCCATGACGAATGGAATCCAAGCTCTCTCGAAAATGCTAAGCATAAGAACATTGTTGTTTATGCTGCTTCGAATATCACTAAGAGTCTGAAGAGTCTGTTTGAGTCGAAGGATACTAAGCGCGATAGCGGTTCGTTGGGTTCTTTGTCGAAGATTTCTCAGAAGCTTGCTCGGTTCAACCCGATTATGTCCGCCGGAGGTGGTGTCATTACTGAGTTGACGGATGAGGACGAAAGCAAGAATAAAAAACGCCCCGGGGGCGTTGTTCGGCGTGCCTCGGTATCGATTGATTCTGCAGCAATGACTGGTGTACACCCTCAGAATTCCGATTACGTGCAGTATCTCATTAGCTTCTCCTGCAGTAGCGCTTGGAAGGCTGGTCAGCGCGTCGGCATCAAGGTCTCTATCGCAACCGGTGAGGAAAAGACTCTGGAGTACACGGACTCTCACGACCTTGAGCCTTCTTGGAACGAAGGCTGGGGCCCTGATGCTAACGACACCCAAAAGGTAGGGCATATTTATGTGCAGTGGGACGGACCTGAAGATTCCGAGGATAACCAGGGATCTGTGGTCATCACGCTGCGTAAGGGTAAGACCTATATTTTTGAGGTGGAGGGCTAATAGCTATGGCAGGTAAGCGCGTAAAGGCATATCCTCATCTCACCCTTTTCCCGAACGAAGTGGAATGGGGCGAATGGGATATTCGTACTCAGAACGGCGAAATTGTTGACCCGGATGAGTTGCCCTCCAACTGGGATTACGATACTGATTTGGAACTCTCAATTTCCGTCAAAGTACGTCTTGAAGGAATTCGTCGAGTACTGGGTAATGAGGACTCTCTGCCTCGACTGATTTGTGAAGTCCAGTGTCGACCGACCCACTGGAGCGTCATTGAAGAGAGCCGAGATATTCAGCTCGATTTGGAATCATTTGTCGCGGTTGTTAGCGCCAGGATTCCTGGACGTAAGGTTGCGGGAGAACTGAAGCTCCGAGCAGCTCTGTTGGCGGGTGCCCTAAATATCGATGGATATAACACCGATGAAACCGCCTATATCGCTGTGCAAGAGGACAGCTTGTCTTTGAGTGCCAAGGGTGCTGGTATGCCGTTCTCGCAGCTTGATTTTTCTCGAGTGCGAGAGTGGGATAAAAACGCGCCATGGGTTGTAAGATGCGACGCTAGCGACCCGGAAGCACTGTATTCACGATGCGTGCGAGTATTTGTGAATACAAAACACCCGGTTTGTAAGGCTTTGGTGCGAGGAGATGAAAAGGACTATGAAATCCTAGAACCCGCTATTTCTCGAGATTTCCTGGCAACTCTTGTTCGAGAGATCTATATTTCTCATCTGAACGAGACTTCTTTGTATACGTCACAGAAAGAACTCACTGAAGGAAATTGCGAAGAGTTCCAAATCGTCACCCAGAGGATTATTAAAGAAAATTTCTCAATGACGATTCCGGAACTTATTGATGCACTGAAAAGGGATTGGAATTCTGTGCAGAGCAAAATCGATGGTATTACCGGGTACATGCAGAAGGGATGGAAGTAGGTATGGTTCAGCAGAACGTGGAGCCTGCCCAGCAGGATACTAGCCCTGAGACTATTCAGGCGCCTGCAGAGCAGGAAGAACAGTATCTTTACTACCGCCTGGAAGATTTTCTAGCGGGTATAGAGTTGCAGGAATGGAAAAACTCTGGAGTTCCGCTACACAATGTAGATTGTGGAGCAATCGACACGAATCTAGAGATTCTCAATATCGGCGGAAACGAAATTCCAATGCCGACTCTGGATAAACTCCGCAGAATCATCGATGAGGAACTCGATAGTCTTAAAGCTTTTTCTGATGATCGGGATAAGTGGAAGTACGAGTACTCTCACCGTGTCGGTAAAGCTCTGCACAAGAATCTGCATATGATTCGTGGTGAAGCTGAATCTATTGAGGTATGGCAGTTTATCGGTTTGCGGGTTCTTCCAGTAGCTGCTTTTGCGCGTTTTGCCCCGTCAAATACGGACCGACATATCGGTAACCTGCGCCGCCACGTCCTACGTCGCACCTGGCTGACTTATGATCTCCTGGGTGAGGTTATGGATGAGGGAGGCTACCTCACGGAAGATGACCTCAACCAGATTCTGGACCGAACCTCTATCTCGACGAACCGTAATTTGGCGTTGGCTCTCGCTCGAACCCTAAACTCTGTGGGCGCACCCAGCGAATATGGTTTGGAGAGGGGAGTCTCTGCTCGTAGGCTCAAACGTAAAATTGCGGAAGAGCTCACGGTCCGTATGGGTGTTGAGATGGTGCAGCACAAGTCGTATGAGGATATGTGCGCACTCCTTGAGACCATCAAGAACGAGGTTATCGAGGCTTTCAAACTGCAGGAGGATATTGAAGAAGAACAGTATGAAGATACCTGGGATTCTGAATCCGAAGCTGTAGAAGACTACGAGTCAGAAGATGTAGAGGTTGAAGAGTTGGAAGACTCAGAAGACTTTGATACCGAGGTTGATGAGTACGACGAAAGCTACTACGAAGATTTCTCTGATGAGGAGTCTGAAGAGGAGGAAGAGTCAGCAAATCTCGAGGTTGCTGCAGATATCGAACCTGAGGAACCTGATACTGAGGAATCTGATGATCAGGAACCTACGGGATCTCAGCCGTTCTTCGTGCCGGTTAACGAATTCCGCGAATCGAACCTCTTCAGCTCAACGCAGTACGGGTACTACGTTGACGAGGAACCCGAGGAACGTCCGTCACGTCTTCGAACTCCGCAGAGCAAGCTCAAGGCCAAGCTGGAACAATCAAGCCCTGAGATAACTGCGGACGAAGAAGCTCATGAGCAGGCTTCTGAAGCTAAGACTCACAGGAGCAAGCTCACGCCACCCAAATCTAAGATGGGACAGTTCTGGGACAACATGCCCTGGAAGCGCTAAAAAGTAAGAAGCCCCCTCGTACTAGTGAACTGCCTCCCGTTTCTTGGACATCGAAATTGAAGTCCAGGAAATGGGAGGCTTTTCAAAATAGTACGAGGGGGCTTCGCTCTATTAAGGTGTCTGCATCAGTTAGGGACGCTGGGGGAGTAGCACCCCCGCCGGGGCAGCTCCATCCAGAACTGTCGCTAGGAGCAGTTGCCGTTCATATCGCAGGACGGACCCGCCTCCGCAGCATTGTTACCTGCCGCGTCACCAGCCGCTCCCGCCAGCGGGTTCAGGAACTCAACACGGTGAGTCTCCTCCCGCACCTGACGCAGCGCCTGCACCAGCATTTCCGCAGGCTGCGCACCACTGACCGCCCACTTCGATTCAATCAAGAAGAACGGCACACCATTAATGCCCAGCTGGCGCGCCAACTGCTCATCAGCACGCACATCCGCCGCGTAACGGTCGCTCTTCAACACCGCCTCAACCTCGGCAGTATCCAGGCCAATCTCAGAGGCGATATCCAGAATCGACTCGTGATCCTGCACCGAACGGCCCTGCGTAAAGTACGCCAGCTTAAACGCCTCCTCCGCCGCCGACGCCAAACCCTGCTCCGCCGCATAATGAATCACGCGGTGCGCATCAAAGGTGTTACCGTAGCGTGCCTGCCGCCAATTGAAATCCAAACCCACCTCACGGGCACGCTCCGCCAACGACTCCTGGGTCGCAATCGCCTGCTCCAGCGGCATCTGATACTTATCGGCAATCAGCTCAGGCAGCGAAACGGCAGGATTCTCCGTAGCCGACGGGTCCAGCTCAAAACTATGCCACACCACCTCAACCTCGTCACGGTGCTCAAACTCGGCGAGCGCCTGCTCCAGGTTACGCTTGCCCACGTAGCAGAAGGGGCACACAATATCGGACCAAATATCAATACGCATGGTATCTATTCCTCTCTCATACTCGGATGCGGCACATTGCCGCCTGTATGCTCACCTAACGCCCCGGCTACCGCGATTATTCCCCGGCGTTTATTCCCGCCGCTAGTCTTCAAGCTCTCCCGTGTGCCCTGCCGCGTGCCGCCCCTTATAGAAGATGCATGGTTACGAAGCCCCGGCGGAGACAACGCCAAAACGCCAGCAGAGTTGGCGCGTTTTGCAGATTCCTGGCGCGAATTGCTGTATTGCTGGCGTCTTTTCCTCCGTATAGTTGTAACCACAAGGCAACGGAAACCACTGAAAAGCTCGGCGGAATCCACAAACAAGTTTCTAGTCTTCAAGGAGAACATCTCATGGCAACCGCACTCATCACCGGTTCCTACGGCGGCCTCGGCACCGAACTCGTCAACATCCACGCGGCAACCGGCGGCGACGTCATCCTGGTTGGCCGTAGCCAGAGCAAGCTCGACGCACAGGCAGCACAGGTCGAAAAGGACTACGGCGTGAAGGCATACACCATCGCCGCGGACCTCTCCACCGAAGCAGCCGCCCAGCAGATCTTCGACGCGTGCCAGAAGCTCGGCATCCTGCCCGACTACTTCATCAACAACGCAGGCTTCGGCGGTCAGGGTGACTTCGCTCGTGAGCGTTCCATGGAAGATGACATGTCCATGATCGCCGTGAACATCGAATCCCCCACCCGCCTGCTCAAGCTCTTCCTGCCCGAAATGTTCAAGCGCGGCTCCGGTAAGGTCCTGAACGTTTCCTCCACCGCAGCCTCCATCCCCGGCCCGCTGCAGGCAGTCTACTACGCCACCAAGGCTTACGTCACCAGCTGGTCTAACGCTCTGTGGCGTGAAGTTCAGGGTACCGGCGTGACCGTCTCCTGCCTGATGCCCGGCGCTATGGCAACCGGCTTCGCAGCAGCAGGCGGCCTGGACGACACCAAGCTCTTCGCTAACGCTGTCTCCCCGGCACAGGTTGCCAAGGACGGTTACGACGGCATGATTGCAGGCAAGATCAACGTTGTCTCCGGCCTGGTCGCATGGCAGAAGCCCCTCATTTCCCTCTCCCCGATGATGCCGCGCAAGGCAATGCTGAACTTCGTCTACGACCAGCAGATTGCAGGTAGCGCAAAGAAGTAACCGGCAACCGTACCGGCATCTGAAGAACCGCACCGAAAACGCCCCGCACCGTACCCGCACCCGCACCACACCCGCCGCGGGATGCGCCACGCGGGAAAGATGCGGGAAAGATACAGGGAAGATACACCCTATGAAAACCTACATACTGGATGCCCAGTTCTCACAGCTCTTCACCGCCTTCGACATTGATCCCGGTGAAGTGCTCCGCAAAGCGGGCCTGGCAGAAGACCTCTTCAGCCGTTCAACACCTGCCCTGTCTGGCTCCGACTATCTAGCTCTCATGGATGCGGTAGGGCAGTTGGCTCCCTCCGAGGACTTCGCTATCCGCCTGGTAACATCTGACGGTGTTGAGCGTTTCAGCCCGCCCATATTCGCGGCGTACTGCGCTCAAAACGGTCAGCGGTGCATCGAACGGTTAGCTCAGCATAAGCCCCTCATCGGGCCGATTCGCTACCGCCTCGAAACCCTGGGGCAGGAAAGCACCCTCTACATTGAGGCAGATGAACCCGGAATCCAGATCCCCACATTCCTGGCTGAAGGCGAACTCGCTTTTATCCTGCACATTATCCGCTCAGCAACCAAAGAGCAGATACAGCCCCTTCGAGCGGAAAGCGTCTACCCGGTCAGCTCCTCCCTCGAGAAGCTGCTCGGTGTGCCGGTAGAAGTGACCGGAGTCAACGCCATCACCTTCAAACTCTCGGATCTGCAGATTCCCTTCATCTCCCACAATGAGAGCATGTGGTCCTACTTTGAGCCGGAGCTCTCACGCAGGCTCTCGCAACTGGACGTGGAGGACAGCACCTCAGCACGAGTGCGTGCCGCCCTGGTGGAACTTCTCCCGGCAGGGGAGAACACCATCGAAGACGTAGCCCGCAAGCTCGTCACCAGCGCCCGAACCCTGCAACGGCAGCTCTCTGAGGAAGGCACCACCTTCCGCAAGCAGCTCAACCATGTGCGTCTGCTCCTTGCCAAGCAGTACCTTTCCACCACGGATATGAGCATGGACTCTATCGCGTTCATGCTCGGCTACCTTGAAGCTAATAGCTTCGTGCGCGCCTTCACCCTGTGGACAGGTACCACGCCCGCCGCATACCGTGCCGAACACCGTCACGCCTAGAAACGACGTACCTAAGGAACGCACACCATACGGATACGTCGTGATGCAAAAGCCCCCTCGCACCGGTTCAACCGGTGCGAGGGGGCTTTTACTGTACCTAAGATATAGCCGAAGCGGCTAGCGGCGAGCAGCCGCCGGCGCGGTCGTGGCAGTAGCCGCAGGTGCGGCGGTCGTACGAGCCGGCGGAGCCGTAGTGGTTGCCGCCGCAGGTGCAGTCGTAGCCTGCTGGTTTGCTGCTACCTCATCCTCGTACCGGGGGGTCGGGGCCGGAGTAGGAGTGGGGGTCGGCGAGGGAGCCTCGGTCGTTGCCTCCGCGGAGGGAGTCTCGCTCGGCTCGGGGGTTGCGGTCGGGCTGGGAGCCGCTGCCTTAATCTCCTCCTCCGATGCGTCGCCGTAGTAGTCGCGGATCGTGACCGGGGTCAGGCCGCGCTCGTCCAGCAGGCCCTTGAGCTTATCCAGAATCGGAATAATCGTCTCGTAATTCAGGTGGCCCAGAACAATCTGCTGCGGAAGCATATAGCGCAGCGAACGCATGTAAATCACGCGGGCGCTGGTCTTTGCCTCGTCGCCGGTCGTGCCGTTCCACATGACCGGGCGGGTAAAGCCAATCTCACCGGCGGCCTTCAGCACGGCCTCGTTATAACGGCCGTACGGCGGGCGGAAGTAGGGCTTAGACGAGACACCGAAGATGCTCATAATCTCGTCCTCGTTGCGCTGCAACTCCTCCTTCACGCCCTCGGCGTCCAGGGTGGTCAGGTCGGTGTGGTTGTAGGTGTGGTTCGCAATCTGAATCTGCCCGCTCTGAACCAGCGGACGGAGAATATCAACGTTGTTCTTGAAACCCACGTACGAGGCGTTAATAAAGAAGGTCAGGCGAGTATTCGTACGCTTGGAGAACTCGGCGTAGCCGCGAATAGCCTCGGGGCTGGCACCGTCGTCAACCGTCCACGCGATGTACTTACCCTCACCCACGAGAGCGTTGCCCACGCCGGGCCACTCGCGCGGCTTATCAATCGGGTTACCGGTGACGGACTGGGTCGGAGAGTTCGTGGCTACGGGTCGGGGAGTAACGGAGGGGCTATCGCTACCGGCCTGGTAGGGAGTAAAGTTGCCGCTCGTGCTGTCGTAGTCGTTATTCGACTTGTTCGAGCAGGCTGCGATGAGCGGAAGCATAGCGGTGCCAAGCACAAAAAGTCGGCGGTTAGGCTGTGAGTGGATCATACCTTCCAGGATAACGCCCGCGCGGGTTCTACAAGAACCTGAACGGCCCCGCCGCCCCAAATAATGCGCATATCACAGCGGGGTCACGTTCTCACCCGCGTATTTAAAGGTATCGACGTGCTGGGCTCAGCCCGTGAGGGGACGAGCTCAGTTACACTAGTGGGGTAAGAGTCTGAGGGGATAACGAATTGCGCAACCTAGTCAATGACGCCGCTGACGAGGCGGTTAACATCGGTTACCGCGTGGCCGACCGCCTGCACCGCTGGCGCGAGAAGCGCGCTATCGCCGCCGGCCGCGAGCCGATTCTTGTTCCCAGCGAGGGGTACGGACGAGTTGCATCCGAGGGGAACCCGGGCTGGGTTCGTATCATCGCCCGAGCCCTCTACAACACGGTCGACCTTGAGCGACTCCTGCAGGTCGTGGAGGGAACCCAAGACACCGCCAACCCCATGCGAGGTTGGCGTGCCTTCACCGCGACCGCTATGTCGGATGCACCGGTCACCATCGTCATCGACGGTACCAAATATGAGGCGTACACCGACCGCGGCGGCGTGCTCGACGTGAAGCTTGAGATCGACCTGGAACCCGGCATGCACGAGGTCATCATGTACGTGCCCGGATCGCGCGCCGTAGCCACCAGCGTTTACATCGTGCCGGAGTCGCAGAAGCTAGGCGTCATCATGGACGTCGACGACACCGTCATGGTGACCATGTTGCCGCGCCCCCTCGTGGCCGCCTGGAACTCCTTCGTGCTCGACGAGCACGCGCGCATCCCGACCCCCGGCATGGCCGTCATGACCGACCGTATTCGCCGTAGTGAGCCGAACGCGCCGTTCATGTACCTGTCCACCGGTGCGTGGAACATTACCCCGACCCTGCGCCGATTCCTGAGCCGTAATGGCTACCCGCGCGGCACGTTCCTGCTTACCGACTGGGGGCCGACCCCCGACCGCTGGTTCCGGTCCGGCACCAAGCACAAGGTGGATTCCCTGCAGCGCCTCGTCGAGGAGTTCCCGCAGATGAAGTGGATCCTGGTTGGTGACGACGGGCAGCGCGACCCGTACATCTACAACGGCTTCGCGGTGCGTTACCCGGACAACGTGGCGGCCATCGTGATTCGTAACCTGACGGTGGGGGAGTCCGTGCTCGCCTCGGGCCGCGTGTGGAGCGACCACCGCGCCGAGCAGATGATGCGCTCGCCCCTGTGGATCGAAGCCACGGACGGCGTGACGCTCAGCAAGAAGCTACGCGATCTGGGAATCATCGACTTCTAGACGTTCTCAGCTGCACGTTTTGCGCCCACGCATACCCTATATACGCGTATATGTGGTGAAGGCCGACCACTCCAGCACGGGTGGTCGGCCTTCGCCGCGTGCGAGGCTCGGTGGGACCTCAAACCTGCTCTGAAACCCGCCCCGAAGATTCCGGTTCGTCCATCGGGGTTGTGGGGTGTTTAAGGCTTAACCAACTTAAACCAACGACACACCGGCCAGTTGCGAAGAATTAAAAATCTTTTGTACAGCTTTAATCACACACCTTCGTCGCGGTCAGCCACCGGGTTAAGGGCTCATTAAGAAAACCTGTTCGTCTTTAAAACCCCGTCGTTCCGCGTCATGATGGGCGAGTGTTAAACCTGCGCTTAAATCAAGCCCGAGGGATACGGCCCCGGACGTCTTAAAACGTCATAGGGGTTAAAAGCACCCTAAGAAACGAGCGGGGAGGGCCAACCAAAATGCCGCCCAACTTAAACCCCACCTGTGGATAACCCCGCGAGGTCCCCGAAAATCCGGCGAACTCCACCACCGGGCGGGTGTGGATAAGCCCGCGAGGCATCCCATTATGTGGGTTCGGCTGTGGGTTTATCGAACGAAACGCGACCCGCGCACCACATCATCTTGTGGTGCAGAAATTTCTTGGCACTAGATGTAGTATTAATACTCGGTTCCACCGCTTAGGCCCCTCGGGGCCCTCCCCGCAGAACCGCGAGGTAGCAGATCCGCCCCCGCACGACGGGCGGCACCGCCCCGGCAGGGTAGAGGTACGACGGTGGAGCCCCTAGGAAAACACGCCAGAATCATTCACAAGATAAGCCCCGCCTGAGCGGGAGAAAGTATGAGGCACTCTCATGGTAGTGACCGTGTACACCAAGCCCCAGTGCGTTCAGTGCAACATGACCTACCGCGCCCTCGACGCGAAGGGTATCAGCTACACCAAGATTGATATCACCGAAGACACTCAGGCCCTTGAGATGGTTAAGTCCCTCGGCTACCTGCAGGCCCCCGTCGTCATCGCAGGCGAGGAGCACTGGTCTGGTTTCCGCCCCGATAAGATCAACGCTTTGGAAGCGTAAATCCAGCCGAAACCCACATAAACGGAATCGGCGTCACACAGCCATACCGGCACATACGAAGTAAGGAGCTCACGTTGAGTACCGTCCTCACGCCCAACCCCGCAGATGAACACGCAGAAATCCGCAAGATTCTCATGGATGCGCGTAACTCCTCTGAGGGTCGAGCGACCGAGGCTCTGGCGGACGCATCCGCGCCACTCGTCGTGTATTTCTCCTCCATCTCCGGCAACACCCACAAGTTCGTGGAGAAGCTTCGTGCTCGCCGTCTCCGCCTGCCCCTGCGCACCGGCGAAGACACCCTGGTGATCGATGAGCCCTTCGTGCTGATCGTTCCTACCTACGGCAAGCCCGAAGGCGCAGGCAATGTTCCCCCGCAGGTAGTAAAGTTCCTGAACGTGGATCAGAATCGTGCGAACATGCTCGGTGTGATTGGATCCGGCAACACTAACTTTGGTCCGCTCTTCGGTATCGCGGCAGATATCGTCGCGAAGAAGTGCAACGTGCCCGTTCTCTTCAAGTTCGAGCTCATGGGTACCGAAGCAGATGTAGAAAAAGTCAACGAAGGATTGGAAGCATTTTGGACGCAAAACTGCCCTCAGCACTAGAGACTCTCGGTGCGAGCCACACCGGCAACACCGTACCCGAGAAGTTCCGGGGTATGAGCTACCACGAGCTGAACGCTCTGCTGAACCTCTACGATGAGAACGGCAAGATTCAGTTCGACGCCGACCGCCAGGCAGCACGTCAGTACTTCCTGCAGCACGTCAACAACAACACCGTGTTCTTCCACGACCTGGAAGAGAAGATTGAGTACCTGATCGAGAACCAGTACTACGAGCCTGAGCTCTTCGAGAAGTACAACTTCCAGTTCATCAAGAACCTGTTCAAGCGCGCCTACGCCGTGAAGTTCCGCTTCCCGACCTTCCTGGGTGCCTTCAAGTTCTACACCTCCTACGCGCTCAAGACCTTCGACGGTCAGCGCTACCTGGAGCGTTTCGAGGACCGCGTCTGCATGGTGGCGCTGCTGCTGGCAGAGGGTAACGAGAAGCTGGCCGAGGAGATTGTGGACGAGATTATCTCGGGCCGCTTCCAGCCTGCCACCCCGACCTTCCTCAACGCGGGCAAGAAGCAGCGCGGCGAGCTGGTCTCCTGCTTCCTGCTGCGCATGGAAGATAACATGGAGTCCATCGGTCGTTCCATCAACTCGGCCCTGCAGCTCTCCAAGCGCGGCGGCGGCGTGGCATTCGCCCTGACCAACCTGCGCGAATCCGGCGCGCCCATCAAGAAGATTGAGAACCAGTCTTCGGGCGTTATCCCCGTCATGAAGCTGCTGGAGGACGCCTTCTCCTACGCTAACCAGCTGGGCGCACGTCAGGGCGCCGGCGCGGTGTACCTGCACGCACACCACCCCGACATCTACTCCTTCCTGGACACCAAGCGCGAGAACGCCGACGAGAAGATTCGTATTAAGACCCTCTCCCTGGGTGTCGTGATCCCCGATATCACCTTCGAGCTGGCCAAGAAGAACGAGGACATGTACCTCTTCTCCCCGTACGATGTGGAACGCATCTACGGTGTGCCCTTCTCCGACATCAACGTCTCCGAGAAGTACTACGAGATGGTCGACGATGCACGCATCACCAAGACCAAGATTAACGCTCGCGAGTTCTTCCAGACCATCGCGGAGATTCAGTTCGAGTCCGGTTACCCGTACGTGATGTTCGAGGACACCGTCAACCGCGCGAACCCCATCGCAGGTAAGGTCATCATGTCGAACCTCTGCTCCGAGATTCTGCAGGTTTCCGAGCCGTCCACCTACCACGCCGACCTCGGCTACGAGACCGTCGGTAAGGATATTTCCTGCAACCTCGGTTCGCTGAACATCGCCCTCACCATGGACGGCGACGACTTCGGCAAGACCGTGGAGACCGCAATCCGCGCGCTGACCTCCGTCTCGGACCAGTCCGATATCCGCTCCGTGCCGTCCATCGAGCGTGGCAACAAGATGAGCCACGCCGTGGGCCTGGGCCAGATGAACCTGCACGGCTACCTGGCACGCGAGCACGTCTTCTACGGTTCCGAAGAGGCGCTGGACTTCACCAACATGTACTTCTACACCGTGGCCTACCACGCAATCCGCACCTCCATGCTGCTCGCTAAGGAGCGCGGTGAGCGTTTCGAGGGCTTCGAGAACTCGAAGTACGCCTCCGGTGAGTTCTTCGCCAAGTACATCGAGAAGGAATGGGCACCGCAGACCGAGCGTACCCGCGAGCTGTTCGCCAAGCACCACATCCCCACCCGCGAGGAATGGATTCAGCTGGCAGCCGACGTCGCACAGCACGGCATGTACAACCAGAACCTGCAGGCCGTTCCTCCGACCGGCTCGATTTCCTACATCAACGGTTCGACCTCTTCGATTCACCCGATTGCTTCGAAGATTGAGATCCGCAAGGAAGGCAAGCTCGGCCGCGTCTACTACCCGGCACCGTACATGACTAACGACAACCTGGAGTACTACCAGGACTCGTACGAAATTGGTTACGAGAAGATCATCGACACCTACGCCGTGGCAACCCAGCACGTGGACCAGGGCCTGTCGCTGACCCTCTTCTTCCGCGATACCGCAACCACCCGCGATATCAACCGCGCCCAGATTTACGCATGGCGTAAGGGCATCAAGACCATCTACTACATCCGTCTGCGTCAGATGGCTCTTGAGGGTACCGAGGTTGAAGGCTGCGTATCCTGCATGCTCTAGGCCCGAACGTCGGAGATATTCAGCCTGAGCTGACACACCATAACTACTAAAGGGGGCGGGGCGGCCGGCCCGCGGCTCCGCGCGATTCAGAGTGACTCGCGCGGAGCCTGACGCGGCCCAGATGAGTCGTCACCGCCCCAAGAATCGGAGAATTATCATGAGCGAAAAGGTGAAGCTCGTCGACCACGCCGTTGAGGCCATCAACTGGAACCGCATCGAGGATGAGAAGGACCTCGAGGTTTGGGACCGCCTGACCGGTAACTTCTGGCTGCCGGAGAAGGTGCCGCTGAGCAACGACGTGCCCTCCTGGAAGACCCTGACCGACGAAGAGAAGCAGCTGACCATGCGCGTCTTCACCGGTCTGACCCTGCTGGACACCATCCAGGGCACCGTCGGCGCCGTCTCCCTGCTGCCCGATGCCGTGACCGCACACGAGGAGGCCGTGTACACCAACATCGCGTTCATGGAATCCGTGCACGCGAAGTCGTACTCCTCGATCTTCTCGACCCTCGCCTCCACCAGGGAGATTGACGAGGCATTCCGCTGGGCTTCTGAGAACGAGCACCTGCAGAAGAAGGCCAAGATCATTCTGGCCTACTACACCGGTGACGACCCGCTGAAGAAGAAGGTCGCCTCGACCCTGCTCGAATCCTTCCTGTTCTACTCTGGCTTCTACCTGCCCATGTACTGGTCCTCGCACGCAAAGCTGACCAACACCGCCGACCTGATTCGTCTGATTATTCGTGATGAGGCTGTGCACGGCTACTACATCGGCTACAAGTTCCAGCGCGGCTTGGCCAAGGAGACCCCGGAGCGTCAGGCAGAGCTGAAGGAGTACACCTTCAACCTGCTGTACGAACTGTACGAGAACGAAATTGCTTACACCCACTCCCTGTACGACGGTGTGGGTTGGAGCGAGGACGTGAAGAAGTTCCTGCACTACAACGCCAACAAGGCCCTGATGAACCTGGGCTACGAGGCAATGTTCCCGGCTACCGTGACCAATGTTTCGCCGGCCATCCTCTCGGCGCTGTCCCCGAATGCTGACGAGAACCACGACTTCTTCTCCGGTTCCGGCTCCTCCTACGTGATTGGTAAGGCTGTGAACACCGAGGACGAGGACTGGGACTTCTAAGCACCCTTTCTCAACTTTCTCAACGTGCCTCTTCTCGACGTGAGATAACGTGAGATAAACCGAGCGGAACCCCCGCGTGTCCACTGTGGATGCGCGGGGGTTCCGCTGTTTAACCAGGCGGGAAGCGCTAGGGAAGCGGGGGAGCGGCACCCTGGTTCCAGCTGTGGGCACCTCGCTACAAACTCTTCACCCCGTAGCATAAAAGACTGTTGATATATCGGGGTGCGGGGCGTACTGTGGAACCACTACCCCCAAATCCTGGAAGGAACATCATGCGTTCAGTCGTCATGGAAGCCCCCGGTAAGGTCGTTGTCAACGAGGTCGACAAGCCGACCCTGCTCGAACCCACCGACGCCATCATTAAGCTCGCGGCTTCCTGCATCTGCGGCTCCGACCTGTGGCCCTACCGCGGCGCACAGCCCGTCGACCACCAGGCCATGGGCCACGAGTACATCGGCGAGGTCGTAGAGGTAGGCTCCGAGGTTACCACCGTGGCCCCCGGCGACTTCGTCGTCGGCTCCTTCTGCATCTCCTGCGGCGAGTGCGAAACCTGCACCGCGGGCTACCCCTCCCGTTGCCTGAAGGCAATTGCCGCGGGCGACGCCTTCATCGGTATGCGCTCCAACGGCACCCAGGCAGAGTACGCCCGCGTGCCTTTCGCCGACGGCACCCTCGTCAAGACCCCCGCCGCACCCACCGCGGAGCAGATTCCGCACCTCATGGCCGCCTCCGACGTGCTCGGCACCGGTTGGTATGCTGCAGACGCCGCCGGTGCAGCCCCCGGCAAGACCATCGTCGTTGTTGGCGACGGTGCGGTCGGCCTGAGCGCAGTCATCGGCGCTAAGCAGCTCGGCGCGGAGAAGATCATCATCATGTCCCGCAACCCCGAGCGTCAGGCGCTCGCCAAGGAATTCGGCGCAACCCACATCGTGGAGGAGCGCGGTGAGGAGGGCATCGCTAAGGTCCTGGAGCTCACCGACGGCGTGGGCGCGCACGGCGTCGCGGAGGCTGTCGGCACCCAGCAGTCCTTCGACCAGGCTCTTGGATGCGTGCGCCACGGCGGCTACATCGGCTTCGTGGGCGTGCCGCACGACAGCTCCATCGGTACCGATGCTCTCTTCGGCAAGCAGGTGCACCTGGAGGGTGGCCCCGCCCCCGTGCGCAGGTACCTGCCGACCCTCATCGACCTGATTTACAAGGGCGAAATTGAGCCCGGTAAGGTATTCGACCTGGTTCTGCCCATCGACGAGGCTGCTAAGGGTTACGAGGCAATGGACCAGCGTACCGCCACCAAGGTTCTGCTGACCATGCCGTAATAGCCGCTTGTATCGCCGGTTGGCTGTATCGCCGGTTCTTGTGCCTTCCTGTATCGGCAACCCGGCGTGTATGCGCAACTGATCCCCGCACCGACCCTGCTCGTTCCCCGTGAGCGTAGGGCACCGGCCGCGGGGATTAGTGCATTAAAAATCGGGTTTATTTGTCGGAGTTCGGCGAGGTGAGGGACAAATGCGTGAGCTAACGCATAGAATAAAAGAGCATGATTCGTACAACTCGAAGGATGACAATGACGAAGAAGCCTTTCCCTTCCGACCTCGAAATCGCGCTTGCTGCCGATCTGTGGCCGATTAGCAAGATTGCAGCAGAGAACGGCATCAGCGAAGATCGCCTTGAACCCTACGGCAAGTATGTCGCCAAGGTTCTGCTCGACGAAAGCACCAACGCAGAGACCGCCCGCAAGCGCGGCTCCAAGTACATCGTGGTTACCGCGGTGACCCCGACCCCGCTTGGTGAGGGCAAGACCGCGACCTCCGTCTCCCTCGCACAGGGCTTCGCACAGACCGGCCGAAAGGCTGCGCTGGCTCTGCGTCAGCCCGCAATGGGCCCGACCTTTGGCATCAAGGGCGGTGCAGCCGGTGGCGGTTACTCCCAGATCGTCCCCATGGAGAAGCTGAACCTGCACCTGACCGGCGACTTCCACGCCGTGACCGCGGCCCACAACCTGCTGGCCGCCATGATTGACAACCACCTGCACCACGGCAACGAGCTGCGCATCGACCCGCGTGCAATCGAGTGGCGCCGAGTCATCGACATGAACGACCGCTCCCTGCGCAACATCGTCGTGGGCCTGGGCGAACGCATGGACGGCGTGGTTCGCGAGACTGGTTTCGACATCACCAGTGCCTCCGAAATCATGGTGATTCTCTCGCTGGCAACCTCCTTCAAGGACCTGCGCGAGCGCCTGGCCAAGATCGTGATTGGCCTGAACTACGACGGCGAGCCCGTCACCGCGGCCGACCTGAAGGCTGACGGCGCAATGTCCGTGATTCTGGCCGACGCCATCAACCCGAACCTGCTGCAGACCCTGGAGCACACCCCGGCCCTGATTCACGCCGGCCCCTTCGGCAATATCGCAACCGGTAACTCCTCCGTGGTTGCCGACTACGTGGGTCTGGAGTACTCCGACTACGTGATTACCGAGGCTGGCTTCGGTGCCGACATGGGTGCCGAGCGTTTCTTCAACGTCAAGTGCCGCGTCTCCGGCCTGAAGCCGGACGCCGCAGTGCTCGTCGTCACCGTGCGCTCCCTGAAGTCCCACTCCGGCCTGTACAAGATTGTTCCGGGCAAGCCCCTGCCCGAGGGCATGCTGCAGGAAAGCCCCTCCGACGTGGAGAAGGGCGCGGAGAACCTGAAGAAGCACATCGAGATTGTGCGCGACTTCGGTGTTCAGCCGGTCGTGGCTATTAACGCCTTCCCGACCGACTTCGATTCCGAGCACGAGACGATTCGCCGTATCGCCGAGGAAGCCGGTGCTCGCGTGGCCATCCACCACGGTGTGGCCGAGGGCGGTAAGGGCACCATCGACCTGGCGAACGTTGTGGCCGAGGCCTGCGACGACGTTTCGGATCTGAAGTACACCTATGATCTTGAGGACTCCATCGAGACCAAGATTGAGAAGGTCGCGACCAAGGTTTACGGCGCGGACGGCATTTCGATTGCTCCGGCTGCCGCTAAACAGCTCAAGCGCTTTGCGGAGCTGGGCTACTCGCACCTGCCCGTGGTCATTGCGAAGACCCACCTGTCCATCTCTTCGGATGCATCGCTGAAGGGCGCTCCGACCGGTTGGACCCTGCCCGTGCGTGAGGTTCGCCTGGCTGCCGGTGCCGGCTACGTCTACGCAATCTGCGGCACCATGCGCACCATGCCGGGCCTGAGCAAGAGCCCCGCGGCTGAGCGCATCGGCTTCGACGAGAACGGCGTGATGGTCGGTCTGTCCTAAGACGGCTGTTTCAGCTAATCTATAGCTGGTAAGAGGCGGCGTTCCTTCCCTAGAGCAGGGGAGGGACGCCGCCTTTCTGCGTGCCGTGTGCCGATATGGGGTCTGCCGGGTGGTGACCTAGCCTCGCAGGTGGGCACTCTGGCCTTGCCGATTCGTCGATTGTTTTCGCCGATCGTCGTCTTTAGGGAGCTCCGCTAGGTGGTTTTAAGGTCACCCTCACTGTGAGCTGGAGGGTTTATTTACGAGGTTATATACGGGCTGTAAGGGGGTTCTACGAGGGGCCCTTTCGGGGCCCGTAAATCTTAAATTGGTCCGTATGTGTTATTTTTCCTTCTTGATATTCGCTTGAGCCTTATCTTTCATTAAACACCCTCTGGAGGTTGATTTTTAAGCGAGTTATACACCTGCATTTTGTGAAAATACGACCTTGACCAGTATTTTTTCTTTTTTGTGAAAATTTTCGAGGTTGCACTTTTGGGGTCGCGGAAGAGCGGAGGGTGAGGCCCTCGTTCATAAAAGCATTAGCGAATGGGATGTTTTCGGGGGTGGAACAGACCAATAAGATTTTCTATCGGAGGCCTTTGTGGGCTGTTCTGTGGCGGGTGGCGCGAGGTAATGTGAGTAAAATGGGGTGAAAAGTAGTTGCTTCAACTAGAAAGTTTCTTTAGGTTTAGGTTGATGTTCCGCGGAATATCAAGGGAAAACGGGGTATTTTACTTCCGCGCATGTCTCACTGAAGCCCACTGAGAAAGATGCATCTGAGTGCCAAATTAGAGCGGGGCCAAAAATTTTTTTCAGTGATATGGCTCACTTGTTGGAGCTGAAAAATAAAATTGGTACGTATGGATATCCTAAAAAACGGGTGTAATTATTACAGAACGGTTACAGTGAGGCTTCGGTCACTTAAATTGGCACTCCGTACCAAAATGGCCCGCCGGACAGGGTGAAAAAACTCCGCTATGATGGATGCATCAAGTAATCGTGAGATTTCCAAAGTCCTCGGGTTGCTTGTGTTTGAGTGAGTGATAGATACCCCTGGGTGTCATGAGAAGCGACTGTGTATCGATGCACGGTCGCTTCTCTGTTTAACTTTTAAAATTCAAGCGGTACCTCGGCTGGAACCTCATCCGAGCTGCACCCGTCCCGGGTAAAGGCTGCCCATTCAAAGCCGAACGCACCCAAGAAACCGCCGAGGCGCATCCCGCAGGGGAGTATCCCGACACCTCCTCAAACCGGAACACCCCCTACACTGGAAGTATGACTACATACCCCGAATCCACCCTCATCTTCGAGAATCCCGAACTGACCGTGCGCGCCCTCAGCGTCTCTGAGATGGACAATAGCGTCTACCTCATCACCATGCGCGCCACGGGCGAACAGGTGCTCATCGACCCGGCCGCAGAAGCCGAGGAACTCTACGCCTTCACCCTCGATGCACTACTTCAGGACTGCCCGCAGCTGGAACTCACCGATGCCGAGGACCGCCGCGTGCGCGTCATGGAGAAGGAAGAAGACTTTGACGCCCTCAAGCCCCGCGCAATCGGCCTGACCGGCATCCTGGTTACCCACGGCCACTGGGACCACATTCGCGCCATTGCCGAGCTCGAGAAGCTCACTGGCGCAATCACCTCCGCCGGGGATGCCGATGCCGACGCCATTAAGGAGCAGGAGAACTTCGAAGTGGAGGAGCGCCTGCACGGTGGTGAGGTCTTCGACTTCTACCTCTCCGACACCGTGGTACGCGCCCTGCACGTGCCCGGCCACACCCCCGGATCCATCGTCTACGTGCTCGAAACCGCGTGGGAGGACGGCACCCCCGCAACCCTGTTGTTTACCGGCGATGCGCTCTTCCCCGGCGGCGTGGGCAAGACCGACTCCCCGCAGCAATTCGGTGAACTCTTCTCCAACGTGCTCGAAAAGCTCTTTGGCGGCTTCGATGATGACGCAATCGTGCTGCCCGGCCATGGTCGTTCCACGACCCTCGGCGACGAGCGCCCGTACCTGGAGGAGTGGGGTACCCGCGGCTGGTAGCCCGGCCCCGGCGCGCTCTCGCCGCCACGCGAATTTGGAATGTCTCTTCGTGCGTGCGCGATGCCCCTCCATCCGCGCGTTTTTGCGGATGCTTCGCGCTTGCCGTGCGGCTTCGCGCTACACCCTTACGCCCCGTACGCCGGCAACTTAATCCCGCCGGCTACGGGGCGCTAAGGTGTAGAATTTAAATTCGAAGATAAGACGAAAGGATTTTCGATGACACCCCGTCCGGCGCACGGAAGCACCGCGCTCAAACCCAATGACCTGACCAGTATTCGTGTGCAGGGTGCCCGAGAAAACAACCTTAAGAACGTAGACCTGACCATTCCGCGTGATGCGATGGTCGTCTTCACGGGACTCTCCGGCTCCGGCAAGTCCTCCCTCGCCTTTGACACCATCTTCGCTGAGGGTCAGCGCCGCTACGTCGAGTCGCTCTCCTCCTACGCCCGCATGTTCCTGGGCCAGGTCGACAAGCCCGACGTAGACTTCATCGAGGGCCTCTCCCCGGCGGTGTCCATCGACCAGAAGTCCACCTCCAAGAACCCCCGCTCGACCGTCGGCACCATCACCGAAATTTACGACTACATGCGTCTGCTCTGGGCGCGCATCGGCCACCCGCACTGCCCCGAATGTGGCGAAGAAATCACCCAGCAGACCCCGCAGCAGATTGTGGACACTCTGCAGGAGTACCCCGAACGCACCCGCCTGCAGATCCTCGCGCCCGTCGTCAGCGCACGTAAGGGCGAATTTGTGGACCTCTTCAAGGACCTGCTCACCCAGGGCTACTCGCGAGCCCGCGTGGACGGCGAAACCGTGCAGCTCTCCGACCCGCCCAAGCTCGCCAAGCAGTACAAGCACACCATCGAGGTGGTCGTCGACCGCATCGTTATTAAGGACGGTATTCACCAGCGCCTGACCGACTCCATTGAAACCGCGCTCAAGCTCGCCGACGGCCGCGTGCTCATCGACTTCGTGGACCGTGAGCAGGACGACCCCGAACGCACCCGCTCCTTCAGCGAAAACCTCGCCTGCCCCAATAACCACCCGCTGCAGATCGACACCATCGAGCCGCGCGCCTTCTCCTTCAACTCGCCGTTCGGCGCGTGTAGCGCCTGCGACGGCATCGGCTCGCGCCTTGAGGTCGACACCGAACTGCTCGTACCCAACCCCGACCTGACTCTCGGCGAGGGCGCTATCGCCCCCTGGTCGCAGGGCAAGGCAACCACCGAATACTGGCTGCGCCTGCTCGCAGGCCTGGGGGAGGAGCTCGGCTTCGACCTGAACACCCCCTTCAAAGACCTGCCCGCCAAGACCCGCGCCGCCATCCTGGACGGCAAGGACTACAAGGTTGAGGTGTCCTACCGCAACCGTTTCGGCCGCGAACGCCGCTACACCTCCGGGTTCGAAGGCGTGAAGGCCTACATTAAGCGCAAGCACGAAGAAACCGAATCGGACTTCGCTCGCGACCGCTACGAACAGTACATGCGCCAGGTCGCCTGTCCCTCCTGCGGTGGCGCGCGCCTGAACCCGACCATCCTCGGCGTGAAGGTCGGCGGCAAGTCCATCGCCGAGGTCACCGAGCTGTCCCTGGCCGACGCGCTCGCCTTCGTGCGCGGCCTGCAGCTCAGCGCCCGCGAAGCCAAGATTGGCGAGCAGGTCCTCAAGGAAATTGACGCGCGCCTGCAGTTCCTGCTGGACGTGGGCCTGGACTACCTGACCCTCTCGCGCTCCGCCGGCACGCTCTCCGGCGGTGAGGCGCAGCGCATCCGCCTGGCCACCCAGATTGGTTCCGGTCTGGTCGGCGTGCTCTACGTGCTCGACGAGCCCTCCATCGGCCTGCACCAGCGCGATAACCGCCGCCTCATCGAAACCCTGACCAAGCTGCGCGACATGGGCAACACCCTCATCGTGGTCGAGCACGACGAAGACACCATGCGCGAAGCCGACTGGATCGTGGACGTAGGACCCGGCGCCGGCGAGCACGGCGGTGAAATCGTGCACTCCGGCAGCTTCGAAGAGCTGCTGAAGAACACCCGGTCCATCACCGGCGACTACATGGCTGGCCGCCGTCGCATCGAGGCGCCCGCCTCCCGCCGCCCCGTGGACAAGAAGCGACAGCTGACCGTGCGCGGCGCCCACGAAAACAACCTCAAGAACGTGACCGTATCCTTCCCGCTGGGCGTGTTCACCGCGGTGACCGGTGTGTCCGGCTCGGGCAAATCCACCCTGGTCAACGACATTCTGTACACCTCCCTGGCGAACAAGCTCAACGGCGCCAAGCAGGTGCCCGGCCGCCACAAGAGCATCGACGGGCTGGAACACCTGGACAAGGTCATTCACGTGGACCAGTCGCCCATCGGCCGTACCCCGCGCTCAAACCCCGCCACCTACACCGGCGTGTTCGACCACATCCGCAAGCTGTTTGCAGAGACCAGCGAGGCGAAGATGCGCGGCTACACCCCGGGTCGCTTCTCCTTCAACGTCAAGGGCGGCCGCTGCGAGGACTGCTCCGGCGACGGCACCCTGAAGATTGAAATGAACTTCCTGCCGGACGTGTACGTGCCCTGCGAAACCTGCCACGGCAAGCGCTACAACCGCGAAACCCTCGAGGTGCACTACAAGGGCAAGACCATTGCCGACGTACTCGAAATGCCCGTGGAAGAAGCCGCAGAGTTCTTCGCCGCGTTCACCCCGATTGCGCGCCACCTGAACACCCTCGTGGACGTGGGCCTGGGCTACATTCGCCTGGGCCAGCCTGCGACCACCCTCTCCGGTGGTGAGGCACAACGCGTGAAGCTCGCAACCGAACTGCAGAAGCGCTCCAACGGCCGCTCCATCTATGTGCTGGACGAGCCGACCACCGGCCTGCACTTTGAGGACATCCGCAAGCTGCTCGCCGTGCTGCAATCGCTGGTGGACAAGGGCAATAGCGTCATCACCATCGAGCACAACCTGGACGTCATCAAGTGCGCCGACTGGATTATCGACATGGGTCCCGAAGGCGGTAGCGGCGGCGGCACCGTGATTGCCGAGGGCACCCCGGAGCATGTGGCGACCGTCAAGGGCTCGCACACCGGCGCGTTCCTTGCTGAGATTCTGAACTAGCCGAGAACTTGAACTAAAGGAAACCTACGTGACTGATACTCAAGGAACCGAACCTACTCGGGGAGCTCAGGCAACCCGCGGCACCGTGAACCAGGGAGCAGCGAACCGCGGCGCTGTGACCACCCTGGACCGGGCGCGGCACATCCTGCACACCCAGCTGGAGGCGGACTTCTGCCAGGCGCCCGGTTCGATTAGCCGCGCCCTTCAAGAGCTACGCGACTACCCGGAAGCCGAAAGCCTGCCGCTGCTCGCCACCGTGCAGCTTCCCTCCGAGAAGATGGGTGCCGCACGCCGCCGCAACGACGACATCTGGGAGCTGCGCGTCGCCAACTACGCGAGCGTCGGCATTCTCTGCGCCAAGCATCCGCGCGTACTCGAAAAGGCCATCGACTACATGCTCGGCGACCAGTCGAACTGGCTGGGCGACTATGCACAGCTTCGCCAGCTCAACGAACTGCTCACCCCCTACACCCAGCAGGTCAGCGGCACGAGCATCTACTATACGCCCGGCCGCGCCCTGCTGAACTCGGTCGTACCCGAGGGCGTGCAGGCGCAGGAGGTCAAGTGCGCCGTGCCCGGTGTGGGCATGATGCGCCGCGTCGACCCCGCCGAGCTGAAGGCGGCACTGCTTGCCGAAATTACCGGCGAGCGCACTATTCGCAGGGAGGCGAACGCCTCCGCGGGGGCGCTTGAGGTTGCCCCGGAGGATACGGAAGCGCGCGTAACCCGCCTGCGCGTGGACCTGCTGAGCGAAGAGCAGATCGAGTCGTTCCGCGGGGATAAGCGTTACTCGAACGCGCTGGGCTTTAGCGCGACCCGCCCGGATGTGCTGGTGCTCGCCGCATACCCGGTGGATGAGGATACATCTGATGCACCCGCAGCGGGGGAGAGCCCCGAGCTCGCAGACCCTATCGCTATGGTTGGTCTGAGTGACGATTCGCCGATTATGCGTCAGATCGGTATTGATGTGCTGCCCGCCTTCCGCGGCGCGGGTATTGCGAGTGCCCTGGTGCGCGATGCCGCCCGCCTGACCCTGGCGGAGGGTTACCTGCCGTTCTACGGTACGAGCCCGTCGCACATGCTGTCGCAGCGGGTTGCGTTGAACGCGGGGCTGGTGCCGACCTGGTGGGAGTACGTTTCCACCAGCATGAACGACCTGCCCATGGACTAGGCATTATGTACGTAAAGACCCCCGAGATTCTGCATCTCGGGGGCCTTTTATGTACTGAGTTTCGCGTGTTAGCCGCGCGGGGTTTAGCGTGCCGGGATTTTCGCGGGGTTCAGCGTCTAGGGTCGCCGCATAAGGAACAACTTCTAGAGCCTCAGCTTCTACAGCTCCGCGCCGTTGCTGCCAATCACCTCGCGGTACCAGTGGAAGGACTTCTTGCGGTAGCGCGCCAGGGTGCCGGTGCCGTCGTCGTTGCGGTCCACGTAGATGAACCCGTAGCGCTTGGACATCTGCGCGGTGGAGGCGCTAATCATGTCGATGCAACCCCAGGTGGTGTAGCCGAGCACGTTCACGCCGTCCTCAATCGCCTCGCGTACCGCGTGCAGGTGCTGGCGCAGGTAGTCGATGCGGTAATCATCTTCCACGGTGAGCTCACCGTTCACCTCGACCAGTTCGTCGCGGGCGCCCAGGCCGTTCTCCACGATGAACAGCGGCTTCTGCCAACGGTCCCAATACTGGTTGAGGACCACGCGCAGGCCGGTCGGGTCGATCTGCCAACCCCATTCGCTGGCGGGCAGGGTCGGGTTCACCACGCCGCCGATGATGTTGCCTTCGCCGCGCTCGCCTCGTGCTGGGTCGCCGGTCGCGCAGGTGGACATGTAGTAGCTGAAGGACACGAAATCCACGGTGTTCTTCAGGTCCTCGCGGTCCTGCTCGGTGATGTTCAGCTCCACGCCCTTCTCACGCAGGGCACGCAGGAAGTAGCCGGGGTAGGCGCCGCGCACGTGCACGTCACCGAACGCGAAGTTCGCCTGCTCCGTCTGCATGGCTGCGAGTACGTCGGCGGGGTCGGGGGTAAGCGGGTAGGTGGGCATGGCAAGAATCATGCAACCGACCTGGGCGCCGGGTGCCAGTTCGCGTGCCGCAGCGGTGGCGCGTGCGGAGGCGACCAGCTCGTGGTGCATCGCCTGGTACAGGTCTGCGTCGCTGAGCTGATCTGCCGGGGTGTTAATGCCGCCGGACATGAACGGCAGGTGCAGCATCGAGTTGATTTCGTTGAAGGTCAGCCAGTACTTCACGCGCTTGCCGTAGCGGGCGAATACGGTGCGGGCGTAGCGTTCGTAGAAGCCGATGAGTTCGCGGCTGGTCCAGCCGTTGTACTGTTCGACCAGGTGCAGCGGGGTTTCGTAGTGGCTGAGGGTGATGAGCGGTTCCATGCCGTGCTTTTCGAGCTCGTCGAGCACGCGGTCGTAGAAGGCGAGGCCCGCCTCGTTCGGGGTTTCTTCGTCGCCGCGGGGGAAGATACGCGACCAGGCGATGGAGAAGCGGAAGACCTTGAAACCCATCTCTGCGAGCAGGGCGATGTCTTCGCGGTAGCGGTGGTAGAAGTCGATACCTTCCAGCTTGAGGTTGTCCTCGGTGGGTTCTGCGGTGCGCGGGTACAGGCCGCCGGCGGGCAGCACATCCTGCAGGCTGGGGCCCTTGCCGTCTTCGTTCCAGGCGCCCTCGAACTGGTTGGCGGCGGTAGCGCCTCCGAAGAGGAAGCCGTCAGGGAACGCGCCGAGCGGCTGCGGCTCGGTCAGTGCCGGGCTGTTACCGGGCAGGTTGGTGGTCTGGGCGGTGATGTGCTGGTCCTGATGCACGGCATCCTCCAAGGTGCTTTGGGTCTTTCTTCTACCCTAGCGGAGGGGGTGGGGGATTACTAGGTTTGCGCTGTTTTGTAGGCGTTCAACGGGCACGTAAAAGCCCGGTGTTCTCACACGAAAATTCACGCGAGAATACCGGGCTTTTACGCGGTGCTCCTATACAGCACTTTTACGCTGAGCTAAGCCGCCGCGGGGTCTGCGCCGCTAGTTGGCGAAGCCGAGCGCGAACAGCCACACGGTACCGACCGCACCCCAGACGACGAGGTTCACGATAGCAGCCATGAAGCCAATCTTGAACCATTCGCCCACGCTGAAGTAGCCGGAACCGTAGTACACGCCCGCCGGGCCGGATGCGTAGTGGGTGATGCCGCCAATCAGGTTGCCCATGAAGCCGAGGAACAGCGCCGCGAACATTGGCGGAACACCGGCAGCTACCGCCGCACCGAGGAACACAGCATACAGGGCCACGATCTGGGCGGTGTTCGAGGCGAACATGTAGTGGATGAAGAAGTACGCCAGAACCAGGATTGCGAACGCCATGGGCCACGCCATGCCGCTGACGCTGTGCGCCGCCTGCTGACCGATCCAGTCGACGACCTTGAGCTTCTTCAGGTGGTCGGCCATGCCGACGAGCACGGCGAAGAAGATGAGGGTGGACCAGGCGCTGGAGTTCTTCGCCATGTCCTTCCAGGTCAGGACCTTGGTCACCAGCAGAATACCGATGCCGAAGAATGCGGCGCTGGTGGCGTCAATACCCAGTGCGGTACCGGTCACCCACAGGATTAGCAGCAGCACGAAAGTGCCGAGCATGATCCATTCCTTGGAGCTCATGGGGCCCATTTCGTGCAGTTCCTGGCGGGCGTGCTCGGGTGCGTCGGGGGTCTTCTTGATGGTCGGCGGGTAAATCTTCGACATGATCCACGGCATGACAATCAGCGCGGCAAGACCGGGAACGATGGCGGCCAGGGCCCACGTGCCCCAGTCGAGGTTGATGTTGTGGTCGTGCGCGAACTTCTGCGCCAGCGGGTTACCCGCCATAGCGGTCAGGAACATGGCGGAGGTGATGGTGTTGACCTGCGCCTCGGTCATGAGCAGGTAGGAGCCGAGCTTACGGCGTGATTCGGGGGTTTCGTTGGTGGAGCCGTTGACCTCGGAGAGGGAACGGATAATCGGGTAAATCACGCCACCGGCACGCGCAGTGTTGGAGGGGGTGGCGGGGGCGAGGACCAGGTCGGTGATTGCCATACCGTAGGACAGGCCGAGGGAGGACTTGCCGAGCGCACGCACGAACAGCAGTGCGATGCGCTTGCCCAGACCCGTGATGAGGAAGCCGTCGGCGATGAAGAACGCGGCAACAATAATCCAGATGGAGGAGTTACCGAAGCCGGTCAGCGCCTCATTCTTGGCGGCCATCGTGCCGGTAATCATGGCGACGGCCAGACCCACGAGAGCCACGGACGGGGTGGGCAGCGGCTGGAAAATCAGGCCGAGAATGGTACCGACGAAGATGGCGAGCATGTGCATGCCGCGCGGGTCGACGCCTTCGGGGGCGGGAACGAACCAGATGGCGAGGGTGACGGCTACGATGATGGCAACCTGCACGATAAGTTTCGTGCGCTTGGACTTCGCTGCCTTCACCTCCTCGGCGGATGCGGCGGTGGGCGCCGCTGCGTTGGCGGGGGTGGACTGTGTCATGGTCCAATCTCCTTTGCGAAACGTACAGGTTGGCACGCTCGGGGAGGGGTTCTCACCGGGCGCGGAGTGCGTTTCTTCTGCGTTGTCATGCTGTGTCTATATGCTCGGTGCGGCTGTGTGGGGTACCGCACCCTAGCACCTTTAATCTTAGCGTTTGGGGGTGCCATGCTAAAGGGGTTATCTGGCGCATTTGAACAGGTGAGCATTTTTCTGCGCGGGCGTTTTCGCAGCCGCCGGTAAGATAGAAAACGTGCAGATTATTCGAGAAACTACGCCCGAGTCGGGTGATATCCTCATTCACCACGAGCAGACGGTGCAGATGCTCCGCGAGGTCGCAAGCGGCCAGCGCGAGGCGACTCTGCGCATGTACCAGCCGAACCCCACGGTGGCGTTCGGCCGCCGCGATGAGCTGAACCCCGGATTCGCCGATGCCGTGGCCGCGTGCGAGGAGCACGGCTTTAGAACCCTGGTGCGCAAGGTGGGCGGTCACGCCGCCGCGTACCACCGCGGATGCCTGGTGGTGGACCACTTCCAGCCGGCCACCGACGCCCGCAGTGGCAACACGGTACGCTATCGGCTCTTCGGTTCCATGTTCGCCCAGGCCCTGCGCGAGGTCGGCGTGGATGCGCGCGTGGGCGAGATCCCGGGGGAGTACTGCCCCGGCGAGTACTCGGTGTACGCGCAGCTTCCCGAATCCGCCGGCGGCGGACGCATCAAGCTGGTCGGCACGGCCCAGCGCGTGGTGAGCGGTGGCTGGTGGTTCAGCACGGGCATCGTGGTCTCCGATTCGGCCTCGCTGCGGGCGGTCACCGCGGACGTGTACCGCGCCCTCGGCATGGAGCTCAACCCGGCGACGGTGGGCGCGGCGCAGGATGCGAACCCGAGCCTGCTCATGGAGGATCTTGAGGACGCCATCGTGGAGGCCTACGCGAGCCACGGCTTCAAGTAGGCGGCCCGAAACGCCGGAACATCCGTACACAGTAAACGCACTAGAGTAAAGCAAAGGAGCGCATATGCGTTGGGGTCAGATTAAAGACGAGAAGGGCAGCCGCGCCGTCTGTTTCTTTGAGGAAACGGTCTACGAGCTGCCGGCCAAGTTGAGCCCTCTGCTCAATTTCTACAGCCGGTTCCGCCTGAACTTTGGTGATCCGAAAAACGCGCTGTCGATTCTGAAGGAGAACGGCGCGACCGTCATGGGCCACAGCGAGCAGCTCTGGGAATCCCTGCCCTTCGTGCGCCCGCTGGATAAGCCCGGCAAGGTCGTGTGCGCCGGCCTGAACTACCGCGACCACGCCGAAGAGATGAACCTGCCGGTACCCGAGTACCCGGCGCTGTTCGCGAAGTTCCCGAACGCGCTCATCGGCCCGAATGAGCAGATTCGCATGCCTGCCGACGACGGCACGGGCAGCACGAAGGTCGACTGGGAGGTTGAGCTGGGCCTGGTGGTCGGGGTGCGCCTGCGCAACGCCACCGAGGAGCAGGCGCTTGAGGCTCTGATGGGCTACACGGTCATCAACGATGTGTCGGTGCGCGATTGGCAGGGGCGTTCTTCGGAGTGGTTCCAGGGTAAAAACTGGGATGCGATGACTCCGTTCGGCCCGGTCATCGTGAGCGCCGACGAGGTGGATCCGCTTGCTGGCCTGGAGCTGACCTGCGAGGTGGACGGTGAGGTGCGTCAGCGCGGCTCGACCGCGGACATGCTGTTCAGCCCCGCGTACCTGCTGTCGTACATTTCGCGGTTCATGACCCTGGAGCCCGGCGATATCGTGGCCACGGGTACGCCCGCCGGTGTGGGGCTTTCGCTACATCCGCGCCGGTGGCTGAAGCCGGGGCAGGAGGTGCGCACCCGCATCGAGGGCATCGGCGAGCTGGTGAATGTCTGCTCGGAGGCAGGCGCGCTGTAGGGGAGCGCCTGCAGGATAGGGACGATGCGGGACCGGTTCGGCTGATACGGTTTCGTGCCGGTTCCTACTGGAAGGCCTGGATTGCGGTCCTTCGCACGGGTCTCTCGAAGGCCTTCAGAACCGAATACTTATGCATCCCATCCGTGTCGGCAAGGCGCGGGTGGGATGCCTTTTTATGCCTTATCTGCCTAGTGGAAACCGCGTAATGGAGATTACATTTCAGGGTAAGAAAAATTGCAGGGATGAATGATTACTCTGTGCACAAGAGGGTGATTAGGGTGCGAAAACCCTCAACCTTTACCCTGATTTCACCCTCGTGCGAGTGGGTTCGAGGTGTTTGTGGCGGGGTGGCTGCGGGGGTGCGATGGGATGGGAGTCCCAGAATGTGGCCAGGTGTGAGAAATTCAACATTTGTCATGTCGGGGGTCACGGTGGTCTTATTTGGTGCACCATTTCGGGGAAGGGTGCGGATTTTTTATTTTTTCGTCGGGAGTTTCCTCTGACTAGGAGGAAGGCTTAGACACTCCGGTGCAAATTCTTTTGAATCGAACACCGATAAGTACATTACAGTGCAGTGATAATTCACCCTGAACCTAAACCTTTAGCGACTATATGAGTGGTTGCTATCACATTCTCGTTTTGCGCTTACCCCTCGGGAGTCGGTAGGGTATGGGGATTGTCTGAGAGTTTCCTGGGAATTCCTGCCAGTTTCTCGGGGGCGTCGCAACGCACTCGCAGACGAATATTTCACTCACGTCCGTGTTTGTTCATACAAACGCACTCACTCAAACAAGCCGACACGAACGGAAGAAAAACGCATGACCATTACTGCACCCAAAAACCAGGTACAGAACCCCGCGGTAGCCACTGCTGAGGCCGCCGCGCAGAACTTTACGCAGGCCCTCGCGCTAACCTCCGCGACGGGTCTGGCCGCCGGCTCGGAGCGGCACGCGAACCCGCGCTTTGCCGGCCGTCGCCGCGCATCCCTCGCCGTTACCGCGGCACTGGCCACCGCCATCACCGGCGCCAACCTGCCGGCGACCTTCGCGGCTCCCGCCGCTTCGACGACCGAGCACGGCACCCCCGGTGGAACCACCTGCGTTGAGGCCGGCCAGAAGAACGTGCCGACCCTCGCAACCCTCACCTCCGTGGCACCCGGCCCCACCTGCTACTGGAACGACGACCAGGCCGCTCAGACCATCAACACCCTGGCACCGGTGAACTCGTCCCTGACTCGGGAAAACCTGATTACCACCGAGAACACCTCGCCCCTGAGTGGCAGGCTCGCCAGCGACTCCTTCGCCGCGCAGAAGCTCACCGGCACCGAAGCCGTTGCCCCCAACAGCAGCGAGATCAGCCGCACCTTCCTCGAGTACAGCGCAGACGCCGGTAACCACCCCGTCACCACCGCCATTAACGCGGGTACCGTCCGTAAGGACCGCTCCCAGACCGTTGGCGCCCACGAGAACATCCCGACCCTCGCGGTGAACTCCGCCAACCCGCACCAGGAGTACGTCGAGGTCGTCTCCCGTGACCAGCGCGTTAACGCCAAGGCCGAGAATAAGCGCATCCTGACCGGCGGCGTGCCGATCCCGGGCTGGCTGGCCGAAGACCACGGCCTCTCGGGTGACCAGTCCCTCGCCCTGTACGACGAGGCGACCGGCATCTGGCGCTCCTACTTCAAGTTCGTGAAGGACGCCGACGCCCAGACCTACACCAGCACTGCCCGCGTACAGGTTGGCGGCGGCAACGCCTCCACCCCTACCAGCGCGAAGATTCAGTACGAGACCGTGGGCCGCGGCAACGCCGGTCAGACCGTGACCATCAAGGCCCCCGTAAGCATCGACGTGAAGTCCGGCAACGCCCGCACCTCGTACCCGATTGTGCGCGGCGCCAAGTTCCGCCTGGCCAAGAACGTGCCCGGCGCGTCCATCAACGAGACCACCGGCGAGATTACCTACAAGGTGCCTGCAGGAACCCGCGGCACCGTGGATATTCCCGTGGCAGTGGACTACCCTGCGACCTACCACGTCTCCTCGGGCGGCTACATGCTCGCCAAGCCCAACTTCGAGGGCGTGGGCGAGGACAACTACTGGCTGACCCTCAAGAACGGCACCTCCTCGGTCGTGGGCATGGCCAACGAGCTCACCCAGATTGGCGTGGACGAGCTGAAGGCCGGCAAAATCAACCACATGGTCTCCATTACTGCCGCCGACTACGCCGCCTTGAGCGCCTCCTTCCCCGCTAAGGGCACCGACGGCAAGATTGACCTGAGCAAGTACCCGAACGCACCGCGTGCCGGCCAGCGAGGCTTCCTGCCCGCCAGCTTCGACGTGGAGGAGTACCTGGCCAACACCGGCCACGCGGACGACCAGCTCACCCGCATGATCCTGACCGCGATGAAGGAATACGGCTTCATCCTGACGGACCACAACCTCTTCACCAACGCCTTCAACCTGGAGGCCCCCAGCTCCTACGCGCCCTACGCCCGCCAGGGTAAGAACGTGTACAAGGAAGACCCGCAGCTGGCCGCCATGTTCGCGAACTTCGTGCCCAGCGGCTTCACGGGTAACCAGTTCCCGTGGCAGCAGGTGCAGTGGATGCCGGTGAACTACACCGAGTCCGCAGAGAACGCCGCCCGCCGCGAGGGCCTGCAGGTCCCCGAGACGAACGCCGCCGCCGATGCGAAGGCCGCCACCGACAACGCGGCAGATAACGCCGCCGATAAGGATAAGCAGGGCGCCGCAGAGAAGATTGCACGCCCCGTGACCGCACGTAGCCTGCGCGTTCGCCGCGCCACCGTGCGCACCCCGGATGCGCCGCGCATCAGCGACGCCGATAGCCAGGCGACCGCGGTGAACCAGGCCTCGGGCGCCGTGAAGTTCAGCTTCCCCGCTGACTCCTACGGCAAGACCGGAACCGGCTCCGGCGTGATCTACCAGCCCGCCGAGCACCACGCCACCGTCTACTCGGGTGAAACCGCCGTGGCGCAGAGCGTGCACCAGAGCCACAAGGTCTCCCCGAACTACCGTTACGCCCGCGATTACAACTTCCAGGAAATCGAGCAGACCCCGAACTTCCGCCCCAGCCGCTGGGTGAACAAGGAGAAGGTCAACACCGCTGGCGGCCAGTTCTCCAGCGCCGAGACCGGCATCCGTTTTGCCTCCAACGGCAAGACCGGCACCTACTCGATTGATCTGAACACCCACGAGGTCACCGGCACCACCTGGGACCTGCGCCGTGACAACGGTAAGAACATCACCGTGAACCGCACCGGCAAGGCGCCCGCCCGCATGTCCGATGTGAAGGCGAAGAAGGGTGCAGCCGCACAGCTGTACTCGATCCCGCTGAAGGTGCACGTGGTGGCCAAGAACAGCCCGATTGCCCGCGAGGATTCGGTCTCGCTGTACTCGGGTACCACCCAGAACGTGGCGGTCCTGAACAACGACGAGGCATCCTTCGGCGCATACAGCCGCGGTGAGACCGTGAAGAAGCTGGAGCTGCTGAACCAGCGCGGCCAGGTCGTCAGCTCCTACAGCGACGAGTACGGCACCTACCGCGTGGTGAACCTGCCCGACGGCACCCAGGGCATTGCGGTGACCGCCAAGTCGAAGCAGGGCTTCGCGCCGCTGGTTCGCTACCGCGCAGTGACCGATCGGGGCGTAAAGTCCTCCGAGGGTTACCTGCAGGTGGCCGTGGCGACTCCCGCCAAGTAGGGTAGGGACACCACCGCATCGGCCCGTGCTGCCGATCTCCCTACCGGGGGAGCGGGCGGGTGCGCGGGGCCCTCTAGGCAACCGCGGAACGCACGAATTGTGACCGGAACGGGGCACATAAAGAAATGCCGACGCCGACAAGGTGTTGCTTTCTTGACGTGCCCCGCACCTGTACATAAGGTGAAAATACTATGACTAGCCACCACGAAAATTCCGCCGAAGCTAACACCCACCACGCAGACCATTCCGCACAGGCGCACGAGGCGCCCGCCTCCATGCCTCTCTTCGAAGGCAGCGGCCCCAAGGACTGGGAGGAGCAGTTCGGCCCGTCCGTGGCGATCTTCTCGGCGCTTGCGAACCCGCTACGCCTGGCCATTGCGCACCACCTGGTGCACCGTCCGCACAGTGTGAGCGAGCTGCACACCTGCCTGGGTATTTCTCAGCCGCTGGCCTCGCATCACCTGCGCGTCCTGCGTGAGGCGCACGTGATTGACCGCGAGCAGCACGGCCGCACCACGATTTATCGCCTGAAGGACCATCACATTAGTCACATTGTGACGGACGTTCACGAGCATACGCGTGAGCATCATGCGGACTAGTCCGCCCTCGAGCTGAGCGTTGGCTGGGAGCCGTTGTAAGATGGTGTGTGTCCGTGCACCAGTACAGTGCGGAATAGTATGCGCACCCGCGGCGCCCCGAGCGGCCGCGAGCGCCTGAGTTAAGGAGACTTATGTCTGCCGCTGATTCTTCAGCAATTGTTATTAGCGTTTCCGCTGAGGAACGCGAGGTCACCGCGAAGACTGCCGCTGAGCTGTTCGCTGACGACCCGAAGATCGTTGTGGCACGCGTGAACGGCGTGCTCGTTGATCTCTCCCACGAGCTGTCTGCTGGCGATTCCGTTGAGCCGGTTTTCATTCACGAACCGGACGGCCTGAACGTTCTGCGCCACTCCGCTGCGCACGTGATGGCGCAGGCGGTGCAGGAGTACCGCAAGGATGCCAAGCTGGGCATCGGCCCGTACATTACTGACGGCTTCTACTTTGACTTTGATGTTGCCGAGCCGTTCACCCCGGAAGATCTGAAGAAGATCGAGAAGTCGATGATGAAGATCATCAAGTCCGGTCAGCTTTTCCGCCGCCGCGTGGTCACCCACGACGAGGCTGTTGCCGAGATGGCGAACGAGCCGTACAAGCTGGAGCTGCTCTCCCTGAGCCAGGGCCCCGGTTCTGGCGCGGATGCTGCCGAGGGCGCATCCGTGGAGGTCGGCGAGGGTGAAATCACCATTTACGACAACGTGCACCCGAAGACCGGCGAGACCGTATGGAAGGACCTCTGCCGCGGCCCGCACCTGCCGAACACCAAGCTGATCGCTAACGGCTACGCCCTGATGCGTGCCGGTGGCGCGTACTGGCGCGGTTCTGAGAAGAACCCCATGCTGCAGCGTATTTACGGTACCGCATGGCCGACTAAGGACGAGCTGGTCGCCTACAAGGAGCGCATCGCTGAGGCGGAGCGCCGCGACCACCGCCGCCTGGGCCGTGAGCTGGACCTGTTCTCCTTCCCGAAGAACATTGGTCCCGGCCTGCCGGTGATTCACCCTAAGGGTGGCGTGATTAAGCGCGAGATGGAAGACTACGTGCGTACCCGCCACATTCAGGAGGGTTTCCAGTACGTCAGCACCCCGCACATTTCGAAGGAAGACCTGTTCTACACTTCCGGTCACCTTCCGTACTATGCGGACGGCATGTTCCCGCCCATGGAGCTGGACAACGGTAACTACCGCCTGAAGGCCATGAACTGCCCGATGCACAACGAGATTTACCGTTCTCGTGGCCGTTCGTACCGTGAGCTGCCGCTGCGTTTCTTCGAGTTCGGCACCGTGTACCGTGACGAGAAGTCCGGCGTGCTGCAGGGCCTGACCCGCGTGCGCATGATTACCCAGGACGACTCGCACTCGTACGTGACCAAGGAGCAGGCACCGGACGAGGTGCGTCACCTGCTGAAGTTCATGCTGAGCCTGCTTGAGGACTTCGGTATGAATGACTTCTACCTTGAGCTGTCGACCCGCGACACTGAGGGCGATAAGAAGGATAAGTTCATCGGTACTGATGAGCAGTGGGAAGAGGCTACCGCGGTTCTGGAGCAGGTTGCGAAGGAGACCGGCCTGGAGCTCGTCCCGGATCCCGGTGGAGCTGCGTTCTACGGCCCGAAGATTTCGGTGCAGGCAAAGGACGCGATTGGCCGTACCTGGCAGATGTCGACCGTGCAGTACGACTTCAACCAGCCGAGCCGTTTCGGTCTGGAGTACCAGGCTGCTGACGGCACCGTGCAGGAACCGGTCATGATTCACTCGGCGAAGTTCGGTTCGATTGAGCGCTTCCTGGGCGTGCTGACCGAGCACTATGCGGGCGCGTTCCCGGCATGGCTGGCACCGGTCCAGGTCATTGGTGTGCCGGTGGCTGAGGCGTTCAACGACTACATGACCGAGATCGCGGATAAGCTGCGTGCGCACGGCGTGCGTGTTGAGGTGGATTACGGTTCGGATCGCTTCACGAAGAAGATTCGTACCGCGTCTACTGAGAAGGTTCCGTTCATTCTGATTGCTGGCGGTGAGGATGCGGAGCACGGCGCTGTTTCGTTCCGTTTCCGCGGCAACAAGCAGGAGAACGGTGTGCCCGTGGATGAGGCTGTGGCACGTATTGTGGAGCATATCCGCAACCGCGTGAACGAAGACCCCAAGCCCAGCGCTGAGGCTGCTGAGTAGTACTAGGCTTTCTGGTCTAGCTCATATATAGAAACCACCCCCTTTGCGGCGACAAGCTGCGGAGGGGGTAGTTTTTTGTTTGCTTTGAGGAGGCGTGGGTGGGGGAGGGGCGATTGGGTGCAGAAAGTTGTGTCGCGGGCTAGTTTTTAGCCCCAGAGTGCTAGCGTGGTAGTGAGGCGAACGTCCATAGCCATTCAGAAAATGGGTAGCTGGATGGTCCTGAAAATGATGTATCGCCGTTGGTTATTGAGGGAGCACGAGCGTATGAAGTCGAATAAGTATGTTCCTGTTGGGATGCTGTTCTTGATCCTGGCAATTATCTTGAACGTAGTGTCAAATGTCAGCGACCTAGTGCTTGGAATTCTCTACGGCATCTCGATAGCAGTATTGATTATTGGACTATTTAATAGTCGAAAATAGGTGCTGCAACTGACAAGAGGGACCCGGCAGGCCATTCATCAGATAGCCCGCCGGGTTTTTCGGGAAGCAAAGTTTGTTCACGAAGAAGTAGCAGGCCTTGCTGTTGAAGCGCCTTTGAAAGGAGCGAAGGTATGGCAAGTGTTGAGGTGGTGAAGGAGCGGGCTCGTATTGCGGGTCGTTTCAACCTGTCTGCCCGCCGAAACCCGGAACACAAGGCACTTGTTGCGCTCGCTGCGCAGAAGGCGGGAGGGGAGTGTCAGGTGGTCCCTGTGGCTCCCGGTGAAGATGAGGCTGACGTACTCGACCGTGCACGCAAGGTTGCGGGCGGCAGTCCGGTCATTATCGTGACCGAGGCTGACGGGGAGCTTCATGCTCGTCTCTTCGACAGTGAGAGCAATTAGGTGGGGTAATCCTAAAACTAGTAGAAGACCCGGCGGGTACTACAGATGTAGCATCCGTCGGGGCTTTTCTATGTTGATGGGGATTGTGACAGCTGAGATTCGTATTGAGAAATATTCTGTCAAAGCGCTTCTTTTGAAAGCACGGACGAGTCGTTACGTGCTACGGTAAGCAATGGCGTCGCGCGCACTAGACTCGTACGGCATCATCATATGTCAGTATCGGATAAGGATGTCTGAGGGGAGCTCAAGCACAATGTGTGTGTATGTCCCATGAGACATACCTGGTCCACAAATTCGAGGGGGAATTTATCGAGAAGTTTGCGAAGTAGTTATTGATATTTTTTGTAATCAATTCTAGCAAGGAGATATATTGTGGAATGGAAGATACGAAACTTTAAATCTATAGATGAAGCAAATATTAACCTAGATACTTTAAAAAATACAATTATTGCTGGCCCTAATAGCAGCGGAAAATCATCTATTATCCAATCGATCTTGTTGGCAGCGCAGAGTTCACAGCACAACATTGAACTAAATGGTCATTTGTTTTCTTTCGGTGATCCATTGGACGTCATCAAGGATGGAACTGATGAAATTATCATTGGACATAATATCGAGTATAGGGCACCAAGAAGAAGGTGGGAACCAGCGTATAAGATTGATTCAACTATTAGACTTGAGGAAGTTTCTTCAGGGCTGAGGGGTAGCTATCTTGGGGTGTCGGGTATTGAACTGTTTGTAGAATCAAATCAAGAATCAAATCATTCGATTAGTTCTGTGGGCCTTAAGGGTGCTCGAATTCCCAATCGTCACAAATCAATCTTTGAAAAAATAAATGATGTTCACGGTCGGCGTCTTCAGTTTATCCCCATTGAAAAGGAGAAAGATGGATTCACTGGGTATATCGCGTTTAGTGGCTTTGAAGCTGTAGCATTTGGCTACATCTCTTCTAGTAATAAAAATGATGATTCTGAGTATCATGATCTTCTGAAGACAAAATTTATAAGCTTCTTACGTAAAGATTATGAGTCAATGAAGGGGTATATTTCGTCGGACAAGGATGAAGATTATCGGGAGCAATTTTCATACCTTGACAATCCTAGAGGGCCGTTTTATGGCCATCAAGTTAGGTTTATTGACCTATTGGATAAGGAGATGTCCGAGGGAGGAAACAAGCCTAGCTTTTTGGATCAGGAGAATCAGTACACAACACTTGGAGCGCTCTACAGAAAATTTAGTGATGAAAATTCCTCAAGTAGGAAAGAAGTTTTTGAATATATAGCCCAAAAATATTCAAATGGTAGTCATGGTGCACATTTTTCGGTTGTCCCTCCTCATCCAGAGTATGCATCGATGTCATATATGTACAATTCATTTTATGGTGAGAATTTGTCCAATAAAATTATATATAATAAGTATTCAAAAAAATATGATTTCATTCTGGAAGCGTTGTCTGCATACAACAATTCACTAGAGTACCTTAGGGATAAGGTTAAGTATTTGGGGCCCGTGAGGAATTCCCCTAAAGCTTATTACGAAAGGTCCAATAATACGTATAATCGAAAAAATTCTCCCATTGGAATTAATGGTGAATATATTGCGGAATATATTGACAGTATTGGCCGCGGAAACGGTTTCAAAATTGCATATGCTGACCCTGAAGGAGAAAAACAGGAAGGAACTATTCATCAGGCGATAGACAAATGGGTTAAATATGTTGGAATTGGAGAAAAACTTAAGGTAAGTAATATATCGAAAATTGGCTATTCATTGACTCTTGAGGTTAAGGGTAGGGAGCGTGACTTAACTTCTGTTGGTGTTGGTGTAAGTCAGGCATTGCCCGTTATTGTTGCTCTTCTTACATGTGAACCCGGTGATATATTCCTAGTTGAGCAGCCTGAACTCCACTTGCATCCAGATGCTCAAGCGCGATTGGCTGATTTTTTGATTACTGCAAGGCCGGATGTGTGTGTAGTTGTTGAGACTCATAGCGATAGTATCTTGGCTAGAATTAGGCGACGTGTTATTGAAAATAAAAAAGATGACAATACGGGTCTTACAAACAAAAATATAGATATTATTTTTGTTAAGCCAGAAAATAACGGTAGTGTTGGGGAATTTATTGAGATGAGCGACCTTGGCAAATTAGATCGTTGGCCTGAAGGATTCCTTAATGGAACTATCGAAGATACAAGGGTGATTTTTAATACTGAACGTAGCATTAGAAAAGAAAATAAAGAATGACGGATTCCCATTCTGAGCATTTAACATTAATTTCTTCAAGCGTATTTAATGCAGAAGATGTAGGTGAAACCCTTGAATCTATAGAACAGATATATGGCAGTGAATATGGTCCTTATGATAAAGGGGAAGTTGGTTTCTATGTGAGTGAAGCTGGGTGCGAAAATATTGACAAAGTTGTAGAAAAAGTGTCTTCTGATATTGATATGGACTATATGCGATTGGTTTATGAGCTCAGTAATATTCCAGTTTGCAATGAGAGTAGGGATAGGAGCTTCTCTAAATGTAATAGTATAGATTGTTTAAGTGACTCAGAGGAGTCTGAGTATTTATGTTATAAAGAATCGTCTGTCTATATCTCTGCAAATAGGGCCAATCAACATTTATGTGAAAAATTTTCTCTGTATCCAGTGGGGGAATATTCTGTGAAATACTCTCATAGGAAGCAGAGACTTGCTGGAAGTATAACCATTCTAAATATTGAGGATATTTTATTAAATGAGGTAGGAAGGTCTTTTGAGGGCATAATATTTGCAGAAAATTTTTTTAATAATGATGTATTTAAGACAAGAGGAGAAGATGTAGAAATTTGCAAGTCTATATTCGATCATCTTTGTGTGATTGATGATTTTGCATATGATGTTTGGTTAAAATTTAATTCCACCAGAGATAGACAGAGTCTATTGAATTCGCGAGGCGTTTCAGTTTCTCCAGAGTCACCCGAAAAGCACCGAAATAAAAAATATATGAAGAGGAGGGATATTCCATTCAGGTTCAGAGGGGAGGATATAATTTTTCAATGTGAATGGCATAGCAAGATTACTGGTGATGGTGGGCGCATTTATTTCTATGTTCCATCACCAACTGATGTTTCAAAATATCCTGAAATTCAAGAGAAGGTTTTAATTGGTAAGGTATGCCACCACTTGTGATTTTGATATTTCTATTTTTGTAGAATATTGAATTTTCATACCCGCAGGAAATGAAAAAGGACCCGGCAGGCTATCACTCAGATAGCCCGCCGGGTCCCTTCTTTATACCGTTATGCGCTCAGCCTTTAGCGGGTGGTGCGTTCCAGCAGCTGCAGCACGTTCTGGTAGCTGTGGCCGGTCGCCTCCGTCATGCCCTGCTCGCAGGTGCGGTTAGCCGAAATGTATGCGGCGAACTGCTTCTGCTCGCTCAGCTCCGCAGCCTCAGCCTCGGTAGCGCTCGCCGTCAGCTCCGGGTGCAGCATACCGCGGTCACCCGCGTAGCCACAGCAACCCCAGTGCTTCGGCACATACACGTCGTCACTCATCGCGTTCGCAATCTTCTCAAACGCAGGCTGAGTGCCCAGGTGAGTCATGGAGCAGGTCGGGTGCAGCGCAATCGACGGCAGGGGAGCAGACACGGTCAGCTTGTCCAGCATGTTGTCGGCGGCGAACTGAACCGCGTCGTACATGCGCAGACGCGAGTAGTCCGGCTCGCCCGGCTTCAGGCCGTTCACGATCTTGTGCTCAAGCGCCTTAATAACCTTCTCGCGCATCACCTCAAGGCCCTCAGTACAGGACGAAGCGTCACACACGACCGGCAGGCGGCCACCGTCAGTAGCCTCCCACAGGGACTTCAGCACGCGGTCACTCATGATCGAGTAGCCGTCGGTGAAGCCCTTCGACTTCCACGGGGTGGAGCAGCACATCTCACCAATATTGTCGGGGATGCGGTACTTCACGCCGGCACGCTCGCACAGGCGGATAAACGCCTGAGTTGCGTTGACCGGGTCGTGCTTGCCGTCGCCGTCCACACCGCCGAACATGGAGTTCACGCAGGCGGGGAAGAACACAATCTCAGCGGTTGCGTCCTTATGCGGCTTACGTGCCGGGCCACCAACCGGCAGGTCCTTCTTGTAGGAAGGAACCATGTCGTCACCCATGACCTTACGGGCGATGCTGGTGGTACCGTGCACCACGGGGAACGGCAGCTTCTTAGCCACGGTCAGGGCCTTACCGGCAACCTTATCCATGACGCCCCACTGCTGCGCGGCGATCTTCCAGCCGGTAGCGGCCAGCTTGTCCTGGTTCTCAGAACGCAGGCGGCGAATCAGGTCACCGGTGTTAATGTTCACGGGGCAGCGGGTCTGGCACATGCCGTCCACTGCACAGGTCTCAATGCCGTAGTACTCGTACTCCTTACGCAGGCGCTCAGCGAGCTCGTGGTCGCCGTTCGCCTCAGCGGCAGCAATCTCACGGCGCAGCACAATGCGCTTACGCGGGGTCAGAGTCAGGTTACGGGAGGGGCAGACCGGCTCGCAGTAGCCGCACTCCACACAGCGGTCGACTTCTTCCTCAACGGTCTCAGCGACCTTCAGGTTGGTCACGTAGTCGGTGTCCGGCTCAACCAGCAGAACGCCCGGGTTCATGAAGCCCTTCGGGTCAATGAGGCGCTTAATCTGGCGCATCACGTCGAAGAGCTCGTCACCGAACTGGCGGCTCACGAACGGAGCCATGATACGGCCGGTACCGTGCTCAGCCTTCAGCGAGCCTTCGTTACCGAGAATCAGCTGAACCATTTCTTCAGTGAAGTCGCGGTAGCGGTCCAGCTGCTTCGGGTCGCGGAACTGCTCGTTCAGCATGAAGTGGATGTTACCGTCCTTCGCGTGGCCGAAGATCACGGAATCCTTGTAGCCGTGCGATTCGAACAGCTTGGTCAGGTCGCTACAGGTGTTACCTAGAACCTCAACAGGAACAACCACGTCTTCAAGCAGCGCGTTGGTGCCGGAGCGGCGGTTACCCGCAACGGTGGTGTACAGGCCGCGGCGTGCCGCCCACAGGGCGTTACGCTCAGACAGCTTGCTGGTCATCGACACGGGCGAAGCCACGGGCAGGCTCTTAAACATGGGCGCTGCGGCGGCAGCCAGGTCGTTCAGCTCCTGCTCGGAGTTGCCCTGGAACTCAACCAGCAGGGCGGCGTGGTCCTTCACGTCGATGGCGGCGAGCGCCTCCGCAGCCTGACCGGTACGCTGGCCCACACGAATACTGGTGGCGTCCATCAGCTCCACGGTTGCCAGCTTGTTAGCAACCAGTTCGGGTACGGAACGTGCGGCGTCAAGCAGGTTGTTGAACACGAGCAGGCCGGTGGAAATGTTCTTCAGAATCGGCAGGGTGCGGTAGGTTGCCGAAGCAACGAAGCCGAGGGTGCCCTCCGAACCGATCAGCAGGTGCTGCAGAATGTCCACGGGGGTCTCGAAATCGACCAGGGAGTTCAGGCCGTAACCCATGGTGTTCTTCATGGAGTACTGCTGGCGAATCTTCGCCATGGATTCGGGGTTCTCGGTGACGCGCTTACGCAGGCGTAGCAGGCCCTCGTGAAGTTCAGGTTCGAGGGAGCGCAGCTTCTGGTCGGCGTCCGGCTCGGAGGTGTCAATGATGGTGCCGCTGGGCAGTACGAACACCATGGAGTCCAGGGTGTTGTAGGTGTTGTACTTGGTACCCGAAGACATGCCGGAGGAGTTGTTAGCGACCACGCCACCGATGGTGCAGGCCGACCAGGAGGCGGGGTCCGGGCCGAGCTTGTAGCCGTAGGGTGCCAGATAGTTGTTGACCATCATGATGGTCGCACCGGGCTGCACGCGAACCTTCTTGCCGTCTTCAAGAACCTCAATCTTCTTGAAATGGCGGCGGGTGTCGACCATGAGGCCGTCACCGCTGGCCTGGCCGGAGAGGGAGGTACCGCCGGAGCGGAAGGTCAGGGGCAGGCCGAGTTCGCCTGCGGCGCGGAAGATGTTTGCGACGTCTTCGGCGGAGTCGGGGCGAACCAGACCCGCGGGCACGAGCAGGTAGTGGGATGCGTCGTGGGAGATTGCCAGGCGCTCCAGTTCGGAGACGCTGGATTCGACGGCTTCTGCGCGCGCGTCGGAGAGGAGGCGGTTGAGGGTCTCCTCGTAGGGGGAATTCAGAGCCTTGGACGTGTTCGTCACAACGGTCATGATAATTAAGATTCCTTACTGATGAAGAGCGTAATGCTGTCCTTGTATCCAGTATCTTCCTTTGAACCCCGTCTTTTCTTCTTAGCGTTGGCTAAGCTTGGAGACTATCTGTCACTATATGGGGCGCCGGGTATGCGCCGGGCAGCGATGTGGTTTCTCCTTGTATCTATTGGCATCCCATGGGTTTTTGCGTGCACTCGAGGGAGGCGTCTACGCCGCATATGGACCGATTCGGATTTTTTAGATTCCACCTGCCGGGCGCTGTAACAAATCGGTAGGCGGCGGCCATCGCGCTTTCGGGGCGCGAACTGGGTGCGAGCTGAGAGGGCGAAGCTCAGAATGAGAGGTATTTTCTCCTTCGGCTCGCGGCGCTACAAAGCGGGGGAGTAGGGAACGGAGAGCGGTAGGTATCAACGGTTTAAAAAGCGCGTTAAAAAACGCGGGGCGGAAAGCTGCCTGCCTTCCGCCCCGCGCCGGTGCCCCCTGCCGCAAGGGGTGAAAGATTTAGGACTCGTCGAAGAAATCCTCGTCTACGCGCGGGAGCTCAGCGTCGTGAGGGTCCAGCGGGCCGATGCATCCGAGGCCACCACGCCGCACAGCAGCGGCGACTTACCCGCCGCGCGCACCCCCAGGTCATCCAGGAAAACACGACCGCCGGAGGGCACGCTCCGCTCCTGACGAGTGGTCCCCGCGCAGTACACCCGAATCGGCGCGCCCGAACGGTTCTCCACGGCGGCAGAACTCGTTCGGCCCGTCGCATCGTGAACAAAACCTCGCGTGCCCTGCTGAACAATATCGCCCGAAGACAGCGTCTGGCTCACGAGCGCCAGGCCCTCCGGGGCGGTCAGCTCGCCGGAAGAATCAACGCCCAGTGAGCGCACCGACACCACCCACTGCGCGTCATCGGCCAGGTTCGAGGTGGAGGCAGTCACCCGCGTCGCGCTCGACGACACCCCGGAACCACTCGCGCTCGCGGAAGGAGTCTCCGCGGTGTTGCGAACCCACACGCCGCCCATTTCACCCGACTCACCCGCCGGGAACTCCACTGAGGTCCCATCCTCATCGCGTAGGGAAACGCGCATGGGGGCCGTCGGCTCGCCGCGCCGCTCAAACTCAATATAGGAGTACGAGCCGGCACCCGAGGGGCCCTCGAACACGGCCTCATCGACGGGGCCTCGACCCGAGAACAGGCGGTAGCCCTCACGCTCCTCATTAACGGGGGCGACCCTGCGGCTGACCGCAAGCGAACCGTCCACGCTGGCCGAGGCCGAGGCGGAAGAATCCGCGTTCGGCGTGGCGCACCCGCTCAGGGGCACGACGAGGGTCGCGGCCAGGGTCAGCGCGATGCCGCGGGTCCGTGCACGGCCTCCGTGCAGGCCGTGCGCGGGAAGAGTCGAGGGCGTGGTGGGAAAGACGGGGGAGAGGTAGCGTGAAGGGGTCATGGGGCACTCCGGTGTGGACTCATGGTCGGAAGGTATCGGCGGTGCGCGCTCGCATTTTCTGCTGATGCATGCACCACACATTGTGCCAGTTTTGTGCATACGGTGCAACGAAAACTCGCCGCGTCGGTACCCGCAGAATCACCCCGCGGCCCGTCCGAGGCACTCGGGGACGCTTGGGAACGCTTCGGGACACTCGGAGGCGCTCCGGGGCCCAAAGGGCGCAGAGTATCATGTCTCCTATGGATAGGACGGCACAGAATCAGGCACAGGACCCCGCGGACAACGACGCGTACGATCCCGCGCGGGACGAAGACTATGAAGAGGTAGTCGAAGAGTATGCCACCAGCGACGAACCCGACGGCACGCACCGCGAGAGCCACCGCATCACCCGCACGAGCCACCACCCGCGCACGCAGGGTATTCCCGTCGTGCCCCGGTCCGCGCTCGGCATTGGTTCCGCCGAGTCCTCCGCCGAAACCTATACCGACACCCGTACCGAAACCGCCCGCGAGGTGCGCGAACCCGGAACGCAGACGACCACCATCCGCACGGTCACCCGCACCGAGACCCACCCCGAGGCCCCGGCGCACACTCCGCGAACCCGCCTCTTCCGCCGCCTGAGCGCGTACCGCGGCGAGAAGAACCTAGCCGCGTGGGAGGACCGCACCTCCACGCCCATGTTCGTGGCGTCCGTGCTGTACCTGCTCGCGTTCGCCGCGCCCATCATGAGCACGCGTATTCAGGAGCCGTACGACGGGTACCTCAACATCATTCAGATGATTCTGTGGGGCCTCTTCGCCGCCGACTACTGTGTGCGCCTGTACCTGGCGCCGCGGCGACTCTACTTCATCACGCACAACCTGATGAACCTGGCCATCGTGCTGCTGCCGGCGTGGCGTATCGTTAGCTTCCTCGCCATGATTCACCTGACCGCCAACCGCCAGTACAAGAGGCTCTCCGAACTGGGGATGAAGCTCTTCGGCTACACCGCGATCTTTATCATCATGTTTGCCCTGTCGATCTATTCGGTGGAGTCCTCCGAACCGGGCGCGATGATTCGTGACCTGCCCACCGCCTACTGGTGGACGTTCACGACCCTCGCCACGGTCGGCTACGGCGACGTCTACCCGGTCACCGGCATCGGCAGGGTCATCGCCGTGATCGTCATGCTGTACGGCGTGGGCTTGGTCGCGGTCGCTACCGGTGCGCTTGCGAGCTGGATTATCGAGAAAATCGGGGGAGTGGAGGAGCAGGAGCACCCCGCCACCAAGGCTGACGTGGACGACCTTCGCCTGGAGATTGCGGAGCTTCGGGCGCTACTGGCCCGCGAGTATGCACGTCGCGATAACCCGGTCTACACGCTTCGGGAGGTGGTGGACGAGGACGGTATTCGTCCGGTACCCGCGGCGACGGATGTGCCCGCCGCTGGTTGGGGTGACGGTTCGGGAGCTGAAGGCCCGAGTGAAGAGTGGGCTGGATTCAGTCGCCGGGCTGCCGCTGACCGCGCTGACTCTGGTGCCGAGACCGGTCGCGCTACCGGTAGCGAGGTTGCGGTGCGCGAGGATGTGTCCGAGCAGGAGCCCGTGGCCCTGCTGGAGGAAACCCGCCAGACCTTCACGATTATTCGTGAGAAGTTCTCATTCCGTTCCCGCAAGTAGCTTCGGGAGGCCCTGTTTCGAGGGGTTTGGGAGGGTACGAGCAGGTGCTCCCTCAAAACGTATCGAAGCACCTTGAACGCACTTAATCCAACGGTAAACAACATTTAATTTACAGCGCATCAAACCCTCATTGTGGCCGCGAGATACCCCGGGTGGTCGACTCGAAACTATTCCCCAAAAAGTCAAAATGTGAGGAAACTATCACTCAAGATGCCTAGTAGGTCTACACAATAGGTCACCACTGCGGATACACTATCTACGTGCTGGCGTACGAAGACACCCTGTAGCCCGCGTGCTACGGGGTGTTGTTTTATGTTCGTTTCGTTCCGGCATGCACTCACAACTCTCACTCAAACACTCATATCAATAGGAGCAATCCGTGGCTTCTAAAACCACTCTGGGTGTGCTGGCTCTGACCGGTGCGCTCACCCTGGGTATGTGCGCCTCCGCAACGGCCGGCGCTTCTAGCTCATCGAATGGTGCATCCCTGGCCGCCCGAACGGTCACCGTCGATGACGCCTCGTTCGCCTCCGCTCGTGCCACCCCGTCCGGCGCGGCAACCTCGGAAATTCAGATTATCTCCGAGGTTCCCTCCTCCAGTTCCGAGACCTACGTTCCGCGCGATGACGCATCTCAGACGGAGAGCACGTGGCTGCAGCTCGGTGATACCGAGAACTACGTGGCTGCCGTGGTGCGCGGCAATAAGATCACCGTGACCTACCACCTCAACTATGAAGAGATGGCCACGGTCGTCTGGGTCGGAACCTTCGAGGCCGGTCAGGGGGATTACAGCTGGACCTCGCTCGGCGACCGCCGAACGATGGACAGCAACCCGCTGGCATCTTCGGAATCCGAAAAGGAATTTGCGGTGCGCGACGGCATGCTGACCTTCTCTCTCACCTTCCGCGGTGAGACCCGCACGGTGCAGCTGATGAAGTTCGAGGGCTAGGGCCCGCAGTGTTGAGGGGCGCCGGTTTCGTTCTGGTGGACGGACCGGGCGCCCCTTTCTATTCCTATCGCGGGGCTCTCAGCCGGTCCGCACTGCCGACCCGTGGACGCCCCTGGTAGGAACGTGAAAACGCTATAGAATGGGACTATGAGCGAGAACACGACCCCCGAGACCGCCGCACCCTCGGTGCAGGATTCCTTCGAGCTACCCGGCGCACCCGACCAGTTCCAGCGCCTGTGGACCCCGCACCGCACCGCCTACGTGAGCGGCGGGCAGAAAGACTACACCGAAAAGACCTGCCCGTTCTGCACCGCACCCGGCCGCAGCGACGAGGAGTCTCTGATTGTGCACCGCGGCGAGCACGCCTTCGTGATTCTCAACCTTTACCCGTACAACCCTGGGCACCTGCTCGTGTGCCCGTACCGTCACATTCCCTTCTACGACGATGCGACCGAGGCGGAAACCCTGGAGATCGCGCAGCTGACCCAGCTCGCCATGAAGGTTCTGCGCGAGGTTTCGCACAACGACGGCTTCAACATTGGTATTAACCAGGGCAAGGTGGGCGGCGCGGGAATTGCCGACCACCTGCACCAGCACATTCTGCCGCGGTGGAGCGGCGATACCAATTTCCTGCCGATTATTGCCCAGACCAAAACCATGTCGCGCACCCTGGACGACATGCGTGCGGCGCTCGCAGAGGGTTTCGCCCGCCTGAGCTAGGTCGGCCTGTACTTCTTATCTCTCAGGCTCGCGACGCTTTTGAGAGCGTTCTTTCGCGGCGCCCCGCCGGGCCGGCTCTTTGCTGCTCTGCGGCACTCCTCGGGCCACTCAAACCGCTAGAGTTGATAGTCATGGATTACCCCAATCTGCTTGAGAACGCCTTCCGTGAGAACGCCCTCGACGGTGCCGAGGCTTACTCCGCCGAACCCGCCGCCCGCGTCGGCGGTGAAACCGCTCCGCGCGCCCTCGTGTGGCGGCAGCTGCGCTGGGTGGACCGCCGCCCCGTTCTCGAGCTAGAGACTGTCGAGGCCGGAACGGGCCAACCCGGGCCTAACGAGGCCGGCCTTGAGAGTGCCGAGTCGTCCGTGCGCCCCACAGGCCGACGCCTCCGGGTGCCGCTAACCCCCGGGGCCTACCTGGGCCTGCGCGTGGCCCTTGACGCATCCGGCGAGCCGTACCGCTTCTGCTCCGGCTACACGACCGGCTCGACCGACCCCGGCACCCCCGGAACCCGCCGTCACCCGTGCCCCGAGGCCGCCCGCATCGACCGGGGTCAGCAGTGCCCCCGATGCGCCGCCCGCGACGAATTCACCGCCCTGCACAGCGCGCACCTTTACCCCGGAACGCTCACCGAATCCATGCGCGCCTACGCCATGCTGGAGCACCGCCTCTACATCGCCACGTTCCCAGACGGCACCCACAAGGTCGGCACGAGCTCCCTGACTTCAACCCCGCGACGCCTCGACGAGCAGGCCGTCGCCACGGCCACCTACATTGCGCTTGCCCCGGACGGGCTGGCCATCCGCCGCGCCGAGGACGCCGTGACCGCCCTCGCCGGAATCGGCCAGGTCAAACAGGTGGCGAGCAAGTACCGCGCCTGGACGCATCCGCTCCCGGGTGCTCAGCTGCGCACCGCCCACGAGGATGCGGTGGCCCGCGCCCGCGCCGCCCTCACCGAGTTCCTGGCGAGGGAGCCCGACCTGCAGCTATCCGCCCTGGATGAGCCGTGGGTTCCCTCCCTGGCGATGAACCGCCCGTACGCGGCCCTGCGCGCGCGCAACCCGGAACCGCTCGCACCGTGCGACTCGACGCTGGACGGCAGTACGGCCGGGTTCTTCTGCACGGGAGCGACGGGTCAGTTTGTGAGCGCCCACGTGGGCGATCCCGACGCCGCGTTCCTCGTCAACACCGCCGAGTGGCGCAACCTGCTGGTCGTTCCCGACCGGGGATTCACGCGGGTGAGGGTGCAGGGCTCGCTCTTCTAAAGCCGCCCGCCCGGCACGGTTCAAACCCGCCGCGGTCCGTTTTGGCCTGAGCGAACGACCCCGCCGCACCCTTCAGCGGCACCGTGCGCGTGTACTAAAATGGTAAGCATGTCCAAACCCCTCATTCGCCTTCTGGGTCAGGGCGTGCGCTACGCGACTAAGCTTCGCGGTGGCGGCTCCGCGTTCCCCGGCCTCGTCATGGAAAAATTGCACCCGCAGTTCGTAGCCGAAGAGCTCGCGAAGCTGCCCTACGGCGTGGTCGTCGTCTCCGGCACGAACGGTAAGACCACCACCACGAAGATGGCCGTTCAGCTGCTCGAAGCGCAGGGCCTGAAGGTCTTCACCAACCGCACCGGCTCCAACTTCGTGCGCGGTGTGGCCGCCGCCCTGCTGGGCGAGATGACCCTCACCGGCAAGCTTGAGGCCGACATCGCCGTGCTGGAACTCGACGAGGCGCACGCCGTGCACTTCGTCAAGGCCGTCAAGCCCGACTACGCGCTGCTGCTGAACGTTCTGCGCGACCAGCTGGACCGCTTCGGCGAGATTGACACGACCCGCCGCATGCTCGCGACCGTGGCCGCCGCAACCACCAACACCGTGGTGCTCAACCGCGAGGACCCGCGCATCCGTTCCCTCGCCGAGAACGTGCAGCCGGGCGTGAAGGTCAAATACTACGGCCTGGCCGAGTCCCTTCGCTCCTACTTCCCCTCGGACGACGAGATGCGCGGCGGAACCGTCGCGAAGGCAACCCTGCCCGATGCCGACGTCACCCTCACCGCGTTCTCCGGAACCTCCGCAACCTTCGACGTGGCGGGGGAGCAGAAGGTCGGCGAGATTAACCTGTACGGCATTTACAACATCTTCAACGCCGCTGGCGCTATGGCCCTGACCCGCGCGGTCATGGGCGATAAGCTCAATGAAGATAAGCTCATCGCAGAGTTGGCGAAGATTACTCCCGCCTTCGGTCGTGGTGAGACCCTGAACGTGAACGGCCGCCCGCTGCAGCTGCTGCTCGTGAAGAACCCGAGTGGTTTCCGCCTGTCCCTGGCGAGCGCGAACGCTGACGACTACGCCACCATGATTACGATTAACGACCAGTACGCTGACGGTCGCGACGTGTCCTGGCTGTGGGACGTCGACTTCGACGGCCTGCGCGGCACTGGCGTGCAGATGGTCTCGGGCGTGCGCGCCTGGGATATGGCGCTGCGCCTGGAGCACGACGGCGTGAAGGTCGGCGAGGTCGACGAGAACCTGGCCGATGCGCTCAAGCAGTTCATCGCCTCCAGCGGGGATGCGCCCATGCGTATTTTCTGCACCTACACCGCCATGCTGGCCCTGCGTGAAGAGCTGGCAAAGATTACTGACGTTGAGAGGGTCTCATAATGACGGCAACCCACACTTTTGAGGGCACCCCGGCGCCCGGCCCGAACAACGGCAAGACGCTGCGCATCGTGCAGCTCTACCCGCTGGACATGAACATCTACGGCGACTGGGGCAACACCCTGGCGCTGGCTCGCCGCGCGCAGGCACACGGCTTCGACGTGCAGATTCTGGACCACAACCCCGGCCAGCCCTTCCCGGAAGATGTTGACATTATTCTGGGGGGCGGCGGCCAGGACTCCGGCCAGTCCGTGATTCAGGACGACCTGCACGCCATCGGCGGCACCCTGCGCTCGCTGGCCGAGGACGGCGTGCCCATGCTCGTCATCTGCGGCCTGTACCAGCTGTTTGGGAGGGAGTTCCGCACCCGCGAGGGCGAGGTGCTCAAGGGCATCAACATCTTCGATGCGCACACGGTCGGCGGTGACGAACGCCTGATCGGCAACATCGTGGAGGAGTCCGAAGAGTTCGGCACCGTCATCGGTTTTGAGAACCACTCGGGCCTGACCTACCTGGGTTCCGGATGCACCCCGCTGGCTACCGTGACCAAGGGCGAGGGCAACAACGTGACGGACTCTTACGAGGGTGCACGCGTGCACAACGTCATCGGCACCTACCTGCACGGCTCGCTGCTGCCGAAGAACCCGAAGATTTCGGACTACCTGATTGAGCAGGCCGCGATTCGTCGCTTCGGCGAGTTCACTCCGAACGCGATTGACGACTCGCTGGTGGAGAAGGCGCGCGCCTCGGCCGCGTCTCGCCCCCGCTAGCGGTTCACTGACTGCTATTCCGGGCGCTGGCGTGCACTCTGAGAGGTGGTGCACGCCTCCGCTACGGTATAGTTGATTGAGTTATAGTACAGTGCGCGGAACGTTTCGCCGTGCCCGCGCAGAGGTTTTGACTAAGGGAGATACGAATGTCGGGTCACTCTAAATGGGCGACTACTAAGCACAAGAAGGCCGCTATCGACGCCAAGCGCGCGAAGGCTTTCGCGAAGTTCATTAAGGCTATTGAGGTTGCGGCACGTATGGGTGGCGCCGATATCGCCGGTAACCCCGCTCTTGACCTTGCTGTGTCGAAGGCGAAGAAGAACTCCGTCCCCAACGACAACATCGACCGCGCTATCAAGCGTGGCGCCGGCCTGACCGGTGAGACCATCGACTACACCGAAATCATGTACGAAGCCCGCGGCCCGCAGGGTACCGCTCTGTACATTGAGTGTCTGACCGATAACCGTAACCGTGCAGCGTCTGAGGTTCGCCTGGCCGTGACCCGTAACGGCGGCACCATGGCTGACCAGGGTTCGGTTGCGTTCCTGTTCGAGCGTAAGGGCGTTGCCGAGGTCACCAAGACTGACGGCCTGACCGAGGACGACGTTCTGATGGCCGTTCTGGACGCCGGCGCCGAAGAGGTCCTGGACGAGGGCGATATCTTCACCGTCATCTCCGCACCAACCGACCTGCCCGAGATTCGTAAGGCTCTGGACGAGGCCGGCCTGGAGTACAACAACGACGACCCGGTCTTCCGCCCGACCATGCAGGTCGACCTGGACGCCGAGGGCGCCAAGAAGTTCCTGAAGCTGGCAGACGCCATCGAGGAACTGGACGATGTGCAGAACGTCTACTCGAACGCTAACGTCTCTGACGAGGTTGCTGCTCAGCTGGAAGCCGAGTAGTCACCGCCCGAGCGCGCCACTTCTGAGCGTGCACTGAAGCCACTTCCCGGCCGGGCCACCGCGCGTGGACCCGGCGGGAGGTGGCTTTTGAACGTTATGCCGGTCAGCGCCCGGCCTAAACACTTGGCCTAAACGCCGGCTGTGCTCCAGCTGGCGGCCCCGCGAACTGCGGTATCGCAAACTTTACCCCGCGAAGGCTCCGTGAAGACCCCGCGAACTTTGGAAAGCGAACTGTGGAAGGAAAGCACACGTGAACGCTGCATCCGCCGCGCGCGATAGCATGCGCGAAAACCATACGGTCGCCGCCGTGGACCGCGTGCCGGGGGCGACCCGCATCATGGGCGTGGACCCCGGCCTCACGCGCTGCGGCTTCTCAATGCTGGACATGACCGCGGACCGCAAGGCGCACTTCGTGAACGTGGGCGTGGCCGGCACCGACCCGGCCCGCACGCTGGACCAGCGCATCCTCTGGATTTTCAACGCGGCCTCGCACTGGCTGGACACCTACCGGCCCGACGCCCTAGCGATTGAGCGCATCTTCGCGCAGGAGCAGGTGAACACGGTGATCGGTACGGCGCACGCCTCGGGTGCGGTGATTTCAGCGGCGGCGATGCGCGGCGTGCCGGTGTTCTTCCATACGCCCTCCGAGGTGAAGGCGGCGGTGACCGGCAGTGGTCGCGCGGATAAGGCCTCGGTGGGCCGCATGGTGACCCGCATTTTGGGTTTGAACGCCATGCCGAAGCCCGCGGACGCGGCCGATGCGCTGGCCATCGCCATCTGTCACGGCTGGCGCGGCGGCGGCATCGGTTCGGGTATTAACATGTCGGCCCAGACCCAGACTCACCAGGGTTCGCGGCCCGCGAAGGCTCGCCGTGCGGGTTCGCTGACCCCCGCGCAGCGCGCCTGGATGGAGGCGGAGGCTAAGGCCCGCCGCTAGGAGTGCCGACTCGTTACCCCTTCGAACGTACCGGGAGCTGAATTCGCTAAAGAATTCGAATACCCCTTGATTTCAGAAGAAATATTCTAATATACTGATAGTATCTTCCCGTGGCATACCCGCCGGCCCCGATGCGCGCCGGCGGCACAGCAGGACGCGGGGGAGTGCAGTATCGTTCGCCCCGGCGCGGGGCGTTGAAAGGTGGAGAGAATGATTGCATCGCTGACCGGCCGCGTGGCCCAGGTGGGGCTTGACCACGCGGTGATTGACGTTAATGGTTTCGGCATGCTGGTGCACGCCACCGCGCGCACTCTCTCCAAGCTGCGCACGGGGGAGGAGGCCACCGTGCTGACCACCATGATCGTGCGCGAGGAATCCATGACCCTCTACGGCTTCTCGGAACCGGCCGAACGCGAGGTCTTTGACATGATGCTCTCGGTCTCGGGCATCGGCCCTCGCATCGCCCTGGCGGTGCTGAGCGTGCACACCGCCGCGGAGGTGGAGCGAGCCGTGGCCACCGGTGACGACAAGGCCTTCACGAAGGTTCCGGGCATCGGCCCGAAGGGTGCCCGCCGCATCGTGCTGGAGCTTGCCGGCAAGCTGATTCTGAGCGACGGCCAGACCGACGAGCTGCCGCTGAGTCAGGGTATCGTGTGGAAGCCGCAGGTGCTGGATGCGTTGACCTCCCTGGGCTGGAACGAGAAGGACGCCTCCGCCGCCATCGACGCGTACGTGAAGCACAATCCCTCCGCCGAGAGCGAGCCGGTGGGCGTGGCTCTGCGCGGTGTGCTCGCATCCCTGGGTACGCAGAACACGGTGGGTCGCCACTAGGGCCGCTCGCCGAGCCCCGACTGACCCCGGCTGATTTTGGCGCGCCCGTTACCTCGCGCCTCACTCACTCCACGAAAGAAGAATTTTATGACCCAGAACCCCTACGATCCGCAGGCCGCGGCATCCCCGGTTTCCGGCGGGTATTTCCCCGGTCAGGTGCCCGGCGTCCCGGGTGCGCCCGCGCAGCGCCTGGTCGCGATGGAAGAAGAGCCCGAAGAGAAGATGATTGAGGCGGCCCTGCGCCCCAAATCCCTGGACGACTTCGTGGGTCAGCGCCGCGTGCGCCAGCAGCTTTCCCTCGTGCTGGAGGCCTCGAAGATGCGCGGCCGTAGCGCCGATCACGTGCTGCTTTCGGGCCCTCCCGGCCTGGGTAAGACCACCCTGGCCATGATTATCGCCGCCGAGATGGACGCGCCCCTGCGCATCACCTCCGGCCCCGCGATTCAACATTCCGGGGATTTGGCGGCGATTCTGTCTTCGCTGACCCCCGGTGAGGTGCTGTTCCTCGACGAGATTCACCGCATGAGCCGCCCGGCCGAGGAAATGCTCTACATGGCGATGGAAGACTTCCGCGTGGACATCGTGGTGGGTAAGGGTGCCGGCGCGACCTCCATTCCGCTGGAGCTTCCGCAGTTTACCCTGGTGGGCGCAACCACCCGCGCGGGTCTGCTGCCCGGGCCTCTGCGCGACCGCTTTGGCTTTACCGGTCACCTGGAGTTCTACTCGGTTGAGGAGCTGGAGCTGGTGCTGCGCCGTAGCGCCGGCCTGATGGACATGCAGATTACCTCCGAGGGCTTCACCGAGATTGCGGGTCGCTCCCGCGGCACGCCCCGTATCGCGAACCGCCTGCTGCGCCGCGTGCGCGACTGGGCCCTGGTGAACGGCGTGGACCGCATCAACGCGCGTGATGCCGCGACCGCCCTGGACATGTACGAGGTTGATTCGCGCGGCCTGGATCGCCTGGACCGCGCCGTGCTGGAATCGCTCATCCACAAGTTCGGCGGTGGGCCGGTTGGCCTGTCCACCCTCGCCATTGCGGTGGGGGAGGAGACCGAGACCGTGGAGACCGTGGCGGAGCCCTACCTGGTGCGCGAGGGCCTGATTGGTCGCACCCCGCGCGGTCGTGTGGCCTTACCCGCGGCCTGGGAGCACCTGGGCATGGAGGCCCCCGAGATTCAGCTCTAGAGCCGCACTGGCCAAGACATACAGCAAGTAGCCCGTGGGAGGTATCGCCCCTCCCGCGGGCTCTTCTACACGTTCGCAACAGCTCTTCTGCAGGCTCTGTCGGCGTCGCTGAGCCCAGCCGGCGACATAAAATTACGCCACGGGCTGGATAAAACTCAGGTAAACCTCACAAAAACGCTGGTTCGGTGCGCTAAAGCTCCTGCTCTCGCGTAGGATGGATACGTACTGTATCTACGATTCCACGCCTTTTAGCACGCTCAACCCGCGCGGTGAGCGGCGCGGGTGCGGATGCGAAAGTGAGACCATGGATTTTAACCTCCTGATTATGATTGCCATGATGGCGCTGCTGGCATGGATGATGTTCTCCGCCCAGAAGCGTCAGCGTAAGCAGATGGAGGAACTGCGCGCAATGCAGCAGTCTCTCGTCCCCGGCACTCAGGTTATGACCGGTTCCGGCTTCTACGGCACCGTCGTCAGCACCGATTTCGATGACAATAAGATTCAGCTGGAGCTGGCTAAGGGCGTTGTTATCACCGTGGCGCTGAACGCAATTATGAGCGTTGTTGAGGACGAGGCCCCCGCCGCACCCCTGACCGAGGACGTCGAGCCGGCATCCGCGGAATCTCAGGTTCCCGCGGAAGGCGGCGTCTCCGAGGACTCCTCGAAGACCGCCCAGTAACTTAAGACCGAACGACCCGGCGCCGCGCACTCGGCGTCGGGTTTTCGCGTCCGCTAAGGAATCTGTAGAACACCAAATCTACACACGAAAATACTCATAGAAGGAACATTATGGCTAAGCGTTCACCGCTTGCAGCCGCGCGAGGGGCGCTCCTCTCGATGGTCCTGCTCATGGTTGTGATGGCTGCCGGCATCTTCGGCAGCACCTACTCGGGAGGCTCCTGGGCACCGAAACTGGCCCTGGACCTCTCGGGTGGTACGCAGATGATTCTCTCCCCGAAGGTCAACGGATCATCGGACGGGAACGTTACCCAGGAGCAGCTGAACCAGGCGGTTGAGATTATTCGTCAGCGCGTTGACGGCGCCGGCGTGTCTGAGGCGGAGGTCACCACCTCCTTCGGCTCGGGTAACAACGTGGTCGTCTCGGTTCCCGGCACGATTAGCTCCGAGACCCGTCAGCTGATTCAGGCATCCGCAAATATGACGTTCCGCCCGGTCCTGGTGGCCGGTGAAGGCGCCGCGGTTGCCGAGGGATCCCGCACCGCGGACGACAAGCTACCCAAGCCGACTGCCGAGCCGACCGACGGTTCGGACCGCAACTGGATTACCCCCGACCTGTATAAGCAGTACGAGGCGAAGGACTGCACCGCGGCCCGCAGCGAGGACGCGGATAGCGCCGACCCGACCAAGCCGATGGTGGCCTGCTCCGCCGACGGCAAGGAGAAGTACATTCTGGGTCCCGTGGAGCTGAATGGTAGCGATATTTCTACCGCGAGCCACACCCAGGAGACCAGCGGCCAGGGCGTAACCACCGGTCGCTGGGCTGTGACCATTCAGTTTAACGATGCCGCCCGCGAAAAGTTCCAGAACATCACCTCCCGCCTGAACGCGATTCGCGCCCAGAACTCTTCTGATGCGCGTGCTCGCTTCGCGATTATGCTGGACGGCAAGGTGCTGTCCGCCCCGATTTCGCAGGCCGTGATTTCTGACGGTAAGCCGCAGATTACCGGTAACTTCACCGAGCAGCAGGCGAAGGCTCTCGCCGATCAGCTGAAGTACGGCGCCCTGCCGATTAGCTTCACGATTCAGTCGGAGCAGCAGATTTCTGCAACCCTGGGTTCGGAGCAGCTGCGCGTGGGTCTGCTAACCGGCCTGATTGGTCTGCTGCTGGTGTTCATCTACTCGCTGTTCCAGTACCGCCTGCTGGGCTTCGTGACGATTGCGTCGCTGGTGGTTGCCGGCATCATTTCGTACGAGGCGATTGCTCTGTTGGGTTGGGCCCTGAACTACCGCCTGTCCCTGGCCGGTGTAGCCGGTCTGATCGTGGCGATTGGTGCGACGGCCGACTCGTTCATCGTGTACTTTGAGCGTATCCGTGACGAGATTCGTGCGGGCCGCACGATTCCCTCGGCCGTGAACCACGGTTGGAAGCGCGCATCCCGCACGATTCTGGCCTCGAAGGCCGTGAACCTGCTGGCCGCCGTGGTGCTGTACGTGGTGTCTGTGGGTTCGGTGAAGGGCTTCGCGTTCACGCTGGGCCTGACCGCAATCGCTGACCTTCTGGTGGTGTACCTGTTCACCCACCCGGCGCTGACCCTGCTGGCGAACACTCGCTACTTCGGCGAGGGTCACCGCCACTCGGGCCTGTCGCCTGAGTCGCTGGGTTCCACGCCGCTGTACCGCGGTGCCGGTCGCATCCGCACCCCGGAGGAGAAGCAGCTGAGCATCGCCGAGCGTCGCCGTGCGGAACGTGCGGCTGAGGAGCCGGCTTCCGACGACGCCGCTTCCGCTTCGGACGAGAAGAAGGAGAGCTAGGCATGGCTACCGATGTGAAACCTAATGCTTTTGCCCGCTTCGGTAACGACCTGCACTCGGGCGCCCGCTCGTACCCCTTCGTGGGTAAGCGCCGCCTGTGGCTGGCCCTGGCCGCGCTGCTGATGGCCGTCTCGGTTCTGATTCCGGCGGTTGGCGGAGGCTTCAACCTGGGTATTGACTTCCGCGGCGGTTCGGAATTCGTGGTCTCGAAGACCGCGCACGTCGATGTCGCAACCGGCGAGCGCGTCATTCATGAGAAGGCGAAGGATGCCTCCGAGGTTCACGTGACTAACATTGCGCCGGGCACGATTCGCGCGCAGATGAGCAAGCTCAGCGACGACGAGACCCTGCAGGTGAAGAAGGCCCTGCAGGAGGCGTACGGTGTCTCTGAGAATGACGTGACCTCCTCGTTCGTGGGCCCGACCTGGGGTGCGGATGTGACCCGTCAGGCTTTCTGGGGCCTCGTGGTGTTCGTGATCCTGGCCCTGGTGGGTATGGCCTTCTACTTCCGCACCTGGAAGATGTCGCTGGCGTCTATCGCGGGTCTGTTCTTCACCGTGGTGGTGACGGTCGGCCTGTACGCCGCGTTCGGCTTTGAGATTACTCCGAGTGCAATTATCGGCTTCCTGACGATTCTAAGCTACTCGCTGTACGACTCGGTGGTGGTGTTCGACAAGATCCGTGAGAACACGGACGGCGTGCTGGAACGCCGCGACACGACCTTCGCCGAGCAGATTAACCTGGCCGTGAACCAGACCCTGGTCCGTTCGATTAACACCGCAATCGTGGGTGTTCTGCCGGTGGGCGCGATCCTGTTCATTGGTGCGTTCATGCTGGGTGCGGGTACGCTGCAGGATCTGTCGCTGTCGCTGTTCGTGGGTATTCTGGTGGGCATGTTCGGTACGCTGTTCGTGTCTGCCCCGCTGTACGCGACGCTCCGCCTGGGTGAGGCTAAGATTCGCGAGCACACCGCGAAGGTTGAGAACGGCGACTTCAAGGACGACGAGGAGGCCGAGGAGTCTGACTCTGAGGATTCCGCGGCTGATGACTCCGAGGATTCCGCGGAGGCACCCGCCAAGAAGTCGGTCAAGAAGCCGGCCCGCGCGACGATTGAGATTCACCGCGTGAACGTGAGCGACTAGCCCGCGTTCTCGCCGATACTGGGGGAGTCGATACCGAAAGGTGTCGGCTCCCCTTTAGCGTGCCCGGTTTAGCCTGCCCGGGCGTGTGCGGTTGGGGCGTGTCAAAACGCCGCATAGTTTGGTGCCTTCCGGGCCGCTGGGTACGATAAGAGTAGAAGAAGCTGTGCGCCCGCGTGTGAGCCAGCCAACCGGCCCGGTGGTAGCTTTCAACGATGAGGAACCCGCGCGCGCGGCTGATTATCGTGAGCCCGAAGGAGCCTGGAATGAGTGCAGAACCTGCCGTGAACGCCAACGCTGAGACCCACGCGCCGAACGAGGCCGCCCAGGTGAAGCCCTCCCAGCCCGCGTCGAATCGGGCTGACGCTAACCGAGCGGAAGCACACCAGAACACCGCGGCGCATCCTGCTGCGGAAGCCGAGGACAAGCCTGCGGTTCGCCCCGCCGGCCCGATTCCCCTGCCCGAGCCGGATGCATCCGTCGCGAAGAAGCACCGCGGCTCGCACCGCGTCATGGCTGCCGGTGGGCGCAGGCCGAACCGCCTGGTTTTCGGCGGCCGCACCACTATGCAAACCTCAGACGCGAACGGCGAAACGATTCACTTCTCGCCCATGATTGCGCCGGTCGTGCGCGCGGTGCGCCGCTACCACCCCGACGAGGATATCCGCGTGCTGCAGCGCGCCTACGAGGTGGCGAACCACTACCATGAGGGTCAGAAGCGTAAGAGCGGTGACCCGTACATCACGCACCCGGTGGCGGTGACCGCGATTCTTGCGGAGATGGGTGCGACCGGCCCCGTGCTCGCTGCCGGCCTGCTGCACGACACGGTGGAAGACACCGACTACACGATGGAGCAGCTCACCGAGGAGTTCGGTGAGGAGGTCGCCTACCTGGTCGACGGCGTGACCAAGCTGGACAAGATGACGTACGGCGAGAACGCCTCCATCGAGACGATCCGTAAGCTCGTGCTGTCTATGAGCAAGGACATCCGTGTGCTGCTCATTAAGCTTGCCGACCGCCTGCACAACGCCCGCACCTGGCGTTTCGTGCCGCCGGCTTCCGCCGCGAAGAAGGCGGAGGAGACCCTGAAGATTTACGCGCCGCTCGCGCACCGCCTGGGCCTGAACACGATTAAGTGGGAGCTGGAGGACCTCTCCTTCGCCGCCATGAGCCCGGAGATTTACGCCGAGATGGTGCGCATGGTCGGCGAACGCACCCCCGCCCTGGAGAAGTTCCTGAACGAGGCGCGCACCAAGATTACGGAGCGCCTGAAAGAGGTGGGCATCGACGCTACCGTGACGGGCCGCCCGAAGCACTACTACTCGATTCATCAGAAGATGAAGACGAAGGGCCGCAGCTTCGACGAGATTAACGACATTCTCGCGGTGCGCATCATGGTCGAGGAAGAGGCGGAGTGCTACACCGTGCTCGGCCACGTGCTGTCCCTGTGGCCGTCGATGACGGGCCGTTTCAAGGACTACATTAAGAACCCGAAGAACAACAACTACCAGTCGCTGCACCTGACCGTGTACGGCCCGGGTAACCTGCCGCTTGAGATTCAGATCCGCACGTACAAGATGCACGAAGAGGCTGAGTACGGTGTGGCGGCGCACTGGCGTTACAAGGCGGCATCGCGCGGTGAGAAGGTTGCGCCTCGCGCAGGTGCACCCGCAAAGGACCCGAAGGAACCGGGCACCCAGACCTCGGCAATGATGAACGTCGGCATCCTGCAGTCCATCGCCGAGATTTCGAACTCCAACCCGGAGTCGGAGAAGTTCTACGAGTCTCTCGCCGAGACCCTCGACACCGACGAAATCGTGGTCCTTACCCCCAACGGCGAGGCGATTGCCCTGCCCAACGGCTCCACCCCGGTGGACTTCGCCTACGCCATTCACAGTGAGGTCGGCGACCGCACCGTGGGCGCGAAGGTCAACGGCCGCCTGGTGCCGCTGCACACGGTCCTGCCCACCGGCGCGACCGTGGAGATTATGACCACGAAGAACGAGGACGCCGGACCCAGCGAGGACTGGCTGAAGTTCGTTCGTTCCTCGCGCGCTCGCACGAAGATTCGTCAGTACTTCGCGAAGGAACGCCGCATGGAGGCGCTGCTCGCCGGCCGCGAGATGCTCACCAAGAGCATGCGCAATAGCGAGCTGCCGCTGCAGAAGATGATGAGCCCGGAGATTATGACTCAGGTGGCTCAGCTGCTGCACAAGAACGATGTGGCGTCGCTGTACCGTGCGATTGGTGAGAACGAGATTCCGCCGAAGCAGGTTATCGAGACTCTGATTGAGGTGCACCGCGGCGACGAGCCGGCACCCGAGGTTGAGGTCAGCGACTTTGACGAGACGCTGCTGAAGTCGACCCGCAAGGCGATTGGCGATAACGGCGTGATTGTGCCGGGCGCTGAGGGCGTGCTGACGAAGATTGCGCGTTGCTGCACCCCGGTCCCGCCGGATGACATTATCGGCATTGTGACCCGCTACAACGGCATTTCGGTGCACCGCCGCGACTGCCCGAACATGCGTAACGCTGACGAGGAGCCGCGCGTGACGACGGTCGAGTGGGCGTCTTCGCCGTCCGCTACGTACCGTGTGCAGATTCAGGTGGAGGCCCTGGACCGTAAGGGCCTGCTGAGCGACCTGATTCGCGCAATCTCAGAGTCGGGCGTGAACATTCTGGATGCGCGCGTGCACACTTCGGAGGATCGTACCGTGGTGGACCGCTTCGCCCTGGAGCTGGGTGACCGCTTCATGCTGGAGCACGTGCTGAACGTGGTCCGTAACGTGACGGGCGTGTACAAGGCGTACCGCCTGACTGGCGCGAAACCCTCGAAGGCGTAGGCTCTTTCATACGCCGACTTACGCTGAGAAGCCACATGTGTTCCGAACACATGTGGCTTTTCGCTGTTCATAGGGGAGGGGCGGGGACACTTCGATAGGTTAGTGCCTTCGCTACGGGTTAAAGACTCACTGCGAAGACACTAACCTATCGAAACAACCAGTGGCTCGGCGATGACGAACCGGCGAGTGCGGGGTCGGGGGAACCCCTATACTGAAAGAGTTCGCGCCGCCGGGTACGAAACGGCTTGTTGAAGCTATGAACGCTCCCACCGAGCAGGGCTTCTGAACTCGCGCTGGCGCATGTGTACGACCGGGACCGTACGGGTCCCGAACTTTTGACGTTTCTTCGACTGTAGAAACGATAACTATTGAGAGGTTGACCGCCCCTATGACGACGCAGTCTACGGATTCTTCCGCTACTACTGACGAGCACCGTAACCGCAACGCTGAGCGTGCGCAGCTGCACTCCACGATTTGGCGTATTGCGAATGACCTGCGCGGTTCGGTAGATGGCTGGGACTTTAAGCAGTACGTGCTGGGCATGCTCTTCTACCGTTACCTCTCTGAGAGCCAGGTGCGCTTTGTGGAGAGCCAGGATATTGACATGCCTGATCGCTTTGAGAATATCCCAGACGACCGGTTCAAAGATCACATTAAAGAGTATTTCGTCAATGAGCGCGGCTTTTTCTTGTTGCCTTCGCAGCTGTTCTCGAATGTGTACAAGAACGCCCCTTATAATCAGAACCTGAACGAGACCCTGGCGGAGGTGTTCAAGGCATTCGAAGAGTCGGCACGCGGTACCGATTCCGAAGCGAACGTAAAGGGCCTCTTCGACGACTTTGTGTTGGACTCCAACAAGCTGGGTGTGAGTCCGGCGGCTCGTCACGAGAACCTGCTCAAGCTCATGGACGCTGTGGCGGGCATGAACCTTGAGAAGGGGTACGAGGATAGCGAGAATGACGCTTTCGGCGATGCCTACGAGTACCTGATGGGCATGTACGCGGCGAATGCGGGTAAGAGCGGCGGCGAGTATTACACTCCGCAGGAGGTCTCGGAGCTGCTGGCGAAGATTGCTATGGATGGCCGTGATGCCGAGCAGATTCGTACCGTGTATGACCCGGCGTGCGGTTCGGGTTCGTTGCTGTTGAAGGTTAAGCGTGAGCTGGGTAAGAGTTCGGACGGCCTGCGTTTTGTGGGTCAGGAGATTAACCTGACGACCTATAACCTGTGCCGCATGAACATGATTCTGCACGGTGTTCCGGTGGACGATTTCAGCATTGCGCACGGTGACACTCTGATTGACCCGAAGCACCGCGGCGGTGCGGGCGGCGATTTTGAGGAGCCGTTCGGTGCGATTGTGTCTAACCCTCCGTATTCGACGAAGTGGAAGGGCGATGATGACCCGACCCTGATTCACGATGACCGTTACGCCCCGGCGGCGGTATTGGCGCCTAAGTCGAAGGCTGACCTGGCGTTTACGATGCACATGCTCAAGTCGCTGGATGAGGCGGGTACGGCGGCTATCGTTGAGTTCCCGGGCGTGCTGTACCGTGGCGGTGCGGAACGTAAGATTCGTGAGTATCTGTTGAAGCAGAACGTGGTGGATGCTGTGATTCAGCTGCCCTCCAACCTGTTCTACGGTACGAGCATTGCGACCTGCATTCTGGTGTTGAAGAAGGGTCGTCGCAAGGACCATTCGGTGCTGTTCGTGGATGCTTCGCAGCTCTTTGATAAGGGCACGAACCAGAATATTCTGGGTAAGGTGCACCGCGAGAAGATTCTGGATGTGCTGGCGGCTCGTGAGGAGCGTGAGCATTTCTCGGCGCTGGTTCCGGTGGAGAAGCTGCTGGAGCAGGAGGCGAACCTGGCGGTGTCGAGCTGGGTTGAACCGGAGGATACGCGTGAGCGCGTGGATATTGTCGAGCTGAATTCCCGTATTGAGGGTATTGTGGCTCGTCAGGCTCAGCTGCGCGTGGAGATTGACGCTATTGTGGCGCGCCTGGAAGGTGGCGAGTAGTCGTGGCGGAAGCAATGAATTATATTGACCGCCTGGTGGCTGAGCTCTGCCCGGACGGGGTAGAGTACCGCCCGCTGGGTGAGCTCCTTGCCTATGAGCAGCCGACGAAGTACCTTGTGTCGTCTAAGGATTATGATGAATCGCATCCCACGCCGGTGCTGACTGCGGGTAAAACGTTTATTCTCGGCTATACGAATGAGACTGAGGGTATCTACCCTGCATCTGAGGAAGAGCCCGTCATTATTTTTGATGACTTTACGACTGCCTTCAAATGGGTTGAATTCCCGTTTAAAGCTAAGTCGAGTGCTATGAAGATGCTTACTTTGAAGAGTGGAACTAATTCACTTTTTAAGTATGTCTATTATGCTATGCAGTGCATTGTGTATAACTCTTCTGATCATGCGCGACAGTGGATTTCTAAGTATTCGAATATCGAGATTCCTGTTCCTCCCATAGAGATTCAGGAAGCGATTGTTGAAATTCTCGACAAATTCACGAACCTGGAAGCGGAGCTGGAAGCGGAGCTGGAAGCGCGTACTCTGCAATACGAGTACTACCGTGATTCGCTCTTCGAAACCCTCGACTGCCCTCGCGTTCCTCTGGGTTCTCTAGGAACTTTCGTTCGTGGAAATGGACTGCAGAAAAAGGACTTGCAGGAATCTGGAAATCCTGTCATTCACTACGGTCAGGTTTTCACCCGCTACGGATTGCACGAAGATAAGACTTTGTCCTATGCCAATGATGAAGTCTATAACAAACTTCGAAAAGCTGAAAAGGGAAATCTTGTCATTGCCACGACTAGTGAGAATGATGAAGATGTCTGTAAAGCCCTAGCCTGGCTTGGAGAAACGCCTGCCGGCATTAGCGGAGACGCGTATATCTACCGCCATGAGATGAACCCGAAGTATGTTTCATATTTCTTTACAACTCATGACTTCCAGCGGCAGAAGCTTCGCCATATCACCGGTACAAAAGTTCGACGAGTATCGGGAAAGAATCTTGAAACAATCGAGATTCCGCTTCCTCCTCTGGAAGAGCAGCAGCGCATTGTCGATATTCTCGACCGCTTCGACGCCCTGACCACCAGCCTCTCCGAGGGTCTACCCGCAGAGCTCGCAGCGCGTCGCAGCCAGTACGAGTACTACCGCGACCAGCTACTTTCCTTCCCCCGCAAGGGCGAAAACCAGTAGACACCTGCGTATCAAACTACGCATCACGCGTGAACCCCGTGCAGGGGCGGCACCCGCCACCCCTGCACGGGCCGCTAGACCTCAACCACACTCAACAACCAACACTCAACCAGCCGGGCCCACCAACCCAGAGCCCGCTAACCCCGAGCCCAACCATCCACACACTCAACCCCCTACGCAAAGGAGCACCCCGTGGAAACCGTACCCAACCACCCCCGCCCCGCCGAAGGACGCACCGAAAGCATCCTCAGCTCGGACGACTTCACCGTCATCGCCGACCGCAGCAAAGCAGCTGGCTACGACGAATGGGAATCCCAGCATAAAAATAAGCGCGAACACCAGAGCGAAGCGCAGCTCGAAGCCGAACTCATCGAAACCCTCAAAACCCAGGGCTACGAATACCAGCCGGACCTCACCGACGAAGCCGCGCTCATCCGCAACCTGCGCGAACAGCTCGAACGCCTCAACACCCGCCCCGAAGAAGGCGCCTACGGCCCCAACAGCGGCTTCCACTTCACCGACGAAGAATTCGACCGCCTGCTCACCGAACACATCGCCCGCTCCAACGACGGCATCCTGGAGAAGGCCAAGCTCATCCAGGAAGAACGCTTCATCGACTTCCGCCTCGAAGACGGCACCCTGCGCAACATCATGCTCATCGACGCCGCCTACCCCGCACGCAACCACATGCAGGTCATCAACCAGTACCGCGTACCCGCCCCCAACGGTAAAGTACTCAACCGCTACGACGTGACCATCCTCGTCAACGGCCTGCCCCTCGTACACATCGAACTCAAGAAGCGCAACGTGAGCATCCGCGAAGCCTTCAACCAGATCGAGCGATACCAGAACGAAGGCTTCCAGCAGGACCAGCACCGCCTCTTCGAATACGCCCAGATCTTCGTCATCAGCAACGGCTTCGAAACCAAGTATTACTCCAACACCGTGCGCCACAAGCACGTCGAAGACCAGCAGAAAGCCGGCCGCAAGACCGCCTCTGGCGGCTCCGCAGGCAAGAGCTTCGACTTCACCAGCTACTGGTCAGACGAACAGAACAACCGAATCAACGACCTGATTCTCTTCGCGCGCACCTTCCTCACCCGCCACACCCTCGCGAACATCCTGACCCGCTACTGCATCTTCACCGTAGGCCAGGACCTGCTCGTCATGCGCCCCTACCAGATCGCGGCAACCGAGAAAATCATCAAGCGCGTCGAAATCGCCAACAACGACACCAAACTCCTCGGCACCAAAGAAGCAGGCGGCTACATCTGGCACACCACCGGCAGCGGCAAAACCCTCACCAGCTTCAAAACCGCACGCCGCCTGGCAGAAACCGGACTCGTCGACAAGGTACTCTTCGTCGTGGACCGCAAGGACCTCGACTACCAGACCATGCTCGAATACAACAACTTCCAGGCAGACTCCGTCAGCTCCACCGGCAGCACCCGCGAGCTCAGCAACCGCCTCGCCGACCGTGGAACCAACATCGTAGTCACCACCATCCACAAGCTGTCCAACCTCATCACCGCCGAACCCGAGCACCCCGTCTACAAGCAGCGCGTAGCCATCATCTTCGACGAATGTCACCGCTCCCAGTTCGGCCGCATGAACACCGCCATCAAGAAGCACTTCAAGAAATACAGCATGTTCGGGTTCACCGGCACCCCCATCTTCGACAAGAACTCCGCAGGCGGCCCCGGCACCACCACCGTCGAAGTCTTCGGCGACTGCCTGCACACCTACACCGTCGTCGACGCCATCAACGACAAGAACGTGCTGAAATTCCACCTGGAATACACCAACACCAGCCCCGACTTCGCCGAACTCGAAGAAGCCTCCTACGCAGACGAAATCGCCGCCGAACGCGCCGAAACCCCCGACGCGAAGGAACTCGCCAAGTTCGCAAAGAGCAAGGAAGTACTCGAAAGCCCCCAGCGCATCGAAGCCGTAGCCACCTACATCCTGGACAACTACGACCGCAAAACCAACCAGAGCGCAGCCACCAGCTACGAGGTCAAAAAGACCCGCACCATCAACGGCGTTACCAAACACTATGTAGAGCGCGTGCGCGGCTTCAACTCGATCCTGGCAACCTCCTCCATCGACGCCGCCTGCACCTACTACGACACCCTCAACACCCTGCAAGAAGAACGCATCGCAGAAGGCACCCTGCGCCCCGAACAGAAGCTCAAGGTCGCCATCATCTACTCGCAGGGCAACGGCGGGCAGCTCTTCGACACCTTCGGCGAAGAAGAAAACTACGCCTTCGACACCGAAAGCACCGGCAGCCGCATGGACGGCTTCCTCGAAGACTACAACGCCATGTTCGGCACCAACTACAGCACCGACGGCGACTCCTTCGACAACTACTACAAGGACGTCTCCCGCAAGATGAAGATGCGCGAACTGGACCTGCTCATCGTCGTGAACATGTTCCTGACCGGCTTCGACTCCAAGACCGTCAACACCCTCTGGGTGGATAAGAACCTGAAGATGCACGGCCTGGTTCAGGCATACAGCCGTACCAACCGAATCCTCAACTCGCTCAAGCCCTCCGGCAACATCGTGTGCTTCCGCGACCTCGAACAGGCAACCAAGGACGCCTTCACCCTCTTCGGCGACACCGAAAACAGCAGCGGCCAGTCTGCCCTCGACATCGCCTTCACCCGACCCTACAAGGAAGCCTACGCCGAATACGATAAGGCCGTCTCTGAACTGCGCGAAGAATTCCCCATCGACGAGGGCGGCTCCATCACCGTGGACACCTCCGAAGAGAAGGCCCGCTACATCAAGCTCATGAACCGGGTGCTTGAACTGCAGCAGGAACTGCGCGTACACGACGAGTTCATCCGCGACGGCGGCAACGAACTCATCAGCGACTACGAAATGCAGGGCTACACCGGTGTCTACAACGACATCTACGAAGAAGCCCGCGAACTGCGCAAGGCGCAGGAAGAAGGAACCGACGAGGGCGAGGACAGGACCGATGAGGTCGACCCGTTCGCCGGTGTCCACTTCCTCACCGAGCTGGTGAAGCAGCAGGAAGTCGGTGTGCTCTACATCCTGGAGCTCGTCAAGGCAGCCCGCGCAGCACGCCAAGGCAAGGCCGACGCGGCAGGGGAGAGCAACACCGCCGAAACCGCCCAGGACAGCGTGGAGTACTTCCGCGACCGCGTGCGCCTCGCCATTCGTAACGACGCCGACCTGCGCGAAAGCGGCGATATCATCGAGGACTACTTCGACACCTACCTGAACGAGTCCGAAGACCACGACGTGCAGGAACACTTCCACCGCTACGTGACCGACCGCCGCACCCGCGAAGAAGACACCATCGTCAAGGACGAAGAGCTGGACTCCGCAGAGACCCAGCGCGTCGTCAACCGTGCGCTCAAGGAGAACCGCCGCACCATCCCCGGCAAGATCAGCCGCCTGGTCAAGGGCAAGATCTCGCTCTTCGGCGGCAAGCTCGGCGGCGCGAAGACCGAGGATGCAGCAACCAAGGCGAAGCGTGTGAAGCAGAAGCTGGAGAAGCACATCGTCCGCTTCATGCCGTTCCTTGGCGGAAACTAACCCGCAGCTACTTGCCGTAGTCAGAGGTAACCGGCGGTAGTAATCTGCCGTTATCCGCCCAGAGGTAATCCGCCCAGAAGCCACATGTGTTTCGAAAAGCCACCAAAGAAGTGGCTTCTCGAAACACATGTGGCTTCTCGCCGTTAAGCGGGGGAAGGGGTGGCACAGCATCAACCCGGCTCTATGCTACTGACCCTCTGCACAGCGCCGATTTTCGGTCATGAGCTAGTGACTTTGGTGGGGGTTAAAACCCCAGCCCAAAGTCACTAACCCATGGTCGAAGTCCGTAACCCATGACCGAATTTCCCGCCCGGTGTGTGGGAGGTGGGGCAACGCCGCACGGGGGGCAAGCCCGTCCGCGCCTAATCTTCCGCACGGCGGGGGAGTTTGGCGGGGGAGTGCGCCTCCAGAAAACCCCTCGTCACGCAATATTTTTTGTGTATTTTCTCCGGCGTGGTCGGTGCAGCCCCTTATCTTGTCAGGGGTGCCCCGTACCTTAGGCTGTAGAGAACAATGACGCGTTCTCATTCCTCCATCGAACGACCAAAGGAGAAACCCATGTACACGGATGGCTACTACAGTGATGAAGACTTCCGCACCTTCTGCTCCGGCCAGGACGCCGCCAACATCGACGACTTCTTCACCGATAACGGCGAATACCTCATGGAACACCTGCCCGAAGTCACCGACCGCGAGTTCCTCGCCGGCCTCCGCTATGGTAACCGCTGCGATGCTCTCTGCCAGAGCGGATACGCCCTCGACGAGGCGGAAGATGCCCTCCGCGACATGTACGCGCTCGCCGTCTGAGCCGGGATGCGGTGGACCCGCCGGGGGAGTAGGGCCCAGCATTTTGACGGTGTGATGGCCTGACGGAAGTGGCTTCGTTGCCGTAAGAGTATAGGCATCGTTGCGGTAGGCAAATGTTGTTTGATAGCGAAAATAATGTATTGCGGTTTTTTGACTGTCATAAACCGCAAAAGAGTGCAAATTTGGCTAAATTTCCTGTAGGGTGGTTCTGGGACTCATAGTGATGCACCGGTGCATCGATAATGCGAGGTACCTAGTCTGGGTGCTTTTGGATACGTTACTGTACCTAAAGAAAGCTTCTCGACTAGCACATATACACACCATCACCGACGATTGGAGCACCTCTAATGGGACCTGATTCCGTTTTGACCCGCCGTGCGCTGCTGAGCGGCGGCGCACTATTCAGCCTGACCGGCCTGCTCGCGGCATGCGGTCAGCAGGCCGCTAATGAGGCTGCCGGCTCGACTTCTTCCGGCACGCCGAGCGAAACCGCTTCGGCCTCAGCTTCGGCTACCGAGGCGTCTTCGGCCTCAGCCACCCCGAGCCCTGTCATTACCCGCGGCTACTCCGGTGGCTCGAAAGCCCCCGATGGAGAGTACCGTAAGGCCGATGGATATGGTCCGGCACAGAACGTTCCCAAGCCCCGTAATGAGCCTGCACAGTATCCTGAAAACGAAGAGGGTCTCATCCATATGATGGAAGACTGGGTGGTTGCTCATAACTACGGTATTCAGACCGGCAACTGTTCATCAGCCAAAAAATATGTTTCTGAGAGCACTGAAGAATACAAGTTCTATGAGTATCTTGAGGGACTCTACCAGCGCGGAGGTTGGGTAATCGAAGGACTCGACTCATATCAGCAGGAGGGCATACCTATCTATAATGAGAAGCAGAAGGTTTACCGCATGAAAATTCGTGTTTTTTGGAGTATTGCAATGTATATTGAGCCTGACGGAAAAATTACAAAGCAAGCAAACACCAACAAAGATGATGATAAATTCAATTTCTTCTTCAGCTACTCTAATGGTTATTGGAAAATTATTGGTAGTGGAGAAGGAGATGAGCTTAAAGATGAATAGCGGCATCAAATATATTGGAATATTCTGCGTATCAGTTTTGTCTGCTTCTCTACTAATCCCTCCAACTGCACATGCTGAAGAATGCACAAATCCTGATTCTAACGGTCATTGCTATAAGGTTCCGAACCCACCGAATCGCCGATCAAGAACAGCGGATAAAAATAAAGAGGAAAATTCTGAAGTCCCTAGCGATTCCTCGAATGCTTCCCAGTCTATCAACCAAGAATATTTTGATTATGAAACATGGTTTAAAAATAACTACCAATTAATAACCGACGAAACCGGCGCCAAAATGTATGCCCGCAAAACAGCAAACCGCCGCCCAGGTGAGGCTGCGTGCCATGATGAAGCTATGAAACCCGGCGAATACGCCCGCGTCAAAGAAAAGCCAATTGAATCAACTACCAATGGGGACACGGTATTTTGCAAGCCCAACGACACTAAAACCCTCACCCCCACCAACCCCACACCACCCAAAGGACCCACCATCGAAGAAATGCTCCAAGAAATCGAAGACCAATTCGCTAACACCAATATCCAGGCCCCCAAACTAAAACAGTCCTACAACC